>Ga0315274_10002033_pt1 | contig 30983 bp, 35 predicted proteins | sample YL17G02_20_MG_FD_203700 | JGI IMG/M metagenome (GOLD analysis project Ga0315274, IMG submission 203700) | Sediment microbial communities from Yellowstone Lake, YNP, Wyoming, USA - YL17G02_20 | ecosystem: Environmental > Aquatic > Freshwater > Lake > Sediment | place: USA: Wyoming | collected...
TTTAACCAAAAATTCAAGCGTTCCCCGACCCAGAGCGATAATTCGTTTAAAAGCCAGTCGCCGTCTCCTTCTTTTTCTCCTTCGGTAAGTCCGGCGCTTACCGCGACACCGGCTCCAACCAAGTCAGCCACGCCAACCCTTAAACCCACGCCCACACCTATACCCTCGCCGCCGCCCCAAAGCATTCTGTTGGATGTTTCTTTTTTTGCCCAGGCGCCGCTTGGGGAATGGAGCGATCCGGTATATCAAAATGGCTGCGAGGAAGCAGCGGTCATTATGGCGATGAGCTGGGTGCGGGGCATATTGGAAACAAAAGAGCAGGCAAAAATTGATATTGCTGTCGTAACGCAATTTGAAGATAAAACCTATGGTTCCGCCGTTGACCGCTCGGCTGCCGACACAGCGGGGCTTTTAAAAGATTATTACGGCTACCAAAATGTTGAGGTGCGTTCGGAAATTGGCAGCCAAGATATCAAAACTGAAATTTCGAGAGGCAATTTAATAATCGTCCCAATCAACGGCCAAATTCTCAAAAATCCTTTCTACACCCCACCCGGCCCGGAACACCACATGATCGTGATCATTGGTTATGATGTCAGCAGCGATGAGTTTATTACCAATGACATTGGCACACGCCACGGCGAGAAATACCGTTATGGCGCCGCGCGCCTGGGCGCCGCACTGCAAGATTACCCGACCGGCGATCATCTGCCATCAGTGCCTGGCGCGACCGCCATGATTATTATCAAAAAGTAATTTTTCATTGCCCGGTGCGAAAAATTCAGATACAATCAAATTAATAATTAATTTCAAAAAATGTCAAAGAAAGTTACAATTTTAATCGTTATCGCTCTCCTGGCCGTTGCTTTTATTGTTTGGCGAGTTTCCGAAAGCAATTTCGAATTTCTGGAAACGACACCGCCCGGTTTTTTGGCGGGCCAAGTAACAATAGGTCCTTTTTGTCCTGTGGAGCGGCCGGGCGTGCCCTGTCCGGTTCCCCCCGATGCTTATAGCTTGCGGCAAGTCGTGGTTTATCAAACCGACGGCAAAACTTTGGTGGCGCAAAAAAATCTTGAGACAGACGGCCGCTACAGCGTTCAGCTGGCGCCGGGCGATTATTTGGTTACAATTTCGCCCGCCGGCATTGGCCAGCTGCCATTTAAAAATGCCGCCATTAAGTCAAATCAGATAACGAAACTGGATTTTGACATAGATACCGGAATTAGATAGCTTTGCTTATGAAAAAAATAATATTATTAGCAGGTGTTTTGATTTTGCTGGCAGCCGGATTTTATTTCCGAACCGATTTAGCTGATTTTTATTTGAGTTTGACGCAAAAAATTTCAGGCATTGAAAATACGTCGCTGCAAAATCTGGCCAATCAGATCGGCACCCAGATCATCGCGCCCCCGCCCCTGCGCACCCAACAGGAAGCACCCCTGGCCAATCTCACACGCGCGGGTGTGATTGCCTGGACCAACCACCAGCGCGCCGACAACGGGGGCCTGGCGCCGCTTAAAGAGCAAGGGCAGCTCGACTCAGCAGCCCTGGCCAAGGCGCAGGACATGCTGGCCAATCAATATTTTGAACATATCTCGCCCTCAGGCGCGGGACCCGACACCTTAGCTAAAAATGTCGGGTATCAATATATTTTAATTGGTGAAAATTTGGCGCTGGGCAATTATGATGGCGACGCAGGCTTGGTTCAGGCTTGGATGGATAGCCCGGGACATCGCGCCAACATTTTAAACGCGCGCTTTCAGGATATCGGCGTGGCAGTGGTTAAAGGAACTTTTGAAGGGCAAGTGACCTGGCTGGCAGTGCAAGAATTTGGTTTGCCGTTGGCATCCTGCCCCTCGCCCAATAAATCTATTAAAAGTCAGATCCAAGCCAATCAGACTCAGCTCGATTCTACAATCTCGGTAATTGATACGAGCCGACAGGCGCTGGAAAACATGAGCCGTCGCAACCCCGCTTATAATGATGCGGTCAGTGCCTATAACGCCCTGATTGCGCAATATAATGCTTTAGTGGCGACGACTAAACAATTAATAAGCACTTACAATTCTCAGGTTGCTCAATTTAATCAGTGCGTGGCGCAATAATCGCACAATAATCGGTGGAGAAAATGTAATGGAAGAGCCAGTCTATAAAACTCAAGGCATCATTATTAAAAAAGCCGACCTAGGCGAAGCAGGCCGGCTTTTAACCATTTACACAAAAAATTACGGAAAAATTTTGGTACGCGCCAAGGGCATCGGCAAAAAAGAATCAAAATTAAAATCCTTAATTGAGCCGTTCAATCTTTGCGAATTTTTGATCGCGCGTTCAAAGACAATCGACGTTTTGACCAATGTTTATCCGATAAAAGAATTTTTGTGGCTGCATCATAATTTGGATTCGCTGGCCCTGGCTTTTTATTTTGCCGAGCTCGTAGATAAACTTGTCGTGGCGCCCGAACCCGACGAAAATCTTTGGCGATTGATTTTACGGGCGTTTGAGGTTTTAAATGAACCGCGTCAAGATTTAGCAAAAATAAAAACAGCCTTTGAGCAAAAGCTGCTGGAATTTTTGGGCCATGGTATTCCCAAAAACAAAAAGGCCCTGGAAGTAATCCAAGGCCTGGCGGGGGAGGAGATAAAATCGCGAAAGTTTTTAGCGGTGTAAAGTACTAAAGAAATTTAAACCTTGATGACTCTTATAAGGTCGGCATCTAGACGGGGGGAAAGCGGGTGAGATTTGGGTCGTTGGAACCCCTTGCGACAAATAGCGCCAGTTTCGTGTTTGATTTCAGAACTGGTCACAACCACTAGACAATTGGTGCATCCAAACCCTGCCTTTTTAGCTGCTTTGTAAACGTCATCAATACTTATTGGCCAAGTCTTTTTTAGCTGGTTAGCAACCTTTTCCGCTTTACTTCCATTGCAGCCAGCCAAAATTTTCATGACAACTTTGTTCTCGGACGACATTACTGTTACGAGGCCTGGCGTTGACATATTTTCCCTCCTTTTCGAAGTTTTAGAAGAACTTTTTTATATCAGCAATTTTAATTAATTTTGTTTCTTTTTCATTTCGTCTTTTAATTTCCACCGAATCTTTTTCTAAAGTTTTTTCGGAAATCACTAACCGATAGGGAATACCGATCAAATCTGCCTCGGCGAATTTGGCGCCGGCCGACATTTCTCGGTCGTCGTACAATACCTCAACACCCTGATCAGCCAATTTTTCATATACGCCATCAGCGTATTTTTTTACCCGCGCACCAGAGCCGCCTTGTGGCACGGTGCGGGGCTCCGCGCCAAGCGCAGGCGCTTGGCGCTTCGTTTTCTCATCTCCGCCAAGCGACAGCAGATGATATTTGAAAGGCGCGACAGTTTCGGGCCAGATGATGCCATTTTTGTCGTGGCTGACCTCAACAATGGTACCCATTAATCTTGAAGGGCCAACGCCGTAGCAGCCCATGATCACGGTTTTTTCGCTGCCGTCTTTGTCTTTGAATTTCAAATCAAAGGGCGCGGAATATTTGGTGCCGAGTTTAAAAATATTGCCAACTTCAACTGCTTTGACTTTTTCAAATTCCATGCCCGAGCAGGCTTGGCACTTAATTTCTTTTTCCATAACTTCATCATTGATCGCCAGTTTTTTGCAGTTGAGACAAAGATGAATTGTGTCCTCGCCTCCCTCAGCCACTGTTTGAAATTCGTGAGAATATTTAGAGAAAGTGCCGCCAGAAGCCAAGGTTAAGTAAGTTTTATCGCGCAGGCCGCAGCGCTCAAAAATTTTAAAATATGCTTCTTTCATTTTTTCGTAATAGTCATCCAGGTCTTCCTGGCTGGCATGGAAAGAATAAAGGTCTTTCATCAAAAATTCGCGTGTGCGCAGCAGCCCCGATTTGGCACGCGGCTCGTTGCGAAATTTTGTCTGGACCTGAAACAGACCAAAGGGCAGGTCTTTATAAGAAAAAACCAATTTTTTGGCGAGTGGCGCCACGACTTCCTCGTGGGTGGCACCCAAAGCAAATTCTTTGTCGGCTGAACCCTTGAGTTTGAAAAGCACGTCCAAGTCGTTCCAGCGTCCGGTCTGCTCCCAGTTTTCTTTTGGGTGCAGCACAGGCATCAAAACTTCCTGGCCGCCCGCGGCCTTCATTTCTTCACGGATTATATTTTCAATCCGTCTCAGAACGCGCAGGCCCAGCGGCAGATACGAATAAATCCCGGCTGATAGCTTATCAATAAAACCGGCGCGGGTTAGCAAAATGGCGTTGACGCTTTGCTCGTCTTTGGGAGCTTCTCTTAAAGTTTTGCTGGCAAGCTGAGATTGTTTCATTCGCTTTTAGTATAGCCAAGAAATTTAATTTTGCCAATGAGCTTGTATTTTTTTGAATAATAAGCTTATAATCAAAATACTCAAATTTATGTGCGGAATTGTCGGCTACATCGGCAAAAGTCAGGCGGCGCCCATCTTGATCGACGGGTTAAAACGCCTGGAATACCGGGGTTATGACTCGGCCGGCTTGACCGTGTTGGATAAAAAAATTACCTGTTTGAAAAGCGTGGGCAAGGTCAATTTACTGGAGGAAAAATTAGCCGGCACTATGCCCAAAGGTTTTTTGGGCATCGCCCATACGCGCTGGGCCACGCACGGGGCGCCTTCCGAAAAAAATGCCCATCCACACTGCGACTGCGCCGGCAAAATTTGGCTGGTGCATAACGGCATCATCGAGAACTATCAAAAACTCAAAAAAGCTTTAATAAAAAAAGGCCATAAATTCAGATCCGAAACCGATACCGAAGTTTTGGCTCATTTGATCGAGGAGGAACAAAAATTGGCAGCGGGCAAAATTGATCTGGAAGAAGCGGTGCGCCGCGCACTAAAAAAAGTTGTTGGCACCTACGGTCTCGCCATCATCTCAAGTCAGGAACCGGAAAAAATGGTGGTCGCCCGCCAAAGCAGCCCGCTTTTAATTGGGGTGGGCAAAGATGAATATTTAGCCGCTTCAGACGTCGCGGCAGTCATCACGCGCACAAAACAGGTGGTTTATTTGGATGATGGCGAAATTGGCGTGATCAAACCGGACGGTTTGCAGATCACGAATTTGGCAAAAGAAAAAATTAAAATTGAGAATCACGTGGTTGAATGGGATCTGAGCGAGGCACAGAAAGGCGGCTTTCCTCACTTCATGCTCAAGGAAATCTATGAGCAGCCCGAAGCCATCACTAATTCCCTGCGCGGCCGCCTGATTGTTCAGGAAGGCTTGGCTAAATTAGGCGGACTGCAAGATGTCGAAAAACAACTCCGGCAGATCGAACGCCTGATAATTGTGGCCTGCGGCACTGCCTATTACGCTGGTCTGGTCGGCGAATATATGCTGGAAGAATATGCCGGTTTGCCAACAGAAGTTGAATACGCTTCGGAGCTTCGCTATCGAAAACCCATCTTTGATAAAAAAACGGCACTGCTTTGTATCTCTCAATCCGGGGAAACGGCCGATACTCTGGCCGCTCTGCAAGAAGCCAAGCGAAAAGGCGTGCTAACATTGGGCATTGTTAATGCCGTTGGTTCAACCATTGCCCGCGAGACCGATGCGGGCGTTTATAATCACATCGGCCCGGAAATCGGCGTTGCTTCAACCAAAGCGTTTAGCTCGCAGCTCGCAGTCCTGGCACTGCTAACCTTGTTTTTGGGCCGGCAAAGAGAGATGTCATTGGTCACGGGTCGGCGCATTGCCCAGGAATTGAAACTTCTGCCAATTCAGATTAAGAAGATTTTAAAACAAGATAAATCTTTAAAAAAAATCGCTCAAAAATATTTTCGGGCAAAAAACGCTTTATTTTTGGGACGCAAATATAACTATCCCTTGGCGCTTGAAGGAGCGCTGAAACTTAAAGAGATTTCCTATATTCACGCCGAGGGTTACGGAGCGGGCGAGATGAAACACGGCCCCATTGCCCTGATTGACAAAGATTTTCCTGTTATCGCCATTGCCCCCAAAGATTCGGTTTATGAAAAAATGGTTTCCAATATGGAGGAAATCAAAGCCCGCGGCGGTAAAATCATTGCCATCACCTCCGAGGGCAATAAATCTTTAGATAAATTGGCCGACGAAGTGATTTTTATCCCCAAAACCCTTGAAATGCTGACTCCGATTTTGGCGGTCGTGCCCTTGCAGCTTTTTGCGTATCATTGCGCGGTCTTAAACAAACGAGACGTTGATAAACCCCGCAATCTTGCTAAATCAGTGACCGTGGAATAAAGCCAAGTGACTGGAATTTTTGTTTTATTGCTATAATTTAGTCGATGGCCTATCCAAAAGTAAAATTTTCAAACATTCCCTTGAAGTTCGAACTCGGGCTGTTTTATAATTTTTTGTTTGAAAATACCTGGGGCTGGGGTAGATATATTACAAAAACGCACCCGCAGTTTAAGCTGGTTTTGAAATTGAAAATTAAAAAAGAAAGGGAGGCAGCAATCAAAAAATATGCAGTTGCCTTTTGGAATAAAAATAAAAAAAAGCTTTTAGCTCAAAAAAAAGTCGATACAACAAAATGGCGGAAGGTTGAAAATAATTTTTTTGAGGTTTTGCCTCAAATAATGGAAACCTCTTGGCCGGAAAATAGGAGAACTATTAATGCTATGATATCCATTATTCCAATCTGTCCAAGATTCCTTGATAATTGGAGCTTTTCTTTGTCTGGCCTCTGGCGCGGTGCCGGAGCAATAGAAGTTATTATGCACGAAATTTGCCATTTTCTTTATTTTAAAAAGTGGAAAGAAGTTTTTCCGCAAGCAGAGCGTCAGACCTTCGATAAACCTTATTTAGAATGGCATTTGAGCGAGATCTTGGCGCCGGTGATATTGGGCGATAAAAGAGTTCAGAAAATTTTATCGAAGAAACCTGATTTTTACCGAGAACATAAAAGAATAAAAATAGGTAATAAAAGCGTGCCTGCTTATTTCCTAAATATTTATCAAAAACACCTGAATCAGGAAACTAGCTTTGAAGATTTTTTAAAAGTAGCTTATCGCGAAATTAAAGTTCACCGGAAGTTATTTAGGTTCTGATTTAATTGACCAAAAGGCTTTATTTAAATAGAATTAAAGTAATGGAGAGAAAATCTAAACAAACAAAGAAAGTCATTTTAACCGGTGACCGACCAACCGGCCCTTTGCATTTGGGCCACTATATCGGCTCGCTCAAAAATCGCGTCAAATTGCAGCATGAATACGACCAATACATTATCATCGCTGACATGCAGGCGCTGACCGATAATGCCGAGGAGCCAGAAAAAATCCAGAAAAATGTTTTGGAGCTGGGGCTGGATTATTTGTCAATCGGTATTGACCCAAAAGTTAGCACAATTTTTATCCAATCGCTCATTCCGGCCTTGGCAGAATTGACGATGTATTATTTAAATTTGGTGACCGTGGCGCGGCTGGAGCGCAACCCGACCGTGAAGGATGAAATGAAACAAAAAGGATTTGGCAAGAGCGTGCCGGCCGGATTTTTTACGTATCCTATAAGTCAGGTGGCCGACATCACGGCTTTCAAAGCAAACTTGGTGCCGGTGGGAGCGGATCAGGTGCCAATGATTGAACAAACCAATGAGATTGTCCGCGCCTTTAATCGAATTTATAAAACAAATGTTTTGGTTGCCGCCCAAGCTTTAATTTCTGAAGTGCCGCGGCTTTCCGGAACTGACGGCAAGGCAAAAATGAGCAAGTCTTTGGAAAATTGTATTTATCTATCCGAGCCGACCGATTCTTTGAAAAAGAAGGTATTTTCTATGTATACTGACCCCGGCCATATCCATGTTGAGCAGCCCGGAAAAATAGAAGGTAATGTAGTTTTTGAATATTTGGATGCGTTTGCGCCAGACAAAAAGAAAGTCCAGGAAATGAAAAATCATTATCAGAAGGGCGGGTTGGGGGACACATCTGTTAAAGAATATCTTTTTGAAGTGCTGGAGCAGATGTTAAAACCAATCAGGGAAAAAAGAAAAGGATTTGCCAAGGATACGGTGCAGGTGATGAAAATAATTAAGGAAGGAACTGCCAAGGCCAACGAAGTGGCAGAGCAAACCTTAAAGGAAGTTAAAGAAGCGATGGGGTTGGTTTATTAAAATTAATAGATTGAAGGTGAAAAGGCAAAAATGCAATAATCTGCATTTTTTATTTTTATTTGACAAGTCAGCCTTTTTAAATTATAATCTTGATAATAATCTTATCTTGATATAGTCAATCTTAATTTATGTTTGGAAATAAATATCTAAAAATTGCCTTGGTTTTTCTAGCTTTAGTAGTTGTAGCCGGAGTCGGTTTTATTTCTTGGAAAATTGATCAGGAAATTAACGATATTTATTCTGGCACCGACAAAAATTTAATCAACAGAAAGCCAGCGGTTGATACTTCTGGCTGGGAAATTTATCGCAACGAACAATACGGATTTGAACTAAAATTTCCCTTGACTTGGAAAGGGGTTGAGATAACCACAGGAGAAGAAAATAATGCGATAAACTACGATTCTAAAAAGTATTCATTTAAATTTGTTAAATTTACTCATCCGCAAAAAATTAGTAGCAAAGGGAACCTGGGAGATATTTGGTTCGAAATTGGAATATTCGATGAGAATAATTGGAAGTTGGCACAAGGATGGGGCCCGCTTGGAAATTCTGGCGATAAATTCTTTGGCAGTGCGCATTTTAATGGTGCAGCGCCTGACGATCTATTAGATCGAGCAAAAGAAATTACAGCTATTAGAAGTACTTTTAAAATATTGGAATAAAAAAATTTTAGGAGGTAAGTGATGAAATTATTGTTTTTGTTGATTGTCTTTTTGTTTGGTATGGTAGATTTTGTTAGGGCAGAAGATTATTGCTGCGGATATTATTCTCCCGGGAACCCCTTTGAGTGCACGACCCACGATGATGTCGGTCGTCCGCAGGACCACGGTAATTGCACTTGGTGGGCGGCTTTCAAGAGATCGGATGTTTCGCCACCGTGTATTGGTGACGCTGAAAAATGGCTTACGCAGGCAGGAGACGATTTGCCCAAGGGAAGTTTACCAATTCCTGGAAGCATAGCTGTTTTTGGGTGGGAACCATCGGGCCATGTCGCCTATGTTGAGTCGGTTAATCCGGATGGAAGTTTTAATGTGACCGAAATGGGGCACGACACATTTAATTGTATGCGCGAAAATACCTATTTGGCAGGAAGCGCTACCGGTTTCATCCTGCCAACACAAATCACCGCCTATAGTGTTTTTCCTGAAACCGCCCCACCGGGCAAAGTTTTAACATTGACGTTTACCATAAAGAACTTTTCTTTAAATCCGATACCGGGCATTCTTCTCGGCGCCCGGATCAGATTGTCAAATTCACAGGAGGATTGGAAAGATGATTCGGATAATGACAGAATTGTCACAATAGACCCGGGCGAATTGAGTTATTCCCGCTTTTTCAAGATTTCCGAGACTATAAAACCAGGGCTTTATGATGTAGGCTGGGTTATAGTTAATACGAAAAACAACGGCTGGCTGGATAAAAAAGAGAGTCTGGCGGCTTTGACTATTTTTTCAATATTGCCCTCGCCACCTGAAAATTTAAGAATAATCAGCGGTCAGTAAAAGCCATCCCGCTAAATGCGAGATGGCTTTTTTAATATTTTTTTATTTTTTCTTTAGGTAATTAAGGCTTTAATTAATTCTACTATTTCTTTATTGATTATCAGCAAAGCCGAAAGTTTGGCAGAAGAAGGAAGATAGACCAACTTGTCATAAATTATCAGCGTGCCTTTGAACGATTTTTTGGGTTTAATTTCATTTAGTTTCAGCCCGCCCAGCCGCTTTTTGATATCGGGCAGTTTTTCCCGCCAGGGTTTGAGAGTTTCGGGTGCGTCGCTCAAAAAAATAATTTCCTCAGTTTGACTTTGGGAAAAATCATCCAGCAGAACTTTTAGCTGTTCTTTGCCCTCGTAGGTGCGGATTTCGGATTGGCCGGCCAGATAATGTTTTGATTGGAGCGCGGAGATAATGCGGATGAATTCGCGTTCTTTTTCTTCAACCTCTCTTTTTTGAATTCGCAAAAGCCTCAAAAGTTTATCGGGCGATTCAGCGGCAAAAAAGGTTTTTTCACCCCGAATTACGCCTTTCCTTTTGACTTGGCGCATGAGCCTCTTTTTGATCAACCCGCGGATAACCTCGTAAGCCGTGGGCCGCGAAACTCCCGCCTTTTGGGCGATCTTTTGAACTGGGCTCCAACCCAATTCCAAAGCTGCCAGATACACGCTGACCTCTTTGGCTTTTAACCCCAATTTTCTTAACTCTAAAGCGATTACTTCCATATTTATTATTACCAGGTGGTTTTAATAAGCTGTCGGATTTTCACTACCTGGCATACTGGGGGATTATAAGTCCCAAATCAAACTTTGTCAAATTTTAGTTTACAAAGTTAGCGACCTTTGACAAGCAGCTAAGAATGATATATAATAAGAAGGCATTTTTATTAAAGAAGTTTTATGAAAATCCCAAAAGAATTCAATTTAATCTGGGCGCAAATTGATAACCGCCGCAAACTCTATTTTGGAATGGGAGCGGCAATTTTGTCATCCGTCATGGTCGCTTTTATTCCTTATATTTATGGCCGCTTGGTTGACGTGGCGATTAAAGCCGGTGCTCAAATGAAGATAGTTTTTGAACTGATTTTACTATGGCTTGTTATATCAATTTTATCTAATTTGCTTGGCCGCTATACCGACCGTTATGCTTTTGAGATGTCAACCGATGTCTCCAACAAATTAATGGTGGATTTGTTTAATCATCTTTCCAATTTGCCGATTAGTTTTCATAAAGAAAAAAAGACCGGCAAGGTGACCAGGCGCGCGTCGCGAGGCATTGATCAGCTCGGTGATTTTATTGAAAGGACTATCTTCAGTTTTCTGCCGGCTGTTCTGACATTTTTTGTCGCGCTGGTTATTTTATTTTTTGTTGAATGGCGCTTGAGTCTGATTCTTTTGGTCTCAAGCCTGGTTTATATTTTGATGACCATTTTTTACACCAAAAAAATCGTTAAGGAACAGAAATTGGTGAACGCTAACTGGGAGAAAGCCTATGGTGAGCTTTTTGATTCAGTGACGAATGTTCACGCTGTCAAATCAGCTACGGCAGAAGATTTTGAGCAAAAACGGAATACAAGGAATTTTAATTTCGTCGGCAGGATTTACAAAAATTGGCGGTTCAAATGGACCAAAATGAGTTTTTGGCAGCAAATGATTTTTGCCGTAGCTTTTATCGCCGTTTTTGTTAACGGTGTCATGATGCTGAAAGCCGGCACCCTGACGCCGGGTCTTTTGATAATGTTTGTTGGCTACACCAGTTTGCTAACTTCTCCTTTGGCGCGGCTGGCCGATCAATATCGCCAAGCCAAAACAGCCATTGACACCTTCCGACGGGCAGCTAAATATTATGATATCGCACCGGAAAAAGATTTAGCTAATGCCAGGAAGTTTGAAATTAAGGGTAGAGTGGTTTTTGATAATGTCAGTTTTACTTATAAAAAAGGCCGGCGGGAGGTTTTAAAAAATATTTTTTTTGAAGTTGAGCCGGGTCAGACCGTGGCGCTGGTGGGGGAAAGCGGTGTGGGCAAAACAACGATTGCCGATCTGGTTGGCAGATATTATTTGCCGCAGCGAGGCCGCATCTTTATCGACGGAGTTGATATCAAAAAGATTCAATTAAAATCGCTGCGAGCGCAGATGGCGCTAGTGCCCCAGGAAGTTATTCTTTTCAACGACACCATTGAGAATAATATCAAATACGGCAGCCCGAATGCTTCCGAGCAGCAAATTATTGAAGCGGCCAAAGCGGCCAACGCTCATGAATTCATAGAAACATTTCCCAAAAAATACGAGCAGCTGGTTGGCGAGCGGGGGATTAAATTGTCCACCGGTCAGAAACAGCGGGTCGCCATTGCTCGCGCCATTTTGCGCGACCCAAAAATTCTAATCTTGGACGAAGCCACTTCGGCACTTGATTCGGTTTCAGAAAAACTGGTGCAGGAAGCGCTACAAAAATTAATTCAAAATCGGACGACCTTTGTCATCGCTCATCGGTTGAGCACCATTCAGCACGCCGACAAAATCATTGTTTTGGAAAAGGGCGAAATTGCCGAGCAGGGAACGCACGAAGAATTAATGCTCAATCCCGACGGCATCTATCGCAATTTCTGGGAGATGCAGACGGCGATAGAGAGAAGGAAATAAAATTTGGTATATAATATCATTAAACAAATAAAAAAATCTGAGGTAGATAAAAACAAAAAAATTATGAAAAAGTCGCATAATCTTTTGACAGAAAATGAGCAAAAACGCCTTTATTTGGTGCACCATATGCACCATGTAAAATCCGGAAAAGTCATCCAGCACGAATTGCATCATTGCTTTTTGTTTTCAAAAAAGAAAATGCGCGGGAATAAATATGCGTTAAGACATCTGCTTGATGGCGAAAAATTGCATCACGTGCTTGATAAAAAATTTTCAGGCAAGCTTTATGACCATTTGGACAGAACTTTTAAAGTTTTTTCGGTTAAAATAAAAAATAAAAAATTTTCAGTGATAAAATAAAACGATATCAAAATCTTGACTTTCTGCCTAGTTTTATGTTATGGTAAATCACACAAATTAGTTCTCTAAAATAAAATAAAGGAGGTGCGGAAATGCTAAACGATTGGCAAACGGCGGTACGCGCAGAGATTATCACGGCGGAAAACCCGGACTGGAACGGGGACAAACTTAAAAGAATCCTCAAGGCGACTTTCAAAACATGCGCCGCGTGGTGCATGGCTAAAAACAGAGGGAAAATCTTTATGGCACTGTCCGGAGGGCTTGATTCCTCATTTTGTCTGGCTGTGACTCGCTTAATGTTCCCACAAACGGCGATAGAAACAATTACCACCGGAGGAAATTATAATCACCCGGATATCCGTCACGCCAGGATAATCTCTTCACTTTTTAGAACCAGCCATCATGAGTTTGTGCCGGATAAAAAAGAGCTGGCCGCAGCGACAAAAGAGTATACCAAGGCCTTTGGGTATAACCCTAAGTCCAATGGAGATTTGGCAGTATTCTCGGTTTTTCATTTCTTCCGCAAAGCTGGTGCCAAAGCCGCTATCACCCATGACGGCATTGACGAGTTGTTGGGTGGTTACTGGCCGCATCGCGCCAATTGCGGTCCGCACCAAGAAGACGCCTTCAGAGATCTCTGGAAACGGCTCGTCCCCGAGCACCTTGAACCATTGCAAAGGAGCGCAGATCACTTCGGAATTAAACTCCTTTTGCCCTATCTGCAATTGCCGGTCGTCAAATATATCGCTGGCATTCCCGTGGATCAAAGAACCACGAAAGAGGTCAGCAAAATACCTTTACGTAATATCGCCAGGAAATATCTGCCGAGCGAAATCATCGAACGAAAAAAGATGGGTTTTTGCTCGGGCCTTGATAAATTTTGATTTTTAGGTCTGGTTTCGCTGAAGCGAAACCAGACCTATTTTTAAGATTATAAAACAAAAACGATTCAGCACGCCGATAAAATTATTGTGTTGGAAAAAGGCGAAATAGCCGAAATTGGCACGCACGAGGAATTAATGCGCAATCCCGACGGCATCTACCGCAATTTCTGGGAAATGCAGGGGGCAATTGAGAAAGTTAGGTAAAAATAAAGGGGATAAGCAAAAATACCGGAAGCTTGACTGCCTTTTCGTTTGTGATAATATAAAATCATTATGGCTATTGATTGGACAAAAATTTATAAAAAATATCGGGGTTTGTGGGTAGCCTTAAAAGATGATCAAAAGACAGTGATTGCAGCCGCGGGAACAGTAAAAAAAGTTATGGAAGAGGCCAAAAAGAAAGGCTTTGATGAACCGATACTTTTTCGTGTACCAACAAAAGTTATTCCTTATGTTGGCGGTTTTTAGTTATGAAATTTTATTATTCTAAATTTCCTTTGCCGTACCGCTCGGAATTTTTCGGTAGCACGATTTTAAAGCCAGTCATTCCTGTTAAAATTATTATTGGAGACAAATCTCTTAGGTATTCCGCGCTGATAGATTCCGGTGCGGATTTTTGTATTTTCGATGCGGAAATAGGAGAAAATTTAGGGTTGAATGTGAAGCTTGGTAAAAAAGAGATATTTGGCGGAATTCAAGAGAAAAGCGGGGCTGAGGCATTCTTTCATGAAGTCAAACTTGATATCGGCGGCTGGAATTATAAAACCGTAGTCGGCTTTTCTTATGATATTGCTAAACATGGTTTTGGTATTCTTGGACAAATTGGCTTTTTCGATATCTTTGTGGTTAAGTTTGATTTAATAAAAGAGGAAATTGAATTGAAGGAAAGGAAATAATAATAGAAGAGATTAAAAACCCTGGTTATCTATCGGGATTTTTTAATCCGTCCTTGCAAAATTCTGATGGCATCTACCGCAATTTCTGGGAAATGCAGACGGCGATAGAGAAGAGTAAAATAGAAAACATGACCTTAGAACAAATAATAAACACTGTAAAATCTCTTGGTTTCTCGCCCGGCTCTTATGCCGTTTTTGGGAGCGGGCCGATGGCGGTGCATGGAATAAGAGAGACAAAAGACATTGATTTAATTATTTTGCCCAAGCTTTGGGATAAATTAAGATCTGAGGGCTGGCAAGAAAAGTTTCTGGACGACAATTCCCTGTATTTGGAAAAAAATCATGTTGAAGTGTATCAAGACTGGAATTGCGGCTCCTATAATCCCGACCTTGCCAAATTAATCGCTGAATCAGAGATAATAGACGGCGTGCCATTTGTCCAGTTAAATGAAGTTTTAGCCTGGAAAAAGGCGCAAGGGAGAGAAAAAGATAAAAAAGACATAGAATTGATTGAAAAATATTTGAGGAATAAGCATGTTAAGCTAAAACTTTATCCCTACAATAAAAAATTCGCGGAGATTTTTCAGAAGCAAAAAGAGAAACTAATTGAGCTTTTGGGAAGCCAGGAAATTCATCATATTGGAAGCACGGCCGTGCCGGGGCTGGGTGGCAAGGGGATAATAGATATAATGATCGTTTTGAAAGATTGGGAAGATGAAAAAGAAATAATTAAGAAATTCAAAAGCATTGGATTTTCTCATGTTCACCCGAAAGTCAAAGGAAGAATTTTTATCAGTCAGCCCCAAGTAACAAAATATGGCGGAACGCATATACATTTAGTTAAAAAGGGTAATAGACAATATAAAGAACTGCTTTTTTTTAAAAACTACCTCATCAAGCATAAAAAAGAAGCTCAAAAATACTTTGATTTAAAAAAGCAATACAAAAAAGAGGCGAAGGGAGATAGAACAAAATATAATAAATTTAAAAATCGATATGTTGAGTCTGCCATCTCTAAGATGAAATGACAGATTTATAAAAATTAAAGTTATGGAAGCGAAAAAAATATACAAAAAACTAGAAGAAGATTTCATTTTTCCATCTTTAAGCGACGATTGGTTTGCTGACATGGGGTCTGTCGCTGATTTTTTGAGTGATAATTTTAAGCAGCGTTCAATGGGGTTAGTTTGTGATAACGCTCAAGAAATAGAAAAAGTTTATACGGCTGTCTTCCCTTCGGATAAAATCATGCGAGCGGTTTTAGATAGAGGAGACACGGATGTTTTATTGTTTGTTCATCATCCGCAAATCTGGGACATAAGAATGGCTCCAAATGTTTTTCAGCAAATGAATAAGATGTTGCTGCAGCAGTTTAAAGAAAGAAGAATTTCTATTTATAATTTACATACTCCCTTGGATAATTTTGGAGAGTACTCTACCAGCGCGACTTTAGCAGGAGCGCTTAATGTAGAAATAGGAAAAAAGTTCGCTCCTTATAACGGCGGTTTGTGCGGGGTTTTTGGCAGAGTGAAGATTTCGACAACTCAAGGATTAAAAGAAAAGATTGAGTCGGTTGTCGGGCATAAAGCGAGCTTGTATCAATACGGCGATGAGAAAATAAGAAACGGAATGGTGGCGGTTGTCGCCGGCGGAGGCAATATCGTTGATATACTTGAAGAGGTAGCCAAAGAAGGGATAAATGTTTTTATCACGGGAATAACAGCCAAAAACGACCATTCAATAGATTCTCGCAATTTCGCCAAAAATAATAAAATTAATATCCTGGGTGGCACGCACTATTCCACCGAAAAATTTTCCTGTATCGCGATGTGTGAATATTTTAAAAAAATTGGGCTATATTCTGAGTTTATTTCCGATAAACCGGTCTTGGAGGATCTTTAATTTCGAGTCTTGCATATTAAAATTTAGATATCAAATGCTTGCGATTTTTGGGAAATACAGAGGGCGATTGAGAAGAGGAAATAAATAAAATTTTATGAAAAAATACCCGAATGTTACTCAAAAAATTATATTAAGATATAAAGACAAGATACTGATACTACGTCACAAAAACGGCTCTTACGATTTTCCTGGTGGGCAACTTGAATGGGGAGAAGCAATGTTAGATTCTTTAAGGAGAGAAATTATGGAGGAGTTAGGTCTCGGGCTGGAAATTGAACCAGATCTTTTTCATGTTTGGAATTACATTTCCAAAAACGGCAAACGCCATAGCGTTATGATTTATTACTTCTACAAATTGGAAGATCAAAATAAGCTTAAGTCCCCGGAAAAAATCCAAATACTCTGGCTAGACGAGAAAGAGATGAAACAAATTGTCAAAGATCGCGATTTTGTTAAACGCATGTTTTGTTTCAAAGCTAAAAAATCGCCGCCTTCTATGTTTTTTTGTGGTTAACGATTTATATTAAAGTTTATTTATGAAAAAAGATAAAATAAAAAGCGCTTGGCAGTTAGGATTTTATAAAGACATTGAAAAAAGAACGGATAAAATTTTTCGTGAGCCGCACAAGGACCTGCCAAAATTTATTAAACTACTTAAGCAAGCACAAGTAAAAAATGTGTTAGATTTAGGTTGTGGCACGGGCAGACATTTAGTCGCTTTGGCAAAAGCGGGTTTTAAGGTCTACGGAATAGACCTGACAGACATAGCAATTAAAGTAGCAAAAAAGTGGCTCGGCAGCGAAAACATCAAGGCTAATCTGATTGTCTGCAATATTTACAGAGAACTTCCTTACAAAAATAATTTTTTTGATGGAGTTATTTCAACAAAAGCTCTGTATCATGCCCGAGTATCTCAAATTAAAAAATTAGTTGAAGAATTAGAAAGAGTTTTGCGGCCGGGTGGAATTTTGATGGTTGAGGTGCCAAGGCGCAAACGCGGATACGAACGATTCAAAGGGCGATATAAAGAAATTGCTCCCGGGACTATTGTTCCGGTTGATGGGCCAGAAAAAGGCGTGCCGCATTATATTTTTTCAAACAGGAAAGAATTAACGGATTTATTCCCTAATTTTAAAATCTTAAGAATTTCTTTTAGCGGCGGCTATAACAAATTTACCCGCAATAGTCATTACACGATGTTTGCAAAATTAAAATAATTCCTAAAAATATGCAGCAATATTTCGAAGCCGATTTAACTAAAACCAATAAAAAAATAGAAAGATTTTTAATCTCTGTCCGGAGGGAATTAAATAGCTTTTTTGGGATACAAATGTGGCAGCCTTTTGTGATCCTTGTTAATTCCAGAAAAGACATCGATAAATTACACGGTAAAAAAACCGAAGATTGGTTAGTTGGCTGGACTTCAGGCTGCAATATTTTTATCTTGAAACCAAAGGTATTCACTAAAGAATCAAGCCATAAAGATAGAGAATACTTTTGGAAGGTTTTAAAGCACGAATATTGCCATTTGTACTTTAGGCAAATGACCGGTAAAGAGTATCCGGCCTGGTTAAATGAAGGATTGGCTTGCTATTTGGCCCAACAAAAGAAAACGCCTCCGCCAAAAAAGGAGGCGCTGGAAGTATTTAAACATTACAAAAAATTAGATAAAAATATTTATCGGATAGGTTATTTTTGGGTTAATCTTTTGATAAAGAAGTTTGGAAAAGATAAGCTTATGGAACTGATAAAATCTTTAAAGCCGCAAATCACAGAAAAACAATTCGCCCAGAATTTTTATCAGATATATAAAATTCATTACTCGTCTAAGGATTTTGAAAAATTATTGAAAACTATTAAATAATAAAAAGGCAATCTTTTTTATTATGTTTAAATTCGGTAAAAAACCGGATAAAAAAGTATGCAGAAATGGAACAGAATATATAAACAATATAAAACCTACGGGGCTCCCCTTGATCATATATCAGAGATGGGAAAGATATTTGAAGAAAGGCGCGTGAAAAATATTTTGGATTTAGGGTGTGGTTCCGCCAGGCATATCGCATATTTAGCCAAGCAAGGATTTAATCTCTATGGAATTGATATTTCGGAAGAAGCAATAAAAATCGGCAGGAAGATGCTAAAAGAAAATAAACTGGAGGCAGATTTAAAAGTTGGCTCTATGCATAAAAAATTACCTTATAAAAGTGGTTTTTTTGATGCTGTAATTAGCCTTCGAGTGCTTCATCATGGTGAAATAGAACAAGTCGATAAAGTAATTAAAGAAATTGAGAGGGTATTAAAGCCAAGGGGAATAATTTTTATTACTGTCCAGAAAGTATACGCTCCCCCAAAAGATATAAATATTAAAAGAATCAACGGCATACAAGTAGAAATGATTAATGCGCAAGTCTATACGCCCCTAGAAGGACCAGAAAAAGGCATAGCCCATTTTATATTCAACAAAAGAATACTGCGGGAAAAATTTAAAAAATTTAAAATTAAAAAGTCCTGGATTGATTATGGAAAAGAAAAATGGCAACGATATTATTGTTTAGTCGGAGAATTAAAAGTTTGTCCCTAAACAACGAAAAACAGTCAAAAATTTTTTTCCACCAAAGATCCTCTGTATAAAAAGTTTTTAAAAGTCTCACCAGAAATAAATGGGACGACTTTTTGTACTGATAAAGAAAAACAGCGTTTTATACACTTTTTTACTTAAAAAGAGCTGGCTAATTTTTTTGCAAAGCATAAAATTTTAGAAATAAAGGAATTTAGACTAAGGGATAATCATTTGTCTGGTGACAAACATGAGCACGGTATGATAGGTTTGATAGTAAAGAAACTTCCAATAAATTAGGCATCTACCGCAATTTCTGGGAAATGCAGAGGGCGATTGAGAGGAGGAAATAGAGAGTGTTGACAAGCTGTTTGGCGGAGAATAGAATAGAGCCATGAAGAAAAAAGACGATGTTGTTACAAAGAAATATTTGGATGAGAAATTGCAAGAACACGCAAAAATAATAGTCACAGCCGTTGACGGTGTTTTAGATAAAAAATTTAAAGCTGTTGATTTCGGTTTCAAAGAGATGAGGGAGAAGTTTGCCGAGAATAAAGCAGACCACAAAAGATTAGAAGACAAAATAGATAAAAGTTGGAAATCAATTGATAAATACGTTAAAGCGCAAGAGGCCTTCAGGGAAGAATTTGTTGTAATGAAGGAAGAAATGAGGCAGATCAAACAGGTGATTAAAGAAAAATTGGGCGTAGAAATTCGGGCAGTCTGATTTTATTGTTGGAGAGTATATTACAGAACGAAAATCATATTTCCGCTTGATTTAAGCGGATTTTTTGTTTGTTTAGCGAGTTGTGGATAAGTTTTGTCGGGAGGAGCAAAAACTCCGAGGCTTTTTATTTTAAGCAAAATTATTGAAATTGGGAGAAAGATAAAATTACAATTTATTAGTTGCCAAAAGATAATTATGCTAAAAATATTTTTCAAGCATTTCTAAAATCCATTCGTCTATGTTTCTGTATTTAGGAGTATTTTTTAAATACAGAAGCCAGTCTTTCCATAATTTTTTTCCATAATCTTTTACTTCCATATAGTCAAAAGTTAGTTCCCATTCTTTCCAAACTAATTTTCTTATTCCTACTTTTTGCTCACAAGCAGCTTGAAGAAGGATGGCTAGAGTTTGTTCTATTGCTTGAGGGAAATTATATTTATATTTTTTACTTCGGAATCCCTTATATTTTTTAACAAAATCAGCAATATTTTTTCTTTCGTACCAGGGTGGATTTTTTAAAATAATATGGGCTAGTTCGTGACAAATAGAAAGCCAAAGATATTTGATATTGTTATTAAAATCAACAAAGATAATATTCTTTCTAAATCGCGCCTCCTGTCCTAAGGTCTTATGCTTTACAATTATCTTTTGTTTTAGTCGCCTTCCTGAAAACTTTTCTAAAATAGCAACTGGATTGTTTCCTCTAATAAACAAGGAGAGATGCAGAATTTTGTTATGAAATTTTTTTGGAGCTTCTATTCTCATTATTTATTTTATATATTTTTTTGACAAAGATAGCAAGGATTAGAAGCAAAAATTAAAAAGGCCTTCTAAAGCCTAGCGCGCCTCGGGGCAAAAAACTCCGAGGCTCTTTTATTTGTAATAGAAGTTGCCTAAATTAAGAAAAAGAGATAGATTTATATCAACCGAAGATAAAAATATGTTATCAAAGAAATATAAAGAAAATAATTCTAATTATGACCCTCAACCTGACAGAGGATTGCTTGAGGTTATAAAATTGGCTCCCAAAGGAGCTGTTCTTGATTTAGGAGCTGGTGAAGGGAGAAATAGTATTTTTTTGGCGAAAAAGGGATTTAAAGTTGAGGCGATTGATCGAGCCAGAGAAGAATTAGCAAAATGCAAGGAATATGCAAAACAATATAAACTACCAATCAAAACTGGAGTTGTTGATATAAGAAAATTCAATTTTTTAAAAAATAGATATGCATTGATTCTAGGTATTACCACTTTAGACTTTTTAAAGTTATCCGAAACGAAACAGATAGTATCAAGGATCAAAGATTCTCTTAAAAAGGACGGTATTTTTTACTTAGCAGTTTTTTCCACTAGAGATCCGAGTTTTAAAATAAGCAAAAAAGCGGGTTTCAAAATAATTGAGAAAAATACATTCTACTTCCCGCGAATTAAAAGCGCAAGGCATTATTTTCAAAAAAAAGAATTATTTTCTATTTTAAAGGATTTTGAAATTATAAAGTTTGAAGAAATTTATAAAAAATATATTCCTAAAACAGCACATTTTCATAATTATTTTAGGATTATTGCAAAAAGAAAATAAGGGGATAAATCCCCTTATTAAAATTTGAAGGTTTGTGCATTGTCATGTTTCGGGCGTACCGCAGGGCTGACAGTGATCGCCTTCAATACAGTGACTGCAAGAAGAACAAAGATCTTTTCTCTCCAGTTCCGGGTGCCATACGGCATATTTTTCTAATACCGTCGCAGCATCCTTGTCTCCAACGCTGATTCTGAGTTGCTCTGCTTTTTCCATTTTTTCACCTCCTTTCATCTTTATATTTTCCAACACTGCGGATCGGGCTTATAATAATCTCCGTAGGTTGCATAAGCTATGGCCCGGCAGCCGCGACAGTAAAAAAGTAATTTGCAGTCTTTGCATCTCTCTATCTGATCTATTTGTCTCATTTTATTCAACTCGGCTGAGAAAAGAAAAACATCCCTTATGCTCTGCTTAGGTAGCTTACCAATTGGAATTGAGATACGTCTACAGGCGAGAGCAGTTCCATCTTCGAGAATATCTATTTCAGAACAGCCGAGATTACATCCTCCCCAAACTAAATTAGTGTATTCCTTTTTGGGCTTAGGCATTAGGCCTTTTTCGAACTGAAGCAACATCCAGAGAGGTTCCCCTTTTCCAAAAGAGGTGGTACAATTTTTGAAGCTTTGGTATTTTTCGTCTATGGTTGAAAGGAGCCGATGATAATCATTAGGGGAGATAAGATCTCCTTTCATTTTTTCACCGTTGCCAATTGGAACGAGCCGATGAAAGCCACACAGGTCTACTCTATTTTCGACCATTAAATCAACTATTTCAGGGATCTCTTTTAAGTTGATAGTGCTTACAGTTGTCATGACGACTGTTTTTATGTTGGCCTTTTTTAGGGTTTTAATTGTTTCAAGAGTTAATCGGAAACTGCCCCCATACCTTAAATAATCGTGTGTCTTTTCGAGGCCATCAATACTCACTTGATATGTATCAAGTTTATTGTCTATTAACTTTTGGATTACTTCATTATCTAAAAGTTCGGGATTCCCTAGGATTCCGATGATTAAATCAGGGATTGTTTTCCGGGCATAGGAGAGTAATTCGAAGAAATTAGGATATAAAAAGGGGTCTCCTCCTGTGAATAAAATTCTGCCTCTGCAATTCCATTTTTCAATTAACGATTTTAAATCATCAACAATTTTTTTCCATTCTTCTAGTGGCATAATGAGGTTGTTTCTTTGCATATAGCAGTGTTTACACTGGTTTAGGCAAGCGGTTGTAAGATGCCATTGCATTGAAAATACGGGTTGCCTTTTTCGCGCTGATGTCACCGGAGCGTTTGCTAGTATTTCAGTCTCCGTTACTGGTTCGGTTACCATAACTATCCCACCTTTCTTTTTTAATTTTTAAAGATCCAGAAGGTTTCTTCTCTTTTAGATTGTTCTAACTTTACCAACATTTTTGTTAGCTTGTCAAGCCTTTGACGTTCTTGCCGGAAAATCAAAAATAAGATTGCAGGGATAAAGAAGGGGAAAGAAAGTTTAGAATAATCGAGAATATTGTAAAATACTGCCTCTGGGCGGTATTTTTATTATTTTTTTAAGCCTTTTCTTTAAGATGAAGGAAGTTTGTTTACAAGATTAAAAGTAGATTTAATTTGATTTTAAGCTGATATTTAGAGAATAAAATCGGCTGTGGATAAGTTTTGTCGGGAGGAGCAAAAGCTCCGAGGCTTTTTGATTCTAACTTCTTTAAAAATTTTTTATCTCAATTTTTTTAGTCGATTTGTCGATTATTCGCAGTTACTCTTGACTAAATAATAGCCGTTATGATATTCTTTAAATAAGATTTGTTCGCTAATAACTGCAAAGCCCTAATTTAGGTCCTCTGTCGGATAAACAGAGGGTTGGGCCTAAATTGTCCCGCTTTAGCGGGACAGGGTGGTTTCTGCAGAAGTGGAAACCCGGCATCCTCCGTAACCATGGGATAATCGATGTCGTTTCGGCCAAAAACCGAAAGCCAGAGTCGATGAGTGGAAATGGCACCCACGAGGTGTTTTTTGTTTTCAAAACAAAGGTGGCACCACGGGAAAAACTTCTCGTCCTTTCGCGCGATTTTTAAAATTGCGCCAAAAGATGGGGAGTTTTTTTATTTCAAAAAATTCCTCAAACACAGTTCTTTAAAAAAGGAGGTGATGGCAAAATTTTGTACTGTGTTTCAAAGTAGCACGCATGCGTTATCAGGGTTAAAAACAAAAAAATAAGAAAGAGGGAGGTAACCATGAACACACTTTTATCGTTTTTTACCAAAGAGCAAAAAAAGATTGAAAAGGAATTCAAAACAGGCATGCGGGCGCTAGAGGGATCTTGTCGCGCCCTTTGCCTAGAAGAAAGTCCGTCGCATATCAAAGAAAGAAAAATAAAAGATTTAACGGAAAAACGAGCAGACATGGAGTCTTTTGTTAAGAAATTTGATTTCAAAAAAAGCGGCGAATTATTAGTGGGGATAGAACGAGAATGTTTTATCACTGACAGAAACCAAAAAATTATTCCCTATGCGAATGAAGTCTTAAAACACCTGACAGACCGTTCGCGGTTCGGGTATGAGTTGTCGGCGTGCCAGCTTGAAGATCGGATTGGCCCGTTGAAAATTGATGAAATCAAAAACGGGCTTCTGAGGAATGAAAAAAAGATTGGGATTGCTGAGGAAAAACTTGGCTTCAGGCGCCTTCACACAGAAGTTGCCCCTGAAGATATGCCGCTCGATGTATATCCTGATCCGACAGGAAGATACCAGCTTATTACAAAGGATATGCCACAGCATATCCTTTCGGCGGCATGCAGAGTGACGGGCACCCATATTCATATTGGCATGCCTGATCACGAAACCGCGATGAGAGTTTACAACAAAGTCATCGCGCATGTCGAAGAACTCTGCGATCTTGGAAGCGGTTCTAATGGCGAACGGCTGAAAATTTACCAGATTATGGCTCCGGACTTTCAACCGCCCCCTTATGATTCCTGGATAACTTTCTACGAGGAAGCGGTAAAAAAGGGTTTCGTGTCCGATCCCAGGAAATGCTGGCACCTTATCCGGATCTCTATTCATGGAACCATTGAATTTAGGATGTTTGGAACAACTTCCGAACTGGACAGAATTGTCGGCTGGGCAAAAATTTGCCACCAGCTTTGCAGTAAAGCTATAAGTGTTTAGATCCTTGGGAGAACAGATATATCTGTTCTCCCAAGACTTTTTTATTTATGGTATTTTATATATATGTGCAGAATGATCGCTATTTCAGGGAAAACTGAATACCCCGTGAATTCATTAATTCTTAAAAATTTCCAGCGACTTGCCGAGTATGGAAAAATTCCCCGGGGCACAAATAAAGGCCACAAAGATGGCTGGGGTATTGTCGCCTACGAAAAAGGCAAACCCAATCTATTTGTTAAAAGCGATAAAAACGCCTATATTGATTCTCTATTTTCAGAAACAATGAAAGAATTGAAACGCAAAGCAACAGATATTGTAATATGTCATCTCCGCAAAGCATCGATTGGCACAAAAAATATAATAAATGCGCACCCATTTGTTCATTATGCCTACGCGTTCTGCCAAAACGGCACTATCTTTGACAGTGAAAAAATTCCGTTAAAACCGGAATTTAAAAAATTGGTCAAAGGAGAAACCGATTCCGAGAAATTCTTTGCTTATATCCTTCAGTTTTTAAATAACGACAATGAATCGGGCGCAAGGATAATCAGGCTGGCTATAAAAAATTCCGTGACAAGCATCAGGAAAAATTTTGACTTTACCGCTGTTAATATTATTTTTAGCAATGGGAAATATGTCTGGGGTTTGCGAGAAGTGAATGAAAAAAATAGAATCGTTATAGAGAAAAAATTAATGGATTATTTTTCGTTATTTAGCGGATCGGGTTATGACTGCGATATAATTTCTTCCGAAAAAATTTTGCTAAAAGGCCTTAAGTGGAGAAGTGTTAATAACCATGAGTTATTGCAAATCAATTTAAAAAACCACGAAATTAAAAGCTTTTTCTTGCCTTAAAAACTGGGTGGCATATAATAAAAAAGAAAAGAGACCAGATGCCGTTTCTTATCTGATAAAAATTCTGATAAAAATAATTTTAAAATACTATATCTAAATATGAACGGAATTTTAATTTTCGGTGATAGCATAACGGCCGGGAGGGGGGTTGCCAAAGAGAGAAGTTGGGTATCTAGATTAACAAGGAGCTTTGATGAAAAAAATAAATATGATTATGCGGTATATAATTTGGGCGTTCCCGGCGAGTCAAGTTTTGATTTGCTTGGAAGATTAGAAGTAGAATGTCAAGCTCGTATTAAAAAGAGAGCGGAAGATGATAGCTATAAAATCATTTTTGCTATAGGCATTAATGATTCTAAGTCACTCGGGCCAACTGAAAATTTTAACACGCCGCCAGAGATTTTTACTCAAAATATTAATGATTTAATAAAAATTGCGAGTAAATATTCAGGGTGTTTGATTTTTGTAGGATTGACGTTGGTAGACGAAAAAAAAGTAGCACAAATTGAAGAAATTGCCTTTCTGAACCGATATATTAAAAAATATAACAATATTATTAAAGATATTTGCGAAAAACGAAATATCGTTTTTGTTGATATTTTCCAAGATTGGTTAGATAAAGATTATAAGAAATTTCTGTCCGATGACGGTATCCATCCAAATGAAATTGGGCACCAGAAAATTTTTGAAAAAATAAAACCATATTTTTATAAATTATAGAAAATCAAAAAAATACTTTAGTGTAAAGAAAAATAGCGCTTACTATCGCCATGTACGACTATTTCAAAAAAGTGGGATAGAATCTGAATTTATCCCCGACGAGCCGGTTTTGGAAGACCTATAATTCAGCTTTTTCTTGCTCGCACGATAAGGGTTGAGCCTAAAGTAGGGAATAATCGTGTTAAGAGCTTCGAATAAATATTTATTCTCTTTCTATACACTTCAATAGTAAAAACGTTTGTTTTTAATTTTACGTCAGTAAAACCTGACAGCTCTAAAGTCTTTTTTAGGGAGTGGTATGTAAACGGACGGATATGGAGATATAAATACGGGTGAAACGGAGAAGTTTGTCGAGGGGTTTTTCCGAAAAGTAACTTAAATCGGTCGTCAATTCTTGCTAAATTTGGAGTTGTGATAACAATATACCCATTAGGTTTTAATATTCTATACAGCTCTGATAAGAAATATTTCGTATTAAGAATGTGCTCTATAATTTCCCCAGCAAATACATAATCAAAAAAAGAGCCCTGATAAGGTAGTCGTTCAGTAATATCTGCGCATGTTGTAACAATCCCTCTTTTCTTTGCTTCCTCTAAGGTATGGCCTGCCGCATCAACGCCATAAATCTGGATATCAAAAACGCGTTTCATTTTTTCTTCAATAACGCCTATTGAGCACGCAATGCTTAGCATTTTTTGGTGCCCAGTTTTTTTATCCATAATCTCTTTGAACATATCGATGGCAACATCTCCTCTAAGTCGGTGCTCTTTTTGAAAAAGATAGTCACAATCTTTAACTACGTCAAATAATTGTATATTATGATTAAGGATTTTGTTCATATAACTAATTAATAAATAATCAATATCTATAGTATTAAAACAATATGCCAAAAAATAAAAGAAAAAGTGTTTTAGCAAGTGTCTTCGATAAAAAAGGGATCTCAAAATTCGCCAAAACCCTTTACCGCTTCAATTATAAAATAATTTCAACTGATGGTACCGGTAGGGAATTAACTAAAAATGGAATTCCTTCTACTCCTGCCCAAAATATAAGCAAGAATCCGAATGGACTTGATGATTGTATTAAAACTATTAGTTTTCGGATTGAAGCCGGTATTCTTTTTAATCGCTTAAATCCTACTCATCTAAAAGAGGCAAAAAAACTTGACATAGAGCCGATAGATATAGTTATTTGTAACTTTCCTCCCTTCGAAAAAGTAATTCAGGAATCGGCTGATTTTAATGTAAAAAATATTGATATTGGGGGCCCATTAATGGTGAGGGCAGCCGCTACAAATTTTGAACATGTTCTAGTTATTGTTGATCCGAATGATTATGAAAAAGTAGCTAAAGCTATTATTGAAAATAGGGTTACTGATAAACTTAGACGACAGTTAGCTGCCAAAGCCTTTACTTATACATATCTTTATGATTATAAAATAGCTAAATATCTTCGAAAACCAGCCTATCTTTAAGGAAGTTTAAAATGAGATTTCTCCACCGTTGTTTTTCTTTAGCTTAATATTATTTCTACGGAAAAATTCTCTAAGCGTGTTTTTTTGCTTTACCATTGTAAATACTTGCACCAGTTTGCTCACCTTTTTAAGTAATTCTCTATTTTTCAGCTCCAGCGGGCCATTGATAAATGATAATTCAGCTCTGTAATCCGGACATGTAGTTATAGTTCCGTCTGTTGCAATCCTTACAGTATATAATCCCTCCTGACAATAAATCGGGCAATTAATACATTCATTACTCCGCAACGTTAAATTCGTATCTTTTAATACGATCCTTAAACCACTCGGTAATTTTGCATTAAATTCATACTTATCGTCAATGGAAAATTTATACTCCGTATGTTTAGAAAAAAAATCTAATGCCTCTGAAGCAGATATGAATTCTTTTTCAAAGAATTTCTTACTTTGTTGGTCTTTTAGTATTAAGTTAAGTAAATTAATCTCATCGACAACACCAGTCTTTTCACAAAATCTTATATAATCCAACAAAGATTTCATATCGCTTCGTAAAAGAACCTTGTTTGCTCTTATTGTTAATTTTGGATTATCTTTCTTTGCCGCTTTAAGACCTTCCATTACTTCTTCTAGTTTGTCACTGCCTGTTATCGCCTTAAATCTATTAGGATCGAAAGTGTCTAAGCTTATCGTCAACAATGTTAGCCCTTCGGGAAGATGTTTATTTTTTTGAAGATATGTGCTCAAGAGTATGCCATTAGTAGTAATTCCTATTTTTGACATACCTATCTTTTTAGATTCACTGACAATCATGACCCAATCGGGATTTAAGAACGGCTCGCCGCCGGTTAATGTCATTCCATTAAATCCTGATAAATGCAGTGCTTTAATAATTTCTATAAATATACCCGTACTTATAATCCCTTGACTTAATGGTTTTCGCCTAAAGTCTTCCATGGCGCCTGATTTGCCTGGTTTTCTACTTTTTTGCCCATCGCAATAAATACAGTTCAAATTACAAAATGGCGAAATTGCCACTCTGATATTTCTTTTTTTTAAAGAGAACATTTGAATAATAAATTAAAAAATTATACTTTCTTTCTCTTCTGTTTTGCCGCTGATTGGAATAACAATTTTTTTAGAGATTATAAAAATACGTTTTTTGCCTCCATAAGGAAATACTTCGGCAAATAATGTTTTAAAACCGGCTTTTTCCAAATAATTCTCTAACTCTTTTTCTTCAAACATAGTATATGTCCTGGTATCATTTTTATTTCTTATTCTTTTTTGCTTTTGAACGGTTATTATGCCAAGGATGCCATTTTTTTTAAGCACTCTCTTAGAATTTTTAAGTAATTCTGGCAGATCGTTTTTTTTGATATGAACAAAGATAGAAGAACACCACATCCCATCGAATAAATTATCTTCAAATTTTAAATCAAAAAAGTCCATTACCTCATATTTCCCTTTGAATTTTTTTTGAGCAATCTCTATCATTTTTTTCGATAAATCAATCCCAATACAATAGAGACCCTTTCTAGTCAGATAATCGCTGTCGTGTCCGGGGCCACAGGCAACATCGAGAACTTTTTTCCCTGGCAATAGTTCTATAAACCTATCAATTTTATCTTTTAATACAACTGCCGCATCACTTTTGATATAAGTATTGGCGGTATTATCATAAAATTTTATTGTTTTTTGAGTGTATCTTTTCATAACAAACAAAATTATTTAATAAACCCGGCAATAATACATTAATATATTTGTCGTATACAGATATTAAAATAAGGGCCGTATTAATAGTCGGAGATTTATAATATTTTTTAGGCAAGATTGAAAGCAATTCGATAATCGCCTGCCGATAATAGCCTTTTTCAATATTATCCTCAATATTATTACAAATCGACTCAGTTATTAGCTCCTCTTCCCGGAATTTATTCTTAATCTCCCTATCAACAAAAGACAAAAGTTGTGTATAATGACTAATAAAATTATTTAATAACTTATCGGCTTGAATTGGTAGGGTTTTATCATAATCGTACATTTTAGAAGGATGCCCGCCCCCCAAAAGGATTATTAATCTTGCCTTAATAGGTCCATAGCGATCTATCAAATCTTTTGCTAAAATTGCATGACCCTTAGACGCTGACATCTGCTTGCCGTCGAGAAAGCCCATTCCTAAAATAAAATATTTTTTTGTTTGGTATTTATCATACAACAACAGACTTTCTGCATATATTTTTTTTACAACCCAGTTTTTTAGGTGCTCTTCGCATATTAAAACATCGCACGGAAGGAATTCAATAATTTTATTTATTAAAATATCTTCTGATTTTTGTTTATTTTTTAATGTTTTAAATAAATTCCTAAAAAATTTTTCAACATTAATCGGCTTCTTATATTCATCCTTAAGTTTTATATACAAATCAAAAATAGTGAAAATTTCGCTATCGAACATCGGGTCTATTATCCATTTTTTATAACTTACTCCAAACCCATTTTTTCTCAATAAACTCCAATCGTTTCTGACATCTTTTATCGCAGACACAACATTGTTTTTATGAAATGACTGAAGAAATTCAGTGCGGTTTATCAAATCGAGGGCTTTTTCTTTCCACTCACCATTATTGTAATCTAATGCCAGATTTCCTTTTTTATTATTAACCAACAGGTTGTTTTCCTTATATATAGAAATTATAGTATTTACAAAAGTTGAAAAATCTTTATGCCCTGTTGTATAAAAATGTTCATAATCGCATGAAACACCCAGTGATTTTAATTCCTGTAAAATCTCTTGGTTATAAAATCCTAAAATATTTAATGGATAAACAAAGGTTTTTAAGATAGGTAATGGGGTATTGTAAATATCATTGTATAAATTAAATAATCTTTTTTCTTCATCGTTTTCGATTGTATTATCTTTTGAAAAAATTTTAGTAAATATTTTAGAAATATCTTGGGCGGAATTACCACTATAATGTGACGCAACGGGGAAAAATACATTTTTTCCTTTTCTCCTTTCATTCCTTGCAATAATATCTGCGACGACGAACATCTTCGCATGATTTATATTCAGCGGGCAAAGAGGATAAATGTATGCACAGGAAACAAGAAATTTTTTCATTTGCCTAATTTGATTAAATAAACGTTTAGCATTAGCACTATTGAGATCCGGGTAGGATTCGAACCTACGATTAGAGCATGTTTGGCTCTTGCCTTTGACCACTTGGCCACCGGATCAAATCATATTAATTAAGAAGACCTCGCCTTTTTAAGGCGAGGTCTATGTGCTATTATATTTCAATTGACACTCCAGTTTCTTCGCTATCAATTATAGCTGTTTCCTTCGCCCTCATAGCATACGCGATGTCTCTCAAAAAAGGCTTTAAGATACTATGTTTATCCTTGGGGCATTTAATTTTTAATAGAGAGACACTCATCCCAAGTCTAATTTTACTAGTAGTCTTAACCTTTCGCGCTTCGGAAATAATAAGTAATGCCAACTCGGCACCTTCTTTTAAGTTGCTGCCAAAAGATTCTTTACTACCCGAAGGCCATTTCGCATTATGAATGCTTTTAATCCCTTCGTTCCGGTAGAAATATCCTTGACCGCTATTT
>Ga0315274_10002034_pt1 | contig 30970 bp, 32 predicted proteins | sample YL17G02_20_MG_FD_203700 | JGI IMG/M metagenome (GOLD analysis project Ga0315274, IMG submission 203700) | Sediment microbial communities from Yellowstone Lake, YNP, Wyoming, USA - YL17G02_20 | ecosystem: Environmental > Aquatic > Freshwater > Lake > Sediment | place: USA: Wyoming | collected...
TTGTTTTACTGGGTATGTTGGCAGTAGGTCAGGAGTTCTGGATTCGATGTCGTGGCGGAAGCGTTTCGCCGGAAGGAGGGCCTGCCTTTCGCGGATGTTCTGACCGCAGAGTCGATCCAGCGGATCTTCCGCGAGGAGAACGCCCTGTTTGGTGAGGACGACCTTTTCTCCACGGACATCGTGCTGTGGGCCTTCCTCGCCCAGACCCTGCGGGATGGGAAGGGCGCCGCGTGCGCCGCCGCGGTGGCCGACATCGCCACCTACATGCTGCAAACCGGCCAACGCCCGCCGTCCGGCGACACCGGCGACTCATGCCCTGAGCCTCGAAGGGACTGTCGGGCGAGGGCCAAGCTGAGTCTCCCGGCGTTGCGTCGTCTGGTGGTCGAGTCCGCCCAACACGTGGAACGCGAGGCGAACGCATCCTGGTTGTGGAAAGGTCTTCATCCCAAATTGGTGGACGGTTTCACCTTCACCATGCCCGACACGCCGCAGAATCAAGAGGCCTTCCCTCAAGCCGCCGGGCAGGCCCCGGGCGTGGGCTTCCCCATCGCCCGATGCTGTGCGGTGCTGTCGTTGGCCACCGCCTGCGTGTGCGATCTGGCCCTGGGCCCCTTCAGGGTCGATGTGTGTCGGCCTGGGTTCCGCGTCCGGGGGCCATGCTCCGTCTGACCCCCGGCTGTGGAAGATGACCCCTACGGGATTGTTGAGGGTGGGACACGCCAATGCCGCAACGCTGCCGCTGCACAGGGTGCTCAGACCCCCTCACCCTGCCCTCTCCCCCGCGACGGGGAAGAGGGTTCCAAGATGCAGTCTTATTCGGCGGGATCGACGACCACGCGGCGGCAGATTTCCTTGAGTTCAGCCAGGGCGTCGGCGCACTGATCGAGGGCATGGCTCCTCGCGTATTTTTCGAGTTGGGTGGCGCGTTCGGTGAGAATGGGGTATCCGTAGCCGCCCCCGCTTCCCTTGAGTTGATGGGCCGCCATGCGCAAGGCGTCGAAGTCGGCCTGACGAATGGCGTTCTCCATCCGCGTCAAGCGTTCGCTCAGCCCGGCGACGAACTGCGTCACGATGTCCGCGAACGAAGCGTCCTCGCGGACCAGCTCGGACCCGATCGCGCCGCTGGGAGTCTGATTTCCCTCGGTCATCCTCGATCCCGCAAGACTTACGGCCGTAGGTTCAACCCCTACTCGCTCGATCGTTCTCATCGTCAGGGCGCCTCGCAGAGTTGCGTAAGTGCGGGCACGAAGGGGGTATGGTCGTGCTCCATCGCACCAATTCTGCGGGTAAGTGTGGCCCAGCCGCCCCCGGCTGGGCCATACGGCACAGCGGAGGGCCGCCGTGCCACCCACTCTAAGGAGTTTCCCCAACGCGATGAAGCATGTCTGTATTGAAGACCGGGCGGCACCTAGCCACCGATTTGGAACATGGCCCGGCGTTGGGTGGAGACGCCTTGTTCGAGGCGATGGCCGGTGGGCTTTTGAGCGACGGTCTGAAGGAGAATCCTCGCCACGGCTTGTTCACCGCCGCCGTTGCGCAGAGCAGCTTTGATGTCCAGCTCGTCGTCGTTGAGTAGACAGAGATGGAACTTGCCGTCCGCCGTTAGGCGCATTCGGTTGCATGCCCCGCAGTAGGGTTCGCTTACCGGAGAGATGAAACCCACCACGCCCTTGGCGCCGTTCAAGCGGAAGTTCCGGGCCTCGTCGGAGGGGTTGCCGTCGGGCGACTCCAGGAGCGGACCGAGCTGGCCCTCGATGCGGGCGCGGGTTTCGGTGTTGGGAACGTACTGGCTGAGGGAGAGTCGGGCGCACTCCCCGCCGCCCAGCGGCATCAGCTCGATGAACCGGACGTGCCAATCGCGGTCGATCGTCAGGCGGGCGAGATCGACGACTTCGTGCTCGTTGTAGTCGCGGACGATGACGGCGTTCAACTTGATCGGGGCGAAGCCCGCCTCCTGGGCGGCTTCGATGCCCGCCCAGATGTGCTCGAACGAGCCGAATCGCATAACCCGTTTGAGCCTTTGGGGATCGAGCGTATCGAGGTGGACGTTGACCCGGCTCAGACCGGCCGACCGAAGCGAACCAGCGAGATCGGGCAGCAGGATGGCGTTGGTGGTCATGCCCAGGTCGGTGATACCGTCAACGTCGTGGATGCGCTCCACGATTTCCAGCAGGTCGGATCGCAACGTCGGTTCGCCGCCGGTGAGGCGGATTTTGTGGAAGCCGACGGAGGCGGCGGCCCGGGCGATGACCTCCAGCTCGTCGGCGGACAACAATTCCTCCGAGGGAATGAACGACAGTCCGCGCAAGGGCATGCAGTAGACGCAGCGCAAATCGCAGTGGTCGATCAACGACAACCGCAGGTAGTTGATCTCCCTTCCGAATCGATCGCGTGGCATCGTCAAACTCGTCCGGGTAGGCGTAAACCGTCGGCCCACGGCCATTGTAGCATTCGCTCGCTGGTAAGTCTGCGGCGGGTTTCCTAAGATGCGTGGTCTGCGAGACAGCGGGGATTATGAAGTACGCCAAAGACAAGGTCGGGCTGTGGATGATCGGCGCGGGCGGTCGGGTGGGCAGCGCCGTCGCGCTCGGGGTCACGGCGCTTTCCAAACGACTGATCGAACCAACCGGCCTGGTCAGCGCGCTTCCCGTGTTCGACTCGGTTCCGCTGATCGATCCAGGGGCGATTGTGATCGGCGGTCACGAGGTGCGATCGGAGACCCTCCTCGACGCCGTCCACGCCGCGCACGAACGGGCCAACCTGTTCGACGAAAACGTGATTCGCCGTTGCACGCCGCGGCTGCGGACAATCCAGCGCGACATCCGCCCGGGGTCGCTGTACGGCGCCGGGCCGACGATCCGCAAACTGGCCGACCTGCGCGGACTGGAACGTGAGCGCTCCTCCGTCGCGGTGATCGAGCGGCTTTCGGCGGATATCGACGGATTCCGCCGTCGGCACGCCTTGGACTGCGTCGTAGTGATCCACGTCGCGTCGTCGGAGCCGCCGTTTCGTCGGCACGCGGTCCATTCACGATTCGAGAAACTGCAGCGCGCCCTGATGCGTCGGGGATCGAGCGTCTTGCCGACGAGCTCGCTGTACGCCTTGGCGGCGATCGAGGCCGGTTGCCCGTTCATCAACTTCACGCCCTCCTTGGGCTTGAACGTCGCAGCGATCCAAGAGCGTGCCGGAGCGTTGGGCGTACCGTACATGGGCCGCGACGGAAAGACCGGCGAGACGCTGGTGAAATCCATCCTGGCCCCGATGTTCGCCATGCGGCACCTGCCGGTGCTCAGTTGGGTGGGGCAGAACATCCTCGGCAACCGCGACGGGGCCGTGCTCCGCGACCCGAAGACGCGACTGTCGAAAATCCAGACGAAGGACAAGATCGTGTCACAAATCCTCGGGCGCTCGCCGACGACGCTGGTGTCGATCGACTACGTGCCCTCGCTCGACGATTGGAAAGTGGCGTGGGATTTTGTTCATTTTGAGGGCTTTATGGGCACCAAGATGTCCATGCAATTTACCTGGTGCGGAAGCGATTCGATCCTGGCGGCCCCGCTCATCCTCGATCTCGTACGGTTTGCGGTGCTCGCGTGGAGAAGGGGCGAGAGCGGGCCGATGCGGCACCTGGGGTTCTTCTTCAAGGATCCGCTCGAAGTGCAAGAGCACGATCTCTTCACCCAGTGGGCACGGCTCATCGACCATGTGGTCGGTCCCCGAGGTGCGGGCGGCGTCCCATAGTGCTTGTTGGTCTCCTTCGGTGGCGCACGCCTGGAGTTTTACCCCGCGGACCGCGACGTCTTGCGCGGCATTGTTTCCAACAGGGCCCGTAGGACGGCGTTCACCGAGGCGGGCGTCGTAAATACCTGGGCGATGTCCGGGTCAAGCACAACGACGCGACTGCCTTCCTTGTATCGCGCCGCAAAGCGGTTGGGGCGCGCCTTGCGATAGTCGAAACGATATTCCCGCCGCAACTCGTCGGTGCCTCGTTTGGGTTTCTTAGTGGATACGGTTTTCTTCATAGTCTCGGCGCTCACGATTCGTCACCTGCCGTGCGCTAATGATACGAATCTTTCCCCCGCGTTCGGTAAAGGCAACGAGTAAAAGCCGATGTCGGTCCGAATGGCCGATCATGATTTCGCGCCGTTCCCCGATGGAGTGATCCTCATCGCTGAACACGAGCGCGAGAGGGTCGCCGAAGACCGTAGCCGCCTCCTCGAACGTCACGCCGTGTTTTCGGCGGTTTGCGGCTGCTTTTCGGGAGTCCCACTCAAACTCGAGAGACATACGCTCTCCGCCGCGGAGCCATGACGGATCGCACCGGACGGCAGCCGGAAGACCACTCCCGACGTGCAGGGATTATCCGCCCTGCGCCCTGGGGAGTCAAAACAACCCGTCCAGAACGGACGCTCAAGGGCTTGCTCGGGGGCATTCGCGATCGCTATGTTACGCCGGGCGATGGACAGAAAACGGTTGCCGGCGGTTGAGTCTAAGCTAGATCCGGGGATCGAAGCGTTCCGTGAGAACCCGAGGGCGCCCGTGAAGTTGGCCTACAGTTCCAACGCGTACCGGCGATGGTCGATTGGTGAGGCGATCTCGCGGATTGCGCGGATCGGGTATCACGGGATGGAGTTGATGGCGGACGTGCCGCACGCCTGGCCGGCGACGCTGTCCGACGCCCAGATCGGCGAGATCCGTCGGCGAATTAGCGGCGCGGGGCTGACGCTCTCGAACGTCAACGCCTTCATGATGACGGCGGTGCAGGACTTTTGGCATCCGTCGTGGATTGAGGGGGACGCGGACTTTCGGCGGTTGCGCGTTCAACACACGATGGCGGCGTTGCGCCTGGCGCGGAAGCTGGGGGCGAGGTGCATCACCACCGAGCCGGGCGGACCGTTGGAGGCGGGGATGTCGCGTGCGAAGGCCCTGGACCTGTTCGACGAGGGACTGAAGGAAGCGTTACGCCGCGCGGAGGATGACGGCGTCCATCTTCTGGTGGAACCGGAACCGGGGCTGCTCATCGAGAACGCCGCGCAGTTCGAGGAATTGGCCGCGAGAATGGATTCGCCGATGTTCAGATTGAACTTCGATGTCGGGCATTTCTACTGCGTCGGCGAGCCGCTGCCTGAAGCGATCGCGCGGTTGGCGCGATGGACGCGGCATTACCACATCGAGGACATCGCCGCGACGCGCGTGCACGAGCATCTTGTTCCCGGCCGCGGGGCGATCGACTTCGCGGCCGTGCTGAAGGCCATCGACGCCACGGGATACGAAGGATGGATCACCGTCGAGCTCTATCCGTATCTCGACGATCCCGACGCGGCGGGACGGGAGGCCCTCGAGTATCTGAATCGACTGTTGCGACAATAACAGTGCATCCCAAACCCCCTCTCCCCCGCTGGGGGAGAGGGCAGGGTGAGGGGGTTTCCGGACGCACTCTAAGCCAACTCGGGTCTGCGCGCCGCGGCGCCAATGCGCGGCGCATGGTCCGAACCGCGAGCGCCGGCGAGCGCCCCGGAGGGTCTCTCCGTCGTTTACGCCCGATTCTGACCGTGCGCCTGCTCCGTGGCCTCAGGGTCCGACGCGCTGCCCGCAAGGGGTGACGCTACGACTGTCGGTGGTTAGACCCCTGCTCGGTCATGGCTTCGCCGCCCCGCCAGTGGAACGGCCCACCGACGGCAGGCGATGACCCACGTCGCTGTGTGCGGCGCATCGCACGATCCGCCCAATGTACCTTTGCGGGATCAGGCCTTCCCGGACCCACGTGTTGGCCAAGTCGGCAACACAGCTTACGAACCGACCGTGGTTCTTGGCGCCCACCTTGCACTGCGCGATAAGATCGGCCATCGTGCACCCGTCCGCAACAGCCTGATTTGGTACGCCGGTGTCACACTCCTCAATCACGATCGTCGGCCCAAGGTCCGAATTCGGGCAATCGTCACACGCATCGCCGATCCCGTCTCCATCCGTGTCGGCTTGCGTGGGATTCGAAACGCTGGGACAGTTGTCACAGACATCGCCAACTGAGTCGCCATCAGAATCCTCCTGTCCGGGGTTGGCGAGCGTCGGGCAATTGTCGCAGACATCGAGGATGCCATCGCCGTCGGCGTCCGCCTGGCACCCGTCAGGCACGCGGTTGTCGTCACAGTCGCTGCACCAAGCCGATCCGTCGCAATCGGTGAGGTCGCAACTGTCAGGTATCAGGTTCGCATTGCAGTCGGCACCGCTGCCGATCGGCGGCAGCTCGCAAACATCCGGCGTTCCGTCGTGGTCGCAATCGGGCTGGCACTCGTCGGGGACGCCGTTACCGTCGCAGTCGTTGCTACTACCGCCCTCGATGCGAACGATTGATACGCCTTGGATCACCCAGTTGTCGAACTCATTTGGCGCCCCAAGCGGTATGAGTGGAGCGGCCAAGCGTTCGAACGCCACACCGTCGCTCGACCAAGCGAGTCCCAGCTGGTATGGGGCGTCGTGGATTGACGCCCCGCTGTAAAACAGCCAGTAGACTCCATTCTCGTACATTGCGCCGTCTGGGAACACCCCTACGGCGTCAAACCCGGTCCCGTCCGCCTGCAAGACTACGCCGTGTTTGGTCCAGCTTATTCCGTCCGACGACCTTGCCAGAGCGATCCAGGTGTCGCCTTGAGTGCCGGCGTAATAGTACATCTTGTAGGAGTTTACACCGTCCTTGACGACGTTGGGCTTGTACATTCCCCAATTGTCGTAATCTGGCCCTTGCGTAAGTACTACGCCATGTTTTGTCCATGCATACCCGTCGCTTGATGTCGCGTATTCGATCCAGGAGCTTCCGTGAACGCCTCCCCCAGTCATGGCGTGGAACCACATCTTGTAAACAGACCCGTCCTTGAGGACCCAAGGGGCTCCAATGGAAAATGTGTGCCTCGGCATCACAGACACTGGAACAGTCCATGAAACGCCGTCGGGGGACACGGCATGGTATATCTCATCATTGTGGCTCATCCACATGCGGAAGGAGCCGTCCGGCTCTTGCAGAACGCTTGGCTGGAAGTACCAGGAGGGTGGACCAGACCCAGCGAGGACTGGGTTGGCGGGATCTTTAGTCCAGGTCGCCGTCAAAGGGGAAAAGGCTGCGCCGGCGCCCCACGCAAGACCAATGCTCATGATGTAGTCATACGAGTTGTCCTTGCCCATCCCATCGTACCACATCATGTACTCGCGCTTGAGAAGATCACATTCGTCAGGTATTCTGTTGGTGTTGCAGTCGCTGCACCAGGGCGAGCCGTCGCAATTAGCGATGTCCTGGTTGTCGGCCACGCCGTTGTTGTTGCAGTCCTGGGCACGCGCCTCGGCGACGAGCCCGACCAGCCAGAAAGGCACGATCACGATAAGAGACGACTTCAGACACATGCTTGGATTCATGGTTGCTCCCTTCCGCCGCCGGGGATGCCGGTCGGCACAAACAAAGATGGTAATGAACCTCTCGTGCCACCGCGTGGCACATTCCGTTGCCGTAATCGAGGAGCGTGTCGGCTGTCCGGCCCCTAACAGGAGCGACAATCCGGCGACGCCAACCGATCAGCAACAGTGCCCAGATTACCGCCCCACCCCTTGACATCGCAAGCCGAATCCGAAGGTACCCCCTTTTTTCCCGTTTTCGAGAAACGCGTGATCTGCGCATAATCATAGAGACTCGTTGAAGAACGGAATGCACCGGTCCTTATGCACGGTCCCGCCCACACGGGGGATGGCCCGCTGGTTGCTGCTCGCGGTTCTTATCGGGCGTGCTGGTCCGCGGGGTGTGTCCGATAATATTGGCACCGCTTCCACGCGGGGCTGTACCAAGCGCCCGACCAATCCGACCCACGCGCACCGCCAAGCGGTCAGTCCCGGGAACCGTGGTACACTTCGATCGTCGGCAATGCGTGAGCTTGGGTTTGCGAAGCAGAGTTTATACATACCTTGAGCTTGTCCGTCTGCCAAACCTATTCACCGCCGCGGCCGACGTGGTCGCAGGCTTCCTCTACGCCGGCGGCCGGTTGGAGAACTGGATCGACCCCGTCGGCCTGACCGCCGCGTCGGTATTCCTCTACGCCGGCGGGGCCGCGCTCAACGACGTGTGCGATGTCGAGCGGGATAAGCACGAGCGGCCGGAACGCCCGATTCCGTCGGGGCGGGTGTCACGGTCGGCGTCGCTACGAATCGCGGTCGGCCTCCTGGCCATCGGCTTCGGCTTCGCGGCGTTGACCTCAGCGCGAGCAACGATGATCGCCGGTTCGCTGATCGTCGCCATCGTGCTCTACGATGCGGTTCTGAAGTCAACGCCGGTCGCGCCGGGCATCATGGGTCTTTGCCGGGCGCTGAACCTAGCCTTGGGAATGAACGCGGCGTGGACGCTGTGGACGGCAGCAGCGCTCACGCCGATCGGGCTGATGTGGCTCTATGTCACCTCGGTCACCTTCTTCGCTCGCCAAGAGGCCGGGGTCAGTTCCCCATCGCGCCTGACCCTAGGAACCGTTGGCGTCTGCGCCGCCGTAGCCGGGCTATCGGCGTTGCTGTGGGCCGTCCCGAACCCACAGGTCAGTTTCCTCTGGCTCTTGGGGCTGCTTTTGGTCGGCCTGGGCTACGAGGGGTTTCGAGCGGCAGCGCAGCGTTCACCGGCGACCGTGCAGGCCGCCGTCAGGACGTTCGTCATCGCATTGGTCGTTTTTGACGCCTGTATCGCATGGGCCGCGAGGGGACCTTGGCCCGCACTCCTGGTGGCATCGCTCATCCTCCCGACCATCTTGCTCGCTCGCCTTCTGCGCGTGACTTGACTGCGGAGGCCGGGCCGGTATGGTTTCGATTCAATGTGGCGACGCACTCTCATGGTATTGACGTTGGCGCCGGTGTTCGGCGCGATGGGGTGTTTCTCACCGCATCGGGGCGAGTATCAGGTATCCCAGGGCGTGTCGGTCGCGGAGCCGTCGGGAGAGGCCGATCAACTCTGGGAGGCCGTGCAAGAGACGCTGCGTCGCGGACGATTCCCGTTGGACCGCGTGGACCGGGCCGCGGGAGTGATTACGACCGTGCCGGAGAACTCACAACATTTCTTCGAGTTTTGGCGGCACGACGTGGCTACGACGCGGGACGCGTGGGAGGCGACGTTGAATCCCATGCGGCGTTGGGTGGAGGTCTCGCTTACCCGCGCGGACGAGGGGCCGTGGACGCAGCTCTCCGTCGTGGTGCACAAGGAACGACTTTCCTCGCCCGACCGGCAGTTCAACAGCAGCGGAGCGGCCTATCAATACTTCGGCGACAGTCTGCCCTCCACGACCGGCCTGGCCCGCGTCACCGAGAAGGACGACCGCTGGTTGGACTGCGGACGCGATCTGGCGATGGAGGACTATCTGCTCCGTGCGATCCTCAAACGCTGCCCGGCCCAGGTCGCTTGGACCACCGAGACCTCGCCGGGGTCGTGATCGCGCGGTCCGCGGAGCTTGGACCGTCTTAAAGCGTGTGGGAGAAGTCTGTTCAGAGCCGCGCCCGTCAGGAAGCGGTCTTGCGGAGTCGAGGGGAAAAACCGCTCCCTCACGGTCGCGGCTCGGATTGCCAGCGACGCTTCTCACACACACACTCTTATCCTTCGGTGAGGTTGCGAAAACTGATTCATGTGCGGCGCCGCGGTCATTCTACTGAGCCTCATTTCGTGGAGCGCCGCCGCTTCAACGCCCGACCGCGTCGAATGCGGCGACTCCTACGAGATTGCCGTGGCGGCGGCGGTGCCGGTCCTGCCCGCTCCGCTGCGAACGTTTTTTGAGGCGCACGTCGAGGCGCTGCGAAAGGCCGCGGCGCCCGGCGCCCGCATCCCCTCCGGATCGAAGTTCACGTCGGGTGACGAGCAGTGGCACTACGTATCGCTCGACGTCGCCGCAGGATCCGCGAGCCGATCAGAGCCGCGACCGGAAGGGAGCGGACCAAACCTGGAGGAGCGTCGCGCGGCCGCCCGACGTTTCCCGCGTGAGCGTGACAAGGCCACGGCACTCTATGAAAGCTGTGGGACGCGGGAGGGCGGGCTTCTGCCGTGGGTGGTCGAGGATCGGCACGAATCGCTCGTACAGGCGTTCCGCCACGGTGAGGCCGACAAGATCGTCGTTGAAGCGGGCGTCTTGCTGCACTTCGCCGTCGATGCGGCCTTGCCCTTTAACACAACGGCGGTTTTCAGCATCCCCGGCCTTGATCCCCCGCCGGACGGTCCTTTGCGGCGGATGCAGAATCGCTACCACGGCGACTTGGTTCGCCGTCTGCGGAAGCGACTGGACTATGAGGTGCGCGTTTCGCCGGATCGGCTGTCGCCGATCAAGAGCGCCCTCGACGCGACATTCGAGGTGCTGGTGGATGCACACCGCGTCGTGGATGAGCTGATCCTGCTCGACGCCGGGGTCGCCGCGGAGCTCGGCGTGCGGGAGGATGATGCCCTGCCTGCGGCGCGAGAGGCGCTCGCTGACCGGCTGGCGGAGCGGGCGGCGCCGATTCTGGAAGCGCGGATCGAAGCGGGCGCACTTCTCGCGGCGGATTTGATCGCATCGGCCTGGACCCAGGCGGGTAAACCCGAACTGAAGAGCGCCGCAGTCGTCGCGCCGCCGTCGCCCGCGCCCGCCCCACACGTCGCCACTGGAGGATTCGTCGGCAGTCGAAACTCGACGGTCTACCACCGAAGTACTTGCCCCCACGCCGCGACGATCAAGCCTGAAAACCGCGTGACGTACGAGAGCGTGGAAAAAGCCAAAGCTGCCAGCCGCACGCCGTGCAAAACCTGCAAACCCGATGGGCCCGCGAAACCGTAGCCCGATTAGTGAATCAACCTACCACGACAACGCTAGATTCGCATCGCGCGGCTTGAAGGAAAGCCCGTTGAAACGGGCTGAGAGGGGGTTTGTGGTCGAACACCTTACCAGCCGTAAACGGCTGGGCTGAGGCGCCGCCTTCGGCGGCGGGAAGGCCGCTAAAGCGGCCTGAATCGCAAACGCCCCTTCCAACCCATGGGACGAACTTAGCGTTGTAATACTACGAGGCTCGGCTGGAACGGACGAGATCCGAGGGTCCGCCGGACTCTGCAAGAGCTTCCATCGTTGCAGTCGCAACGGCTTCGATCTCCGTCTCGGTGATGAACGGACAGATCGGTAGCGAAAGCAACTCATCGCAGGATGCCTCGCTTTGCGTCGGCGGGCGGGGGACGAGGCATTGGCGGCCAAAGGCGGGTTGGCGGTGGATCGGCACGGGGTAGTGGATGCCCGCGTCGATGCCGCGCTCGTGGAGGCGTTGCAGGACTTCGTCGCGGCGGGCGCATCGAACGGCGAAGATATGGTACACGTGCTCGTCATCGGGCGACTCGACGGGGAGCGTCACGTCGGCGGACGAAAGCAGTTCGCGGTAGCGAGCGGCCAAGTGCCGCCGCGTGGCATTCCACTCCTCAAGGTACCTGAGTTTCACGCGAAGGACCGCGGCCTGGATGCTGTCCAGACGGCTGTTGAAGCCGCGGATCGCATGATGGTACTTCACCGTCGAACCGTAGTTGCGCGCGGCCCGAAGCCATTGGGCGAGATCGTCGTCGTTGGTGACGACCGCGCCGCCGTCGCCGAGTCCGCCGAGGTTCTTTCCGGGATAGAAACTGAACGCCGCCGCCCGACCCAAACTGCCGACGCGCCGGCCCTTGTAGCGCGCCCCGTGGGCCTGGCAGGCGTCCTCGATGACCGACAGGCCGTGCTCGTTCGCGATTGCCTGAATCGCATCCATCTCCGCGGGCTGACCGTACAAATGCACGGGAACAATCGCTTTCGTTCGTGAGGTGATGGCCGCCGAAAGTCGTCGCGGGTCGAGGTTGTAACCGTCGGGTTCATGGTCGACGAGCACGGGCATCGCGCCGGTGTGTTGAATGGCGAGGGCCGTGGCGACGAAGGTGTTGGCGACGGTAATGACTTCATCACCGGGGCCGATGCCGAGTCCCTTGATCGCCAGCGTCAGGGCGTCGAGTCCGTTGCCCACCCCAATGCAGTGCTTGGCCTCGCAGTAGGCGGCGAACTCTTCCTCGAAGGCGGTCACCTCGCGCCCGAGGATAAAATCGCCGCGGTCGATGACGCGGTCGATGGCGTCGCGGATTTCGTTCCGCAACGCTTGGTGTTGTCTCTGAAGATTGACGAGCGGAATGCTCATTCCATTCGCCTCAATACTCGCCATGTCCGCGCGGGCTCCCGGCGCGCCGGGATAGGACAAGTCCCCTTTGCGGCTCGGTAGGGTGTTATCGGTAATTGGACGGAAAGAGTCGAAGAAACGTGCGTCGAACCCACCTTGCCCCGTCGAACGGATGCGGTCTTCCCGCTCCAGGGCGCCGCTGGTAGGCGACCCGGCGGGCGGCTATAATTACGGTATGAACCCGGAAACGCTGGCCCAAGAACTGAATCGGGACCCATTCATCCCGCTTCGCCTTCGATTGTCCGACGGCCGGACGTTTGAGATCCACAATCCTGGGTTGTGTTTCATAGCCCGGCTGGGCCTCTACGCGTTTCGAGCAAAGCCGCACGATACCCTCGCCGAGGACGTCGAGATCATCAGTTTGCGGCACATCGTCTCCGTCGAGACCATCGCACCGGCCGACCGTGAGCGATAGCGGGCAAGTACGGTTCGTCTTTTATCCCCCATGTTCCGACGTTCCGGCATTCCCTATTTCGGCGTTTCGGTATTTTGACTTCTCGGCGTTTCATCAAGTCTTGCCCGCCAGCCGGCGGCTTTTTCGGCCTAGCCCTTGCCCGGTTCGGCGGCGTCTCAGATCGGTCATTCGCGTTCGTACGCGTCCAGGAAGTCCGCGCGGGAGATCCCCGCCTGCGTACAAATGACCCGCAGGGTCGATCCCTTGATGGTTCGATGATTGGGCAGGGTCAGCGGCGTCTCTGTGCCATCGGGGTTGATGCGAAGCATGGAAATATGCTCTCGCTCTCGGACGATTTGGAATCCAAAGTGCTGCAGCGCCCGGATGACTTTGCCCTTTGGCGCATCGAGGGGAAACTTGGCCATCACACCGCGATCCGCGTCTCGGCCACGAAGGCTTCGAGAACCGGTGCATCCGTATTGAGGACGTCGGCCCCGAAGCTCTCCACGTGAAACCGGATGGCGGATTTCACGTCGGCGAGAGCCTCGTCGTAGGTATCGCCTTGACCCACGACGACTCCCTTGCAACCGAGCGGGTAGGCGACGTAACCGTCAGGATGTTTTTCCACGATAACTTTGATCTCGGTCATCACTCTGGCTCCTGATGCAGCATATTGTATCTGTCCGATCGCTCCTTGGAAAGCCTCGTTGAGGGTGTCCTCATTTCGGCGTTTTGACGTTTTGACTTTTTGACGTTTCGTCGAGTTTTGCTCCCCACTCGGCGGCCTTTTTGGCGTAGCCCTGGCCCGGCTCGGCGGGGGACACGAAGGCGTCTGGGAATCGAACCACTGCCCTACGCCGAAACGAACGTCTCTCCGTGTCCCGGAGGGACCGACGACTTTAGCCCAGGACCTTTAGTCCTGGGTTCGCAGCGCCCCCGTCGATGCTCCGCCTCTCCCTCCCCGACCGTCCGTTGGACGGTCGGGGAGGGAGGGGAAAAACCCGAAGCCGCTCTACACCCTGGACGACGTTCGCAAGCTGATTCATCACGACGACTTGAAGCTGCACGTGTCGCCTGACGCGGTGGAGTGGCTGCAAATGCGAGCCTCGACGCTGGGGACGGGCCGGCTGGGCAATGCCCTGGTCTGTTTCTACCTGTCGACCAAACTGGCTTTGGCGCAGAATCTGGACGCCGTTACGGCACAGCAATTGGAGGACATTGCGGACCTGACGATGGGTCACGAAGACGCGAAGCGCGTCGCGGAAGTCGTGGGTTCGTGCTCCCTCTTCGGTCGCCCTCACCCTCGGGCATACGGAGGGTCGTGCAAGGACGATCGAACCGCGTCCGAACGCCGTTCGGACGCAACCTGTGTAAACGCTCCCACTCGTCCATTTGACCACTGAATCGGGCGGTGCAGGGAGCGTTCGTGTTATACCCCGTGCGCAATGTGGAGCAACTCGCGCAGGATACCGGTCAAGCTTGGACCCAGGCTGGACGACGCCGTGCTACTTGAGCAGGGCCAGGGCGTTCTGCGGCTGGGAGTTCGCCAGTTGCAGAACCGACGTCGAGGCGCTGACCAGGATTTGGGCCCGGGTCAGGTTCGAGGTCTCGACGGCGAAGTCGGCGTCGCGGATCGCGCTCTCCGCCGCGGTCGTGTTTTCACGGGCGACCTGCAGCGAGCTGACGGTCGTCGAGAGCGTGTCCTTCTGGAACGCGCCGAGCCGGCCTCGCAGGCTGGCGATCTGGTCGATGGCGGTGCGGACGATGCGCTGGGCGGTCGCGAAGTTCTTACTCGCCAGGTCGTTGCCCAACCCGGAGCCTATGGTGGAGAGGAAGCCGACGCCGCCGTTTCCAAGCTTAGCCGCGGAAACCTCCGTGATACCGATCGTCTCCTGTCCCGACAACCCAATGGTCGGCGAGATGGAGAACACCGCGCCACCGCCCAGGATTTGGAAGTTCGTCGAGCCGCCGGTTGTGCCTCCGAAGGAAGGCGTCAGGGTCAAGTCCAGGGAAAGCGATCCGGCGCGGACCGCAGCATCGAGGCCGCTCACGATGGCGTTGGCGCCGTTGACGGTGACGGTGCCGTTGGCGCCATTGTCGGTCGTTTCCGCGGCTTGGGACACAAAGGCCGTCGCGGCGTTTTCAAGAACGGATACGGAGACAAAGGCGTCTTTCCCGTAACTGGTGCTTTGGAAGATGATCGACGCGGGTCCCCCGCTCGCCGCGGAGGCGGTCGCGGAGACGCCGGTGAGTTCCTTCGAGGCGTTGACGGCGGCGGCGATGTTGGCGGCGGTCGTGCCGGAGGCGAAGCTGAGGACTTCACTGCCGAAGTTCCCGCGGACCTGGAGCGTAGTGGCCTCGGCGATCGTGCCGTTCCTGACGCCGGACCCGTTGGTGCCCGCGCCGACGGCGCTGACGAGGGCGACGTCGGACTTCGTCACCACGTTGATGACCACGTTGCGGAAGCTTCCGGAGGGAATCTTGGAAGCGTTGATCTGCACTTTGTTCAGGTAGTCGACGGTCGCGCCGGTCGGCTGGTTGACGTTGACGCCGGAGGCGGTGAAGGCCAGGGTGCCGTTGAGCAGCTTCTTGTCGCCGAAGGCGGTGCCCTCGGCCAACCGGTCAATGGACTGCAGGATCGAGTCTATCTGGAGCTGATTCGCGGTGATCTCCTGGGGAGTCAGGCCGGCCTCATTGGCGGATTGGTCGATCAGGTTTTCGAGTTGCAAGAGGAGTGAACTGACCTCCTGCAAGCCGCCCTCGGCGACGGAAACGATGGTATCGGCGCGGTTCGCGTTGTCGATAGCCGTGGAGATGGCACGGATGCCGGAGCGAAGGGTCTCCGAGGCGATCAGACCGGCCGGGTCGTCCTTGCCGCTGTTGATGCGCAGACCGGAACTAAGCCGCTCCAACGCCTGGTTCAGCGAAGCATTGTTGATCCCGATGGCGCGTCGTGCAATAAGCGACTCAACGTTGGTATTGATCCGACTCATCCTGGTTCGTGCCTCCAAAAGCGCCGCGGCGAGTGTGCGGCCGGTCGGTCTGACCGGCGGTTCGCCACGGAACTGTGCGGACGGGTTTCAGCCCGCCGCGGGCTCGTTCCTAGTTACCGACCGATCCGTCGCATGTCGGATCGGTGGAGCAGCCGTAAGATCGCCTGCTCCTCTTGACCCATCGACTCGATTCGGCGATGCGGCCGCTCGATCAGGCTCCCTGTCCGGGCGTCTGCCCCGAGCTTCCAGCGTCGAACAGTCGGGCGAGCGGACGAACAGCCGACTGCGGGACAACCCCAACAATCGTCTCACCGATAACCCGCCTTTAGTACATTCGGACCCCACATTCGGACCTGAATAACCGGTCGCCCGTCAAATCGTCGGTCGCGAAACCCGATAACCGGAGGCAGCACGCGGGGTAGGGGTTTCTCCCGCTATTTTACCGGACAATCCCGGACGATTGTGCGGCGCGACTTTCGTCATTTTCGGTCTCGCGTTTTGTGGGCCGGACGTTCTGAGCGAGTTTCCAGTCATCCAAAGGCCCAGGGCACGGGCCAAAGCCCCCCTGGGGTTGCGGCGCACCATGCGTCCGTAATCCCTGCCGCGACCCTGAGAGAGCGGTTGGCCATCTTGGCCGCTTCCTGACGGGCGCGGCTCTGATGAAGGCTCCGACCGGGTAGTTTAGGCATTGACGGGAACCAGTTTTTCTTGAACGGTTTTGGCGACCAGCGCGTAGACGCTGCTGGGGATGACATCGATGCGGAGGGCGTCGGCCAGCTCCTCGATGTCGTTCTCGATCGTCGGGAGAAGCTTGACGAGGATGTCCAATTCAACGCCGACAAAGGCGGCCGCCTCGGTGCAGACGCGGATGATGACGTCCACCTCCGGGACTTCGCACAGTAGGACCGCGATGCGGTCCGCGGCGTTGAGCACGCGGGCGACGGTTGCGACGGCGCCGGTGCCGGGGTTGGGGGATTGGTGCAGGTTGACGGCCGCGGAAACACTGTCCGGCAAGGTCCAGTGCGACAGCACCATGGCCGAGACCTGTGCATGGGTTACCTCAACCGCTTCCAGCTCGTCTTCGAGCTCGATGGGCGCAGCATGGGGAGTGTAGCGGGCCACGATCTTCCCGTATTTGTCGGGCAGGGCTTCGGCCAAGATCGGAATGCCGATGTCGGCGAGGAGCGCTCCGATGAAGGCTTCATCGCGCTGGCGGGGCAGGACAGCCTCTGCGAAATGCGAGGCGACCACGGAACCGGCCAGGGACCGCCGCCAGAAGTAGCTCATATCCAAGCCGGCGACCTTCTTTTTCGACAGCGTGTCGACCAAGTACCTGCCCAGGAGCAACGATCGAGTGCGTTTCGGGCCGAGCAACGTCACAGCCTGCTTGGGCGATACGACCTTGTTACGAACGCCGAACAGGGCGGAGTTAGCCAGGCGCAGAATCTCACTCACCGTTCCGGGGTCGGTGGAGAGGACCTTCACAAGGTCCGCATAATCGAAATTCGGGTCCTGCATGATTTCCAGGAACCGCAGCACGACCTGAGGCATGGAGGGGACGGCGGCGGACTTCTTGATCGTTTCGAGTACACGCGCGTTCATCTGCGGGCCTCTCCAAAAGTGAACGTCTGCACGGGTCTACCGGCCCGTGATTGTACTAGCGGCACAACCAGGTCACGAGCGGCGGCGTTACCCCTGCCGTTACCATCGGCGAAGGAATCCGGCGGTATTAGGACTTTTGGGCCGGACCGAGCGGCGCGGACGCCGTTGACGCCGGTTCACCGCCAGGGTAGAAGACGCGGGTCGCTGGGTGTGCCCGTGGGATGCGGGCTGAGAAAAGAGCCTTTGAACCTGATCAGGGTTGGAGGGACCGCCGGGCAGGCCGGGTCCGCCAGGAACCTGCGTAGGGAAGCGACGCCCGTCGCCGGCTCCCGCCGTGTGTCTCCAGGGAGTCGTCCGACGCCTCGTCACTTCGTGCCGCCGCCCTTCCCCCTGAGGGAGAACAACGCCATGACGCCGTTGCCGATCGCCGTTCCGGAAGCTGATGTGCCGAAGAATGCACGGACGCGCCAAGGCGAAAAGCCTGGCGCGGAGAATCGCTCCAAGCCGACAGAGATTCGCAAGGGGATGACGACGACCGCGCCGTTCCCGTCCTCGCGGAAGGTGTACGTTCGCGGAACTCTTCACCCGGACATTCGCGTGCCCATGCGGGAAATCACGCTTGCACCGAGTGGAGCCGTTCATGGCGACGCCAATAGGAAGCCGACACCGAATCCATCGCTGACGATCTACGACACGTCGGGGCCTTACACGGATCCGGCGGTCGCCATCGACCTTCGGAAGGGGTTGCCTCCGCTGCGACTAGCGTGGATCAAGGCGCGAGGGGATGTGCTGTCGCACACGGCCCGCGCGGTGCGCCATGAGGACAATGGTTACAAGACGGCTGGGCAAAGGCTGGAGGTTGAGCGCTTCCCGGACTCGTCGCGCCGCCCCCCGCTTCGTGCGCAGCGGGGGATGAATGTCACGCAGTTGCACTACGCGCGGAAGGGGATCATCACGCCGGAGATGGAGTTCGTCGCCATCCGGGAGAACCAGCGTCTCGAAGCCCACGCCGAGGCGATTGCGAATCAACATCCGGGCAACGATTTCGGGGCCGCGATCCCGCGACGAATCACGCCGGACTTCGTGCGCGACGAGGTGGCTCGCGGTCGGGCGATCATCCCGGCCAATATCAATCACCCGGAAAGCGAACCGATGGTCATTGGGCGGAACTTCTTGGTGAAAATCAACGCCAACATCGGCAACTCCGCGGTCGCATCGTCAATTGAGGATGAAGCGGACAAGATGGTCTGGGCGACGCGGTGGGGTGCGGATACCGTAATGGACCTCTCGACCGGCAAGAATATTCATGAAACGCGGGAGTGGATTCTGCGGAATTCGCCGGCGCCGATCGGGACTGTTCCCATTTATCAGGCCTTGGAGAAGGTGGACGGCAAGGCCGAGGAACTCACCTGGGAAATCTACCGCGACACACTCATCGAACAGGCCGAGCAAGGCGTGGATTACTTCACGGTCCATGCGGGAGTGCTGCTGCGATATATTCCACTGACGGCACATCGGGTTACCGGAATCGTATCTCGCGGCGGGGCGATTATGGCCAAGTGGTGCCTGGCGCATCATCGGGAAAGTTTCCTCTATACGCATTTCGGGGAAATCTGCGAAATCATGAAATCCTATGATGTGGCGTTTTCACTCGGTGACGGACTGCGGCCCGGTTGCATCGCCGACGCCAATGACGAGGCCCAGTTCGCTGAACTGGATACTTTGGGCGAACTGACGCAGATCGCGTGGAAACATGACGTGCAGACGATGATCGAAGGGCCGGGCCATATTCCCATGCAGATGATTCAAGAGAATATGACTCGTCAGTTGGCCGTGTGTGGGGAAGCGCCGTTCTACACACTAGGCCCATTGACGACGGACATTGCACCGGGCTATGACCATATCACTAGCGCGATCGGCGCGACCATGATCGGGTGGTATGGGTGTGCATTGCTCTGTTATGTCACGCCGAAGGAGCATTTGGGATTGCCCGATCGCGAGGACGTCAAGGTCGGGGTCATTGCATACAAGATCGCCGCACATGCGGCGGACTTGGCCAAGGGACATCCGGGTGCGCAACTCCGTGACGATGTCCTGTCGAAGGCCCGCTTCGAGTTCCGGTGGGAGGATCAGTTCAACCTTTCGCTCGATCCCGACACGGCCCGGGAGTTCCATGACGAAACCCTGCCGCAGGAAGGGGCCAAGCTGGCGCACTTTTGCTCCATGTGTGGCCCGCAGTTTTGCTCGATGAAGATTACACAGGAGGTCCGCGACTACGCGGCCAAGCTGGGCGTCGCTGAATCCGAGGCCATCAAGCTCGGGCTTGCGGAAAAGGCGACAGAGTTCCGGACGCAACGTACCTGAGTTCAGGGTGGCAACCGTAGGTTGGGTCATCGAGCCGACATCGTTGAACGAAAACATCCGAAGCGATGAGTTGCGATGAATTGGCAGGAACGAATCACCGTGGACCTGACTGTTCGACGCGGCAATGCCTGCATCCGCAGGATGCGGGAATGGTAATCGGCGGAGTGGCCTTCGTCTAGGAGTGGCAGCATGGCGGTGCTCAATGGCGAGGATCTAACAAGAACTCTCGAGCAAGTGGTCTCGCGCCTGCGAGAGGCCCTCTCCCCTCTGGCGATCTACCTTTACGGTTCGTACGCCTACGGCACGCCGCGGTCACACAGCGATCTGGATCTGCTGGTTGTGGTCCCGTCAAGCGAGCTAACCCCGTACAAGCGGGACGCAATCGCCTACCGCGCGTTGTCCGGACTCGGCGTGCCCAAGGATGTCCAGGTTTACACGCGCGAGGAGTTCGAGTCGCGGGCGTCGCTTCCCGTTTCTTTTGAGCGGACCATCAAGAGGAAAGGACGCCTGCTGTATGCCGCCTGAACTCGTTGAGCTACGACGCTGGCTTGAGAAGGCCGAGCACGATCGGGCGACGGCGGAGATGGCCCTGACGCTCTCGCGCCCCGTGACCGATACGGCGGCGTTTCACTGCCAGCAGGCGGCGGAAAAACTCCTCAAGGCCTATTTGTGCTGGCGTGAGTTTGACTTTGAAAAAATCCACGATCTCGACGTGCTGGCGAAGCAGTGCGCGCAGTTCGACGGCGGTTTCGCTGCCCTGAACGAACGCGTCTTGCCGCTGACGACCTACGCGGTCCGGTACCGCTATCCAGGACCGAATGATCCCACGGTGGCTGAGGTCCGTGATGCGCTTGCGGTGGTTCGCGAGGTGTGGGACTTCGTTCTGGACCGACTTCCGCCGGAGGTCCGGCCGTAGGCGGCCCGCACTGGACGGGCGACCCTCGGTGGTCGACAATCCCGGCGCGATGCAGACAGGTTGAACGCTATGCCGACGAGCAGACGACGTTTTTTGAAAGGGGCGGCCGCGATGACGGCGTTGGGGTATGCGATGCTGCGCGATGACGCGATCGAACGAGTGCAGGCGGCGGTGGCCGATGCGGGGGATACGCCGCCGGACGCCTTGGCCGGCAACGAGGATTTCTGGGTCGTTATCCAGCAGGCCTACGACGTCGATCGCTCGTTCATCAACCTCAACAACGGCGGGGTGGCGCCGTCCCCGCGGATGGTCATGGAGGCCATGCACGCTCACGACAAGTTCACCAATCACCTTCCGCCGCGGCACTTGTGGGAAGTGCTCGATCCGCAGGTCGAAACCGTGCGAGCGGGACTGGCGAGGGTCTTCGGATGTGACTCTGAGGAGATCGCGCTCACGCGCAATGCCAGTGAGGCCTTGGAGACGTGCCTGTACGGGATCGACCTGAAGCCGGGCGACGAAGTCCTCACCACCAGCCACGACTACCCGCGAATGATCAACACTCTCAAGCAGCGCGAAAAACGCGAGGGGATTGTGCTCAAGACGTTCCCGGTCCCGACGCCGCCCAAGGATATGTCGGATATCTTCAAACTGTATGAGCAAAACATCACCCCGCGAACGAAGGTGATCCTCTGTTGTCATATTATCAACATCACGGGCCAGATTCTGCCGGTCAAGGACATTGCTCGGCTCGGACGCGAGCGAGGGATCGAGGTGATCGTCGACGGGGCGCATTCCTTCGCCCATTTTCCGTTCAAGCATTCCGATCTGGACTGCGACTATTTCGGGACCAGTCTGCACAAGTGGCTCAGTGCGCCGATTGGGACAGGGTTCCTCTACGTTCGCAAATCGAAGATCGCCGACCTCTGGCCGCTGATGGCGGCGCCGCCGGAGAGTCGTGAAAACATCCGCAAATTCGAGGAAATCGGCACGCACCCGACGGCCCCCAGGCTCGCCATCGCCGAGGCGCTGACGTTCTACGAAGGCATCGGCGCCGAGCGAAAGGCCGCACGTCTTCGCTATCTTCGTGATCGTTGGGCCAGGCGACTGATGGGGAAAAAGGGCGTGCGCCTCTATACCAGCCTCGACCCCAAGCAATCCTGCGCCATCGGCACCGTCGGAATCGAGGGGATCAAGGCCGGTGATCTTTCGAAATACCTCTTCGACAAAAAGAAGATTCTCACGACGCCCATCGTCCTCGAACAGATTGACGGCATTCGCGTCACACCGAATACTTACACGACGCTTGGCGAGGTCGATGCCTTCTGCGAGGCCATGGAAGCCGTCATCGCCAAAGGACTCCCGTCGTAAGCCGTCAGAAGATCGCAACGAGACTCATGGAGAGGATGACGACAATCACGGCGACGACCCAGATCCATCGCTTCGACCGGTCGGAAAGGTCGACCGGCGTGATCCAGTCGCCGCAATGAGGACACTGCTGGGTGTCTTCGTGGACCGGCCGTCGGCAGGCGGGGCAGGAGAGGAGGTCGTCGTCCGCGGCGTCCTCGCCCTCGTCAACCCACTCCTCGTCCGCGTCGTCGTCCCAAGGCATGTGTGGATCGCTTTAGAGTGCGTCCCGAAACCCCCTCACCCTACCCTCTCCCTCGGCGGGGGAGAGGGGTTCTAGGATGCACTCTCAGTCGCTGGGCGGGGGGTCGGCCTTGATGACCTCGAGCAGGGCCCTGAATCGCGCCGTGTCACATCGTTGGCACAGCTCAAACAGGATGCTCTCCACGGTCGTGACCCAAACGCCCGCCTGGCGCATGCGGTCTAACGCGGTTTCATGGTCCACCCGCCCGCGCGACCCGACCGCGTCTGCGCCCACAAACACGTCATAGTCCCGCGAGGCCAAGTCGAGGGCGGTCTGTTGAACGCACACATGGGTCTCGATGCCCGTCACCACGATCTGGGGTCGATCGAGATCGAGAACAGCCTCACGGACCTTCGGGTCGGCCCAGGCGCTGAACATCGGCTTCTCCAGCACTTTCGCGTGGCTTTGGGAAAGCACCGCTCGAATCGTCGCATGGGTCGGCCCCAGACCCTTGGGATACTGCTCCGTCGCCAGAACAGGAAGCTCGAAAACTTTCGCCCCGTCCAACAGCTTGCGCCCCGCGGCGACCACTCGCTCTCCGCGGGCGATCAACGGCAGCAACTTTTCCTGCAAGTCGATGACCAGCACCATCGCGCGGTCGGCGTCGAGTTGATCGGAACGAAACACGGCTGTGGCTCCCAGGTACGCCCAGACCGTATAGGGGCTCCCTCGCACGGTCAACTCGACGTGCGGCCTTTTGCGGTTCTTCGCCGGCGAGTGATAACATGGGTGCATGTGCGACGTGCCGCCCCCATTGGTGCAAGCGCGTGATCTACGAACGTATTTTCCCGCGCGTCCGGGGGGCTTCAAGGCCGGCAAGTACGTTCTGCGGGCGGTGGACGGGGTGAGCTTTGAGATTTCGCCCGGGACGACGCTCGGTCTGGTCGGGGAAAGCGGGTGCGGCAAGACGACGGTGGGGCGAACCATGTTGCGGCTCGTCGAGGCGATCGGAGGGAGCGTCCTCTTCGACGGCGTCGATGTCCTGGCGGCCAGTCGGGGGGCTTTGCGGCGGCTTCGCCGCGACATGCAAATCGTCTTCCAGGACCCCTTCGGCAGCCTCAACCCGCGGATGACCGTCGAGCGCATCGTTGCTGAACCGCTGGATGTGCATGGCGTCGGCACCGTTCGTCAACGGCGCGGCCGCGTCGCCGAGCTTCTGGGGCGGGTCGGACTTCGCGGCGAGGACGCCCGGCGTTATCCGCACGAGTTCTCCGGCGGCCAGCGGCAGCGAATCGGCATCGCCCGGGCGATCGCCCTCAACCCGCGGTTTATCGTCCTCGATGAACCGGTCAGCGCCCTGGATGTCTCGATCCAGGCCCAGATTCTCAACTTGCTCAATGATCTGAGGAAGGAATTGGGGCTGACGTATCTGTTCATCGCCCACAACCTAGCGGTCGTGCGACATTTCAGCGACCGGGTGGCCGTCATGTATCTGGGGAAGATCGTCGAGGTCGCGGACGCCGCGGACCTCTACGCCCGGCCTCGGCACCCGTACACGATGGCGCTTCTGTCGGCCGTGCCGGAGCCGGACCCGACGCGGCGGCGCGAGCGGCCCCCGGTGGTCGGCGAGCCGCCCAGCCCGTTATCGCCGCCGAACGGTTGCGCGTTCCATCCGCGATGTCCGTTCGTAACCGAAGAGTGCCGCCGGATGACACCGCCGTTCCAATCCGAACCGGGACTGTCAAGGGGGCACCTGGTCGCTTGCCACCACGTGGCGACAATTCACAGCCGAAAGATTTGATGATCGGCGGGCGAAAATTACTTGCAACGGCTGCGGGGCAGTTGTACGCTGTGCGCCGTGGCCGCGGGAAGGTCCGCGCGGATCGGGTGGAAGGTCCTCGGATCATCGTGGGAGAACGCAATGGGAGAAGAAACTGCAATATCGAACGAGCTTGTGGCCGTCGTGAACACGACCAAGGGCGAGATCCGCCTGCGGCTCTTCCCCAATGAGGCGCCGACGACGGTGCTCAACTTCGTCAATCTAGCCCAACGAGGCTACTACGACGGCCTCAAGTTCCATCGCGTCATCGAGAACTTCATGATCCAAGGCGGCGACCCGACGGGCACGGGCACCGGCGGACCGGGGTACCAGTTCAAGGACGAGTTCAGCCCGCGGCTGCGGCATGACGGTCCGGGGGTCTTGTCGATGGCCAACAGCGGCCCCGATAGCAACGGGAGCCAATTCTTTATCACGTACAAGGATACGGGGTGGTTGGATCGGCGGCATTCGGTGTTCGGCAAGGTGATTTCCGGCCAAGAAGTGGTCGATGCGATCGGCCAGGGTGACGTCATGAGCAGCGTGACCATCGAAGGGGATGCCTGCGGGTTATTCGAGAAGCACGACAAACAACTGGCTAAGTGGAACAAAGTCCTCGACGAACGATTTCCTCGGACGCGCACCGCATCGCCCGCGGCCTCGTAGCCGGCCCGACGCCGGAGTCTCATTGTGGATCCCACCGTCGAGGCGTTTATCGCGTGCATCAACCGGCAGGACTTCGAGGGGTTATGCCGGTTGATGACGGCGGACCATCTTTTCGTCGATAGCTTGGGGCAGGAGATTCGCGGGCGGGAGGCGATGCGCGAGGGCTGGCGGGCGTACTTCGGCATGGTGCCCGACTACCAAATCACGATCACGGATTGTGTGGAGTGCGGGCCGGTCATAGCCATGTTCGGCCGCGCCGGCGGAACCTATTCGCCGGACGGTCGAGTCCTGCCGCACAACCGCTGGGAAACGCCCGCCGCCTGGAAGGCCGTCGTCCAGAATGATCTCATCGCCGAGTGGCGGGTCTTCGCCGACAACGAACCCATCCGCCGCTTGATGTGCACGGAGCCAGCGTGATCCTTCAAGTAGGTGCCCCATCCCTGCGAAGCAGGGGTGGGGGATCATGGGCGCAGCGGTACAATCCCGCTATGCCGAGTCACCTGCGGCGATATGACGAACCGGGGCACGTTCACTTTTTGACCGTCTCCTGTTACCGCCGATTGCCGTTCTTCAACGAGCCCGCTATGCGCAACATTGTCGTACACGGCATGGACGAGTCGCGCCGGCGTCTGGGCTTCCGCTGGATCGGATATGTGATCATGCCCGAGCACGTTCACTGGTTTTGCTATCCCCAACTTCCGGGAGCGGAAACACTCATTCCCATTTCGAGGATTCTTCAAAGCGTCAAGACCTCAGTCGGCATGCGCGTCAAGGAGGCGTTGCGGACCGTATGGGCGCGGCGGCGAACGCTAGGCCATCCCGGGTTAGATCGCTCGGCAACATCGCCGCAGACGAACAAGCCTATCTGGACGACGCGCGGAATCGACGTCAACCTGACGGAATATCAAAAGCTCTTGCAAAAGCTGGACTACTGTCATGCGAACCCCGTCAAACGCGGACTGGCGAAGCGGGCCAAAGACTGGCAATGGAGTAGTCACCGCTTCTACCAATTCGCTGATGCCTCGATACTCGCAATGGACTGGGATGGTTCCTGGCCGATCGTGTAAGCACTCGTGAGTTCACGAGGTTGATCCCCCACCCCTTTCTAGCGAAAGGGATGGGGCACCTCTGCTTAGCTGTGGAGTTCGTAGGACGCGGAGGGGACAAGCTCTCGAGCGCGGCGGACCATGTCCGACGGGTCGTAGAGTTTCTGGTTCGCGCTCATGGTGATGACCGACAAGCCCGCGCGGACCTTGCGTTTCAGTTCTCCAAAGCGGCGAATCCGCAGTAGGTTCCGTGCGACGTAGCTCGGCCTGAGGTAGAAGGATTGATAGCACTTCACCAGCATTTCGCGCAGCTCGTGCCGGGTGAAGTTCTCCTCCCAGACGGGCAGTTCGAAGCCGTCGTGCGGGTTCTGCGAGAACCGCCGCCACACGTCGTCCTTGATGATCCCGGTTTCGAGTCCCTTCGTGTAAATCTCCGTGCCGGGGTAAGGGCAAAAGACGGTGAAATGGACGTAGTTGGGACTCAGCTCGCGGGCGAGACGGAGGGTGTCGTCGATGTCGGAGGCGGTCTCGGTCTGCTGGCCGATGATGAAATAGCAAAGGACCTCCATCTTCGCTTGTTTCGTCTGGGCGACGACCTCGCGGACCTTGGCCACGTTCATGTTCTTCCTGATGACCTTGAGCATCCGGTCGTTGCCGCACTCGACCCCGTAATGGACGCGGTCGCAACCGGCCTGCTTCATGCGGTGGATCAGGTCCGGGGTCATGGTGTTGACGTGAGCACGAACGTCCCAGCGGAACTTGATCTTTCGCCGCTCGATCTCGTCGCAAAGCTCGAACACGCGGTCGCGACGTACGGTGAAGGTGTCGTCGTAGATGAACGCCTCTTTGACTCCCAGCGACAGGCATAGCTCCATTTCGTCGGCGACGTGGGAGGCGCTTCGCCAACGGAAGCCGCTTAAGACCGGCGAATAGGGGCGATCGCAGAAGGTGCAGCGATACGGACACCCGCGCGAGGTGAACATGGTGGTGATGACGTTGTCGCGGCCTAGCAGCGAGGTGTAGTCGTTCACCTTCAGCAAATGGCGGGCGGGCATTCCCAATTCGTCGAGGTTCTCGGCGGAGGCAGCGATGCCGTTGTTAACGATGCGTCCGTCGTCGTCGAGATAGACAAGCCCTTTGATCGCGGACCAGGCCGACGAGTTATCGAGGTTGTTGAGAAGTTGCAGGAACGCGACTTCTCCCTCGCCCTGTAGCAGGAAATCCACTTCGGGGTGACGGATGGTCTCGTCGGGGTACAGGTGCACGTGCGGGCCGCCGAGGACGATTCTGGCCTGGGGCATGATCCGTCGCACCAAGCGGACGGTTTTGAACACGTCGATCAGGGTGAAGGTCATCGCGGTGATGCCGACCACATCGGCCTCACGCCCCTTCAGCAATTCCTCCAACTCGGTGTAGCTGTACCGTTTCGGCTGGGCGTCGAGCAGGTCGAGGTGGAAGGAGGAATGCGTTTCCAGATACCCGGCCAGCGAGAGGATGCCCAGCGGCGGATTGAATCCCCGGTGCTTTTCGACGATGGCCGGGTTCTTGCCGATCAACTCGCCGAACCGCGGCGGGTTGATGAGCAGCACCCTCAATCGACGCTCGGTCGACGTCCTCAACACGGGCGGAGGCGACGACGGGGCGAGGATGGGCAGTGCCGGCATGGACGCTGCATCTTACGAAAAACTCGGCGAGCGTTTGTCGATCAAGTCGGCGAGCAGTCCGATGGCGAGCAGTTGCACCGAGGCGATGACGAGCGTGACGGAGGTCACATCGGCCAGTTGCCCGAAGACCAGTTTCGTCACCAAGCCGACGGCAATGGCCAGGGCCAACATCAGGGCGCTCGCCGGGGCGAAGATTCTGAGTGGTTTGAAGTAGAGGACCGTCCGAACGATCAGGCTCAGGAAGTTAATCGTGTCGCGAATCGGCTTGATCGACGACCGGCCGACGCGCTTGGCGTAGTCGATGGGCACGTAGCGGACCTGGTACCCGTGGGTCAGCAAGGCCAGCGTGATCGTCGTCGTAAAGCCGAACCCGTCCGGAAGCAGCGGCAGAAACCGTCGGATCAGGCTTCGTTTCAGCACCCGCATTCCGCTGTTCAAGTCGGGGATGTCCGTCTCCGTGAGGTACGCGGCGAGCTTGCGCAACGCCCATTTGGCCGGGCGACGCGACAGCGGTACGTGAACGGTCGCGCCCGTTCTCGCGCCCACAACCATGTCGGCACCGTCCATCTTCTCCAACAGCTCGCCAAGGCATCGGTTCGGATAGGTGCCGTCCGCGTCGGTGATGACGACGGTCTCGTATTGGGCCTCGGCCACGGCGCGCTTGAGCGAATAGCCGTACCCGCGGTTGCGGTCATTGCGGAGAACGCGCAGGTGCGGCTCGTAGGCGCAGCTCTCGATCTCGACGCGGGTGGCGTCGGTCGAGCCGTCGTCCACCACGATAAGCTCATACGGGCGATGGGTCGCGCGCATGAGGTCGGTGAGCTGCCGCACGGTGGCGGCGATCATGGCCTGCTCGTTGTAGCAGGGCACGATGACCGTGACGCCGCCGAACTGGGTCGGAGGTTTCGGCGGTCTCGGAATAGGATCAGAGCCGCGCCCGTTAGGAAGCGGTGGATTATGGACCGCTCCCTCACGGTCGCGGTTCTGTTCCCTTACTGTCAGAAGGGTCATGCGGTCCTCGACGGCCCATCCGGTCGTCGGAGCGTCGCACAAGTCAACGATGGATGCCACGGTTCACCTGCCTTTTCGTAGCTTGGCGCACAAGACCGAGAGTCGTTGAAAGTGCCATGCGGGGACACTTTCTAAAGGAGAGTCTCCGGGTTCCGTCACGCCCGAATCCGATAATCTATCGGTTGGGGGCCAGGGGGAGTTGAGCGGGAAGCCTGGACGCGTGTTTGGCGGCCCGATCGGGGCCGGCGGGACCGCCTCCCAGTAGGAGTAAGAAGGGCTCCGGGCCGACCAGGCCGGGTCGGCTATGCCTGATCGTCTTGTCCGCAAACCGGCTCATCCGCGTGCGGGGCTCAACGGTCTGCCACGCCGAAAGCCGTTCGCGGGGCAGCCCGACGCCGTAGTCCCATTGTTCGGTCTCACCCCGCAACTGGCGGGGCGTGGCGAGGAGGTACGCGTCGCTGGGGGGCGGCAGGGGGGCCGAACGTGAGGTGATGTCCGCGCAGGTGTCGCGCCACCACGTCGGCGCCTCGCCGTCCGCCGCAACGCGGAGGCGTGATCGCAACTCTTGGGGGAACAAAATCCGGAAACGCCAGTACAGGGAGGGGGCCATGAAGATATCACGGTCGTGGTCCCATTGGGTGGTGGCCGCGATCTGGGAGACGGCGACGCCGATGCGGCTTGTCGGGCGGTCCCGAAAGCCGTTCAGCTCGCGCGGATTGGCGAAGGAAATCGCCGCCAGGGCGGCGAGAACCGCGGGCCAGCTCCGCTCGATCCACGCAGCGTTCATCGCCACTCCCGCGCCTCGACGCACCATCCATGCAAGACATAGCGCGAAGGGTACGCACGCGGGCAGGATGTGTCGGCCATCAAGGATCGGATAGACGTGAGGGCCTTCCTTGAGACTGACGGGGACTACCGCAACCAACAGGTACGTCGCGACGGCCCAGGCCGCCAACGCTCGCCCTCGAGGATTGAAGACCAGTACGCCAACGACCACCGGCCAAAAGGCCATGCCGATCCAGCCCCACCCTGAGGTAGTCGGGTGCAGCAGCATCGTCAGGCGCTCCCCGACCATCGCGGCGATGGCGGTTGGTCCTGCGTCCGCGGAGTTGGCGAGCGTCAGGGACATGTCCGCGTGAAGGCTTTGGGCGTGTCGCGTCGCGTGAAGGCTGAAGAAGAAATCGTTCGCGGCCCATTGATAGAATAGTCCATCGACAAGGAACAGCAGCCCGACGCCGAGGGTGGTGAACGCCAACGCCGCCGGTCGCCCCACGTTGGCCTTGGACGGTTGAGTGAGGATCGCAAACAGAACTCCGGCGCCCGCCGCAATAGCGAAGACCTTCGCGGAAATGGCCAATCCGAGTGCGAGCCCACAGGCAACCCAGCACGCCCGGGCACGGCCGGTTCGGTCGGTTCGCACCGCGACGACGGCGGACAAAAGGGCTACGGTCGTCCAAAGACAGACATGTACGTCGGGGAAAGCCGTGGTGGAAAGTACACGAAAGTAGGGGAGCACCGACACGATCGTCGCGGCGCAGAGTCCCTCCCACCATCCCCAAAGTAGCCGTCCAAGAACGACGATCGCAATGACGCAAAGCGTCGAGGCGATGAGCATCGGCAACGCGACCGTGGTGGGGCTTTCCCCGAAGAGCCACATCGACGCGGCCACGGGAACGACGACCGCCATTCGAGCATAATGGTGGTGGACTCGATGGATGGTCTGCCCGGTGAGGACGTGCTCCGCCGCGGAATGGTAGGAGGCGTCATCCGACCCCAACCACCCGGTGGGGTCCAAGAGCCGCACGGAAACCGTCAGAACCATGAGGACGGCGAACCACAGCGCCGCCCAGGTCGGTACGCGGAATCGCTGCCTTCCCCCAAGCTGATTCGCCGCCAGCGCATACATCATCCATTGTTCGGCACTTGTGCGGCCGTGGTTGAACGGGTTGCCCGGAAAGCGGCATTACGCTGGCAGCGGATTGGCCAACAAGTTCCGGCGGCAGGTGTCGCAAACGTCGAAGCGGAAGCAACGGTAGGTTTGATCCTCGACCTCATCGGGGTCGGCACTGGCAAGGCTTTTCATGATCTCATCCATCTCACGTTGAGGATCGCCCTTGGGGTCGGGGGTGAGATCGATGTGGCCGGCGGCGGCGTAGACCTCCAGTTTCACGATGAATCGCCGTAAATCGTTAGCCCCCATGGCCACGCCGCAGCGATCGCATTCATAACGGATCATGACGTCTTTCCCTTATACCTCGTATCGACCACAAGGGGTGCGTGACGGTCTCCCCGTCCCGTGAACGAAGGCCGCGAAACAATCCGAACCCGGAGCGCCAGCGACGGGCCAAACCCCTCTCCCCGTTAGGAGAGGGTAGGGTAAGGTGAGGGGCCTTCCGGGGATAGGGTCATAACCGGAAACCGGCCGGCCCGTTGCACTCGCACTTTATCATGTCGCTTCGGGGGCCCGGTTCCTGGGTGATTCAAAAAAGATCGGAAAAGGCTTGACTCCACGGACAGCGTCCGCTATGTTGGCGGGTTGGTTTGCAAAACTAAACTCCGGGCGAGGGGAACGCTCTTTGCGTTGCGGGTCAGCCGGCCAAAGGAGTCCGTACCCCGCCAGGGAGAGGAAAGAGGATGTCTGCGTCAACGAACGCTGAGTTCCATCGGGAATCGTTCAGCGAACGCTTCCGTTTTGTG
>Ga0315274_10002035_pt1 | contig 30968 bp, 19 predicted proteins | sample YL17G02_20_MG_FD_203700 | JGI IMG/M metagenome (GOLD analysis project Ga0315274, IMG submission 203700) | Sediment microbial communities from Yellowstone Lake, YNP, Wyoming, USA - YL17G02_20 | ecosystem: Environmental > Aquatic > Freshwater > Lake > Sediment | place: USA: Wyoming | collected...
CGCCGAGCGGTGCTGCTCATGGGGTCATCGGGGACATCGCCCTGCCGGCCCCCAAGAGCTTGATTTCCCCACGCCGACCATTCGCTGGTCTGCCCCATGCAGGACGGGATGGCCGCCTGCTGAGAGCTCCCTGATGCCGCAAGGTGACCCTGGGCACGGCCCGCCAGCCTTCGAGGCCCCCGACGCCTACGCCCGCCTGCGCGAGGTCCTGGCCCGCGCGCAATTCGCCGATCACACCATTGTTGAGGCCCTGGGGGTCAAGGACGTCCGTGCCGTCTCGGATCGGGACGTGCCGCTGCTCCTGCGCGCCACGCGCCGCGGGACCCCGCTCGACACCCTGGTCAGGCTCTTCCTCATCGGCGTGGGGACCGACGTCGAGGCGACCCGGCGAGCCATTGAGCCGATGACCCTGGAGGAATGGGTGGCGGCAGGCCTCGTGCGGGTTCAGGGCTCGTCCGTGGTCGCGCGGGTGCGCCTGCTTCCCTTCCAGGGCTTCCTGCTCGCCTACGATCGTACCCGCCGGGATGAGGAGGGCATGAGCCCCGACCACGTGATGGGGATCGGCAGCAGCTCGCTCACGCTGGCCAACCTGACCATCCGGCGGCCCTGCGAGCTCGCGCTGGACCTGGGCACGGGCTGTGGCATCCAGGCCTTCCTGGCCGCGCGCCACAGCGCCCGAGTCGTGGCCGCGGATCGCAACCCGCGCGCCGTCGGCATGGCCGCATTCAACGCTCGCCTCAACGGCCTGGCGAACGTCGAATGCCTGGAGGGCGACGCCTTCGAGCCCGTGCAGGGGCGTGTCTTTGGCCTCGTGGTCTCGAACCCGCCGTTCGTCATCTCGCCGGACGCGCGCTACCTCTACCGCGACAGCGGGCTGCCCACCGACCAGATCACGCAGAAGATCGTCCGCGAGGTCCCCCCGCTCCTTCGGGAGGGGGGCTACTGCCAGATCCTGTGCAACTGGGCCCACATCGCCGGCCAGGACTGGCGGGAGCGGCTGGCCGGCTGGTTCGCGGGCACCGGCTGCGACGCCTGGGCGATGCGGTCGGAGACCTTCGAGGCTGGCAGCTACGCTTGCAACTGGCTCCGCCACACCGAGCGGGATGACCCGAAGCTGTTCCTCCAGTTCTTCGAGGCGTGGATGGCCTACTACGAGCGAGAGCGGATCGAGGCGATCAGCGGCGGGCTGATCACCCTGCGGCGCCGCAGCGGGGGGCGGAACTGGTTCCGCGCCGACGACGCCCCGGACAAGATGCTGGGGCCTGCCGGGGACGCGGTTCTCCAGAGCTTCGAGTTGCACGACTTCCTGGAGGCGGCGCAAGCCGATGAGGGCTTGCTGCGTCGGCGGCTCCGCGTTTCCCCCGACGTGCGCTGGGAGCAGCGCCTCGAGCCCACCCCCGAGGGCTGGTCGCTCGCTGAATCCGAGCTCCGCCTGACCCGAGGGCTCACCTATTCAGGGAGGGTCGATCCGTTCGTGGCCCGCCTGGTCGCCCGGTGCGATGGGGAGCGGGAACTGGGCGCGCTCCTGGAGGAGATGGCGATCGCGCTGGGCAAGGACGCCGCCAGCGTCGCGCCCGCGTGCCTCGACATCGTGCGTCGGCTCGTCGAGCGAGGGTTCCTTCTGCCCGCGGGCGCCCATTGCCGGCAATGGGCTCCCCAGCCATAGCTCTACAACGCGGGATTTCCATGGCCCACGCTGCGTGGCCCGAAGAGTCTTTGAGTGCCGCCCCCCCATCTTGCGCCCCTCCCCTGTTGCGCGGGGGCGCAAGATGGCAAGATGGCGTGGTTATCTCCAGGATACTCCTGTAGTTACGTAGTCACGCATCTCGAGCCCCCGGCGAGGGGCGCAAGATGAGGCCCCCGCGCGGGCTTGGCTGCCCTGGCCCATCCCGCCTTTGCAGCGGGTGGCATGGCGCATGTAAGTCATTGGGCACCAATGGTTTGCAGCCAGGAACGCGCGCCGAACTAGCGTTCTGGTGATAGGCCGTCGGAGCACTCATGAGCGAGCCATCGGCCGAAGACAGGTTGGTCTGCCGCCTGAAGCTGAGGCTGGGAGGCGCCGAGGTGGAGGTGGAGGCGCACATTCCCGCGGGGCCGATCCGGCTCGCGGACATTCTCCCGATCTTCCAGCGCCTGACGGATGCCTTCCTTGGCTCGGTGGTCGCCGAGGTCGAACGGCGGGGGAGGAGAATCCCGTGCCGCGCGGGGTGTGGCGTCTGCTGCCGCCAGCCCGTGCCGGCCGCCGAGGCGGAGGCCGTCTACCTCGCGGAGCTGGTCGAGGCGATGCCGCCGGAGCGGCGGGCGGCCGTCCGCCAGCGGTTCGTCGACGCCCTCGCCAGGCTGGAGCAGGACGGGCTTCTGGACAGGCTCCGCGGGATGTTCGACCTGCCGGATGTCGGGGCCCACCGCGCGCTCGCCGCCGAGCTGCTGCGCGAGCAGATAGCCTGCCCCTTCCTCGACGAGGAGGCGTGCAGCATTTACCCGCACCGGCCGCTCCGCTGCCGCGAGCACCTCGTCCTCTCGCCGCCCCTGAACTGCGCCCGCCGGGAACTGAAGATCGACAAGCTGATCCTCCCCGCGGAGCCTTCGCTGATCCTCTACCGCTTCGGGGATGGGCGAGGCAGGGACAAGATGCGGTGGGTCCCCCTCCTGCTGGCGCTGGAGTGGGTCGAGCGGAACCGGGAGGTCGCCGCGAGGACGTTTCCCGGCCCCCGTCTCTTCGAGAACTTCCTGCGGGAGCTCTGCCGGGCGCAGCAGCGAGCCGGCGTTCCGGAGGGCGACACCGGCACCCTCAGCGCACGCGAGGCGCTGCTCGCGGGCGAATAGCCGGGCTTTTTCGCGCCGGGTGGCTTGCCATGTGGCGGCGTATTGGCTAGAATATTGTAATCCTCTGGAACACGGAGACCGCCATGGATCCTAGCGAGCTGGTACGGCGTGGGCAGGTGGCCGAGGCCATGAAGGAGCTTCAGGAGCGGGTCCGCAAGAACCCGGCGGACGCCAAGCTGCGGGTGTTCCTCTTCCAGTTGCTGTGTATCACGGGCGACTGGGAGCGGGCGATGACGCAGCTCAACGTGTCGGCGGAGCTGGACGCCACCAACCTGCTGATGGCCCAGGTGTGCCGCCCGGCCCTCAACTGCGAGGCGTTGCGCGCCGAGGTCTTCGCCGGCAAGCGCGCCCCGGTCGTCTTCGGCGAGCCGGCGGAGTGGGTCGGCTGGATGATCCAGGCGAACTCCCTGACCGCCGAGGGACACTACGCTGCGGCCGAGGAACTCCGCAACCGCGCCCTGGACGCGGCCCCGGCCGTTCGCGGCACCATCAACGGCGAGCCGTTCGAGTGGATGATGGACAACGATTCGCGGCTCGGCCCCATCCTCGAGGCCATCATCGAGGGACGCTACTTCTGGGTGCCCTTCCACTGCATTCGCCGCGTGAGCATCGACAAGCCCACGGACCTGCGGGATCTCGTCTGGTCCCCCGCCCAGTTCGTCTGGGCCAATGGGGGCACCGCCGTCGGCCTCATCCCGACCCGCTACCCCGGGTCCGAGAAGTCCACCGACCCCGCGATCCTCCTGGCCCGCGCGACCGACTGGCAGGAGCACGAGGGCCGGTGCTTCCTGGGCCTTGGCAAGCGTCAGCTTGCCACCGACAAGGGCGAGCACGGGCTCCTCGAGGTCCGCACGATTGAGTTCCAGCCCGACGCGGAAGCCGCGGCGGCTCCGGCGGCGGAGGCGCCCGTTGCCGGCAACGGGGAGCCCATTGCCGGCAATGGGCGCCCGCCGGCAGAGGGCTCGGATAATGCCTGACACCATACCCCTGGAGCGCCTGTTGCCGTGCCTTCTCGACCGCCTGACGGACGAGGAGCCCGAGCAGGAGAAGGAGAGCCGCGACCGGCGCGTCGTGAGCCTGCGGCGCTACATTGACGGGGTCCGCCGCGACCTGGGTTGGCTCCTGAACAGCAAGGCCCGTCTGCCTGGCGACGACATCTACCAGTACCACGAGGCCACCCGCTCGGTGCTCAACTACGGGATCCCGGACCTGTGCGGGATGACGCCGTCGAGCGTCAAGCCGGAGGAGTTCGAGCGCCACCTGCGGCAGGCCCTGATGGTCTTTGAGCCGCGGCTCGACCGCGGCGGCCTCCTGGTCCGCGTCGTGGCCGACACGGAGCAGATGACCGGGAACGCCGTCTCGTTCGAGATCAACGGCGAGCTGTTTGCCCAGCCCGCGCCCGAGTCGTTCTACGTGAAGACCGAGGTGGACCTCGAGACGGGCCAGTGGAAATTCTAAATAGGCTTCAACGATTCGGCTCCTTGGGGGACGTAGGGGCGAGCCCCGTGTTCGCCCTGATAACGGGCGAGGGGCCCGATGAAGGCGGGCGAACACGAGGTTCGCCCCTACCCGCTGTTCTGAGCCGAATCGCTGAAGGCTATTGAGGTCCGCGCCATGGATGACCGCCTGCTCCGCTTCTACAACCTCGAGCTGTTTCACCTGCGGCACATGGCGGCGGAGTTCGCCAAGGAATTCCCCAAGATCGCCGGCCGCCTGCTTCTGCCCAGCGACGCGACCAGCCAGTGCGACGACCCGTGGGTGGAGCGCCTCCTGGAGGGATTCGCCTTCCTCGCCGCGCGCGTCCACGTGAAGCTCGACGCCGAGTTCCCCCGCTTCACCCAGTCGCTCCTCGAGACCGTCTACCCCCACTACCTGGCCCCCACCCCCTCGATGGCCGTGGTGCAGTTCCAGCCCGACCTCAGCGAGGACGGGCTGGCCGATGGCTTCCCCGTCCCACGCGGCTCGGTCCTGCGCGGCAGGGGGGACCAGACGAAGTGCGAGTACCGCACGGCGCACGACGTGACGCTGTGGCCCCTCCGCGTGGTCGAGGCCAGCTACCACACGCGCGACCTCGCGTCGTTCGACATCCCGGGGTCCTGGGGCGTCCGGGCCGGTATCCGCATCCGTCTGGAGGCCACGGCCGGGCTGAACTTCGACCAGGTCAAAGTCGCCTCGTTGGCGCTCCACCTCCAGGGGGCCGACGAGACGCCGATGCGGATCTATGAGCAATGCTTCGCCCACGGCATGGGCTTCGTCGTCCAGTCCGTCACGCGGCCCGTCCGATGGCAGACCTATCTCCCGCCGGCCAACCTGCGGCGCATGGGCTTCCGCGACGAGGAGGCCCTCCTGCCCTACGACGCCCGCTCGTTCCAGGGCTATCGCCTGCTCCGCGAGTACTTCGCTCTGCCCGAGCGCTTCATGTTCATCGAGCTGGCGGGCCTGGCTCCCGCGCTCAGCCAGGTCCGGGCGAAACAGCTCGACGTCCTCCTCCTCATGCAGCAGGAGGACCTGGAGCTCGAGAACCGCGTCGAGGCGCAGGGCTTCGCGCCCTTCTGCACCCCGGCGATCAACCTCTTCCCGAAGCGCGCCGACCCCGTCCCGCTCTCCGACCGCTTCGCCGAGAACCACGTGGTGCCGGACCGCACGCGCCCGGACCACTTCGAGGTCTACCGCGTCACCCGGTGCACCGGCCTCGGAGCACAGGCCGGCGAGGAGCAGGAGTTCCGCCCCTTCTACTCGGCGAGGGACTTCGATGCCGAGACCGGCGGGGGCGGCGCCTACTTCGTCGTCCATCGCGTCCCGCGCACCCTCTCGGCCAAGGAGCAGCAGCGCGGCCGCCGCTCCAGCTACGCCGGCAGCGAGGTCTACGTCACCTTGGTGGATGCCAAGGCCGCGCCCTACAGCTCCGACCTGCGCCAGCTCTCCATCGAAACGCTGTGCACGAACCGCGACCTGCCCATCCTGATGCCCGTGGGCGTGGGCGACAGCGATTTCACGATGGACCTGGCCTCGGCCGCGCCGGTCGAGGCCATCCGCTGCGTCAGCGGGCGGCCGAGGCCCCCGGGGGCCTCGTACGCCGAGGGCGACTTCGCCTGGCGGGCGATCAGCCACCTGGCCCTCAACTACCTGTCGCTGGCGGCCTCACCCCCCACCCCCTCTCCGCGTGCGGAGAGGGGGCCGGGGGGAGAGGACCGCGAGGGCGCGGCGGGCCTCCGCGACATCCTCAAGCTCTACGCCGGCCACGCGGAAGACCACGTCCGCAAGCAGATCGACGCCATCAAGTCCATCAGCAGCAAGCCCATCACGCGCCCCGTGCCGACGCCGGGGCCGATCGCCTTCGCCCGCGGCCTGGAGCTCACGCTCACCTTCGACGAGACCGGGTTCGCCGGCACGGGCGTCTTTCTCCTTGGGGCCGTCCTGGCGGAGTTCTTCACCAAGTACGTCTCGATCAACTCCTTCACGGAGACGCTCGTCAGGACCCTCCAGCGCGGAGTGATCATGCGATGGGTGCCGAAGATCGGACAGCGGCACATCCTCTGATCGGCCGGCTCTACGAGCAGCCCTACGCCTACAGCTTCTTCATGGCGGTGCGGCGGCTGGAGAACGCCTACCCCGATCGCCCCCGCACCGGCCACTCCCGCGGCCCGGCCGACGACCCCATCCGCTTCTGCCAGGAGCCCACGCTCGCCTTTCCGCCGGCGACGCTCCGCAAGCTCGAGTTCGGGAAGGATGGGCGCTCCCCGAGGCTCTACGTCGCCTTCATGGGCGTCTTCGGCCCCAACGGCCCCATGCCCCTCCAGTTCACCGCCTACGCCCACGAGCGGGAGATGGCGAAGGACACCACCCTCGCCCGCTTCATCGACGTCTTCCACCACCGCATGGTCTCGCTCTTCTACCGCGCCTGGGCCTGTAGCCAGCAGGCGGTCCAGTTCGAGCGCGGCGAGGGCGACCGCTTCTCGGTCTACGTGGGCAGCCTCTTCGGCATGGGCATGCCCTCGCTGCGGAACCGCGATGCCATCCCCGACGTCGCCAAGCTCCACTACTCGGGGCGCCTAGCCTGCCAGACCCGCCACGCGGAGGGCCTCCAGGCGATCCTCGAGGACTACTTCCGCATCACGGCGCGCGTCGAGGAGTTCGCGGGGCAGTGGCTCGAGCTTCCCCCGGAGAACCAGTGCCGCCTCGGCGAGACGCCGCGGACCGGCAGCCTCGGCCACACGGCCATCTGCGGCTCGCGCATCTGGGACTGCCAGCAGAAGTTCCGCCTGCGCTTCGGGGCGATGGGCCTGGCCGACTACGAGCGCATGCTCCCCGGCGGCAGGAGCCTCGTCCGCCTCGCCGCCTGGGTCCGAAACTACACCGCCGACGAGCTCTCGTGGGACCTCCAGCTCGTCCTCAAGAAGGAGGAGGTCCCGAAGACCCACATGGGCACGTACGGCCGTCTGGGCTGGACCACCTGGCTCCAGAGCCAGCCCTTCGACCGCGATGCCGACGACCTCGTGCTGCGGCCCTCCGCCGCATAGCGCGTAGGGCGTGCATACTTGCACGCGGGTTGCTCCCCCCCGGGGCCAGGAGCCCGCGTGCAGGTATGCACGCCCTACGCCCCGCGGTCCTCTCGTTCAGGGGGTAGACAATGGCTGAGATCAGCCGGGCGAAACTGTTTGGGAAGCTCAACAGCGTCGGCTACAAGTCGCTGGAGAGCGCGACCGTCTTCTGCAAGCTGCGTGGAAACACCTACGTGGAGCTGGCCCACTTCCTCCAGCAGATCTTCCAGCTTCAGGACTCCGATCTCCACAAGATCTGCCGCCATTTCATGATCAACCCGTCCAAGCTGGTGGCCGACCTGACGGCGGCCCTCGACCGCATGCCGCGCGGCGCTACCTCCGTCACCGACCTCTCCTCGCACCTCGAGAGCATGACCGAGCGGGCCTGGGTCTACGCCACCCTCCTCTATGGCGAGGGCCAGGTTCGCACCGGCCACCTCATCGTCGCGCTCGTCAAGACCAAGGAGCTGCGGAACATCCTCCTGGGCATCTCCAGGGAATTCGAGAAGATCAAGCCCGAGGAGCTCAGCGACAACTTCGCGAAGATCGTGGCCGGCTCGCCGGAGGACCAGCTCGGCGCCCAGGATGCCCTCACGGTCGGCGGAGGGGCCGCCCCCGGCGAGGCGAGCGGCGCCATGCCCCCCGCCCAGATGGGCAAGCAGGAGGCCCTCAAGCGCTTCAGTGTGGACCTCACGGAGCAGGCCCGCAGCGGCAAGATGGACCCGATTATCGGGCGCGACGTCGAAATCCGCCAGATCGTGGACATCCTGATGCGGCGCCGCCAGAACAACCCCATCCTCACCGGCGAGGCGGGCGTGGGCAAGACCGCCGTCGTCGAGGGCTTCGCCCAGCGCATCGTCGCCGGCGACATCCCGCCCAGCCTCAAGGACGTCACCCTCCGCACCCTCGACCTGGGCCTGCTCCAGGCCGGGGCCTCGATGAAGGGCGAGTTCGAGAACCGCCTCCGCCAGGTCATCGAGGAAGTCCAGGCATCGCCCAAGCCCATCATCCTGTTCGTGGACGAGGCCCACAACCTCATCGGCGCCGGCGGCTCGGCCGGCTCGGGCGACGCCGCCAACCTGCTGAAGCCCGCACTCGCCCGCGGCACCCTGCGCACCATCGCCGCCACCACCTGGGCCGAGTACAAGAAATACATCGAGAAGGACCCCGCCCTCACCCGCCGCTTCCAGGTCGTCAAGGTGGATGAGCCGACCGAGGAGAAGTGCGTCCTCATGATGCGCGCCATCGCCTCGATGGTCGAGAAGCACCACAAGGTCCAGGTCCTCGACGAGGCCCTCGAGGCCACCGTGAAGCTCTCCCACCGCTACATCTCCGGCCGCCAGCTCCCCGACAAGGCGGTGAGCCTCCTCGACACCTCCTGCGCCCGCGTGGCCGTCAGCCAGCACGCCACCCCGCCCGAGATCCAGGACCTCCAACACCACATCGCCGCCCTGGAGACGGAGCTCGGCATCATCGGCCGCGAGGAAGCGGTCGGCGTGATGCACACCGAGCGCCGAGCCGAGCTCAACGCGACCATCGAGGCGGAGAAGAAGCGCCTCGCGGAGTTGACGGAGCGGTGGGACAAGGAGAAGGCCCTGGTCAACACGATCCTCGAGATCCGCGGCAAGCTCCGCGAGCATCCCACCGGCACCATCGAGGGCTCCAAGACCGAGCTGGGCAAGAAGGCCGATGAGTTGGCCAAGAACGTGGATGTCCAGGCCACCCCTGCCACCCAGCCGAAACCCCTCTCCGAGGAGGAGCGCAAGAAGCTCTTCGACGAGCTTCAGGCCCTTCAGAAGCAGCTCACCGAGCTCCAGGGCGAGACCCCACTCATCCTGCCCAGCGTGGATCGGAGCGCCGTGGCGGCCGTCGTCAGCGACTGGACGGGCATCCCGCTCGGCCGCATGGTCAAGGACGAGCTCCAGGCCGTCCTCCGCCTCGCCGACACCCTCGGCGGGCGGATCATCGGCCAGAAGCACGCCCTCGAAACCATCGCCAAGCGCATGAAAACATCCAGGGCCGGCTTCGACAACCCGAACCGCCCGATCGGCGTCTTCATGCTCGCCGGGCCGAGCGGCGTGGGCAAGACCGAGACGGCTCTCGCCCTCGCCGAAGCCCTCTACGGCGGCGAGGACAACGTCATCACCATCAACATGTCCGAGTTCCAGGAGGCCCACACCGTCTCCACCCTCAAGGGCGCGCCCCCGGGCTACGTCGGCTACGGCGAGGGCGGCGTCCTCACCGAGGCCGTACGCCGCAGGCCCTACAGCATCGTGCTCCTCGATGAGGTCGAGAAGGCGCACCCCGACGTCCACGAAATCTTCTTCCAGGTCTTCGACAAGGGCTGGATGGAGGACGGCGAGGGGCGCTACATTGACTTCAAGAACACGATCATCCTGCTGACGACGAACGTGGGCACCGAGCTGATCGTGAACATGTGCAAGGATCCCGCGCTGCTGCCGGAGCCGGAGGGCCTCCAGAAGGCGCTGCGCGAGCCGCTCCTGAAGAAGTTCCCGGCCGCGCTGCTCGGCCGCCTGGTCGTCGTGCCCTTCTACCCGATCGGCGACGAGGTGCTCCGCCTGATCATCAAGCTCCAGCTCGGCCGCATCCGCAAGCGCCTCGCCGAGAACCGCAAGATCCCGTTCAGCTACGACGACTCGGTGGTGGACCTCGTGAAGAGCCGGTGCACGGAGGTCGAGAGCGGCGCCCGCATGGTGGACGCCATCCTCACCCACGCCCTGCTCCCGGCCATCAGCGAGAAGTACCTCACGGAGGTCATCGAGGGCCGAGAGATCCGGAAGGTCCACGTCGGCGTGGCCGACAGCGACTTCCGGTTCGAGTTCGCCTGACGGACGGCAGAGTGCCACGGTTGGCTCGCCCAACCGTGGCCACGGCTGGGCGAGCCAGCCGTGGCACTTTCCAGCCGTGGCACTTTGCCGGTGAACTCCGGCCCGCGTCGTGAGCCACGAAGGGGATGGCCATGGGCTTCTACATCCGGATCGACGACATCTGTCCCGGGTCAATGGGCGTGCAGGCCCTGCGCAAGAAGGGCTTGGTCTACGACGGCCCGCCGTGGGAGCGCCCCAAGAGCAAGCACTTCTTCGACCCCGGGCGGAGCATTCTGCTGGAGCTGAGCAGCGACGGGAGCTGGCAGCAGTCGCCACCGTATCACCCAGAGTGGACCCTCCTGTTGCCGGAGTCGGCCGGGACCTGGTATCGGGCCATGGCGGACGAGGTGTACATCTGCGGGCAAAACAAGAAGGACAAGTACTTCCTCCTGAGGTCGTTCGAGCAGAACCAGGGGCACGCGAACTTCGGGGGGATCTACCATGGTTCCTGGGATGGCTCGGCCCGCTGGACGCGGACGTCGAAGCCCCTCCCGGAGTCCGGCAACATCGGGATGTGGGTCGGCCTGGCGGGAAAGGGCGGGGCGGCCCTCGTCGTCGGCGCCGAGGGGGTTCTCTGCTACGTCATCCCCATTCACAGCCCCAAGTCGAACGGCTTTGGCTTCGTCTTCTACTCGGGGCGCCTGGGCGCGAACGTCGGGGCCTCGGGCAATGCCGCCTTTGTCATGGTCATGGGGGTCCAGAGTCCGCAGGACATTGATGGCTTCGTGCAGTCGGGCACCGACTGGAATCTCTCCCTCGGCGGCAAGTGGAGCGCGTTCAAGAACATCGCCATCATCGGGAAGCTGGAGGGTGTTGGGGAGATCATCAAGGGCGTTCAGAAGAACGCCGACGCGCTGGCGGGCGCAGGGAAGGCCATCTACCAGGCAGGGACATTCGACTGGGAGGAGAGAGGCGTGTCGGTCATCGACCTGCCCGCCGGTGGGGGACTGGAGGCCGGGCTCTACTGGTACGTGGGGCGCTGTGCGGTGCTTGGGGAGTGGAAGAAGAAGTGAGCCCCCCAGGGTGGCTCGGCAGAGTGCCACGGCTGGAAAGTGCCACGGCTGGCTCGCCGGCATGGGGGTCAGCCCTTAAAATACAAAATAGCAGCCGCCACGCTGTTTTGTATTTTAAGGGCTGACCCCAACTGAAGCCAACCGTGGCACTTCCGCAGAAGAAAAAGTGTCATGAGCCTTCTGCCGTGCAACGGCCTGGAGAAGAAAATGGGACAGGTACGTTTTGGGCGAAGCCCCCGCCGATCCGAGCCGCGACGGTTACGGAGCGGCCTGTGCGCGGGGGGAACCGCTCCCTGACGGTCGCGGCTCGGATGTGGATCGCGGCAAAACGTACCTGTCCCCTTTTCTTCTCCAAGGCTCCTGACACCTCTTCTTCTGCCGTTGACAGTCTGCCGCCAGTGGATATACTGGTGCCGGTGGCCGTGTCCGTGTGAAGCAGGGTTCAGGGTTACGGGTTCCGGGTTACAGGTTCCGGGTTGGGTGCGGCACCTCCAGCCCGGCACCCGGAACCCGGCACCCGGAACCATTCTTCGGTGGAGACAGCCAATGGCCAGGACCCAGAGACACAGGGTGCTGTCGGTCGGCACGCCGCTCGGTGAGGATGTGCTGCTGATTCGCAGCATCACGGGGACGGAGGAGCTGGGCCGGCCGTTCCGCTACGAACTCGAGCTCCTCAGCGAGAACGACGCGCTTGGCTTCGACAGCCTCCTCGGGCACAACGTCACGATTCGCATCGAGACGACGAAGGGGACGACCCGCTACGTCAACGGGCTGGTGAGCAGCTTTTCCCAGAGCCGGCGGACGAGCGACCTCGCGTCGTACCGCGCTACCGTCGTGCCCTGGCTGTGGCTGCTGACCCGCACCTCCGACTGCCGCATGTTCCAGGAGAAGAAGGTCCCCGACATCATCAAAGAGATCTTCCGCGACCACGGGCTGACCGACTTCGATGATCGCCTGACGAAGAGCTATCGCCAGTGGGAGTACTGCGTCCAATATCGGGAGACCGACTTCAACTTCGTCAGCCGCCTGATGGAGCAGGAGGGCATCTACTACTACTTCGAGCACGAGAACGGCAAGCACAAGCTCATCCTCTGCGATGCCCCCAGTTGCCACGAGACGTTCTCCGGCTACGAGGCGATCTCGTACCGCCCGCCTGAGCAGGCGAGCACCGATCCGGAGCACATCCGGGACTGGCAGGCCGGGAAGCAGGTGCGGCCCGGCGCCTACGTGCACGACGACTTCGACTTCAAGAATCCCAAGAAGGAGCTCGAAGCGCAGTCGAAGATCACCCGCTCCCACCTGGCCGCCGACTTCGAGATGTACGACTACCCCGGGGAGTATGTCGAGTTCGGCGACGGCGAGCAGTACGCCCGTGTGCGCATGGAGGAGATCGGCGCGCAGCACGAGGTCATCAGCGGCAGCGGCGACGCCCTCGGCATCTGCGCCGGCTACAAGTTCCAGTTCACCGACCATCCGCGTCAGGACCAGTGCCGCGAGTACCTCATCACGGCCTCCACCCTGTCCGTCCGGTCCGACGCGTACGACTCCGGCGGGTCGGGCGGGGGCAAGTTCTGCGACGCGGGTTTCACGGCCATCCCCTCGGGCGTCCAGTACCGCTCCGAGTGGGCGACGGTGAAGCCCCTCATCCAGGGGCCTCAGACCGCGATCGTCACCGGACCCGCCGGCGAGGAGATCCACACCGACCAGTACGGGCGGGTGAAGGTCCAGTTCCACTGGGACCGCCGCAGCAAGGGCGACGAGACGAGCTCCTGCTGGATCCGCGTCTCCCAGTACTGGGCCGGCAAGGGGTGGGGCGCCATCTACATCCCGCGCATCGGCCAGGAGGTCATCATCGAGTTCCTCGAGGGCGACCCCGACCGGCCCATCATCACCGGCCGCGTCTACAACGGCGAGGAGATGCCCCCCTACGATCTCCCGACCCACAAGACCCGCAGCACGCTGAAATCCAACTCCAGCAAGGGCGGCGAGGGCTACAACGAGATCCGCTTCGAGGACAAGAAGGGCGAGGAGCAAATCTACGTCCACGCCCAGAAGGACGAGGATATCCGAGTCGAGAACGACTGCCGGGAGCTGATCATCAACAATCGGCACCTGATCGTCGGCAGGGAGAAGGACGGCAAGAAATACGGCGACCAGCGCGAAATGGTCTATCGGGACAAGCACCTGAAGGTCCACCGCAACCACTCCGAACACATCGGCGGCGACATGGAACTGCTCGTCGGGGGGATCGACGGACCCGGCAACCAGGACATCGTCATCAAGGCCGACAAGAAGGAGCTCATCGAGGGCGAGCACCACCTGCACGTCAAGAAGAACCGCAACGAGAAGATCGACGCGGACCAGTCGCTGACGGTGGGCAATAACCAGCAGGAAAAAGTCGGCATGAACCATGCCCTGGAGGCTGGCCAGGAGATCCACCTGAAGGCCGGCATGAAAGTGGTCATCGAGGCCGGGATGCAACTGACCATCAAAGGGCCGGGGGGCTTCGTGGACATCGGGCCGGCCGGCGTGACCATCCAGGGCACCCTCGTGAACATCAACAGCGGTGGCGCGGCCGGCACAGGCTCAGGGTCCAGTCCCACCGCTCCCGATGATGCCCCGGAGGCCGCGCCCACGGAACCCGACGTGGCCGCCTCGGACCGCGCGGGGCAGGTGGACCAGGCGCCCCCGACGCCCAAGCCTCCGAAGCCTCCCACCTACAGCGACACGGCGAAGGTGATGAAACGCGCTGCCCAAGAGGGCACCCCCTTCTGCGAGGAGTGCGCCCGGGCCGCCGCTGCTGCCAAGAAGGCGGAACAGCAGGCCCAAGGCGAAGAAGACACGCGCCAGGCCAAGGGGGCGAAGGTCGAGTCGGCGGCCGCTGCCAAGGAGCAGAAGGCCGGGCCACAGCCTCTCGGCGAGCGGGCGAAGGTCGAGTCGGCCGCCGCTGCCGCCAAGGAGCAGAAGGCCGCGCCGCCGCCTCTCGGCGAGTGGCCGAAGGTCGAGCAGATGGCGAAGGCGGAGCAGGCTGCGGCCATGGAGAAGATGGCCCAGGCGAAGCAGGCTGCGGCCATGGGGGCGGCCATGGGGCCGGCCATCAAGGACATGGCCGCAGCGGCCAAGCAAGCCGCGGCCATAGAGAAGATGGCCCAGGCGGCGCAGGCTGCGGCCATAGGGGCGGCCATGGGGAAGATGGTTCAGGCCAAGGAGATGGCCGCAGCGGCCAAGCAAGCCGCGGCCATGGAGAAGATGGGGCAGGCCATCGACCAGCAGGTCAATGACATCCTCCGAGGCGAAGGAGGCTTCGCGTGCATCCCCTTGTTATGAGCGGGTCCCGCGGGTCTCCGCCCTCTGCCCAAGGAGATGGGGGACTGTCCTGATGGCGACCAGGCAGGTCTACGATAAGCTCAAGCTGGCGCTCTTCCCGCGGCCGGACGTGAGTGCCTTTGCGCTCCTCGACGGGGCTTGGGTGCCCCACCTCGGGGAGAGACTGCGTGTCCACAAGCCGCAGCACGTGCGTCTGCTCGCCGGCGACGCGGCCCAGCCGGACGACGCTCCCTACGTCGTCCACCTCGTTCGCGACGATCCCTTCACCCGCTGGGTGGCCGATGAGGGCTGGGGCCAGAATTGGGGGATCTATGTGCTCACGCGGGCCAGCTTAGCGGTCCTGAACGACCACTTCGGGGGGCTGCTCAGGGAATCGGGGCCAGACGGGAAGCCCCTGTTCGACCGGTTCTATGATCCCGATGTGCTCCGGGAAGGCCTGCCCAAGTGGCCGGCCGAGATGAAGAGGAAGCTCTTTGGCCCCGTGCTGGCCTTCCTCATGGAGGACGCCGCGGGGACGAACCTCCTCGTCTTCGGCCCCAAGTGCGTCGAGGACGAACCAGGGCCGGGCGCTCCGGGCGTCGCCGCCGCGAGAGAGGAGCCGGAGGAGCGGCCGGCGCAGGCCCCGGCGGCCCCGCCGACGTTCCCCGGCGCGACGCGGCCGGCGGCGGTCCAGGCTCCGCCGTCCCCTCCGCCCCCTCCTCCGCCGCCCGCCACGGCGCGCCCGGAGCCTGTGCATCCCCCGTCGCCTCCGCCTGCCGCTGGCCCGGCGCCTGTCCGGCCACCCCCGGCCGCGGCGCGGCCGGCGCCTGCTCCTGCCCCATCTCCACCCGTTCAGCCACCTCCTCTCGGCGTGCGGCCAGTTCCTGTTCCGCCCGTGCCTCCTGGCGCGGCGCGTCCGGCGCCGCTGCCGCCGCGGCCACCACAGCCGCCTCCCGCTGTGACGCATCCGGCGCCTGCCCGACCCCCTGCGCCGCAGCCGCCCCCAGTTGCCGCTCAGCCGGCGCCAGCCGCGGCCCCGCCGCTGCCAGCCGAGACCGACCAGGCGGTGCCTGTTGTGGCTCTGCCGCCGGAACCGGCCGAGGCCGACCAGGCGGTGCCTGTTGTGGCCCTGCCGCCGCCGGCCGAGGTCGTGCAGGGCGCGCGGAGTGCTCCGCCGTCCCCGCCCCCGCTGAGCGCGACACGGCCGGCGCCTGCCCAGCCCCCTCCGCTACAGCCGCCCCCAGTTGCTCCTGGTCCGGCAGCGGTTGCGCCCCCGCCGCCGCCGGCCGGGGTCGTGCAGGGCGCGCGGAGTGCTCCGCCGTCCCCGCCCCCGCTGGGCGCGACACGGCCGGCGCCTGTGCAGGCTCCACCTCCTCAGCCGCCGCCCGCCAGCCGGCGGGCGGCACCTGTGCATGCCCCGCCTCCGCTGCCGGGTGGGCCGGCCAAGGCGGCCCCTGGCCCGGCGGCAGCGGCGAAGGCGCCGAGCGCGCCGCCCCCGTTAGCGGCCAGTACGCCGGGCGAGCCGCCGCCAGCCCCTGCACCGGCCGAGTCGTGGTTCGACGACGCATTGGCGGAGGCCGCTGCCGAGTTGCGCGAGGCCGAGGCCATGGCGGCAGAGGAGCCGGTGGCTCCATCGGAGGAGCCGCAAGCTCCGGCGGCGCCCCCTCCGGTGATTGCCGTGGGTCCGGCTCCGCCCAAGGCTCCGCCGGCGCCGCCGACCCGGCCGGCTCCGGCCCCGGCTCCTCCGGGGAGGCCGCAAGCTGCGGCGGCGCCCCCTCCGGTGATTGCCGTGGGTCCGGCTCCGCCCAAGGCTCCGCCGGCGCCGCCGACCCGGCCGGCTCCGGCCCCGGCTCCCCCGGGGAGGCCGCAAGCTGCGGCGGCGCCCCCTCCGGCGGTTGCCGTGGGTCCGGCTCCGCCCAAGGCTCCGCCGGCGCCGCCGGTCCGGCCGGCTCCGGCCCCGGCTCCCCCGGGGAAGCCGCAAGCTCCGTGGGCGCCCCGTCCGGTGGTTGCGGTAGGGGCGGTTCGCGAACCGCCCCTACAGGCGCCGCCGGTCCGGCCGGCTCCGGCCCCGGTTCGCCAGGAGACCGTGGTTGACGAAGCAATCGCCAGGCAGATCCGCGACCTTCTGGACAGCGAGGGGGGGGAGGCGACGATCCCGCTCGAGTGAGCCCTGCTGTCCGGTGTGAGGCGAAACCGCACGCGAGATAAAGGACTGTCGTCATGGCGGCCCGTCAAGTCTACGAGAAGCTCAAGTCGGCGCTCTACCCGCAACCCGACGTCCAGGCCTTCGTCGTCGTCGACGGTGGTGCGGTGCCGGATCTGTTGCCCAAGATCGGCGCTCACAGGCCCCAGTACGCACGCTTGCTCACCAACTCGGAGGCCCCGACCCTGCCGCGCGATGCTCCCCATGTCATCCATCTCGTCCCCGACGATCCCTTCACCCGCTGGGTGGCGGACGAGGGCTGGGGGAACAACTGGGGGGTCTTCGCCCTCGCGCGGGTGGGGCTGGCGGCCATGCGCTACCATTTCCAGGGCCTGCTCGACCCGGCGGGGCGCGAGGGCAAGCCGCTCCTCGACCGCTTCTTCGACCCCCGCGTCCTCCGCGTGTGCCTGAGGGAGTGGCCCGTGGGGCAGAAGGTCAAGCTCTTCGGGCCGGTTCTCGCCTATCTCATGGAGGACGAGGGAGGGAAGAACCTCCTGGCCTTCGGAGGGTTCAACAAGCCCCGGTAAGCCTAGGAGCCTGCCCGATGGCGGATACGGTGAACGTTCAGGCGCTTCGACGGGAGCTCTTCTCGGTGCCGGAGACCCTGGTCTACGCGCTCCTGGACGGCGCGTCGGCCGATGGCCTGCTCGACAAGCTCTGGGAGGCGCGGCCCGAGCAGGGGTGTCTCTACCGCGGCGAGCTGGAGCCCGACATGGCCGAGGTAGCGCCGTACCTGGTGCTTCTCCGGCCCGAGGTCGAGCTCACCCAATGGGTCCTCGAGAAAGGCTGGGGCAACCACTGGGGCATCTTCATCGCCACCTACGACGACCTCGGGAACCTCCGGCGGCACTTCCGCAGGTTCACCATGGTGCGCGCCCCCGACGGCAAGGAGCTCTACTTCCGCTTCTACGACCCGCGGGTGCTGCGGGTCTTCCTGCCGACGTGCACCCCCGGCGAGCTAGCGGGATTCTTCGGGCCGGTCCTCTTCTACGCGATGGAGGACGAAGACCCGGGGAAGATGCTCCGCTTCTGGCTCAAGGATGATCACCTGAGACGTGAAGAGCTCCGGGTCACCGAGGCGTAGGGCGTGCATACTTGCACGCGGAATGTGCCCCATGGCCGCCATGATCCCGCGTGCAAGTATGCACGCCCTACGGCCTGGGGATCGCCTCTCGTGCTCCCTGGAGCCACCTGTGGGAGGCTAAGCGAGGTTCCCCTTTCCCCATGGCCCAGGCTGAGCTGAACAAGGCGGCGCACGAGGCCGCGTCGGGACAGCCGCCTGACGACCCGGCCGTGGAGGGTCAGGCCGAGGGGGAGCGCCTGGCGCTCGTGGGCGGGGTCGCTGCTGCGGCCGGGGAGGTCCTCGCGCGGGCCGCCGAGGGGGCCATCGTCCTCGAGGACTATCGCCCCCTTGCCGAGTGCCTCGACTGGCAGCTTGGCCAGCTCTCCTGGAGCCGCCGCGGCAGCCGCGCCTTCCTTGCCGACAAGGTGCCCATGGCCGTCACCAGCGACGGCTGGCTCTCGCGGAACGCCGCCGAGGTGCTCTTCCTCATGCTCCAGCAGGCGGAAGGGCAGGGGACGCTGGGGCCGACCCTCCCCGTGCTCGAGGTGGGTGTGGGCCTCGGGCTCTTCGCCCGAGGCTTCCTGGACGCCTTGCGGGAGCTCTGCCAAGCCCGTGGAAAGGACTACTACGAGCGGCTCCTCTACGTGGCGACCGACGCCTCCGTGCAGATGCTCGACGACCTCAGCCGGCACGGCCTTCTCAACCCCCACGCGGGCCGATACGTGCTGAGGCACGCCGACGCCCTGCACCTGGAGGATGCCGACGCCAGCCCGGGGGGGCCTCGCCCCTGCGGCTACCACGCGGCGTTCCTGAACTACGTGCTCGACTCGCTCCCGGCCGCGGTCCTGCGGATCGACGGGCGCCCATCGCCTGCGATGGGCGCCCGATCGCCGGCGATGGGCGCCGCCGCAAGCCAGCTCTGTGTGCGGACGAGCCTGGCGAGAGGCGTTGACCTCGGCGAGTTCACCCAGATGGGGCTCGAAGAGGTCATGCGGCGTGCCCGCTCGAGCGACCCCGCCGAGCGGGCCGCGCTGGTCGAGCTCTCCAGCCTGTTCGCGCTGGAGTACGACTTCCGCCCGGTCGCCCCGGCGGAGGTGCCCTACGGCACGTTCGCCGCGCGACTCGCCCCCCCGGGGCAGTACGTGCTCCACAACCACGGCGCCATCCAGTGCCTGGAGGAGGTGCTGGCGCGGCTTCGGGACGGCGGCTTCGCCCTGATCAGCGACTATGGCCAGGCGGGCTCGATTGCCAGGCCGGACCCCTGGGAGCATCAGCGCTTCGGCTTCTCGTGCGCGATCGGCCTCAACTTCGACCTTCTCCAGGCCTATTTCCGCGAGATCTACGGCTGCGAATGGCTGAGTCCCCCAGCCGACTGGGGCGGCCTGTCCTGCCGCCTGCTGAGCCGGGGGGTGGACGAGGCGGCGGCGGGCGGGTTCCGGCGCCTGTTCGACAAGAGCGCGCACGACTGGGCGCACCAGCCGCTGGAAGAGGCGCGGGCCCACGCCCAGCAAGGGCGCGTGGAGGCCGCCTTGGCGGCGTTCTCGCTGGCGCTCCAGCGCCTGGGCTCCAACTGGGTGGTGCTCGACGAGATCGCACGCTTCCTCATCTACACGGCCAACGACTACGCCCGAGGCCTGGAGATTGCGCAACTCGCGCTGTCGATCCACCCCGTCAGCCCCGAGCTCTGGAACACCTGCGGCGATGCGCTCTACTATCTCGGGCGGACCGCGGAGGCGCATCAGGCGTTTCTCCGCGCCCTCGACCTCAATCCCGACGAGCCCCGCACCTACCTGGACCTGACCTATACCTTCGCCGCGCGAAAGGACCACGCATCGGCCCTCCGCATGGTGGCCGAAGGGCTCCGGTGTGACGACGCCGGCACCTGCCGGGACGGACTCCTGCGACAGCAGGAGAGCATCCTCTCCGCCCTGACCCGCCGCCGGCAGCAGGAGCAGAGGTGCCTGGCCGTCCGGTCGGGCAGTAACCGAGTCCACGCGCAACAGGCGGCGGAGCCCTCCCAGGGCCCAGAGGGACTCCCAGGAGGAGACGTGGCGTAGCACTTGAAAAGGGGACAGGTCCCTTTTCTGCGAAGCACCTTTCAGGCCGTTCCGGGAAAAGGGACCTGTCCCCTTTTGACGCCAAGACGAGGGAGTGGACGTGCCGGAGGTGACAGCCCATGCTTCAGATCCGACCTGAGCAGATGAAGGAGCTCGAAAAGGTGGCGGGCCGGCGCTTCGAGGGCCAACTCCTCGACCACATCAAGGAGCATTTCCCACGGCACTACGAGATCCTGGGCGAGCCGACCCTCCGCGAGGTCATCCGCTACGGCCTCGAGCGGGCGGAGACCTACGGCTTCACCACCGAGCGCGACCTGTGCCTCTACATTGGTCTCATGCTCTGCCTGGGGAGCAACTTCGACGACGACCCGCAGTTGCCCTGGGCCTCGGGGATCCTCAAGGCCAAGACAATCTCCGAGCCGGCCACCCGCATGATGCAGCTCGACAACGAGGCGCAAGCCTATCTCGACCGGGCCGCGGGCGAGGGCAACGAGCTCCTGCGTTCCGCGCTCCTCACCGTGCAGAAGAACCGCATCGCCGAGCCCTGGCAGCCCCAGGCCGCCACCCTCGAGCAGAGCATCGTTCGGGAGCTGCGCGCGATCTGGCCCCACAAGTGCCACGTGCTGGGGGAGGCCGGCCTGGGCGACCTGGCGCACGAGGGGGTCGAGGCGGCCCGGAAGCACGGCCTCGCGACGGGCCGGGGCGCCCTCATCTACGTGGGCGTGATGTTCCTGCTCGGCAGCGGGTTCGACACCGATCCGCAGTTCCCCTGGGCCGCGAGGATTCTCAGCGACCCCGCGCTCAAGAACCCGGCAGAGAAGGCCGAGCAGCTCTACGGCGCGGCCATGAGCTATCTGGAGAAGTGGCTGCGCTGAGCCGCTGCTTGTAGACGCCGCCGACGCGCCGGAGGCCCATCCGCTCGTAGAGGCGCCCGATGCGGTCGGCCTCCACCCCCGTCGAGATGGCAAGGCAGAGCTCCCGAGCCCCCCGCTCGGTGGCCCATTGGCGAAAGGCGCGGATGAGGCGGGCCGCGGCGGTCCCCCCACGGTGTGGCCTCTCGATGAAGAGCACGAGATCGCACGCCAGCTTCTCGTCGCAGAAGAAATACCCGTCGAGGTAGCCGAGCAGGCCGCCGACGGGACGGTCGCCCTCCTCGGCCACGAGGACGCATTGCGTCTCGGGGTCCCCGATCATCGCCAGGATGAGTTGGCGCACCTTTTCGCGGTCGAAGGGGAGGAAGGCGTAGGCTCCCTCCTCGTGCATCTGAGCGCCGAGATCCAGGATGTGCTCGACATCCTCGTGTCGCCCCGGTCGTACGATCATCTGCGAGCACCTCGTTAGTGGTGACAAGCGGCCCGCTTGTCACTTTCGGATTCCACAAGCGAGCCGCTTGTGGCTACATTGCCGTACAGCATATCGTCGCCTCCGCGCTTTTCAAGGGGCCGGGGGCATCCGTGCTTGACAAAGGGGCGGTCACGAGTCATTATTATGAAGAGGGAGGGCCAACCCGAGCCTTGTACCAAGGGATCGACCATGTGCGGCGGCGGAGGCAAGGGCGAAGGCAAGAAGAAGGCGACTGCTGCCGCCAAGAAGCTGCCTACGACGAAGGCGAAGACCGCCACGGCGAAGTGCCCCCTGACCCCCAAGACCTACGGCAAGGCCATCACGATCGAGGGCGACGAGGAGTTCCGCAAGAAGACCATCAAGGCCCTCGACGACATCAAGAAGACAAAGACCGGCAAGGCCATGCTCGAGTCGATCGAGAAGAGCGGGAAGAAGGTCACCATCAAGCCGACCACGGGCGGAAACAGCGAGACCGAGGCCGACCCTTCAAAAGCCTACTTCGCGGATGAAGCCAAGGGAAAGGCTGGCCCCGGGACAGACTCGACGGTCTACTTCAACCCTGACCGCGACACCATCGGCACCCAGAAGTGGGAAAAGCGTCCGCCGGCGGTGGGGCTCGCCCACGAACTCGTCCACTCCGAGCAAGCCGTCAATGGCACGACGAAAAAGGGGCAGGCAGCAAACGATGCGAAGAAGGACCCCTCCGACCCCAAGAAGACCGCAACCACGGAGGTCTACGAGCTCGAGACGGCCGGGATACCGCCCCACGACAAGTACCCCTACAATGAGAACAAGTTCCGCAGTGAATGGGACCCGAAGCAACCTGAGCGGAAGTACTACTAGGCCCGTGCCACGGCTGGCTGGACCAGCAAGGCTGGTGCCAGCCGTGTCTGTCCCCCAGCACAGAAAGACACGGTTGGGCAAGCCAACCGTGCCACTGGGTCTGGCGCTGGCGGTGGCTGGCCTTTCTGCGGGGTGCACGGGGATTTCCAAGGAGATGCCAGGGATGGAAGAGAAGCTCCGCGCGGAAGCGCTCAAGTGCACGCTGGAGGCCGCCCTATCGTCCCTCGAGGCGGGTGGAGCCGTGCTCGTCTACACCTTCGAGAACGGCAGCTCGCAGAATGCCTACCTCTTCAACCGGCTCTGGACCGACATCGCCGGGGATGGGACGTTCGCCGTCGACCCGGGCACGGTCCACGTCGAGGTCGCGGGCGGCGGGGTGCTCCTCTCCAAGAAGATCATGCCCGTGCCCGAGAACATGCGTGTCGAGAAGCGGATCGTGCCGTGCACGACGTTGGTGAAGCCCGGGGCTCGGTTTCAGGAGACGGTGGTCCTTCGGTTGCCCCTGCGGCCAGAGTCCCCCTACTCGACGATCGAGGACAAGGATCTGGCCAAGGAGCCCGTTCGGCGGAAGGTCTGGTTTGAGCTCGCCTTCTTCCTCTCGACCCCCGAGGGCGACGAGTTGGCAGAGACGGTCAAGACCACCGCGGGGGAGGCGAAGTACTTCGACGTGTTCCCTCACACCTCCCAGAAGTTGCTGCGCGTGGGGCCATTCTCGACCGAGCTGCCGATCCGTCTGCCCAAGTAGGCCCCGTGGCACAGCAGGAAGGCGTTGACAGGCTGCCTTTTCGGACTATACTGTCCAGTAGGGGCGAATCTCGTATTCGCCCCAGCGGCGATCACAAGGATCGCCCCTACAGCTAGCGAGGACATCGGGAGTCTTTTCTTCCGAAGAAAAGACTCCCGATGTCTTGACGACCGGGCCAACCCTGTAACGACACGGAGCGCTCATGTGCCCGCCTGAACCCGCTGGTTCCGTTCGCGAGATCCCGGACGGCTACGTGGCCATTCCGATCGGCGCGGAGCAGATGGCCTCGCCGCTGCGCGTCTGCGTTCTGGCCCGCTGCGAGCCGGACCCCGTCGCCGGCCATATCGTCGTGCTGCGCGACCTCATCGACGCCCACGTGCTCCTCGGCTGTGTCCTCGACGCCGGCGGGCAGATCCAGCAATGGGTCGAGGTGTGGGTTCAGAACCTCGACGCGCTTGCCAACACGGTGACCGCCTGCCGCGAGGCCCTCTCGAACAAGATCCTCGATGACCGCTGGCAGCGGCACTATCAGCTCATGCAAGAGGTCGACGGCGCGGCGGTCGTCACGACCGGCTTCGAGGCCGTTCATCCCCTGCCGGCCTTCCTGGATCTCTCGAAGCTCGAGCCGGTGCATCCCGTGGACGGGGTGACCGGCGCGCCCTGGATCCTGTGCCAGGACGACGCGCTCCTGGGCCGCAAGGGCCTCCCGCCGTACAACACGACGCTCCATCGCTACCTCTACCTGCCGAAGGAAGGGGAGGAGGCTCTCTTCGTGCCCGTGACGCCCGAGGCGCCGATGAACTCCAGCACGCGGTCGCTCGCCGACGTGATGCGGGATTACCGCGGGGTGGTCCCGCTGAACCCCGCGGGCGGCCTGATGCTGGTGAGGAAGTTCAACCCGGTCGGCTACGAGGCATTCGTGGATCTCCTCAGTGGCGGCTCCTGGGACGGGGTGCTCCACGGCCGCACGCCGGTCGTGGCGGGGGTGGGGCCGCGGGACCTCAACGAGACGGACCCTGGCCTCCCGCTGGGCGGGCGGCTCTTCATGGGTGCGCACGGGCGCTGGGGCCGCATCGTCGAGACGCTCCACCTGAAGTTCCGACTGCTGGCGGATGCGGTGGCCGCCGTTCGCGCGGCGGCGTTGCAGCACCAGCGGCCGCTCCTGAACCTGTGCGCCGAGAGCTTCCAGGTCGAGCTGGGGCAGGCCGGGCGCGGGCTGCCGTTCCTGTGGACCGCGCGCGGGGTGCTGGCGGACCCCGGCGACGCCGTGGCGCTGCCGATCGTGGCGAGCGACACGCGCTACTACCTGCGCGCCGGCGGCGGGGCCATCTCCGTCTACCGGCCCGCCTCGGCGGGCGCCGTCGTGCGCGGGCGCGGCACCGTGCGCATCCGCCAGGTCGTCCTCGGCACCCGCGACCAGACGGTCATCGAGGGCACCTTCGAGACCCAGGAGAAGATCGACACGGGCCACATGGACCTGCTGTGGATGCGGGTGAACCTGGCCCAGGGGCGCATGGACCTTTACGCCTATCTCGACCGCGAGTCGGCCCTGGCCACGGGCGAGATCCGCTTCCGGACGGTCGGCCAGCGCCTCCGCGAGGCCGAAGTCGCCACGCTGCGGTCGGCCGAGGGCGTCCCGCTGCGCGACACGCCCTTCGAGATCGTGCCCCTGCTGAGCACGCCCTGCGACCTCTACAGCCTGGGCGTGCTGGCGGTCCGGACGCTCCTGGTCAACAGCAAGACGACCCTGCCCGTGGCGCTCGACGAGCTGCTGAGCCTGGCCCACCAGGTGGCGGTGGACTACGACGGCTCGACGCCGATGAGCCGGCGCGTCCAGCGGCTCTTCGACGGCGACAAGCGCTGGGTGATGTCGCTCGGCCCCCAGCGCCTCACCCACGACGAGGTGGCGCCGGAGGACGCCTTCGACCTGGTGCCGACCGACCTGTGGTGGGACACGCTGGGGATGATCGTGCGGATGTTCCCGGGGATCGGCCCGGACAGCACGTGTCGCGACTTCGGCGACGCGCCGGTCGGCGGCCTCCACAGGATCTTCGAGCGCGCCCTGAGCGACCTCGACTCGCTGCTGCTGCGGACGCGGAGCCTGATCGTCATCGACTGGCGGTTCAACCGGGAAATCTTTGCCGTCATCCGAGGCCACCTCACCGGCACCGAGTCCGCTTGAGTGCCACGGTTGGCTCGCCCAACCGTGCACGGCGGGCACCAGCCCTGCTGGTCAAGCCAGCCGTGGCACAGCCCCCCGGCTCCCAAGGAAGGAGGATACGCATGATGAGAGTCGCGCGAAGCGTCGGTGTCCTTGGACCCCTCGCCCTTGTTGGCGTCCTCGCTGGCTGCGGCGAGATGGGGCGGTTCGATATCGTCGTCACCCTGGAGAAAGAGGGGTTCCGCAAGACCGTCGGAACCATCCCCTCCGTTGAAGTCAACATCGTGGGCATCAACGACGTGGAGTACCAGGAGTGGGTGAGGAAGCCGATGACCCAGTACTGGGAGCCCGACGATAGCCTGCGCACCACGACCGTCCGGAAGGGCTACACCGGCGTGATGACGTTCGGCGAGGAGAAGCCCGGGCGGCTCGTGCTCTTCCGGCGCGACCCCATCTGGAATGACTGGGAGGCCAAGGGAGCGCGGAACCTCTTCATCCTCACCAACTTCCCCAGGGTGACCCAGGACCAGCTCGGCGACGCCGACGCCCGGCGCCGCATCCTGCCGTTGCAGAAGGACCGCTGGGCGGGCTACTACTGGGGCAAGCGCGTCATCTGGCTCGAGGTCACCCCGAGCGGCTTGATCTGCCACACGACCCCCAGGCCGCCGCAGCCCGTGCAACCGTAGGCAGTAGCAATGGCGAGATACGGCGGCTACGAGACGGTCAGCAGCATCGTGGAGAACGCGCTGGCGACCATCTACACGGCCCGCCCCGTCGGCGCCGAGGCCGACGAGCTCGAGCGATTCGCCGTCAAGGTCTTCCATCCCATTGACCTGAGGACATCGGGAGTCTTTTCTTCCGAAGAAAAGACTCCCGATGTCTTGGAGGGCACCTCGGCCGCCGTCCAGCACTTCCTCGACGGCGTCCGTATCCAGAGACAGCTCACCGACGCGAAGGCGGCACACTGGGCTCCCATCCACGAGTTCGGCCCCGTCGGCGAGGACGCCTACTACGTCACCGACTACTACAACCACTCCGCCGAGGACCTCATGCGGGTGGACCTTGACGCCCGCACGCTCCAGATCATCCTCGACGGCGTGGTCAAGGGCCTCATCGAGCTCAAGGAGACCTGCGGGCGCCCGCACGGCGAGCTCAAGGCCACGAATGTCCTCGTCAGCTCCGGCGAGGATATCCGCCAGACTCGCGTGTTCCTCGCCGACCCCGTCCCCGCGGCCCGGCTGGAGGTGGGCGTGGCGGCGGTGGCCGACATTCGGGGCCTCGGCGAGCTCATCTACCAGCTCGTCCTCCACAAGCCGCCCCACGGCATGGCAGGGCGCGTCGTCCAGAAGTCGGAGGCCTGGACGCGCCTGGGCCGCAAGGGAGAGGCCTGGCGCGAGCTGTGCAGCCAGCTCCTCATGTCGCCCGAGACCTTCGGCCTGGGCAAGCTTGCCGAGGAGATGGAGGCACTCCGGGTGGCGGAGGCCCCGCGGTGGCGGGGGGCGGCGATTGGCGGCGGCGTGGCGGCGCTGGCCCTCATCGGGTTGCTCATCCTGCTCTTCGCCCGGGGCAAGCCGAAGCCGCCCCCTGGCGGCAAGGAGTTCGACCTCGCGCGCTGGCAGCAGCTCTGCGAGGATTATCACGGCTGGTTGGCCAAGTTCCGCAACGAGCTGACGACGGCGCGTCGCGCCCAGTGGCGCGCCGACCCCGACCTCCAGAGGGTCGTCAACGCATTCGACGATGCGGAGAGTCGCCACGTGCAGTTCGACCCGACGGAGATCACGGGCAAGCTCGGGGAGGACCTCATCCGCCTGAAGAAGAACCCACCGCCCGAGGCGATGACGCCCGAGGCCGTCGAGAAGACGGCCAACGCCGCCGAGGTCGTCGCCAGGATCAAGGCGGCGCTCTCTCCCGAAGGATGGTCGAGGCTGCGCAAGGTCAATGACCGGGCGACCACGTGGGTGGCGCGGGGCTGGAAGCAACCGGCGCAGCACCTTCGTGCCGCTGCGGGTGCCGTGCGGCCCAGCCCGGACTTTGCGGCCGCGGTTGACCGCCTCGTCGAGGTCAGCAACAGCAAGCTCGTCGAGGGCGTCGAGGCATCGTGGGCGCTGCTGGCGAAGTCCCAGGAGAAGCTGAAGGCATCAGGCGACAAGGTCCTGGCGAAGTTTCAGGACTGGGTCCTCGCCGAGACGCGCTCGGAGGGAGAAGGGGGGACGGAGGAGGACCTGAAGAAGCTCCAGGTGAAGCTCCAGGGCGTGCAGGGCCTGAGCGCGGAGCTGGCGGCCGCGGCCGACGACCTGGCCGGCGGCAAGGCTGACCGCGAGCGCTTCCTCAAGGAGAGCGGCATCCACGCGACGTTCGACGGGACGGCGCTGGAGCACACCTTCCGCACCCGCTGGCTCAAGGAGGTCAAGGAATACTCCTTCCTCCGCCCGGACCCGCGCGGGAAGGATGAGGACTGGACGAAGCGGCTGGCGAAGATCGAGGCCGACATCGCGGAACTGGCGAAGCTAGAGGAGGGGAAGGCGGACGCCGAGAGGTTCCGGGCGAGGCTCAACAGCGGCGTGAAGGCGAAGATCGCGGAGATGTGGCGCCTGGTGCCCATCCGCCGCGATGAGCACCTGCTCAAGCGCGGCATTGACCAGGCGATGGAGGAGATCCAGCAGCTCGAAGGCAAGGTGCAGGGAGCCATCATCGTCCTCGCCGGGGACCCCGACGAGTGGCTCGACCGCACCCTGAAGTTCGAGTTCACCGCCTCCGCCGCGGTAAACGCCGCCTGGGACCGCGGCAAGCGCGCCGCTCTCGGCCCCATCAAGAAAGGCGAGCTGAAGAACAACCGGGAGCTCTACCTCAAGCTGCGAAACGAGGTCGGGAAGCTGCGGAAGGGCCTTGAACGCCTCGAAGATGATCTCCCCAAGGACCTCCCCGAGGAGGCCAGGAAGCTCAGCACCAGGCCGTGGTACGGCGCCTTCGTGAAGCGGACCCGCGAGAAGAGCGAGGAGGCCGTCCGAGCGGCCATCGGGCAGGCCGGATCGGGCAACGTGCCCGACCTCGAGGGCGAGGCGTTCCAGAAGGCCTGGCAGGAGGCGCGCCAGAAGCTCTTGCGCTGGCGCGAGGACGCGGCGAAGGTGATCGTGGCCTACGGCGCCATAGAGGCTGGGCTGGACGGCTGCTATCTCTCCGATGAGAAGCTCGATCCGAGCGGGAAGTCTCTGGGAGAGATTTACGAGGAGGCCAGCCGCAGCCCGGTTCTCGCGGCCGAGGACGAGCTGCGGCGCGCCCTGGAGCCGATCTCCCAGCGCGTGCACGCCCTCCGGGAGGTCCAGGCGCTCAAGGACCGGGCGGCCCTGGTGAGCCGGGGGCTCAGCGCGACCTCGGGCGAGGTGGCTCTCGCCGCCTGGCGGGGCCTCGGCCGGCTTGCCGACGCCGCGTGGCCGGCCAGTGCCGACGAGGTGGCCCAGGAGGTAAGGATCCGCCAGCGCGCGGTCTCTGAGCTTCGGGCTCTCCGGGACCAGGCCCGGAGGGAGTCCCTCCAGAAGGAGCTGGCCCGCGGCGGCGCGGAGCGCCAGAGCCGCTGGCTTGCCGGCTATCTCGACGGCCTCCGCAAGACTCTCGATGGGGCAGAGGACCCGATCCTCGCGGGGTTCGGCAAGCACGTGGACGGGCTGCTCGCGGCGCGAGAGGACCCCGAAGCTCTCCTGAAGAAGCTCGAGGCCCTCAAGCCGCTCGCCGAGGGCATGGCGAGCGTCGTCCAACGCGACTGGGAGAAGAAGGTCGCCCGCGACCTCTTCGCCAAGGAGAGCCAGGTCCACCGCGAGTTCGCGGCGAGCAAGGCCGTCCTGCCAAAGGCGTTCGAGGACTGGCTCAAGGAGGTCAAGGAGTACTACTACCTGCCCGACGACGACCCGCTCGTCCAGCAGAGCCGGAAGCTGAAGGCGACCGAGGATGCGGTGGACAAGGCGATTGAGGATCTCGGCAAGCAAGGCGCGGCGGGACAGCAGGAGGCGGTTCGACTCCGGAAGCTCTTTGAGGGAGAAGTCAAGTCGGGTGGGGACCTCGCCTTCGTCAGGAAGAACGACGTGGCGCTTGCGAAGCGCCTGGCTGCCGCCGACAAAGCGCTCAAGAAGATCCAGGAGGTCATCGGGGACTCCATCGAGGCCATCCGCCTCGAAGGCGAGGTCAGGCAACTGGCCCAGGCGCCTGAAGCCTCTGGGGACAAGGTGCTGGGGCGCTTCAAAGGCTATCTCGATGCCGAGCTGAAGGGCACCGAGGCCGGTGGGCTGCCGGCCCGCAAGGCTAAGCTGAATGAGCTGAAAGCCCTCGCCGCCCGTCTGTCCAACTTCGTGAGGGGCGACTGGGCGGCGAACAAGGTCCACGTGGAGCTCTTCGCCAAGGAGAGCCAGATCCACCGCGACGTCGCGGCTGGCAAGCCTGTCTCCGCGAAGACCTTCGACAACTGGCTCACCGAGGTGAAGGACTACTACTACCTGGGCGATGGCGACCCGGTCGCCCGGCGGAGCCAGGCGCTCGACGCGGACGAGAAGCGGGTGCGGGACGCCATTGCGGAGCTGGCGAAGGGCGGCGAGAAGGAGCGGCAGGCGGCCGCCCAGCTCACCGAGCGCCTCAAGAAGGATGTGGCGCCGCGCGGCCAGATCGCGCCGGTGGTCAAGAACAAGGCCGAGCTTGCCACGCCGACGGCGAATGCCGAGAAGGCCCTCAAGGAGATCAGCGACAGCATTCGCATCTACGTCGAGATCATCGCCCTCGAGGGCCAGGTCGGCGAATTGGCCAAGACCATCGAGGGCTCGGGCGACGCGGTGTTGGCCAGCTTCGGCGCCCTCGTGAAGGCCGAGAGCGAGGCTGCGGCGCAAGGCGAGCCCCAGCCCCGCCGCGACAGGCTCAACGAGCTCAAGGCGTTCGCCGCGCGCGTCGAGGCCGTCGTGAAGGGCGACTGGGCGGGCAAGAAGATCCACCGAGAGCTCTTCGCCAAGGAGAGCGAGGCCCACCGCCAGTTCGCCCAGGCGAAGGCCGTCTCGCGGAAGACCTACGAGGACTGGCTCAAGGAGGTCAAGGAGTACACGTACCTCGACCCGGACCCGCGTGGGACGAAGGAGAAGTGGGCAGCCGAAGTCCAGGACATGAACGCCAGCATTGACCAAGTGGAGAAGGAGGGGGGCGACTCCAAGCAGGAGGCGGCGAGCCTCCGCACCGAGCTGGAGCAAGTGCGCACCCAGAACATCGAGTCGCTCTGGCCGGTCGAGGGCGTCAGGAAGAACCAGGAAAAGCTCGCGGCCATGGTCGGCGCGGCCAACGCGAAGCTCGATGAGCTCAGAGCGAGGATTGTTGAGAAGGAGCCGCAGTGGCGCGAGCGCATCACGAAGCGCGACCAGGTGGCCTCTTCCGAGCTCCTCAACGCCGAATGGCGGAAGCGGCGCGACGATCTCCTGAAGGCTTACACCCCGCAACTCCTCGGGGCCAGCAAGAAGCTCTATCTGAGCGTCCGGGGCAGGTTCAAAGGGCTCGAGACGTTCCTCAAGGGGATCGACGACCCGAAGGGCCTGCCCGTCCTGGCCGAGAACTGGCCCGCTCCATTGGCCGAGGAGGCCAAGAAGGCCAGGGGCCGCGCGCTCCAGAAGGCCGTCGCCGCCGTCCGCTGGGAGGCCGGCTTCCCCGCGCAGTCCATCGAGGAGTTCAAGCAAGGCGAAGCCTGGCGCAAGGTCTCCGACGAGTATAACCAGTCCCTGGTCGTCGTCTCCAGGGTGCAGGAGAATGGGTCTCTCCTTCAGGAGCTGCTGAAAGGTGGCTACCGCCCCGACGAGAAGCCCGCTGAGGCGTCGGCCACCATTCGCTCGATCCTCGATGCCTGGCAGAAGCAGGCGGTCTCGCAGGAGCTCCTGAAGCCGTTCGACCAGACGGTCGCCCAGGGGCGCGAGCTGCTGGCCATCGAAGGGATGGACCGCCAGCAGCTCGCGGAGCGGGCG
>Ga0315274_10002036_pt1 | contig 30968 bp, 39 predicted proteins | sample YL17G02_20_MG_FD_203700 | JGI IMG/M metagenome (GOLD analysis project Ga0315274, IMG submission 203700) | Sediment microbial communities from Yellowstone Lake, YNP, Wyoming, USA - YL17G02_20 | ecosystem: Environmental > Aquatic > Freshwater > Lake > Sediment | place: USA: Wyoming | collected...
AAACCACATTCTTTAGAATGTGGTTATTGTTTGTTAGTTTTAATTTCTGAGCATCCTAAAAACAAGTGCCTGCCACAAACCACACCTTTTAAGGTGTGGTGGCACTTGTTTTTTTGATAATTTAGGAGTAATTTTTTAAGGTTTAGAATGGAGAGCGTTTAACTACACTTATTCGAACAAGTTCTTGAAGATCTTTTCTTTATCTTTGTCAAGTTTAGGAATGTCTACGATTATCCTTACAAACAGATCTCCTCTTTTTTTTGAATCTATAAAAGTCATGCCTTGTTTTGCTAGTCTAAAATGAGTATGACTCTCTGTTCCAGCAGGAATCTTTAATTTAATTTTTTTATCAATTCCCTGGATTTCTGTGCTTCCTCCAAATATTGCTGTAATCAAGTCTATTCTTTTATCTAAAAACAGGTTTTCATCTTCTCTTTTAAATTCATTATGTTTCTTTATATGAATTATGACATACAAGTCTCCTGATGGAGCATTTCTTCCAGGTTCTCCTTTTCCTTCTATTCTCAGGTATTGCCCAGAGTTAACTCCTCTTGGTATCTTAAGTTCAATCTTTTGATTTTTTTCTATTTTCCCTTTGCCTTTGCAACTATCACAATATTTTGTTGCAATTTTTCCATATCCATTGCATTTATCACAATGGCTTACACTAACAAATTGAGTAAATCCCTGCCTTCTTAAGATTTTTATCTTTCCTTGTCCATTGCATCTATCACACTCTTTTAAATCTCTTTCTTCTGCCCCTAAACCTTTGCATTTGTTGCATGTTTCATGGACAGGTATTTCAAATGTTTTTTTTACTCCATAAAATGCTTCTTCAAGTGTTATTTCAATGTTATATCTTAGATCAGCTCCTTCTAGATAGCCTTCCCCTTCGTCATCTCTTCCCCTATTAAATATATTAAATATGTCTCCAAAGCCAAAATCAGAAAATAAATCCTCAAAATCCGGCCTTTGGCTGCCAAAACCATTCATTTCTTGCGAACTAAATGCAGAACTGCCTAGATTATCATATTGAACTTTCTTTTTTTCATTACCAAGCACTTGAAAAGCCTCGTTTATCTCTTTAAATTTCTCTTCTGCATTTTTATTGCCTTGATTTACATCAGGGTGATATTTTCTTGCAAGTTGCCGAAATGCTTTTTTTATCTCTTCTTGGCTTGCATTTTTTTCAACTCCAAGTATCTTATAATAATCTTTTTCTGCCATGAGAATAATAACAATTAATTGACTATTTAAAACATTATTTTATTTTTTAAGGTTGGCGGGATAAAGAAGAGAGTTGTTGAACCTCAGAATGGCTGGTGTAAAAGATAATATCCTAAAGGATATACTTTCTTATGGGATATGTTCGGAGTTCAACCAATAGCAAGAACAATATATCAAAAAAACAAGTGCTACCACACCTTAAAAGGTGTGGTTTGTTTGGGTTTTCTGGATGCTCAGAAATGAAAACTAACAAACAATAACCACATTCTAAAGAATGTGGTTTTAATTTCTGACATAACAAAACCGAGTTAGCTAAGCACAAATTTGCTAAAACTATGCAATAGTTAATCTATAATGCATAAATTTAAATACTTTTGTGCATCCTGAAATCTATGATTAAAGAACGATTGATAGCCCAAAAACAAGAATTAGATGCTAAACTAAAGGAAGCTTATATAGAAAGATCTGTTAATTCTGAAAAATTGAATAATTCCTTAATAAAGGTTATAATTGGTCCTAGAAGAGCAGGAAAGTCGTTTTTCGCACTTCATTTTTTGAAAAAGCAGGGGAATTTTGGTTATCTAAATTTTGATGATGAAAAAATAATAGAGGTAGAAGATTACGATGCCCTTATTGAAGCAATGAATACTATTTATGGCAACCCTAAATATGTATTATTTGATGAGATTCAAAATCTTCCAAAATGGGAATTATTTGCAAATAGGTTACAGCGAAAAGGCATGAACTTAATAATAACTGGGAGTAATTCTCAACTTTTAAGCAAAGAGCTTGCAACACATTTGACTGGCAGGCATCTTTTAATAAACATTCTTCCATTCTCATTTAAAGAATATTTAGATATTAAAAAAGAGCAGTTGACTTCCCACCAAATCAAAGAAGAATTAGAGAAGTTTCTTACAAAAGGGGGCTATCCTGAACCATTGATAAGAAACCTGGATTATAAGGATTATTTATCAACATTATTTAGCTCAATTATCTATAAAGATATTGTTAAAAGATATAGTATAAGATCGCCGAGTGGAATAGATAATTTAGCATCTTATCTTCTTTCTAATATTGCAAAGGAGTACTCTTATACGAATTTATCTAAAATGACTAAAGTAAAAAGTGTGCATACTCTTCAAAAATATCTAAACTATCTTGAGGAAGCCTTCATCTTCTTTAGTCTTAGTAAATTCTCTTATAAAGTAAAGGAGCAAATAACCTCCAATAAAAAAATTTATTGCATAGATAATGGATTTATTAATGCGAAGGGATTTGACTTTATCCATAATTTTGGAAGATTATATGAAAATTTAGTAGCAATAGAATTAAAAAAACAGGAGATAAATGGAAAAATTAATCTTTATTACTGGAAAAATCCTCAGCAGGAAGAAGTAGATTTTGTTGTTAAAGAAGGAATAAAAATAAAACAGCTTATACAAGTTTGTTATAATCTAGAAAATAATGATACCAAATCTAGAGAAATAAGAGCATTGTTAAAAGCAGGCGAAGAATTAAAATGCACAAACTTAATAGTTATAAATTCCGATAAAGAAGGCGAAGAAGATGCTGAATGGTTTGGCATAAAAGGTAAGATTAAATTTATTCCACTTTGGAAATGGCTCTTAGCAAAATAATTTTGCTATTTTTATAGAGATATAGTAAACGAACAAATAAATTGAGCAAATTATGTTCGTTTCCTATCTAGTCAAGACATAAAACTGCTCAATTAATAATGTCATTGACTATATCTTAATTTCTAGGATACATATTTATAGAAGTAGATTTATTTTATTATGAAGATTATTATTACTGTTCAAGAAGCTAACTTAGATTCTGCAACAGACAGAGCTATAGACATAAGCGAGATTATTTACAACAAATATAAATTAAAATATTTTAAATGTGAATGTCGACATGACGGAACTTCTATTATACTGACAAAATGAAACAACAAAAAGGATTCTTCGAAATATACAATGAAATGAAATTACAAGTGATTAATGACCTTATACACAAATTAACTAAGAAAAAGGATTTCAGGAGGGTTGAAGAATTACTTAAAATGAAAGCAGAATTATATCCTAATCAATGATTAACTTTGGTTCTGTTTTTTTAATGATTGCTATTTTAATGTTAAACTAAGGGAATTCATTTGAATGAATCTTTAGATAGGTAACACAAAGACTTTTTAATATGATTTTATATGGATTTATCAGAGAAAGAAACGCGAGAGAGAATTATAGATCCTTGGTTAACTGAGGATGCTCGTTGGAAAGAAGAATACATAAGAAGAGAAGTTAATTCTGTTAAATCTGATTTTAAAATTAAAAGATAGGATTCTGAGTTTTGGGGAGAAATGAGACACCTGAAAAATATAAAAAATTAGGGCTAACTAACCTAAATAAAAAGAGCCTATAGAAAAATTTAATAAGCTTAGTAAACATAGTTAAAATATAAATAAAAAGAGAAAATGGCAAATAATATTTTAAGGGCAATACTGAACATAGCAGCTTTTGGAAATAATGACTTAAAGAGCTATGCATCTACTTATTTGAATAGGATAAATGCTGTTGGAGAGCAATTAGAGTTTTATGTTAAGGATGCAATAGCAACATCTTTCAAGCTTCCACAAGCACAAAAACAAGCAGCTTATTCTAAAGCTTTTTCTTACTTAGGAAACCAAAATAACCCTCCAGACATGATTATTAAAAATAGTGATGCTTTTGAAATTAAGAAAATAGAAAGCCCATTTGCTTCTCTTGCATTAAATAGCTCTCCACCAAAAGACAAGCTTCGTGCAGAAGACATAAGGATAACAGAAGCTTGCAGAAAATGTGAATCCTTAGCTTGGAAAGAAAAAGACTTATTTTATGTTATTGGAAATGCAAAAGGCGGAATTGTAAAGTCATTATTTTTCATACATGGAACTTGCTATGCAGCAAGCCATGAAGTTTATGATAAAGTTCACGAGCCAATAAAAAAAGAAGTTGACTCTGTTCTGGATTCTCTTGGATTAGAAAAAGGCGAAACAGTAGAGCTAGGAAAAGTTAAGAAAGTAGACCCTTTAGGAATAACTGAATTAAGAATAAGGGGAATGTGGAGCATTGAAAATCCCTTAAAGGTATTTGAAAATTTATGCAAACTTGAAGGCGGGAATAAGCTTAATTTATTTGCATTAATGAGAAAAGAAAAATATCTCTCATTTCCAAAAGAAGACATAAAAGATTTAGAGAATAACAAAAATATTTCTGTTAAAGATGTAAAAATTAGGGACCCTAATAATCCTGCTAAATTAATTGAGGCAAAACTCATAACATACAGGCAAAAATGAAAATAGCATCGTTTTTTTCGGGAGCGGGAGGCCTTGACTTAGGTTTCACAAATGCAGGCTTTGAGCTAGCTTTTGCTAACGATAATTGGGGAGGGTGCTGGGAAACATTTGAAAAAAACCATGGAATAGATATTAATAAAAAGTCTATTACAGATATTAGCCCTGATGAAATTCCAGATGTTGTTGGGTTTGTTGGCGGGCCGCCGTGCCAATCCTGGAGCTTGGCTGGAAAAATGGAAGGAATCAAAGACCCTCGAGGGCGATTATTCTATGATTATGTTAAGCTGATTAAAGAAAAGCAGCCATTATTTTTTCTTGCTGAAAATGTTGCAGGAATTCTATCTCCAAAACATTATCCAGAATTTATGAAGATTGTAAAAGCATTTGAGGAAATTGGGTATAGTGTTTCTTATAAGCTTTTAGATGCAAAATACTACGGAGTTCCTCAAGAAAGAAAAAGAGTTATTATTGTTGGCTACCATAAAAGCTTAGGGAAAAAATTTGAGTTTCCGCAAGCAAGCCTAAGGCTAGTTACATTAAAAGAAGCAATCGGCGGCTTGCCTGAAGCAAAAGCTGCAAGCGAGAAAAATAAAACAAATGGAAAACTAAGCATTTCAAACCATGAGTACATGAATGGTGGATTTTCAACAATTTATATGTCAAGAAACAGGGTTAGAAATTGGGATGAGCAGTCATTTACTATTCAGGCAGGCGGAAGGCATGCACCAATTCACCCCCAAGCCCCAAAAATGAAATTCATAGAGCATAATAAAAGAGAATTTGTAAAAGGAAAAGAGCATTTGTACAGAAGGCTATCTATCCGTGAATGTGCAAGAATACAAACTTTTCCAGATGATTTTGTTTTCTATTATACTGATGTTGCAGATGGCTATAAAATGATTGGAAATGCTGTTCCTGTTAAGTTTGCAGAAGCTATTGCAAATAAAATAATGGAAGACTTAAAAGCAATTCCAATTAATAAAGATAAAACAATAACATGGCAGACAGAATCACTAAGAAAAAAAGAAGCAGAATTATGTCACGCATAAGGTCAAAGAACACTTCTCTAGAGATTTCTTTTAAAAAATTGCTTGATAAAAATAAATTAAAGGGCTATAAGATGTACCCAAAGATGCTTGGAAACCCTGACTTTGTTTTTCCAAAAAAGAAGCTTGTGATTTTTATTGATGGAGATTTCTGGCATGGCTATAACTGGAAAACGCTACATAAGGTTCCTCCTAGAAAATACTGGCAGGCAAAAATAAGCAGGACAATTGCCAGAGACAAAAAATACACAAAACAGCTTAAGAAAGCTGGCTGGAAAGTCCTGCGTTTCTGGGAGCATGAGATAAAGAGGGATCCTGAAAAGTGTGTAAATAAAATTAGTTTAATGCTCAGTTTGAACTAATGCTTGTAAGTGATAAGTTTAATTATTTCACAAATAAATAAATATAAATTAAATATTGGTAAACTAAGGTATATAATTATAAAAAAGGAACATAGGTTAAATTATAAGCTTGAAAACTATGAATATTTTAATACGTTATAGTATAAGTTTACCTAAATAATTACCTAACTTATTATTTTGTTAAATAACCGGCACAATAACTAATTGCTTTAAAATAAATCATAGGCGATTAAATATGATAAATAATGCTTGTAAGTGATAAGTTTAATTATTTCACAAATAAATAAATATAAATTAAATATTGGTAAAAATTCCTTATTAGATATAACCGAAATGTTTATAAACCTCTAAAATAATAATAATTCATGAAAACATTTGCTTTCAAGGTTGAAGAAGGAGTATATGAAGTTATAGAAGCGACCAGTTTAGAAGAAGCTAGAAAAAAGTTTGGGAAAAAAGTTGCGCAAGAAGAAATAACACCCCCAACTATACCAACTGCAAAACCAGTAAAGGGTATATATGACAACATTTTGAGACTTAAAGAGGAAAACTTTTTTTCAGAACCAAGAACAATAGGTGAGATCAAAGACAAACTAACAGAAGTAGCCGTCCATTATCCAATAACTAGTTTTCCGCCATATCTTCACCAGCTAGTAAATAAAAGGATTTTGCGAAGGTACAAGCAAAAGAAAGATGATAAAGAGATGTGGGTTTATGTTAACCCTTAGGATATTAATATGGCATCGATAAATAAAGATTTATTAAAAAAATTAGTGAATGAAGGATTTTTTGATAGCCCCCGACATATACAAGAAGTCGTTTCTCGGCTAGATCAAAAAGGATTTTCAATATCTGGGAAAAAAATTAGTTTACTCTCTCAGTTATTAACTTTTTTATGTCAAGAAGAGATACTGATTAGAGAAAAAGACGAAAAGAATAATTGGAGGTATAGAAAAAATGGATAAAGAAATAAAAAAGAAAATTGAATTTGCAAAAGAACTAGCAGAAGCAGAAGGCGAACCTTATAAAAAAGAAGTATTTTCTTGCGTTTTGAGTAGACTTCTTAATGATATGTCTTTACCTCAACACCCCTCTGCAAATAATTCGCAAAATCTGCTTAAGGAGACTCTTGATTTGTCTAATGAATCACCTCAAAAAATACTTGCTACTAAAATTAGTATAGACGAAATCTGTATAAATAAAATAATTCATTTTAAGGGAGATTCAGTAATTTTAATAAAGAAGATTCAAGGTAAGAGTAGGGTAGATAGACAGCTAAAAGCAATTCTTATTATAGCCTATGGATTTAAGTATGGTCTTAAGAGGGGTGATCAATTAATCAGCGATCAAATTTCTCTTGCATGCAAAAATAGCGGAATTGAAGTGGATCATATTGAAAATGCTTTTACTCGTCTAAGAACAAGAAGATTGTTGATAAAAGAGAGCAAAGGAGGAAAATATAATATCTTGACACCACAAGGTGATGAGAAAGCTATAAATCTTTTTAAAGAACAATGATTGCTAATGAAGAAATTATTAAAATTATTAAGGATAAAAAAATATTTCCTCCAGAGTATATTAAAAAAGTAGATTCAGTTCTTATAAAATCCCTATGGATTCTGGTCATAGTTAAAGATAATAGTCCGGTTTCTGCATTAAGCTCCCAAGATATATCTGAGTTAGCCTATAAAATCTTAGATGAAGATATTCGAAAGAACTCAATTTCTAAGGCTTTTTCTAGAGCTGGTAAAAGAGTGAAGAATATAGGAGGAGGTTTTTACGAGATTATGGGTGCTGGAAGAGAAGAGATTAAAAAATTAGATCAAGAATTTTCTAGTAGTAAGCCAAAAATTCAAGCAGCTAAAAATCTGAGAGATTTGCTACAAAAAATGAAGAATCATAATGAGAATTCGTTTCTAAGAGAGGCAATTTCCTGTTTTGAAATAGAGGCATACAGAGCTACAATAATTATGAGTTGGTTATTGACTTTAGATCATCTATTTGATCATATTTTAAAAAATAAGATTAATGAGTTTAACAATGAGCTAATAAAGCAAAATCTAAAAATAAAAAAAATATCTAGCAAAGATGATTTTCTAGAGATGAAGGAAGAAAGGTTTATTGAAATCTGTAGAGCTGCGGGGATTATTACAAATGATATCAAAAAAATCCTAGATGAAAAGTTAGGCATAAGAAACTCCTGTGCTCATCCAAACAGCATTATTGTTAAGGAAGCGAAAGCAACTAATTTTGTAGAGGATTTAATAGAAAATATAGTTTTGAAATATTAATTCAGTATCCTAGCTTGATTTTCTCTAGAAATATGTACTTTTTTCAACCTATCCACTCCAGTCCGACAATATTTATAAACTCCAACAACCTCGATAAATCAGCATATTTAAGCTAACAAAAAACAATCCCAAGAGGATGCCATAGGGGTTTTTGGGAGCGTTTAATTACACTTATTCGAACAAGTTCTTAAAAATCTTTTCTTTATCTTTGTCTGGTTTAGGTATTCTGCCTACAATTTTATTAAAATTATGCGTCTTTATTTTTTTCATCTTTGACTTCATATTCTGCATCAATAGCCTCATCTTTTTTATCATCTCGAATGTTATCATCTTCTGAAACTTCTGTTTTTTCTTTACCTTTTTCTTCTGCATAATTTTTAGCAGCTTCTTGATATATTTTTGTTCCTACTTCCTGCATTATTTTTTGCAATTCCTCTGTTGAGTTTTTTACCTTTTGCATATCGCCACTTTTCAAGGAATCTTTAGCTTTTTTTATTGCTTGTTCTATTTTTTCTTTTTCTTCTTTTGTTAATTTTTCTCCAAGTTCTCCTAATGTTTTCTCAAAGCTATATATCATAGAATCAGCATTGTTTCTAACCTCAATCTCTTCTTTTTTTTTCTTATCTTCTTCTTCATGCTCTTTTGCTTCTTTTACCATTTTTTCAATATCTTTGTCAGAAAGTTTTGTAGATGCAGTGATTGTCATTTTCTGCTCTTTTCCTGTCCCGAGATCTTTTGCTTTTACGCTGATTATCCCATTAGAATCAATATCAAATGTGACTTCTATCTGGGGGATTCCTCTTGGTGCAGGAGGCAGCCCGACTAGATTAAAATTACCAAGGCTTACATTATCTTTTGCCATTGGCCTTTCTCCTTGCAATGCATGGATTGTTACAGCATTCTGGAAATCACTTGCTGTAGAGAAAATCTGGCTTTTCTTTGTTGGAATAGTTGTATTTCTTTCTATCAAAGGCGTCATTACTTCACCCAAAGTCTCTATTCCAAGTGTAAGAGGTGTCACATCTAGTAAGACAATATCTTTAATGTCTCCTGATAAGATTGCTCCTTGTATTGCAGCCCCCATAGCAACACACTCCATTGGGTCCACTACTCTTTCAACTTTCTTTCCAATATTCTCTTCAATAAATTTTTGGATGATAGGCATCCTTGTAGGGCCGCCAACAAGTATTATTCTGTATATTTCTTCTTTTTTGATTTTAGCATCTTTTAATGCTTGTTCTACAGGACCAAGGCATCTTTTTACAATAGGCTCGATTATTTGTTCTAATTTTGCTCTAGTTATTTTTAACAGTAAATGTTTAGGCCCTTTATTTGTAGCAGTTATATATGGAATGTTTATTTCAGTTTCCATAACTCCGGAAAGTTCGATTTTTGCTTTTTCTGCAGATTCTCTTATTCTTTGCATTGCAGTAGAGTCATCATTTAAGTCAAAACCTTCTTGTTTTTTGAACTCTTCAATAATCCATTTTACGATAAATTCGTCCATGTCAGTTCCACCCAATTGAGTATCTCCTGAAGTAGAAAGAACATTAAATGTTCCATCTCCAAATTCCATTATTGTAACATCCAGAGTTCCACCACCTAAATCAAAAACAAGAATCTTATGTTCTCCTTCTTTGTCAAGACCATAAGCCATAGAAGCAGCAGTTGGTTCATTCACGAGTCTTACTACTTCTAAACCTGCTATTGTGCCTGCGTCTTTTGTAGCGGTTCTTTGATTATCATTAAAATAAGCTGGAACAGTAATAACTACTTTTTTAACTTCTTCACCGAGGAAACTTTCAGCATCTCTTTTTATCTTTTGTAGAATATAAGACGAAATTTGCTGAGGAGTATATTCTTTGCCATAGATAGAATATTTAAAATCAGTTCCGATTTTTCTTTTTGCTTTCATTACAGTCCCTTCTGGATTAACTACTGCCTGTCTTTTTGCAGATTCCCCTATTAAAAGAGAGCCGTCTTTTGTAAAGGCTACAACTGATGGAAACATTTTTCCAGCTACAGTTGCGCCTTCAGCTGAAGGGATGATTATTGGCTTTCCGCCGAGAACTACAGCCGCCTGGCTATTTGAAGTCCCAAGATCAATTCCAATAATTTTTTCTTTTGCCATATTGTTATTTCAATTCATTCCCTTTTAAATTTTGGGGATTGTCCTTTTTGGAGATTTTTACCTTTGTCGGTCTTATTACTTTTGAACATAAGGTATATCCTTTTTGAATTTCTTCAATCACTACATCATCATCATCATGTTCACTTAATTCTTTGCATAATACATCATGAAAATTAGGATCAAATTTTTTACCAAGTGATTCAATTTCTTTTAACCCATGCTTTTGCAAAAGGTCAAAAAACTTTTTTTTCATTAGTAAAATCCCTTCTTTGTTCTTATCGTTTTCTGTTAACCTTATTGAACTTTCGAAATCATCAAGAATTACTATCAATTCTTGCATTAGGTTCTCGTTTGCAAGTCTTATTATACTTTCTTTTTCTTTATCGAATTTTTTCCGATAATTGTCAAAATCTGCTTGTAAATATTTTAGTTTATTGATACTTTCTTCAGCTAACCCTTTGTATTCTTCTAGTTCTATGTCTGTCTCTTTAGTAGATTCCTGTTCTCTCCCCTTATCTTGTTCGTTTGTCATAATTTAAAAGAAAGTATATCCCTTGTTTAATAAGCTATGCTTCATCACAGATATATACACGATAAGAGTATATATATCCGTGTTATTCAAGAATTTAACTCTATCACTTTTTTTTCCCAACTTAATGATTTCTATTTAGGAAAATGCGGGGAGCGTTGAACCAATAAATTCTAAGAAAATTTGTCAAAAATGTGATAAAAAACACGAAATGGATTTCCGTCGATGAAACGAAAAAACTATGTGAGATTATTAACCTTAGGTAACATGCCCCCACGAGGCGTTAAACTTTTCCCAATCCCGCCAGCACAAAGCTCGCCAGCAGGCTTTCAAGCTGTATAAATTCATCGCTGCCTTCCACAAGGCGGAATTCAATCTCACCTGTTTTTTCTGTGAGCTTTACTTTTAAAGCATTTTCAATTGGAAGATTCCAGATTTCTTTTTGAACTGCTTTAATAACATCCTGACCTGAAATGCTTTCTCTTAACATTATATCTAATAACTTTTCCCTTGATTTTAAAAAATCACCGGTTAAAGCATATTCTAAAGCTATTTTAATATCAGCTGGCTTGGCAGAAGAGACAATTGTATTTACAAGCTCTTGTGTTATGTTTGGGGAGATAGAGGCTGTTGATTGCAAGAGATTTATCATTCTTCTGCAATCCCCTTCACTTGCTTCATATAAAGAAATCATCGCTTGTTCGTCTATTGCAAGCTTTTCTTTTTCTGCAATTTCTTTAATTTTTTTAAAAATATCTTTTCTCTCGAGAAGCCTGAAACGAAAAATTGCACACCTGCTTTGTATAGGATCAATAATTTTGCTTGAATAATTACAGGATAAAATAAATCTGCATGTGTTTGTGTAGTTTTCCATTGTTCTTCTTAAAGCTTGCTGCGCTTCTCGTGTTAAAGCATCTGCTTCATCTAAAAATATAACTTTAAATGGCACGCTTCCTAAAGATTTTGTTCTTGCAAAATTTTTAACTTCCTGCCTTACAACATCTATTCCTCTCGTATCAGAAGCATTTAATTCAAGATAATTTTCTTTCCAGCTTTCTCCGAACAAATTTTTAACTATAATTAAAGCTAAGCTGCTTTTGCCTGTTCCTGCTGGGCCTGCAAATAATAGATGGGGTATATTCAGGCTTTTTGTAAGGTTTTCAACACGTTTTACAATTTCATCCTGCCCAAGCAACTCTCCAAAAATATGCGGCCTGTATTTTTCAGTCCAAATAGTATTTTCCAACATTTTTCTCCTTCTTTCCTACTTTTGTGAATACTAACTTGAGAAAAATTTCTTTTATAAAGATTATTATGCTCTAATAACATATAAAGGTATGATTAGTTATCTGTTTAATTTTATGCGGAAAATTCGTTTAAACGAACTATGCCTAAAACCCGTTTTGATAAAATGCTCTTGTTTTTATATATAACTCTAATGCTCATCAACCCTAAACCTTATAATCTCCTCTATTAAAGTTGCAAGGTTAATGAAGTTTGATTGATATTTATCATTCAAATCAAATTTTTATCAGGGTTTCGCCAGAGTCCTAAAAACGAACATTTTTAAATATAAAAGACTTTAAAATTTTATGGCAAAAGAAGGTGGCGGAAAATACATAGGAATCTTTAAATCTGCTATTTGGATTCTTATTTTTTTAATTGTCCTTGTTGTGATATACTGGTCGCTCCTTTATACAAGAACGTGTGAAAACCAAGGGTGTTTTAATAATTACCTTGGAGAATGCAATAGGGCAAAATGGATTAATGATGCAGAAGAAGCTGCATGGCTCTACACAATTAAAGGCAAGTCTGAAAAAAGCTGCGAAGTAGAGGTTAAATTACTAATTATTAAGAGTGGAAAGATGGATATGAAAGAAGCAGAAGGCAAGAGCATGAATTGCAATATTCCAACAGGTGTTATCATGAATCCTTCACAAAATCTTGAGTATTGCAGCGGACTTTTAAAAGAAGAATTTCAAGATTTAATAATAAAAAGAATGCATTCTTACATCCTTGAGAATTTAGGAAAAATAAATGAAGAGATAACAAAGGCGATATAAAAATGTAAATTAAACTAACAAAATTAACCTCTTATCTACAAATTAGCCTCACTCCACTAAAGAGAGCCAGCTTTTTTCTCACAAGCCCCCTCGCGAACCCGTTCTGTTCACCCATTTCGCTCGCCTGTCCGTTTGGACTTGCTCGGGCTCAAAATACAAGCAGTTTTATATTAATTAATTCCTAAAATTATATTTGCGGAGCACAATCTTTGCGCAAGCAATGTTAAGACATGAAATTGACTTAACAAAAACCAAAACTCTTTAAATCCTTTTTCCTTTTAAGTTTTATGTTAAAAATAAGGTTCGGACCGGCTGGACTTGGTGGAGTTAAAGATGCTGCTGGAAATCTCGAAGAATTTCATAAGCTTGGGCTTTCTGCTTGCGAGATTGCGTTTACTTACGGCGCTTATATTAAGAAAAAAGAAGATGCAGTTGAAATTGGTAAAAAAGCTAAGGAACAAAATATAAAATTAAGCATTCATGCTCCTTATTGGATAAATTTAAACAGCAAAGAAAAAAAGAAAATTGAAGAAAGCAAAAAAAGAATTCTTGATTGTTGCGCAATAGGAAATGAGCTCGGAGCTTATAGAGTTGTTTTTCATCCTGGTTATTATGCTGGCATGGATAAACTTACTACCTACAATAATATAAAAAAAGCAGTTATAGAAATGCAACAAGAAATAAAAAATAAAAGATGGAAAATTGGATTGGCGCCAGAAACAACAGGCAAAGTAAATGTTTTTGGGAGTGTTGATGAAATTTTAAGGCTTGCTCAAGAAACAGGATGCTCTTTTTGTCTTGATTTTGCTCATATTTTAGCAAGAGAAAAATCCGTGAATTATGAGGAAATTTTAAGCAAGTTTAGAGCATATAAAGAGTTACATGTACATTTTTCAGGAATTGAATATGGAGAAAAAGGAGAAAGAAGGCATGCAGAAACTGGAGAGAAAGAGCTGAAAGAGCTTATAGAAAATTTAAAGAAATATGCAAAAGATAAAGAAATTGTAATTATAAATGAGTCTCCTTCCCCTACTGAAGATTCTATTAAAGGATTAAAGTTTGTTAGATAATTTTGTCTAATTGTTCTGCTTGTTTTGTTTGTTTAAGATATGATTGCCTTCGTTTTATTGTTTTGTCTATACTTCTTAAAGCTTTATTGCCGAGCGAAGGGTTCTTTCTTGTGATGTTTAAAATATGTAAAATTTTTTTAATCACTTCTTCATAACTCTCTCTTTCATGTTCCTTCAAATTGTCAAGCCTTTCTTTTGTTTTTTTGTTTATCTTGATGGTGGTGTTATCTAGCTTCATTTTAAGCAAAATTTTTGGTATAACAAGGTATAAAGAGGTATACCTTATAAATCTTTCTATTGTGTAATTATTATATAGTTAATACATTATAATAATCTTTATAAAGGTTAAAAACACCTAAATAACAACTAAATTTTAATTAAATTTGAAAATGAAAAAATCAATTTTGGTTTCCTTAATTGCTGTAATTGCAGTGTTGACTTTAATAAGCTTAACAAGTGTTGTTAGTGCTGGAGAATTGACCGGTGGTATTGGAGTAACAGTCAATGGTGTTGAATACATATCAAGTGATGATGTTATTGGAATAGAAGCAGGAGAAACAGTTCCTATAAAAGTTGTTTTTATTGCTTCTGAAGATGCAAGTGATGTTGTAGTAAAAGCATTTATTGATGGATACAGAAGTGACATAATGGACAAGACAGGAAGATTTGAGCTTGTTAATGATAGTATATACACAAAATATCTTTCATTAAAAGTTCCTTCTGACATTGATCCAACAGAAGACTACACACTTACAATAAGAATCTCAAACAAAGACAAAAGTGACGAGTTAGAGTTCAAGTTAAAACTTCAAAGAAGTTCTTACAAAGTTGAAGTTTTATCTGCTGAAGTTCCAGATAAAGCAACTCCGGGAAGTTCTATACCAGTAGAGATTGTCCTGAAAAACTGGGGAATGCACAAACTTGAGGATATTTTCGTTAAAGTAAGAATTCCGGATTTAGGAATAGAAAAAAAAGTTTACTTTGATGATTTAAATCCTTTAGATGAAGATGAAATAGCCGAGACTACAGATAAAGTAAGAGAAGCTGATAGACACGATTCAGTAGAAAGAAGAATTTACTTGAGCATTCCAGAAAAAGTGAAATCAGGGGTATACAATGTGGAGATAGAAGCTTATAACTTAGATTCTAGCAATATAATAAAGAAAAGCATAGTGATTTCAGGTGTAGAAGGTATAAGCGACATTTTATCAGGAGATAGCATTAAATCCTTGAGCATAGGGCAAGAAGTAACTTACAATCTTGTCATAATTAACTCAGGGGATAAGATGAAAGTTTATACATTAGCTCCAGAAGCAGTTGAAGGATTGCTTATAACCACAGACTCTATAGTAACTGTTCCTGCAGGCTCTAGTGAAATGGTTCCAGTGAAAGTAAAAGCTACAGAAAGTGCTAAAGAAGGAACATACAAGATAACTATAAATGCAAAAAGTGAAGATGAATTAGTCAAAGCTATGAGTTTCACAGCTAATGTTGAAAAAGCAAAAGCAGTAACAGCAGGCAATTCTATAGTTGTTTTGACAATAATTCTTGTTATAGTATTTGTAGTGCTATTAATAATCTTAATAGCCTTGTTAACAAGAAAACCAGCAAGCGTGGAAACAGAAGAAACAAGCTACTATTAAATTTTTTAGGTTTTTTATTTTTTTACCTTTTTTATTTTTTTATGTTTATGTTTTATATTTGAAAGAAAAAAGATGTTGTAAACTATAATAATCTTTAAAAATAAAGAGTGATGGAAATGGAAATGGAAACAAAACAAATATCTGAAATAACAAAAACATTTACGCGGGGATCATTAAAAGGATTAGCAACGCATTTATTTTTTTCTGGTGGTTTAAAGCATGACAGAAGAAAATTTTTTGAAATTGATGTAAGTAGTAATAATATAAAAGTAGGGGATGAAACACTTTATGAAACAATGGCTTTCGGACGGGGAAAGTCAATTTATTGTGAGAGAGTAAACACAAGAGAAGAAATGACTTCAGCACATTTTAAAGCAGTTAATCATTTTAAAGAAGAATATCTTAAACAAATTAAAGCTTAAATCTCCAAACTTAAAATAATCATTAGAGCAAATAAATGTTTATAAATTAGAGATAAGTGATAAGAAGATGGTAAAAGGAATAGATAAAGAACAAAAGACGCTTAGCACGAGAACCATAGTGGATAAAAGTCAATTAGAAAAAACTATTGAGTTTTCCGTTCCAATTAAAGTTATATCAAATAAAGAACAAAAGAATCCATATAAAGTTATTAGAATAAAATTAACTGCTATTTGCCCAAATTTTAAAGAATCCGGGCACTTAAGAGTGAGCTATGATGATGCGAAATCGGATCATCCTACAACCACGGAGTTTTGTTTATCCAAAACAAGAGGCAAACAAAAAGTAAATATGTATGATTGTGTTTCAGAGTTAGTTGATGACCACACAAAAGTATCTAATGAGATAGAGGCGGCATATAGAACCGACCAAATTTTGGATTTTTGCAGTGTTCTGTCATAAGCTTAAATAACTAAATCTCCAAACTTAACACCTTGCTTATCCCATCTTGCATGCTTACTCCGTATAAAGTAGAAGCTTCGGTGATTAAAGCATCATTGTGAGTTATTATAAGATATTGCCCAGATTTCATGTGCTTCTTTAAAAGTATAGCAAGCCTTTCGCTGTTTCTCTTGTCAAGCGCAGCATCTATTTCATCAAAAATGTAAAAAGAATATGGACGATATTCTTGAATTGCAAAAATTAAAGAAAGAGCGATTAAAGTCTGCTCTCCGCCAGAAAGAGATGTGACATCAAAATATTTTCCTTTTCCAACCTTTATTATTATATCCAAGCCCCCGGCAAAAAAATCTTCTTTGTTTTCTGGCTCTAAAAAAGCAGTTCCTTTTGTGCTTAGCTGCGAGAAGTTGCGCGAAAACAAATTATTAATTTCAATTAAAGTTTTGTTGAAAGTTTTTCTCTTTTTGTTGTCAATTTCTTCAATTATTTTTAAAATTTCCAGCTTTTCTTTATCAAGTGTAGAAACTTTTTCTGCAATTGCATCATATTCTTTTTTAATTTCATCATAAACTTCCAAGGCTCTTAAGTTAACACTTCCAATTGCGGTTAAAATTTGCTGTGTTTTTTCTAGTTTTTCCTGCAATTCTGCTATTGGCAACTTTATTATTTCAATATTTTCAAATTCTTTATACTCTATATCAACACCTTCAAGCTGTGCGTTAACTTCTGCTATTTTAATTTTAAAATTATTTATTTCATCTTCCACAAGCCTTGCGTCATTTTGTTTCTTTAACATATCTGATTCAAAAAATCGTATTTTGTCCTGCAGCTTGTTTTTTTCCTCGATCATTTTTTTAAATTTATGCTGCAAAATTTGTTCTTGCTCTTCTTTTTCTCCTGATGCTTTTTCTTTTTCTTCAAGTTCTGAGGTAATATCTGAAACCGATTGCTCAAGCTCTTCTTTTTCCCTTAAACTTTGTTTAACAATGAGCTTCATTCTATCAAGTTCTCTCTGCTTTAAGGTGATTTCCATGCCAACATCAACTTCCTCATGCCTTGCTAACTCATCTACATCTAATTTTAAAGAATCGTAATTTTCTTCTATATTTTTAAAATCAGAAATTGTTTTTTCAATTCTTTCTTTTTCAGCTTGTATTTTTCCTATTTCGCTTTTTATGTTTATTTTTTCCTGCTCTAAGCTCCTAAGCTGCTGTTTTTTTTCATTTATGCTCTCCAGCTTGAAAATGCTTTTTTCTCTTTTTTCAATTTCTTCTGTTGTTTTTTTTATTCCGAAAAAAAGGTTTTCTTTTGATTCCCAAGCCTCATTTTTATTTTTCTCTGCTTCTTCATTTTCTTTGTTCAAAACCGAAATTTTTTGGCTTGTTTCCTGTTCTATATGCCCTATGTGCTCAGAAGTTATTTTTGTCTTGCATAAAGGGCATATATCTAATTTTTCTACTTGATTTTTAATATTTTCCAATTCTTTTATCTGCCGAGAAGAAGACGCTATTTGTTTTTCTGCTTCGAGAAGAATTTTTTCATTAGTATTTTGTTCTTTTTTATTTGTTTCTAAATTTTTCCTCAGCTCTACTAATAAATTTTTATTTTTTTCCAGGCTATCTTTGAATTCCAAGCTTGCTTCAAGCTCTTTAATGCGCTCAAGAATAAAAGAAGCTCCTTGTTCTGCTCTTTGCAATGCTGTTTTTTTATCCTCTATTCTTTCTTGGATTAAAGATAGAGAAGATTTATAAGAGTAAAACTTTTTTCTTTTTTCTTCAATCTCCTCTAATTGAGTTTTCTTATTGCCAAACTCTTGTTTTCTGCTCTTGCCTTTAGTTTTCCTCATATCTTGAATCTCTTTTTCTGAATTTTCTATATTCTTTTCAAGTTCTTCATTTCTTCTTTCAACATTTTCTATCTGACTTTGATAGTTTTCTTTCCTTACAGACAAGCCAGCAATCTCTGCTTTTAATTCTGCTATTTCATTGTGCAGAGATTCTTGTTCTACACCAGTTGCTTCTTGCATCTTTAGATTAATTTCCTCTATTCTGCTGTTTAATTTTTTTATTTCTTCTTGAACTTTTCCTACTTGTATTTTTATTTTGTCCAGCTCAGAATTTTTTTTGCGCATGTCCTCATTTATGCTGTCTTTTTCTTTTCCTTTTTCATCTATTTTTTTATTTAAAATAGAAGCCTTGCATCGTTTTACTGTCTCTTCTAATTTCTTGAAACGCAGGGCTTGTTGCCTTTCTTGTTCAAGATTTTTTAAATAAGTTGTTCTTTCTCTTAAAACAGCTGAAACTTCTTTTAATTTTTCATCAGTTTTTTCCAACTCCTTTAGGGATTTTTCTTTTCTTGTTTCATAAACTGAAATTCCTGAAACTTCCTCTATTATTTTTCTTCTTTCTTCAGGATGCATTTTAACAAGACTATCTATCTCTCCTTGCAAAACTATATTGAAGCCATACGGGTCGATTCCTGCTTGTGCAAGAAGTTCAAGAATTTCTTGGCGTGTTTTTACAATATTATTTATTTTGTAGATGCTTTGCCCATTTCTTCTAACTATTCTTTTTATAATAATTTCTTTTTCAGGCAGAGAAAAAGCTTTATCAGAGTTATCAAAAGTCATAGAAACAAAAGCTTCTGAAGCTGGTTTGTGCAGTTTTGTGCCAGCAAAAATTATGTTTGAGGATTTTGCAGCCCTCATGCTTTTCATGCTTAATCTTCCAAGAACAAAACAAATTGCATCTGTTAGATTCGATTTTCCAGATCCGTTCGGCCCTACAACGCAGTTCATGCTCCTATCTAAAAGAATTTCTGTTTCCCGCGGAAAACTTTTGAAGCCATGCATTACCAGTTTTTTTATGTGTGGCATAAAAAAATTAAGAAGAAAGGGTTTTTAAGGTTTTATTTGACTCTTAAGCAGCGCCAATTATCGCATTTTTAAAGAAGTTTGCTGTTTCTTCTGCATCTTCTTTTAAAGCATCATCTATGCCTTTAGAGGTATTCAAATCAAACTTTTTATGAGATTGCTCACTAGTCAATATTTCATAAAGGGAACATAAATACCATCTTGCTATATTAAATTTGTTAAAATTTCCTTCGTAAAGAGAAACATTTCCTTCCATTGCGCTCAGATACCTCCTCAAACCAAGAAGCGTATCAACTTCTGCTGGTTCGATTGATAACTCCTTGGGTGTAGATTTAAAACCAGTATAATTAGTGACTCTTCTTTCTATACTATCCTGTATTCGCGTTGAGTAAATCTTTTCTTCTATTTCTTCTTCCATTTTAAAATATAGACAAACATATTTTTAAAGATATGTGTAAAATAAAATATATTAAAACTCCCCTAATTTTTTCTGCTCTTTTTTTGCTTTGTGGTTCTGGAAAGTTGCCCAGGTTTCTCTAAAGATGCCATCTTTTTTGTGCTCTTTTCCATACTTGTTCAAAAATTCAATTGTTATTGGATCAGAAGTATAGCCAGAGCCAAAATCTTTTCCTATTTTCTTTTTCAGCTCTCTTACTTGCTTTTCTCTTTCTGATTTTGCAAGAATCGAAGCAGCAGAGCATGCAGAATAATCCCTGTCTGCTTTGTGCTCGCAAGCAAGAATTAAATTTCCTTTTTTATTTTCATTTATATGCTTGAAAACATAATTTTTCCAAGACTCGCGATTAGTTGAAGGGCAGTCAATAATGACTCTAACTTGCTCGTGAATATTTTCTGTCAGCTTGTTTATAATTTCAGCGGATTTTATTGCTTCAATTTTATTTAAGTTTAATCCTGCGCCTGCTCTTGCATCTATTTCATAAGGATGCGATAGAACAACGTGAAAAGCAAGGGCTTTTTTTCTAATTTCTTTTGCTAAAAACTCTCTTCTGCTGGGAGTCAGCATTTTGCTGTCCCTGACACCAATTTTTTTAAATTCTTGCTCAAGTTTTCTCGTCACAAGACAGCCAGCCAGCACCATCGGGCCGATTAATGGCCCTCTTCCAGCATCATCTATGCCTAAAACCAGTTCATTATCATTCTCTTCTTTTTTTTCTTTTTCCATCACATCTTAAAGAAAGAGGGATTTTTAAATTTAAACTTTTTGTTAAGTTAAGTTCATATATCAAAATCGTGAGATTTTGAACACCATCAAAATTCAATAAATTTTGAAGTCTTAACATTGCTTACGCAAAGATTGTGCTTTCGCAAAATATTATTTTTGGAAATTAATTAATATAAAACCGATAGTATTTTAAGCGAAGCTTACTATTTTTAGCTGAGTGCAACGGGGCTAATTTGTAAACAAGATGTTAAGTTTGTTAGTTTACTTTAAACTTTTCAGTCAAAATATCCTCTAAATTTTTCTGAGTTTGTTAAACTCTTTCGCGCATCATAGACTTGCCTAAAAAGTTTTGTTTTGCCTAGTCTTCGAAGCCTTTTTTCTAAGGAATATAAAATCTCTAAATCTTCTGTTTTATGCTTTATTGCTTCCTTATAAACCTGAATGGCACGCTTTTTTTTACCGATAAGAAAAAGAAAGTCGCCATATTCTTTGTAGGGGTCCATTAAGTTTGGAGCCATTCTTACGGCTCGTTTATAAGATTGTTCCGCCTTTGTATAACTTAACTCTTCTTTCTCCTTACACCCCTTGTTATAAAAAGTATCCCCCATAGAAACATGTATTGTGTAATCATTTGGATTAATCTGCTGAGCAATTTTAAGAAGTCTAATCGCTTTTTGATATTTGCGATGATTAGCCTCAAGATCCTCTGCTGCAAGTTGGAGATAAAAAGCTATGAATTCCCTCTGGCTTAATAATTGTTCAGTTATGTGAAATCCATCTTTTTTTTCTTTTACTTGCCCTTTTATTGCGTCCGCTAAATAAGCTTTATCATTTTTCTTAAACATGAGAAATGGGTGTACTCCTATCTTAACCAATCCTTCTACAGAATATCCTTTTGGGTTTTTTGTTACAAGCCATTTAGTTTTTATTCCCATCCTTGAAACAATCGCATAAAAAAGAGTGTTTTGTTCTATACAGTGCCCCTTTCTATCTTTCCAAACTTCATATGCTGTTCTAAATCCTTCAAAATAATGCCCTTTTTTAGAATCGTCGTCGTATCCTAATTTACAACTAAGTTCGTTTGCTACTCTTTCCATAATTAAAAAAGAAGAAAGTCTTTTAGAAATACCCAAATCTTGAATTATTTCTTCTAATTCTGCTTTTTTTAATTTAAATGGGCTATGCGCTCTTGCTAGTTTTATTTGTTCAGCTGTAACTGGTACTCTAATTTTAACTGCAGATTTGTTGTAAAGCATTAAATTTTAAGAAAGTGCCAATTTAAAAATCTATCTTTTATTGTCATTTAATAATTACATGAATACAGATAATATCGGTAGGGTATATCTAAAGAGTAAGCTTTAAAAGTATATCTCTTTATAGTTATTAATAGCGGGGTAGAGGAGCCTGGAGTCCTCGCAAGGCCCATATTGAAAATGAGAATTTTCAATCCCTAAAAAATTCCATTTTATAGGTAACCTTGAGATCGTGTGGTTCAAATTGAATTTTTGGGCGTATCCAATTCATGAAATTCCCACCCCCGCTATCTTAAAAAATGGTGAAAATTTTAAAAAGGAATTTTATTAATTTAGCAAGTTATGAATCTTTTATTGTTGTCGGGATTATTATTGCGATTGGAGCTTTGATTAAACTGCTGGGTTTTTATGATTTTTCATCTGACTGGTTTTGGTTTCTTGCAGGAGTGGGATTAGTTGTTGAGGGGGCGATTTCTTTGATTAAACAAAGAAGATTTGACAGAAAATATAAAATAATTGAGAGAGCTTGAAAAAATTTGCAAAAAGAAAACTTTAAAAACCTATTTTTATTATATTCATTTTATTAAGAAATAAAAGAAAAAGGAAGACAGCAAGAAAAGTAAAAGGGGTAAGAGAAAGGGACAAAGAGGAATAAAATGAGTAGTTGCAGAGATTTAAGAAGTTTGCATAATTCAGAAGATATAATAAAAGCTTTTTCTAGACTTGTTTCAGGAGGAAAAGCTGGATATAAGACGATTATAGAAAAAACTAAACCAACACCAAAATGCAATTCTTGTGGGAATAATCTGCTTGGAGATGAAAAATTCTGCCCTGAATGCGGGGCAAAATTAAAATAAAAAGCTAGAATAAAAAAATAGAAAAAGGAGGTAAATTTTGAAGAATGAACAAGCTGAACAAAAACAAAATTGGCTTGATGGTGGGTGCTTTTTTGGCGATACTGCATGCTGTTTGGGCTTTGATTGTCGCGGTAATTCCAGATGCTTTGCAAAAATTTCTTGATTGGGTGTTCGACGTACATTTCTTAGAGCCAGTATGGAAATTGACAACATTTAATTTGCTTAATGCAATTTTTCTAGTAATCCTAACATTTGTATGCGGTTATATCTGCGGATGGGTATTTGCGTGGATACACAATTGGGTTGATAAAAAAGCCAAATAAATTTTTATTTTTTTAATTTTTTATTCTGATTTTATTAAAACTTTATTGAGAAAGTTTTAAAAGTCCAATTATTCTATTAGTTTTTATAGTTATGCCCGGTTCGCATAGCGGTATTGCATCGGTTTGCTAAACCGAGCCCTTCTGGGCTGGCAGGTTCGACTCCTGCACCGGGCGTTCTTTTTAATATAGAATACTAAACTATATTTTCTAAAATATATTTTGTAACATATATGTTAATATAGATGTTTAATTATTTGGTTGTATCCTATAAATATTTATATACCCTAAAGACTAAAACTAAGTATGGAAAAAGATATTGGAAAAATAAAAAAGAATGAGGCTACTGATGTAGTTGTCAGAATAGACGATTTTGGCGGTAAGAGAGGTTTGACTATTAGAGAATTTGTGACAGGAGAGAGATATACTGGATTTACAAAATCTGGAACAAGAATCCCTTCAGAAGCTTTCCTTGCCTTTAGAGAACTAATAAATAGCATAGATATCGCGGATTTACAGGCAGAAAAAGCAAAAGAAGAGAAGGCAGGTTCTTCGCTGCGCTCAGAAGAGAAGGCAGAGGAGAAAGAGCAAAAAACCTTAGAAGATAAAGGAAAAGAAGCAAAACCTAAAAGAGGAAGAAGAAAGAAAGTTGAAGAGAAAGCAAGTGAGGAAGAAGGGCAAGAAAGTTTAGAAACAAATGAACAAAAAGTAGAAGAACTAGAAGGCAAGAAAGAGTGATTTTATTAAGGATTAAAAGAACAAAGAAAAGATTAAATTAAAAAAGAGGTTAAATGGTATATGCAGTCACACATGTTTTAATTGTGGTAATTTTATTAGAATTGTTTAGGGAACACTTCGTTAAAAACAAACAAAATTTTCCGTTTCATTATGTTTTTGCAGGAGGAATTTTTAGCTTGTTTCCAGACTTCGATGTTGCTGTTTTTTATATATTAAGTTTTTTTGGTTTTACAATTGAACAAATCCATAGAACTTTCTCGCATAATATTTTTATTCCTTTGCTGTTTGCTGCATTAGCATTTGTAAGCTATAAGTTTAAAAGTAAAAAGTTAAGTGAGCATCATATTAAACTGAAAAATTTATTTTTAGTTATTGCTTTTGGTATTTTTATTCACCTTGTTTTAGATGCTTTAATATGGGGGAAGATTTCTCCTTTTTATCCTCTTTCTAATTATTCCATTGGTTTGGATTTAGTAAAGGCTGTTCCATCTGCATGGCAAAAAAGTTTTCTGCAAAGTTTAGACGCTGCTTTGCTTATAATATGGCTTGTTTATCTTGAGCTTAGGCATAAGATTAGCAGTTTCTTGTGATAAGATTTAAAAAGCTAATCTATCTTATTTTTTATGAGGTGATAAGCCTCAGCGAGCAATCTCGCGAGACTATTAATAAAATAGAACTCTGAGCGAGATTGCGAGGAGAATTCTGAGATAAAAATGATAGAAAAATATGATTTGCATGTGCATTGTTTTACGACTTGGAAAAAAGGGCTCTTAGAAAGAGCTCCAAAAGAGCCGTGGTATTTTCTCGATAATATTAAAAAAGCAGGATTAGATGGGATTGTTTTGGCAAATTTTCCAGGACTTTCGTGGGAAAATGCATATGAAGAATTTGCAAGTATGTCTCATGATAAAACCAAACTGAAGGATTATAATTTAGTTGCAGATATAAAAAATGCACTTATTTTTATTGATGGAAAGGGGGAAAAAGTGATTAGAGTAATAAAAGGAGAAGAGTTTTCTACTGCTCACGGCCCTAAGAGAGCAGGATGTGGGGGCCATGTTATGGCTATTGGTTTGAATTATGAGGAGATTATACCTAATTCATTAGATTTGGAAGGCTCTCTAAATAGAATAAAAAATATTGGCGCTGTTTCTAATGCAGACCATGCTCTAACTTATTTAGGAATTGGTAAAGAAAATTTAATAAAATACGCCCACTTAATCGATGTTTGGGAAGCGAAAAATATGAATTATGAATCTAGAGTGCTTAAATTTAAGTTAAGCAAGAATTTATCAGTCAGAGAAGCAGATGAATTAGCGAAACAAATAGGAATAAATTGGATAGCTGTATCAGACTGCCATAATTTTAAAGATATTGGAAATGGGCATATAGAAATTAAAGATGATTTAATTGATTTTTCAACATCATCTAATTTAAAAGATTCTCTAAAAGATATTTTGAAAAAGGGATATTTTAAGCCGATAATGAGAAAGCCCAATTCGTTTATTTCTGTGATAGGGCATGCCTCAATTCTTTCAGTTTATGGAGCATATGTAGTAGAAAGCGGGCGAGAAGATAAAATAAGAAAACTCTTTGGCAAATAGCAAACTGTTATAGATAGAGAAGCAAGCTAAACAATAATTTTAAAAACTCTAATTTGCTTTCTTAATTATGAAAATAAAAGATGTGATGAACAAAGTTATTGTAATCGAGCATGATGTTAGTGTAAAAGAGGCTGCTCAAATAATGTCAAATAAAAACATTGGAAGTTTAGTTGTTTTGAAAAACAATAAAATTGTTGGGATTATAACAGAAAAGGACATTATGAAAAATATTTCTTTTCTCGGCAAGAAAATTTCTGTTATTATGGCAAAAAACGTTGTAACTGTAGACCGCAACGAGTCTATAGACAACGCAGCTTTAATCATGACTGAAAGAAAAATTAGAAGATTGCCTGTTGTTGATGGAGACAAATTAGTAGGAATAATAACCTCTACTGATATTATAGCAAACTCTGATATTTTAAACGAGGATTTTTTCTTTGACTGAGCTCTCTTTAAAAAAGAGACTTCGGAGAGAAAAAGAAAGAAACTAAAAGTAAACGAACAAGGAAAAATAAAAAGAGGTAAAAATGGTATGGCTTGAAGTCGAAACAAAAGTTAAGCTTAGAAAAGATGAAGTGCCTGCATTGCGAGAGAAAATTCTGAAAATTGCAAAATTTGTCAAAAGTGGAAGGAAAGGAGATGATTATTTTGCAATAAGAAGATTCAGAAAGAAAAAGTATCCAAAAAAAGCATTTAGAGTAAGAGCAACAAAAGATGAGTTTGAGGTTAATTTTAAAAAATGGCTGAGAAAATACTGGACAAATGATATTGTTGTCAAGCAGGAATTTGAGTTTAAGCTGAAAGGCAAGGAAGAAGTTGAAGATTTGCTTGCTTTGTTCAGAGATTTGGGGTTTAGAGAATGGATGAAAAAAATTAAAGACAATGAAACTTACGAGTATAAAAAAGACAAAAAGATGGGCATAGAAATAAACAATGTCAAGCATTTAGGTTATTTTATGGAGATAGAGTATTTATGCCATAAAAGCGAACTTGAAAAAGCCAGGAAGAAGATAAGGGCAGTTTTAAAAGAGCTTGGAATAAAACAAGAGCAGATAAACAACACAGGCTACACAAGAATGCTGTGGGATAAAGGCGTAAGCGACAGGAGATATTGGATAAAATGAGCTGGAAAAATTGGCCAAGTTGGTTAAAAGGTGGGGTGATTGGATTAATTATTTTAGGAATTTTGTCTACAGTTTTATTTTTTCCTCTTTCATATTTAGAAGCCGATAAACCATGGACTGAAGAAAGGCACGATGGTATTTGCCCCCTACACCCCTTTCAAAATCAGTATGTAAGTGATAAGTTTCCCGGGTATTTTCCTACAGGAGATAAAACAAGCTGTGAGCGCGCCTTAGAAAAAAATTTAATAACTGGTGACGGGCAAGTATTTGGTGGGAGTATGGTATGTTATAATAATGTATTATATGAAACAAATTGGAAATGTATTACACCCCTACTTTATTATCCTATCTTTAATCTATTACAACCGGGGGCCGCCGAATTGCAATGGCTCGTAGTAATTCCTTTATTTATTTATGGAACGATAATTGGTTTTATAGCAGGGATAATTATCAGTTTAATTGTAGGAAAAATAAAATCAAAAAATAAAGGAAAGAAGAAAAAATAAAAATGATAGATAATATAATAAAAAATAAAGAAAAAAACCGCGGTGATAAAACGCGGGTTGGTGAAACTGGTAAACTCATGTCCTATGTCTTATATAATGGTTATGTTAAAAGTATATTTAAATCTTTTGGTGTGCAAAGCTGGGGTGGTGAAACTGGAAGACACACTGGCCTTAAGAGCCAGCGACATGTCCTATGTCTTGCGGGTTCGAATTTTCCAACGAAAATCCCGTCCCCAGCGCACTAACCTAAAAATGACAAACTACATAACAAAAAAAGGCAAAGAATTTCTTCCTAGCAAAGAGATGAAAGAGATTGCTTGGGTTAGCGACGAGAAAATTTACAAAGAAGCAGATAAAAATCCAATAAAATTCTGGGAAAAACTAGCAAAAGAAGGAATTATATGGGAAAAGCCATGGAAAAAAGCATATGAAGAAAAGCTTCCTTATTTTAAATGGTTTAAAGGCGGAAAGCTAAATTTTTCTGTAAATTGTTTAGATAGGTGGATTAAAGCTGGAAAAGGAAACCAAACAGCTTTAATTTGGGTTCCTGAATTAACAAATGAAAAAACTATAAGAATTACTTACAAAGAGCTTTATGACAAAGTTAATAGATTTGCAAATGTTTTGAGAAAATATGGAGTTAAAAAAGGCGATAATGTTGCAATCTATTTACCAATGATTCCTGAAGTTGCTATAGCAATGTTGGCTTGTACAAGAATAGGAGCAACTCATTCAGTAGTTTTCAGTGCGTTTTCAGCAGATGCTTTAAAAGCAAGAATTGAAGATGCGCAGGCTAAAATTTTAGTAACCTCAGATGGATATTATAGAAGAGGCGAAAAAGAAGCACTTTTAGAAAAAGCAAAAGAAGCTGCTAATGGAACGACAATAAAAAAAATTGTTGTTGTTAGAAGATTAGGAGAAAAATTAGACAAAGAACTTTTAGACTTTGAAGAAGAAATAAAAAAAGCAGAAAATTATTGCAAGCCGGAAATTGTTAATTCAGAAGATATGATGTTTATTCTTTTTACTTCAGGAACAACTGGAAAGCCAAAAGGAATTGTTCATGATACAGGAGGATATGCAGTACAAGCTTACTGGACAGCAAAATATAATTTTAATTTGCATGACGAAGATATAATGTGGTGCACAGCAGATGTTGGCTGGATTACGGGACATACATATGCTGTTTATGGGCCTTTGCTTAATGGCTGCACAACTTTAATTTATGAGGGAAGCCCTGATTTTCCTGATTTTGGAAGATGGTGGAAAATTATTGAAGAGCATAAAGTCAGTGTGTTTTACACAGCTCCAACTGCAATAAGAATGTTTATTAAAGCAGGTGATGAGTGGCCTAAAAAATATGCTCTCGACAGCTTGAAAATTTTAGGAACAGTTGGAGAGTGTATAGACGAAGAGGCGTGGATGTGGTATTTTAATGAAATCGGTGGAGGTAGATGTCCTGTAATAGACACATGGTGGCAGACAGAAACAGGAGGCACTTTAATTAATTCTTTGCCTGGCATAGGGCCTTTTGTTCCAACAATAGCTGGAAAAAGTTTTCCTGGAACAAAACATATTGTTGTAGATGAGCGAGGAAAAGAAATTAAAAAAGGAGAAACAGGATTTTTAGTTCAAACAAGCCCTTTTGCTCCTGGAATGCTGCATGGTGTTTATAAAAATCATGAAAAATATGTAGAAACTTATTGGGGTTATTGGAAAAAGTTTAAAAAGAAATATTATGACACTAGCGACGGAGCTTATATGACAAAAGAGGGGCTTATCAGGCTTACTGGAAGAACAGATGATGTTATGAAAGTTGCAGGCCATAGGCTTGCAACAGCTGAATTAGAAAATGCTCTAAATGACAGCGACAAAGTTAATGAGTCTGCTGTTGTGCCTATTCCAGACCAAATAAAAGGGCAAGTTCCAGTGGCTTTTGTTGTTCTAGAAAAAAATGTGCAACCAGGTGAGGAATTAGAAAAAGAGCTGAAAAAACATGTTGACAAGAAAATTGGGCCAACTGCAAGGCCAGCTAAAATTTATTTTGTAGAAGATTTGCCAAAAACAAGAAGCGGCAAAATAATGAGGAGAATTTTGAAAAATTTATTGAATAATGAAGAACCTGCTGGTTTGATGACATTAGTAAATCCCAATTGTGTAAATAAAATTAAAGAAATAATTCAGCAAAATAAGGCTTAAATGTTAATTTTTAGCATAAATTCTTTTAACAACTTCCCTTCTTAGTTTAAGGCTATTAGCCCATTTTGCATAAGCATTCCAGCCCTGAAAGCTCTCAAGAAGTTTTTCCTTGCTAATCTTGCCTTGCTTATATTCTGCAACTTTACAAAATATATTTTTTATATTTCTCTTTCTTAAGATTCTGTAATAATAAAAATTCTTAAATCCAACAAAATCCACTCCTCTTGAAAGAGGGATTATTTTAGGTTTTTCAGGATGCAATTCTATTTTTAATTCTTTATTTAAGAAATTATTAATTTCAGCTTTCCAAATTTCAAGTTGTAATTTTGAAGAGTGCAAAATAACAAAATCATCAACATATCTTATGTAATATTTTGCTCTTAGTTTATGTTTAATAAAATAGTCTAATGGGTTAAGATACACATTCGCTAAGAATTGGCTTGTGAGATTTCCAAGAGGCATTCCTATATAGGGTTTAGTTTGTCCATTCAACAAAATTTTTCTGATAAGTTTTATTAGTTTGACATCTTTTATTTTTTCTTCTATAATCTTTATTAAAATTTCATGGTTAATTTCTTGAAAATAATGTTTAACATCTGCTTTTAAACAATATCCTTTTACAAAATTATCATCAAAATTGTGAGAAGCAAGTTTGCCATTTTCAGACACTTTTCTTTTAAACAAATCAAATCTTTTTAATGCAAATAAACTTCCTTTCCCTTTCCTGTTGGCGCAAGAGTCAAATATGAATATTTTTTCAAAGATTGGTTCTATTATATTAACAATAGCATGATGCACAATCCTGTCTGGAAATGCAGATTTTGAAATTTTGCGGGTTTTTGGGTCTCGCAAAATAAAAGTTTTTAGTGGTTGAGGAGAGTAGGTTTGGTCTCTTAATTCTTTTTGTAATTGAAGTAAATTTTCTCTTAAATTAGCTTCAAACTCGATAACATAAGGCTTCTTTGTTTTACCTTTTCTTGCCTTTTTCCATGCAAGAAAAAGATTCTTGGGGTTACAGACTTTATGATATAAATTATTGTAAGTTTTCATCTTTACTTTATGCTAACCCTAGAAGCACTATCTTGACTAACCTCAAATAGGTACGAGCTATTCCGAGCGAGGCATTCGAGTTGTCAGGATCCCTGTTGCAGTTGAGGTTAGCCCTGTCAGAGTACGCCCTGAACCCCGCAACACTTTAGCGAGTTCATTTAAATAAACACTGCAATTTTAATATTCATTCAAAAAGTCCTTACAAAAAGGAAATTTATCATTATCATAAAACTGCTAAGTTTTATGGAACAGAAAATATCAATTTTCTGTACTACTAACTATCATTGCTGAATTTTATGCAGAAAACAAAATCAATTGTCTTCTGACTAATGAACTCGCATGTAGCTCTAATTATTACATTTTGAAACCTATTTGGCAAAATAGTAACTTCTAGGGCAGTTTAAGAAAAATAATCTATTTTTAAAGATTAATGGTGTTAATAATCTACTTATCTAATCTCCTCCTAAATTTTTTTGCGCGCGAGACGTACCCCGAGCGAGGCATCCGAGTCGTCAGGACCCCTGAGGCAGCCGAGGACAGCCCAGCCAGAGTACGCCCTGAACCCCGCAACAGAATTATTATCTTTTCTTGGATACCATTGATAAAAATCAGTTCCTGCTCTAACTGCTAAACCATACTCATTAAATGAATTTTTGTCAATTTGAGAATTTGAATTAAGATATT
>Ga0315274_10002038_pt1 | contig 30943 bp, 9 predicted proteins | sample YL17G02_20_MG_FD_203700 | JGI IMG/M metagenome (GOLD analysis project Ga0315274, IMG submission 203700) | Sediment microbial communities from Yellowstone Lake, YNP, Wyoming, USA - YL17G02_20 | ecosystem: Environmental > Aquatic > Freshwater > Lake > Sediment | place: USA: Wyoming | collected...
GTTTAGGATTAGAATCGGGATTTTAATTGAGTATAAAATTCGGTTCATAATAATATATCTAAACGATTATCTAATTGATTACATAATAGAGAATCTAAATGGAATTATATTAGGGAATATATCTGGGAATATATCTGGGGATAAATGAGGTTATTAACCAGCATATAAAATAGGTATTCTAGGAATATCAAAAATTAAAAATCAAATATCAAAAATGAAAAATATAAATTTAAACCACAAGATTAACACAAGATTTTCACAAGATAAATAAGAAAAAATTACCACAGAAGGCACTGAAGTCGCTGAATTTATTTTCTGTGTATTCTGTGTTTTCAGTGGTTAATTCTTTTATGTCTCGTGTTAATCTGTGAAATCTCGTGGTTTCATTATTTTTTATCTCGTAAAAATTAGTTTCCTGGTAAATTTCTGCGTTGGTGTTTCGAGCATGTAGAAATAAACACCATCGACTACTCGTCGTTCGTATTCATCTTTACCATTCCAGATTAAATTGTGAACTCCTGAACTCTGAAACTCGTTAACCAAATTTTTAACCAATTTTCCTGAGATATCGAAAATTTGCAGTGATAACTTTTCTGCTATGGGCAACGAATAACGGATGACGGTGAACGATTTTGCTGGGTTTGGTTCAGCATTTAGCGAAATGGGGTTAGCGGAAAGCATATGGCGATTGTCTTCAATTCCAGTTGAAGAACTGGCAAATTTTAAAATATAAGCATCATAACTTCCAGCATTTGTTCCTTGAAAATATGCACTGCCACCTGGATTATAGGTCGGGAAACTGGATGATAGAGTAAACCCGGTTAAAAATATGTTATCTGAAGCATCGGTTATAATGGACATTCCATAATCAGTACTACTTCCTCCATAATAGGTTGCCCATTGTCTTGCTCCGGTATTGGAAAATCCTAAAATGAAAGCTTCATGACCTCCGGTAAGAGCTGCCTGATAATAGGCGCCACTGCCTGGATTAAAGGTCGGAAAATTAGATGATAAAGTATTGCCAGTGACAAATACATTACCGGAATCGTCAGTTGTAATCGACCGGCCAATATCGCCAGTCGTGCCGCCATAATAGGTTGCCCTTTCTCTTGCCCCGGTATTTGAAAATTTTAAAATGAAAGCATCGTCACTTCCTGCATTGCTTCCCTGAAAATATGCACCGCCACCAGGGTCAAATGTCGGGAAATTAGTTGAAGAAGTATTACCAGTTACAAATATCTTTCCTGAACCGTCGGTTGCAATCGACCGACCATAATCATTGGTGCTTCCTCCATAATAAGTTGCCCATCCTCTTACTCCGGTATTTGAAAATTTTAACATGAAAACAGTGCGATAACCGAGTATGCTTGTCTGATAATATGCACCACCACCAGGGTCGTAGATTGGAAAATTGGTTGACCGAGTCATTCCAGTTAAAAATATATTTCCAGAAGTATCGGTTGCAATGGAATAGCCATTATCATCATCGGTTCCGCCATAATAAGTTGCCCATTGTCTTACTCCGGTATTGGTAAATTTTAAAATGAAAGCATCAAAAGAGCCGGCATTGGTTCCTTGAAAATAGGCACCACCACCTGCATCATAGGTCGGAAAATTGGTTGAAGAAAAAGTATTGCCGGTTACAAATACATTTCCTGAATTGTCGGTTGCAATAGAATAACCAACGTCACTCGAGCTTCCACCATAACAAGTTGCCCACTCTCTAATCCCGGCATCGCTAAATTTTAAAATGAAAACGTCACCGTTTCCTCCGGATGTCTGATAATAAGCACCGCCACCAGGGTTATAAGTAGGGAAATTAGTGGAAAAAGTATTTCCCGTTACAAATACATTACTTGAATCGTCGGTTGCAATGGAAATGCCCATTTCATCGGCACTTCCGCCGTAATAAGTTGCCCACTCTCTTGCGCCGGTGTTGGAAAATTTTAAAATAAAAGCATCCATCGTTCCTGCATTGTTTCCCTGAAAATAGTTACCTCCACCTGGATTATAGGTGGGGAAATTGGTTGATAGAGAAAACCCAGTTACAAATATATTACCTGAATTATCAGCTGTAATGGCACCCATTTCGCGGGAACCATCACAATTATCCTGACCAGTTCCTCCATAATAAGTTGCCCACAGACGCTCAAAAGGAGGGTCGATAATTAAAGTTTTATTCTTATCATATTCCTTTATATCAAATGTTATAAACCCTTGTTCATCTCGCTTATGCTCGATGGTGCTCCGCATAACATCCTTTTTGTAAACCGCCGATACATTTCCCCCTTCTTTTTCATAAACATAAATTTCGCCTTCTTTTATTTTCCCAAGCGGTGTTGAATAGGTCAGCTCTTTTCCATCCTTTATTTCTATATCAGCCCATTTTACATTTAGTTTTATCCTGCTTATATCAGCATTCGGTTTTACTATAAACTCGTTATGAACCCCGCTCTTGCCCGCAAGGGTGGGGTGAACTTTATCGTCATATCTCAATACCCAGTCTATCCCAGGAAATAAATCATTTATCTTGATATATCGATAAGATTTAACCGATAAAATGCCATCCGGACAATGGGACAGATAATAGTTGTTATATCCTGAAATTTCATTAGATAATTCTATCTTACTTTTCTCAATTTTGCCATCAACCGGTTCAATGTCAAAACGGGCAAAATTGATTAAATCTTTTTCTTTCTCATATTGGTAAAGGATAAAGCTGACGCCATTTTCTGTTAAGAATATATTATATTCAGGAAGATTAAGTCGGAATAATACAGAAGAGACCGGATTATTTTCAAAATCAGTCACCTGACCTAAATTTTCCTCAAAACCAGTGTAGTTGTTTTCCCAATTCTGAATAATTGCACTTGACGAGGTTTCGGCGTTATGCGAAGCGCCATTGAGCGTATGCGAAATGCATGGAATTCCCAGTATCACTACTATTCCTATAATTAGTTTTTTCACAATTATCTCCATAAGATTAAATTTTGCATAAACGGTTTTTAAGATTCAATCGAAAAGTAAATATGTCAACCAATTCTAAATTAAGATAACGACGGATTTTATCTTTGTCAAGTAGTTGTGGAAAATCGGCGATTGTAAAGGGGAGAGATTTATTTTTAGTTAAAGATAGAAAAGAATATCCATTAGCGTTTATAGGGGGGGTATAAATGAATTGATTATTCAACTATACCTATTTCACAGAAATATACACCGGCCAGTTTATATATCATTGTCAATGGACAACTGCCACATATACACCCGTATTTCTTAAGTGTGCAGTCGGTTTTTCCCCGGGCGCAGAATATTCTCTGCATTTTTTGTTTCATGCATTTATCGTAAGTGGGGCAGCTGCCACAAACACATTTCTTAAAATTTTCGTTTGTATCCGGTACTTTCATTTTTCTTTGCCTTCTTTCGATTTAACTTTATGTATTACAACTTTAACAATTAATTTTCTCGGTTATCATATTTCCAATCAGTACGATTCATTTTTCTTATTGATTTTGTCGCGCTGATTACATTTTCTGCGAGCAGTTTTGCTTCAAGGGCGTAACACTCATTCAGGACTATATCCTTATCTTGATAAGTCGAATTACAGATTGAGGACATTGCATACATATTACTGAATGGCGGGAACAGCATGCCGTAATGGTTTAAAGTCAAGAACATATTGGCAATTGCCAATGAAGCTCCCGCTTCATGACCAGTCGTGATAATCCCGGCAACCTTACCTAAAAATCTTCTGAACATACCACTGCCGGGAATATCAATATCCGCATTCAGTTCGATGAACTTCATATGTTTTATATTTAGTTCTTTATCCTTGGGCGCTTGCCGGTTGGCTGGTGGAAGACTGCCATCAAGGCTTATGCATCGGTCGATAAATGTTTTCATTAAGGTAGAAACATTGAAATTATTTACCGGCGTAGCGAAAATTATCGCATCAGCGGATAGCACTTTATCATACAGAATATTGCTCATATCATCGGCTTGAGGAGTGCCTTTTGGGTAGCAGGTGCAATAGAAATGACATTGTGTGTTTACGGTAGAATAACATGCTCGACAATGCTCTATTCGGTGTTCTCTTAATTTGATTATTTCAGTTTTAGCGCCGAGTTTTTTACAGTGGTCAAGACAGGTCATGAGCAGTGATTCTGAATTTGCATCCTGTTGAGCCATGTCAAACAGTCCCCTTGCTGAACCGGAAATACCAAGCACTTTAATTTTACTTTTTCGTCTTGCCATTCGTTTTGCTTCAGCAATAGTTTGTTTTTGGATTTGCTGGAATCTTTTTAAGGTTTTTGAATCAATGTTAAGAAGCTTGATTATTTTCTGGTCCGATATTTTTTTTGTTTTCATTTAATTTAAGTTGGTTAAGTATTTTATATGTTTATTACTTTACTCGCAATATTATATCTGTCAAGCCATTGTAAACCCTTCGTTAATGCTTGACAATACTGTTTTTGATTATTATTGTATTATCATGGTTTTGGCGTCGGAGATACGAGGTGGAATGGCAATCAAGCTGGATGGGGTTATTTATAAAGTGATTGCTACGGAATTTAAAGCCGGCACGGCTAAGATGCAAAGTGTCGTGCACTTTAAACTCCGCAATATCGAAACGCATACTTTTACCGAACCGCGTTTACATCCGGAAGCCCGTATCGAAAATATAACGCTGGATACTGTAACAATGGAATATCTTTTCCATGATGATAACGATTATTATTTTATGCACCCGCAAACCTACGAGCAAATTCCGTTCCCGAAAGAACGGCTCGGCAACTTCACCAAGTTCATAACCGCGGGTATGAAAATGAAAGTCGAGTTTTTAGGAGAAAACCCGATTGATATTGCCTTACCCAAGACCGCCGACTTGAAGGTTATTTCTACCGGTTCAGGAGTGAAAAGCGACCACGGTTCAGCATTCAAACCAGCCGAGCTTGAGAATGGAATGGAAATAGCAGTACCGCAGTTCATTAAAGCCGGCGATACTATCCGCCTTGATGTCGAAACGGAACACTACATAGACCGAGTTTAATAATTATTTTAGTATGGCTTTTATTAATTTTACAACACAACTCTATTTTAAATATAAGGAGAAAATATGAACTTTAAAACGCTTGTGCCGTTTGGTATATTGACTTACATTTTATTTGTTGTGACAATATTGATGGGTGTACGTGTAATAAGGGTATCGCTTAAAGTGCACCGACTATTTGGATTTATAAGTATTGGTTTGGCAACAATCCACGCGATTGTAATGATTTACATCACTTATTTTTTATAAACCCACGCACCTATTGATAAGATGATAAAAGATAAAACAAGGAATTTTAAGTGTAACATAAATTTATTCGACAATAGGTGCGGGATAAAGGAGACAGAATGAAAAAAACAACTTTGTTATTGATTATCGGAATTATGCTCGTGTTCAGTAACTTTCTCTTTGCTACACCACCGGATAGTATAAAGGTGAGTTTTGATACGACCGGTACGATTATGATTACACATATTTTTCACGCAACCAAAAATCCATCTGTGCATTTTATTAACCAGGTCTCGGTAACTTTGCAGGGGAAACCGATAATCCAACAAACGATTGCCAAACAATTCAGCAATACCGAACAAGATGTTATTTATCAAATTATTGACATTAAGAAAGGTGATAACATTGCGGTCACGGGCTCGTGTAATATAATGGGCAAAAAAACCAAAGAAATAATTGCACCAGGACCGAAAATAAAATAGAAATACCAGAGATACTTAGAATTAATATTAGTGATAGAGTTCGTTAGATTAATACCGACACAAGATATCATATAACCAGTCGTACAAATCTAGTGTTTGACAACAATATTGTCATAAGTAAAATAATAAAGCTATAATAAAAGACCGTCTACATTTTGACATTTCATCTTGACTTAACAAATATGGGATGTATAATTTTTATAATATTACGATAAACATTATACTAATAATAAAGAATAAATCCTTAAGGAGGATTCAATGAATAAATATATTTGTGCTCTTTTGGTGATTGTTGCAATTACCTTTGCCGGGACAATCACAAAAACCTTTAACTTCGCTGAAACGGATTTATCGTTTGACCGATATAATAATTACATAATTCCGAATTTGCCGGGCTATGACCACACTCTTGAAGTTGGCAGTCCTTACTTACCGATGGCGACATATAACGTATTAGTTCCTGCCTCAGCCGAAGTCGTCTCAATTACGGTTGAAAATTCGCAAAGCGTTGAAATACCAGGTGTCTTTGATGTTATGCCAACCCCTGAATATCAACCAATATCACTAACCACCGGACCGATAATAAATGCCAATCAAGCAGTTTATACTCAAAATACTGCTTATCCCAATAAACTGGTTGATTTTTCTGCGACCAGCGAAAAAAGCGGTTACCGTATTACTGGGTTTTCATTATATCCCGTTCAATATTTCCCTTTAGAAAAACGGCTGGTTTTTTATAAGCGCATTACCATAAAAATTAATTACGAAGAGGGCAAGGTTACGCCGATGCTTTTGACCGCTCGTCAAAAAGAGGTTTTTGAGAATGAAATCCAAAGTATTGTTCTTAACCCCGAAGACATTTCTCGGTTTGCACCGCAAGAGCACCGGCTCGACAACGAAGTAAGGTACCTCTTGATTACAACCGATGTCTTTGCTCCGTCCTTCCAGCCATTAGTCGATTGGCGCACCCAACAAGGGTTAAAGGGCGAATTACTGACCGTCAATACGATTAGTTCCACTTATCCAGGGCGTGATGTCGCAGAAAAAATCAGAAATGCAATTATTTATTACTATCAGAACCGCGGACTCATCTTTGTTGTCTTAGGTGGTGATTATCAATACGTACCCAAGCGCGGTGTGTATATATCGTATAGCGGTTATACCGAAACCAGTATGCCTTGTGATTTATACTTTTCCGACTTAACCGGATCCTGGGATGGCGACCATGACAATACTTTTGGTGAAACCAATGATTCGATAACTTTTTATCCAGATGTTTATGTTGGTCGGGCTTCGGTTTCCAATACAACTCAAGCTACTACTTTCGTCAATAAGGTTTTTACTTTTGAAAAGAATCCGCCGGCTGACTACCTTAAGAGAATACTTCTACCTTCAGTAATGCTTTTCCCTACTTATCCTTGGCATGGTCATATTGTCAACGATACGATTGCTACAATTACACCACTTGGTTGGACTGACCGTCCGATAATTGACCCAGCCAGCACAACTCCAATGCGTGATTCTTTAAATAATGGTTTTGAATTTTGTCATGTCCCAGCGCACGGAGATGAAGTTGGATTTTATGCGTACGGCGGTACATTAATTTACGGTACTAGTGCCGCAAATTCACAAACCAATGGTAATAAATTATTCATTTTGAATTCGATTGCCTGTCATTCCGGTGCGTTTGATTATAGTTCGGATTGTTTAGCCGAAGCGATGATGAATAATCCTAATGGTGGTTCGGTTGCCACAATTCAGAATTCACGTTATGGCTGGGGTTCACCACCAGCTTTTGGTCCGTCAGAACGGATGGATATCGATTTTTACGATTTTCTTATCCGAAGAGATACTTTCCTGATTGGCGTTGCCCATGCTCGAAGTAAAAGTATCCATACCTCACAAGGCTTGAGTGATGGTGTCTGGCGATGGTGTATTTATGAGTTAAATTTATTTGGTGACCCGGCAATGCCGATGTGGACCGCTGCCCCTCAATACTTGACCGCTCAATTCCCGCAGGTTATTCCAATCGGACCGTTCAGTCTAAATGTTTCGGTTTCTCGTAACTCAGCTCCGGTGAGTCATGCCTTAGTTTCGGTTCAAAAAGGAACCGAAATTTATGCGCAAGGTTATACTAATATCTTAGGAACCGCAACGATACCAATTTCTGCGACTACCCCTGGTAAATTCTATGTCACGGTCACCGCTCATAATAGTTATCCATATCAAGATAGTGCAATGGTTCAATCCAATGGTGCTTATGTCTCTTATCTCCGTGCTTGCTGTATCGATAGTACTCGTGGTAATGGTGATAGCATTCCCAATCCTGGTGAAGACATCAATATGCGCACCTGGGTAAAGAACTGGGGTAATGCTTTAGCCTCAAATGTAGTTGGCAGATTGCGTTTATCCGAACCAGCCGCGACAATTGTCGACTCGGTAAAAACTTTCGGGAATATTTTAGCAAATGACTCGGCCTACACCGGCATTAATGGCTTTGACTTTACCATCGCACCGAGCTGTACTAATAATCAACGGATTAATTTCCAGCTCTATTGTAATGATGCGTTAGATTCAACTTGGCAGTCTAATATCACATTAACGGTGGCACAATGTGTCTTAGAACGTGTCAGCACATTAGTTAATGACCCGGCACCGGGTGGTAATAATAATGGAATTATCAATCGTGGTGAAACGGTTAATTTAATTGCAACAATTAGAAATATTGGTGGCGCAAGTGCTAATAATGTTACTTCAGTTTTATCATCGACTACTGCAGGGGTTGTTATACTCGACGCTAATGGTAACTTTGGTTCGATCACACCAAATAATACCGGTAACAATACAGCTGACCCATATACGATAAGTGTGGACAGTTCAGTTGTACCGGGGACAATGGCACAATTCCAAATTATTGCTTCGTCTGGTTATTATACGGACACCTTCTATTTCACTTTACCAATCGAAATATATCTGGTTGATCTTGAAAATAATAATGGTAATTATATCGCTGACCCGTTAACTGGCGCCTGGGAATGGGGTGTGCCAACTTCTGGACCAAATAGTGCGCATTCCGGAATTAAAGTTTGTGCGACAGTACTCAGTGGAAATTACCTAAACAGTGCAAACTGGAAATTGACAAGTGAAGCACTAACTGCGACTACCGACAATCCGCAATTAAGATTTTGGCACTGGTATCAAATGGAGGTGAGTGGTTCTTATCCAGGGCGTGCCTATGACGGGGGAAATGTAAAAATTTCCACCAATAACGGTAGTACCTGGACACTTATCAGACCGGTTAGCGGCTATAATGGGTTGGGCTATACAACCAACGTTGGTATCCCGAATGAATCATGTTATACTGGAACACAAAACACCTGGACCGAAGCAGTATTTAATTTACCCGTAACTACTGGACAACAGTTTTTAGTCAGATGGCACTTTGGTAGCGATGCGGCAGTTCAACAAGCTGGTTGGTACATTGATGATATCACCGGTATTGGATTTACGAATATATTATCTGGTATAAGTGAAGGCTCTCAGTCGGTTAACCACCTAACGACTATGCTGTATGCGCCGAAACCGAATCCGGCTATTAATGGATTAGCACGAATCTCATTCAGTCTTGCCGAACCAACCAAAGTTTCGTTAAAAATCTATGATGCGGCGGGTAGAATAGTAAAGACATTAGTTAATTCTCAATTAACACGTGGAATCTATAATCTGACCTGGGATGGTAAAGATAAAACTGGCAATAAGGTATCTCAAGGTATCTATTTCTGTCGATTAAATACTGAAAAGAACAGCACAATGCGAAAACTGACAATTATTAAATAAAGAGAAAAGGTATAGAGATAATAAGGGGCAGGTTTTCCTGCCCCTTATTTTTTAAAAGAAGCTAACACAAAAAAAAGACAGAGAGCGCATTGAGGAGTTATGAAAGGGGTTATAAAAGGAGGGTTATGAAACTACGCTCTCTGTTAATGAATATTTTAATACTTTTTGAGTTAATGTCAATATCTCTGTTTATATTGACATTTTTATAATAAAATCTAGCTTTACTTTTCTACTAACCGCTTAATACGATTTACTGCTTCTTTGATATTGTCAACCGAGTTAGCATAGGAGAAACGGATATAACCTTTACCATATTCACCAAAACAGGTTCCCGACAGACAAGCAACACCCGCTTCATATAGTATCTTATCGGCTAATTCTTTGCAGTCATAACCAGTCTTTTGGATATTAACAAAGACATAAAATGCGCCTAATGGTTTTTTACAGGAGAATCCCTTGATTGAATTTATCCCATCGACAATCACATCGCGACGTTTCAAGAATTCAAGCCGCATCTTTTCCGGTTCGGTTTGCGGCCCGGTTAAGGCTTCAATACAAGCGCGCTGAATAAATGTTGTCGTGCAGGAGTTGATGTTGGTTTCGATCCGTGCCAGCTCTTGGGCTAAATCCGGATGCATAATACCATAACCGGCTCGCCAACCGGTCATCGCATAAGTTTTGGAAAATCCATCCAGGATAATCGTTCTCTCACGCATACCAGGAAATTTAGCAATCGTCTCGAATTTTTCTTCGTAAATTATCCGTGAATACACTTCATCGGAGAGTACCCAGAGATTAGGATATGGTTCTAAGAGTTTTGCCATATCTTTAAGATATTTACCGTTCATCACACCGCCGCAAGGATTATGGGGAGAATTAATGATTAACAGACGGGTCTTTTTGGAGACGATCTTTTTAAAATATTTTAAATCGGGCACATAGTCATTCTTTTCTAACAAAGGCAAGGGAATTGCTTTGCCGCCCATAAACTTTATCATCGACTCGTAGATTGGGAAACCAGGATTGACATAGATTACTTCATCGCCGTCATTAACCAAAGCCATTATTGCAAAAGACATAATTGGTTTCGCGCCCGGCGTAACGACAACCTGTTCAGGTGTAAAAGTCATCCCGCGCAGTTCACCTGATTTTTCGGCAATCACTTTTCTGAGTTCGGGCAGACCTTGCGAAGGTCCGTAATGGGTATAACCTTGGTCAATCGCTTTTTTCGCGGCGTCTTTAATATTCTGCGGTGTATCAAAATCCGGCTCGCCAATTTCTAAGTGGATTACATGCTTACCTTGGGCTTCTAATTTTTTGGCTCGGACCAAGACATCAAATGCAGTCTCAGTTCCCATTTTGGTCATTCGGGGCGAATGCGGCAAACCGCACTCTAAGGTGCATTCTTTTAACTGTTTCATCCTTTTCGCTTCTTTTATTTTCTTGGGCATTTTTTTACCTCAATTCTTTTACCACGAATATCACGAATAAAACGAATAACACGAATGATTTAAAAAAGTTAAGATGTTTTTTATTCGTGTCATTTGCCAATTCGTGTAATTCGTGTTCTCATTTTATTTTTGTTTCACAATATCATAAACTTCTTTTGCTTTTTGGGCGATGTGTTCACCGGACACTTCAAATTCCCACATCAGTTCCCAGGGCGCGCCCGACTCGCCAAATCGGTCTTTGACACCTATCATACCCATCATAACATTTTTACCAAATAGTTCTTTGGCACTCATTATCACACCGGCAACGCGATTACCTAAAGCACCAACCTGATGCTCTTCCGCTGTGATTATAACATTGGTATCTTTGGCACATTGGATAATTGTTCTTTCGTCTAATGGTTTTAGGGTATGCATATTGACAACTCGGGTTTCGATATTAAAGTCTTTCTTTAAAATCCAGGCAGCGCGCATCGCTTCCGGTACTTCTGGTCCACAAGCGATAATCGTTATATCTTCTTTCTCCGACTTGTAATCAGGAGCGAGATAGACATCAAACGCATCGGCAAAATTATCTTTTTCGCCACGGAAACGGTAGATATTAGCAACGTTCCAGACATACGGTGTCTTTTCATTGGTGATAATCGGAGTTGCTTCACGGGCAAATCTAATATATTTCGGTCCTTTGATATTAAAGAGCAGATGTTCAGTTGCGCGTTTGGTCTCTAAGACATCACACGGAACCGAAACATGCATATTCGGTAGTCCACAAATCTGGAACAAATCTTCTAAAGTTTGATGAGTTGCACCATCTGGTCCGACCGAAACGCCGCCATGGGCACCGGCAATCAAGACATTAAAATTACCATAGCAGACGGTCGTGCGTAACTGGTCAAGATTTCGTCCGGAAGCGAAGACACCATAAGTACCAAAGACCGGAATTTTACCCTCTTTAGCTAAACCAGCCGCCATTGATGTAGCCGACTGTTCTGCGATACCAGCTGAAATCCAGCGGTTCTTACGCTCAGGATGTTTCTCATAGAAATGGCTGATGGTAATCGAGCCCGAGATGTCACCACCGATACAGATAACCCGTTCATCATCGCCGCGTTCATCCAAAGCTTTACCAAAACCGAATCGGGTCGGTTCCATTTTCACTTTCATACTTGCCCCGCACCTATTCTCAATGTTACCGGAATTAACCTTCGCATTATGGTCTTTTATCTTTTCTCCTGCAGGAATTGGTGCGGGGTGAAGTTGGCGATTCCAGAAATAGTCCTGACTAAATTTCGGGACTTTTTTACCTAACTTGACATCAACTTCTTTCTGGTAGTCAGACGCTCTTTTTAACATCGCATCAACATTTATTTTATCAGCGAGACCAAGCTCAATGAGTCCTTTCATCATTTCATCTTTATTAGGGACTTTACCGTGCCAGCCTGCAATATTTTCCATAAAGCTGACACCTTTGCCTTTAACCGTATTTGCAATGATAACACTGGGTTTTCCTTTGTATGCCTTGGCTTTTTCCAATGCCTCAACCACCTGTGCCATATCGTGCCCGTCACACTCGATAACATTCCACTTGAACGCTTCATATTTTTCTTTTAACGGGTCAATATCCATAACATCTTTAACCCAGCCGTCAATTTGAAGGCGATTCTTATCAACGATTGCACAGATATTATCGAGTTTCCAGTTTCCTGCTTCCATCACTGCTTCCCAGATTTGACCTTCCTGAAGTTCGCCGTCACCGTTAAATACATAGATATGAAAGTCTTTCTTATCCAGCTTTGCTGCCATTGCTATTCCGACCCCGATTGACAGTCCCTGACCTAACGAACCGGTTGATGCTTCAACACCAGCCAATTTAGGCCAATGTGGGTGTCCCTGATATGGTGAGTATAATTTACGTAGGCGGACTACATCTTCGATATCATAATAACCAGCTGCACCAAGGCCTAAATATAAATTAGGTGCCTTGTGACCGGTTGACCAGATGATACGGTCACGACCATCCCAGGACGGATTTTTCGGGTCAAGATTAGCGATCTTAAGATATACTGCTGCGGTAAAATCCATCATTGACATTGTACCACCACCATGACCAGAACCCGCCGCGCATAACGAAACTAAATTATAACCGCGCATTAAATTCGCCCATTCCTTAAGCTCGGCAACCGAATAATCTTTGCTGATCTTACCTGTTTTTGAATCTATTATAGCCATTTATTCACCTCAATTCATTTAACTGCAAAGACACCCCGTTAGATAACCAATAGATGATTCGATAATACCAATTATACATATTATTGTATCTAATGGGGTGCTTTTGCGGTAACGATTTAATCATTTTTTTGGAATTTTCTGATAATCTTCAAAAAACTTTTTTATTCCGATATCGGTTAGCGGATGTCCGACCATCTGTTTAAGAACTGAGAACGGAATAGTTGAAATATGAGCGCCCATCCGAGCGGCTTCTACCACATGCAATGGATTTCGAACACTGGCAACAATAATTTCTGTAGTAAAACCATAATTATTATAAATCTCGACGATGTCGCTGACGATTTCCATTCCAAAGTGCGAGATATCATCTAACCTGCCGACAAACGGACTGATAAAAGTTGCCCCCGCTTTTGCCGCTAAGAGTGCTTGATTCGGACTAAAAACCAGAGTCATATTGGTCTTGATATTTTTCGAAGTTAAAACTTTGACTGCTTTAAGACCTTCGATACTCATCGGGATTTTGATAGTAATATTTTTCGGATTGACTTTTGCCCATTCTTCCGCTTCTTTGACCATGCCTTGGGCATCAGTCGAGATAACTTCCACTGAAATTGAACCATCGACAAGCTTGGCGATTTCACTGACGCATTCCTTGATTTCTCGACCAGTCTTGGCAACCAAAGTCGGGTTGGTGGTAACGCCATCGAGTATTCCCCAACTGGCGACTTCTTTGATTTCCTTAACATCCGCCGAGTCTATAAAAATCTTCATATATTTCCTCCTATAAAGGGTATTTAATTATTGATTGAAATTGGTAAACAAAATTTAATACGGTTGAAAAAGAATAGAACAAATTTTGCTTTTCTAACCATGGACTATAATTATAATAAAAATACTGATTTTGTAAAGAGGAAAATTTTGTAACTCCAAAAAGTTGTCCTTGAAGTTATCCGACGACCGATTCGGTCTTCCTTTTATTAAATCGAAATCCGATTCGGACGGAAACACAAAAATCCTTGACATCGGTTTATTTTTTAATGAGAATGATTATTAAATGTTAATAACGAATTTGGAGGACTTATGTTAAAACAAATAACCGTAATCTTATCATTATATGCAATTACTTTTGCCGTAAACAATAATCCGATTAACCCATCTCCCCTACAAGTTTCTATTCCCCAAATGCTCAACTATCAAGGTAAACTGACCAATATCGCGGGTAATCCGGTCCGAGATAGCACTTATTCGGTAACCTTTCGTCTTTACAATTCAGCAACCGCGACATTACCTTACTGGTCTGAAACTCGTAATGTGGCGACCCAGCAAGGACTTTTTAATATCGCTTTAGGCTCGACCAGTTCAATTCCTTATATCCCGGCCGAAGGTGAATGTTATTTAGAAATGCAAGTCAATCCTAACTCACCAATGACCCCAAAAATAAGATTGGTAAGTTCTGCTTATGCTTTTGTTGCGCGAAAAGCGGATACTGCTAATTATGTATTATCCGGTGGCGGTGTTAGCGGTTCTGGCACCAATGGTCGTTCTGCCCGTTGGACCGGGACAACAACTCTTGGAAATTCAGCAATCTATGATGACGGCACTAGTTCGATTGCCGTCGGTAATATCAATAACACTAATGTTCGTATTATGGCGTATGGTGGTAAAAAGTTTGGAATATTCGGTCAAGGCGATTCTAATGGAGTAACTGGTTATTCGATGACTCTTGATGGGTTTGGTATTTTCGGGCTTGCCGATGGTGATTATGGTATCGGTGTTGCCGGTGCCAGCACGACTTCCGGTGGTTGTGGTGTCCGCGGTAGAAATTTCGGTCGCGCCGGTGTTGGCGTAATGGGAGTCGGTAATGGTATGACCCAGGTGTATCAGCCGGTATTTGGTCCGGGTGGTGTTTTTAATGGCGAATCAACCGGTATTTATTGCCGAGCGATTGTTGCGGCGAATCGGGTTCGCGGTGGCTATTTTGTCCTTACTGATGGAACTAATACTTATTACGCTTCAGTTGCCTGTGCCGCGAGCGGTTATTTCTATAATATTCTCGGCAACGGTTCTTCTGGGGTCATTAAAGAAACCCGACAGGGGGATAAGATATTATTTGCCCCGGAAATGCCTGAAGCATATTCTGAAGATGTCGGACGCGGACAATTGATAAACGGTTATGCTCGGATTAACTTAGACCCGCTCTTTTCTGATTGTATTACCGTCTCAAATCAATATCCGTTAAATGTCTTCATTCAATTAAATGACGATTGCCAGGGCGTTTATGTTAAGACCGATAATAGTGGTTTTGATGTCTATGAATTAAATAAAGGAACGAGTAACGCCCATTTCACTTATCGGGTTATCGCAAAAACTAAAGGTTATGAACCATTACGATTACCGAATAAACCAGAGGAATTACAAGTCGAGTCAAAACAACTATCGACTAACCGATAGTCTTTAGCAAAAATCATCAACACCGAAGTATAAAAAAGTATTAGTTATAAATAATACCTTAAAAGGTTGTGTGTTATAATATTTGCTAAATCGATTATTTTCAGTCGTTGTTTCACCCTCTCCTTTATCCTCTCCCCTCGAGGGAGATGGTTTGGGTGAGGGGGTTCAAATATATTAAATATTAATAGAAAATATTAAAAGTTAATTTGCAAACAATTTAACACTCGACCTTCGGAAGTCCCGGCTCTAATTCACTTAGTAGGTTACCTACTATATAACCTAGTAAGTTGCCTAGTAGGTCACCTACTAGGTGACCTACCCCCTAACCCCCCGGCTCACCTACCAGGTCACCTACTGGATGACCTATCCCCTTGTCTAGTAGGTTACTTAGATGATTATCTACTATATTACCTACTCGGTCGCTTAGTGGATTACCTACCAGATTACCGAGCAGATAACCTAGTAGGTCTATCCCACCCACTACCTTTAAAAATGCACCTAATTTTGTAAAAACTGAGCATGGTTGATAGATGGAAAAATCTAAAACTTAATTTGCGAACAATTTAACAATCGACCAAAGATTACCAAGCGCCTTACTCCTGTAAAAAGTAGGCAAGCACGAAAGGGAATACAGATTTTACATCTCCTTCGTGTCCGTCTGAGACGGATTTCGTGTCTTCGTGGTGTTTTTTAGGCTTGACCCCGCCCTTCTTTTATTAGCGACCTCGGGATTTAAAGAACTTGTAACTACAATATTATGAAGGGCGGGACTTGACAAAAAAAATCGCTACATTATAATTATGTAGTAATTTTAATAATGTAATAGGTGAAAAAATTACGGAAGAAAACAGTATAGGGTATTATTATAGTTTTTGTTTAAGTAGTATCCCACAAAGAAAAAATCAAAACAATAAAAAATATGGAGGACTTTATGTCTCGTAAAAATATTTTTAAAACGACCTTGTTATTTTCAGCGATTAGTTTGATATTATTTAATAATATCGCATTTGCAACACAGAGAGTCAGTAATGGTTCGGGCGCATGGTTAACCACCACAATTTGGACGCCCAATGGAACTCCTGCCGCTGGTGATACGATAAATATCGCTTCTGGTCACACTATAACAATGAATGGTAATTCTGGCAGTTGTAACCGTTTGATTATTGATGGCACGGCAACTTGGGCAAATGCATATACTACTGCGGTTGGAGCGGGTGGTGTTGTAATCAACGCGACTGGTGATATCGCTGGTACGGTTGCCGGTATTTTAACAACGACAGGAGGTCTTACCATTAATAATACTTTGACCAGCAACACGGTTGGTATTACAATTCTAACAACGGCTGGACAAACTATTGCTGGCACTGGTTCTTTAGCAATTCTTACGGTAAGTGCAACCGCTACTAATATAGGTACGCTCACGGTCAGAACTACATTAGCCGGCGCAAGTACTTTGACCAATACTGGTACACTTTACATTGGTGCTGCCAGCGTTACGCCGACACTTTCTGCAACCGCGGCGGGTAATTACGTCATATATAACAGCACGACGCAAGCACAAACCGTTAAAAACACAACTTACTATCATTTAACCATTGACAAATCAGGGCAAACTGCAACCTTAGGTGGGACGACCACGGTAAATGGTAACTTATTAGTTAATGCTGGTACATTATCAGATGGTAGTTATCAGATCACTGGCAACGCTACCGGAACACTTACCGTTGCTTCCGGCGCAACTTTGCAAATCGGAACTGCTGCTGCGACAACTTTCCCAACACTCTTTACTGCCCCAAATATCATATTAACTGGAAGTACGGTTATTTATGGTGCAACAGCTACGCAAGCCATCTCTTTAACCCCAACCTATAATAATTTAACTCTTAATGGTGCATCAACAAAAACTGCTAACGGTGCTTTAACTATAAATGGAAATTTAACTGTTAACGCCGGCACATTAGCTGATGGTGGTTTTACAATAACCGGTGGCGGAACATTATCCGTAGCGGCAGGCGCAACTCTTACTCTGGGAACAACGACCGTAGCTACCAGCTTCCCCACCAGTTTCGGCACAATCACACTTAACACAACCAGTACCGTCAATTATAATTCTAATGTGGCACAAACTATATCTTCGGTTCCCTTTTATGGCAATTTAACTCTTACTGCTACTGGAGCGGTAATTAAGACTTTAGGTGGTAGTGTTATTGTAGCAAATAACTTAACTATCGGTGTGAATAATACATTAAATCTAAATGGTCTTACCTTGAGTATTGCCGGCACTTATTCTAACAGCGGCACATTAAATGCCAGCGCCGCCAGTTCTACTATACAATTAAACGGCACTGCAGCACAAATCTTTACCGTCGGCACTTATACTGGTAGTTTAATAAATACTTTAATCATTGATAATTCTTTCACGACAGGTGTTACAGTATCGGCTACCCTTAATGTTGGCACATTAACCATCAATCCTTCTCGAACCTTAACTATGGGTGCCGTTACATTGAGTGTCAGCGGAAATATTACTAACAACGGAACTTTCAACGGCGATGTTGCAAGTTCGGTGTTAAATCTTAATGGCACGAGTCTTCAGACGATTTCTGGTTCTGGAACCTACACCAATAACAGAATTAGGGGATTAATGATTAACAATCCGGCTGGTGTCGATTTACAACAGAATCTTACAATATACACTGCGCTCACTCTTACTGCTGGTGCTTTAAGTTCCAGTGTTAAATCGACTTTTACTCTCGGAATCGGCTCAGCAAGTACTTTAACTACATCCCGCACTAATGGTTCATTAGCACTAACACCAACTTTTAATTTGACCAGTGTAACTTACAATGTCTCATATGGAGCTGCAACTGGTGCAATTACTACTGGCAACGAATTACCAACATCTCCCACTGCTATTTCTGGAACGCTTACAATAAATAACGCCAGTGGCGTTGTGCTTGATAGAAGTATCACGGTTGGCGGAGTTCTTACGTTAACAAGCGGAGCATTTTCAATCGGAGCGAATGTTTTGACTTTAAATAACACAATATCTGGGAGTGGTACATTAACTGGTGGCACATCTTCTGATATTGTTTTTGGTACCTATACCGCAGGAACAACTTTACCAGCGGTGTCGGGTGGTTTACAGAATTTAACCGTCAATCGTGCGAGTTACATTATTACTTTAGGTGCCACTATTACAATTTGGAATAATCTTACGGTTAACAACGGAACACTATATGATGGTGGTTATCAAATCACTGGTAATGCAACCGGAACGCTTACCGTTGCCTCGGGTGCGACTTTACAACTCGGTTATGGTGGACCAGCGTCCTCTTTTCCAACAATCTTCACTAATATTATTTTGACCGGTAGTACAGTTATTTATGGTGCGAGTGTAAGTCAAACTATTTCTTCAGTGCCTTTTTATCATAATTTAACTCTTAGTGGCACAACGATAAGAACTGCCAATGGTGCTATAACTATCAATAACAATTTTATGATTAGTGCTGGTTCAATAGATTGTGGTGGTTACATAATCTCAGTTAAAGGTAACATAACTAATAATGGCGCTCAAGCTGGGATTGGAAGAATTTTATTAAGCGGTGGTGGGGCGACACACACCATTAGTGGAACTGGTTCTTATGTCCTGCTCGAATTAGATGACACCTATGGTGCAACAATGGCGGGAAGTTTTACAATTGGTGGAACTTTGATTCTAACCAGTGGAGTCTATACAATCGGTGCTAACACATTATTTATGAACGGTTCATTCTCAATCGGTTCCGGTTCAATTACTGGTGGAACTACTTCTAATCTAACGGTTGCCGGTGCATTATCACAACTAAGTTTGCCAACTATTTTGAACGGTCTTAATAATTTAACAATGAACCGCGCAACTGGTATGATTTTAACCGCGCCGCTAACTTTAGGTAGTTCTGGAATTCTCACCCTTACCAGCGGTATCGTCACAACAACCGCAACTAATCTTTTAACTTTAAGTAATACCGCAACCGGAGCAGTCTCAGGTGGCGGCACAAGTTCTTATGTCAACGGACCGATGGCAAGAACTTTACCTGCCAGTCTTGTTACCGGAAGCACTTATGCATTTCCAGTCGGAAAATCAGCATACAAACTTATCCGATTAGTCAACCCAACAACTACTTCTGGTGGTTCAGTTGTAATTAGTTCGGAAGTCTTTGATGGTAATTCAAATGGTTCGGCAGGTAATGGATTTAGCTCAATCCGAACTGACCGATACTGGAAAGTAGAAATTACATCTGGCTCTGGTAACTTTACCAACACCACCTTAAAACTTGCTGAAGCAACTCTTGTGCCTTATAACCGCATTGGCAAATCCGCAACTCAAACCGGTTCTTATGATACGATTGGTGGAATGACCAGTGGCGATTCAGTAATAACTTCGAGTACAATTGCGTCATTCAGTTATTTTGTAATCGGTAGCTCATCGCCAATCAGTGGGTCCCGCACAATTGGAACTGGTGGCGACTTTACAACTTTGAAAGGATTCTTTGATTATGTTAATGGTTCAATTCTTAATGGTCCATTAACCGGTAATATTATCAGCGCTTTGACTGAAGCGAGTTCGGCGGTATTAAATGCAGTCAATTATTCGGGTGGACCCTGGCAAATACTCATTACATCATCAGGTGGCAGTTGGGTTGTTTCGGGCGCAATCGCAGGACCGCTGGTTGATTTGAACGGAGCAAATTATATTGTCTTTGATGGATTAAGTAAAACCCTGACTTTCCGAAATACCAGCACCTCTGGTCAAACCTTCCGATTCATCAACGACGCCTGTAATGATACAATTCGTGGGTGTATCATCGAAGGATGTAATGTTAATGCCACCAGTAGCACGATTGTTTTCGGCACTGCTGGAACAGGTAGTGGTAATGACAATAATGTTATTGCCGGTTGCGACATAAAAGATGTTACTGGAACCGGCACACCTGCCAATGGTATTTATGCCACTGGTACATCTGGAAAAGAGAATAGCAATATATTAATTTCCAATTGTAATATTTATAATTACTATCATGGTACAGTTGCAAGTAATGGAATATTAATTCCAAGCTCTAGCTATAATACGGATTGGACAATTTCAGGAAATAGTTTTTATCAAACTTCCAGCCGAGCTCCAACCGGTGGTGTTGACCATTCGGCAATTCGTGTCGACCTTTCAACTAACGGTAATAATTTCCGTGTTATTGGCAATTACATCGGTGGAACTCTACCAAATTGTAATGGAACCGCTTATACAGTAACTGGTACAGGTGCAATAAAATTTTATGGCATTTATCTCAATGTTGGTTATACAACCGCATCGAGTATTCAAGGCAACACAATAAAAAATATCAGTTGGACCAATTCGGGTATTGCGACTGGTATATTTTTTGGTATCACGGTTCCTTTAAATGGTGCGGTAAATATTGGAAATGAAACCGGCAATGTCATCGGAAGCACTACTGGCAACGGTTCAATTACCGTGCAAGCAGGAAGTTCCGGTGCAATTACTTATGGTATTTATAATAATTCTTCTAATGGAGCTATTAACATTTCTAATAATACCATTGGTTCGATTACGGTTCAAGGAAGTGCGACAACTATTTCCCACAGTTTTGTCGGTATTTCAATCGGTGCAGGTGACGGTAGCACAAGAATAATATCAAATAATCTTATCGGAAGCTTAACAACTCCAAACAGTATTAATGCAATAACCAGTTCGACATCCGCAACCTCACAATATGTAACTGGTATCACCAATACAACTGGCACAAGCGCTCTTCAAATTACTAATAATACTATCGCTAACTTAAACAATAATTATGCGAGCACTGCTACCGCCGGTCAGATTCAAGGTATTTATACACCTTTTGGGATAATGACAATTACGGGTAACACAATAAGAAATTTATCAACCACCAGTCAGAATGCTGGAACTGGTTCATCTGCTTCAGCCATTGGTATTTGTTTTACTGCTGCTTCGTATTCCGGACAAGTAATTTCGCAGAATGTTATTTATTCGCTAACTAATTCTGCTGTATCTGCCGCAGTAAATGTGATTGGTATTCATTACAATGGTGTAGCCTCTGGTACAAATTTAATTGCTCGGAACTTTATCCACAATATTGGACTAATCACAACCAGCACATCGGCAACAATTATCGGTTTAAATATTACTGCCGGAGTCGCAACATTCCAGAATAATATGATTCAATTAGGTATTGATACTGTCGGTAATAATATCACAACCGCTTATGCGATAACCGGTATTGCTAAAGGGACAGCTAATAGCGAAAAGTTTTTCTTTAATAGTATTTATATTGGTGGCACGGGTGTCGCAACAACCGCTACTAACACTTATGCATTCCGTCGCACCGCAACTGGAACCGATAGTGTCTTTGATAATATCTTTGTCAATGCCCGTTCTAATGCGACAACTGGTGGAAAGCATTATGGTATCAGCATCAATGCGACAACAACATTTTATAGTAATTATAATAATTTTTATGTTAGCGGAACCGGCGGTGTGTTAGGTTATGATGGCACGACTGACCGAGCCTTTTTAGCCGACTGGCGCACTACTCTAAAAGATAGTCAGAGTGTTTATGGCAATCCACAGTTCATCGCACCCACAGGAAATTCTGCGACCTGCGACTTGCATATTTCGCCAGTCATTGAAACACCAGTAGAAGCACTGGGATTAAATATTCCTTTGGTAACCGATGATTATGATGGACAGACCAGAAGTAGTTTCACCCCGGTTGATATTGGTGCGGATGCCGGTGATTTTTTACCTTTGGATGTTATTCCACCAACCATTTCATATAATACATTAACCAATACTCATCTCACCGATAACCGTACCTTAAAAGCAAGGATTGTTGATAATAAAAAATTAGCGGTCGATGCCGGACGAATGCCGATTCTTTACTTTAAGAAGAATCGCGCTGGCACTTATTATCGAGATTCGGTTTCGACTTCGACTAATGATACCTTTGCCTTTTTCTTTGACCATTCTAAATTAAGTGGCGTAACCACGGGTGATTCGATTTTCTATTATGTTGCGGCACAAGATACCTGTGATAATATTGCAACAAGTCCTGCGGGTGGTTCAGGTATAACACCTCCTGGCTCAAATCCACCGACAACACTAAATTCTTATTTGATTTTACCCACCATATCCGGCGCACGAACTATTGGCACGAGTGGTAATTTTACTACTTTGAAAGCGTTCTTTGATTCCATCAATGGTTCGGTTGTAAGTGGTCCGATAACGGGAACAATAATTAGTGACCTAACCGAAACTCAATCATGCGTGCTTAATGAAGTTACTTATGACGCGGGTGGTCCTTATCCGATTTGGATTGTTCATGATGGCAGTAGTAGAGCGGTCCGTACGATTTCAGGTGGTATTGCGGGTGCTTTGATTGATTTTAATGGTGTCGATTATATCACAATTAATGGTCTGAATAAGAGTCTTATCTTTTCTAACACTTCGCTCACCGGTCAGACCTTTGTTTTTCGTAATGATGCGACCTATGACACTTTGATGAATTGCATAATCAAAGGTGTTAATTCTTCTTCGTCCAGTGGTACAATCGTTATCAGTGTATCAACCCGTACAACCGGTAATGATTATATTGTGATAAAGAACGACAGTATTGGTAATGGTGCAACCGTTCCGTTTAATGCTATTTACTCATCAGGTACATCCGGTCGTGAAAATGACAATATAACGATTTCTAATAATAAAATATATAGTTTCTCGACGTATGGTATAAGAGCAACCGCAACTGGTAATGGTGGTAATTGGTTTATTAAAGGAAATAGTTTTTATTATAGCGCGGGAACTGCTTCAACTGAACAACGATGTATTAGTTTTATCCCTGGCACGGTTTCTAATAACAATACAATTTCCGATAATTATATTGGCGGCACTGCCTCAAATTGTGGAGGAACCGCGTGGACTAATAGCGGTTATGTCGCGATATATGGTATTGATCTAAGTATCGGCAGTACGACAGCAACTTTAGTCCGAAATAATACAATACAGAATTTTAGCATGACAGGAACAACAGGAGGATATGGAGGTTTTTGCGGTATATATTCTGGTGCAGGAAAAGTTAATATTATTAAAAATATGGTCGGCGATTCAAGTATTTCAAATAGTGTTGTTGTAAGGATGGGATATTTTAGTACTGTTGTTTATCCGGGTTGGATATATTCAATTTATAATGCTTCGACTTTTCCGGTTACGATTGATAGCAATTTAATTGCGAATTTAAAAACGACAAGTGCGGATTCTAAAATTTACGGCATCTTTCACGAACCAAGTTCTTCAACTGGCACTGTATCAATTACAAATAATAGGATTTTTAATCTTACAACAAATTCATATGTAAATATGATATACGATGGTATGCTCGCACTCGGTGGTATTTATGTAGCAAATTCAACCAACAACCTTATCGAAAATAATACAGTTTACGCCTTGAGGGATATAAATACCGGAAGTTATCAATATGGACCAAATAATTATGGTATTATTTTTACAGGCACCAATTCGAGCGGGAAAATATGTAGAAATAAAATTTATGATTTAACTAATACATCAACGACTCCTTCCGGAGGAGGGTTTGGTAGTATCGATGGCATAGTTGCAGATGAAGGTAATTATGAAGTAAGTAATAACATGATTTCATTAACTAACCTGCCTAACACAAATGACATCTCAATGTACGGCATAATTGATTATTCTGTATCAGTTTCATCAATTAATTACTATGATAATTCGATTTATCTCGGCGGGACTAATAGTGGAACTGCTAACTCTTCATGTTGTTATTTTAGATTTCCTGGTGGTGACGGTTCAGTTGCAGGAGCATCAGTTCAATTCCGAAACAATATCTTTTTCAATGCACGAACTGGTGGTACTACAAACAACACCGCAATCGCAAATGTTAACAGTTATCTTACATCAGGATGGCCGGCAAGTGCTTCAAATTACAATCTTTTAGTCAGTCCTGATTCAACTAAAATTGGTCGTTGGAGCAGTGTCCCTGGTGGTTACAAAACATTTGCCCAATGGAAAGCAATTTCTGGTGGCGATAATAATAGTATTAGTTATGTGTCAGGAACTAGTAGTGGACAACTTAATGCAACTGACTTATTCGTAATTCCGGATAGCAATTTACATATCAAACCCACTTCTACCGTCGTCAACCGCAAAGGAACTTCATTATCACCAACTGTAACAATTGATATCGATGGCGAATCGCGTCATCCGACCAAACCGGATATCGGTTCGGATGAATATGCGCCCACTGCACCAGATGTACCTAATTTAATCGCTCCGCGTAACGACTCAACCAATGCGCCACAAACTGGGCAACTTATCTGGAATAAAACCGCGATGGCTGATTTTTATGATGTCCTGCTTGATACTTTAAATCCGCCAACAACAAAAGTTGCAACTTTCCGCACCGATACTTTCTATATTTATTCCAACCTGCTCAGTGATAAGAGTTATTATTGGCGGGTAGTTGCGCTAAATGATACTTCGGCATCCAAAGGTAACTCGACTCCTTCCAGCGTCTATCATTTTACCACATTGCAGGTGCATGATGTGGCAACAGTCGCAATTGTCCGACCGGCCCGTAATGTTGATTCCACCGGCACCATTAAACCAAAGGCAAGGTTTACAAACCTTGGTAATTATTCAGAAACTTTTGATGCGGTCTTCACAATAATCAGAGGCGTTTCGGTATGGACCAGCACTGCCTTGGTTGCCGACCTCGACCCAGGGGAAGTCGATTCTGTAGAATTCGATGACCCGGATTGGACGGTCGGCGTGAGAGGAAATTATACTGCCCGTTGTTCTACGACATTGTATAATGATATAAATACTGCTAACGATAAACTGGATAGTTCATTTACGGTGATTGCCCATGATATCCGTGTTACTGAGATACTTGCACCAATTGAAGATATTGACTCGGCTTCGACCACGATTCCCCGCGCCCGAATCAAGAACATTGGCAATACAACCGAAACCTTTAGTGTCCGATTTATGATTAATGGTCCGGCTTTATCCCGCCCCAATTTCCCAGGCTCGAAAGATGGTCAAACAATAACTGGTGATGGAACAATTACATCTCAAAAATTGGAGCGGGACGAGGCAAGTTGGTATGATGATACGACGGTAACGGTTAATGGCGGCGCATATCTGGCAATTGACTTCATACCTTGGACGATCGGTCCGCGTGGCAATTATACAACTAAATGTTCTACTGGTCTTACTACGGATATGTATCACGAAAACGATACGATGAGCAGTTCGTTTGCAGTGAAAGTACCAGATGTCGGAGTTCTGTCAATTAATGTACCAATCGGCAATAATGACTCGACCGCATCCATTACACCACAAGCAGTCGTGAAAAATTATGGTAGCGATGAAGCAAACTTTAATGTCCGATTTTCTATTACTGGTCCGAGTTTATCCCGCTCTTCTCTAAGAACTAATAAAAATAATAAGTTTAGTCAATTTAACACTATTGATAATAACCGCTCTGATATACATCAAACTCAAGAAGGGCGGGACGAGGATGTTTGGTATGATGACACAACGGTTACCGTTGGTGCTGGTAACACACTTGTGATTGACTTTAATTCTTGGACCGATGGACCAAGAGGCACTTACACCGCAAAATGCTCGACCGGATTCGTCGTTGATGTTTATCCGGCAAATGACACTGCCTCGGCGGAATTTAAAGTTGTTGTCCACGATGTCGGACCGATTTCAATTATTGCCCCGGTTGGTTTTAATGACTCATCGGCAACCATCACACCGCAGGCGGTTGTGAAAAACTTTGGTAACGATGATGCGAGTTTCATTGTTAAACTAAGAATTGGCAGTTGGTCAAGTACTTATGAAGTTATTGGTCTGCCGGAAGGTGAAGAAGAACTCGCAACCTTTGCTCCTTGGACAGTCGGACCAAGAGGTAGTTATATCGTAAAATGCTCGACCGAACTTGCCAATGATATGTATCCAAGCAATGATCCACTTGACAGTCTATTTTCAGTGCAGGTTAAAGATTATGCGGCAACGGAAATTTCTTATCCGACGGCACCAGTTGATTCGGGTGCAACTATTCAGCCCAAAGCCTGGGTTTATAATTACGGTACGACCGATGAAACTGATGTACCGGTCACTTTCTATATTGTTGGAACAAGTTATTCGAGTACTAAGACGGTAAGTCTATTTGCGGGGAATTCGATTGAACAGACCTTTGATGATTTTGTGGCAAACTTCCCGCGCGGTTCCTATACGATGCGCTGCACCACCAAACTTGACGGCGATTTAGTTGTTAATAATAACTTGGCAACTAGTTCGGCATTAATTGCCGCTCATGATGTTGGTATCGCAGAAATTATCGCGCCCGTTGGTAGTGTTGATACAGCTGCGACTTTGATTCCTCAAGCCAAAGTTAAGAATTTCGGTAATGTTTTAGATAGTTTTAATGTCCGATTCATAATCTCAGGTCCTTTATCCCGCCCCAATTTTCCAAGTTCGAAAGATGGTCAAGCAACAATTGGTGATTGGACAAGTCCGTCTCAAAAATTGGAGCGGGACGAGGATGTTTGGTATGATGATTCAATAGTCACAGTTAATGCCGGCGATTCACTAACCATCGAATTTGCTTCTTGGATAATTGGCCCGCGGGGTGATTATTCCGCTCGATGTTCAACTGCACTTGCTACTGATAAATATCCTGCAAACGATACTATTTCTGGTTCGTTTACCATTACCGCTAATGTTCATGATGTCGGTGTTACGCAAATAATCGCACCGGTTGAAAATATCGATTCCACCGCTGTCTTAATTCCTGAAGCAAAAGTGAAAAACTACGGTTATCAAACTGAAACCTTTGGAGTGAAATTTACGATTGCCGGACCAAGTTTATCCCGCCCCGCGGAGCGGGACGAGGATATTTGGTCAGATGATACAATCGTTACGGTTGGTGCCGGCGATTCGCTTTTGGTTGATTTTAACCCTTGGACGGTTTCGGGTCGAGGTAATTTTTCCGCACGATGCTCAACTGGTTTAGATAGCGATGTGCGACCAGGCAATGACACTCTTGCCGGTTCCTTTACAATTAAAGTTCACGATTATGCCGCAACTGAAATATCATTCCCAACCAATCCGGTTGATTCGGGCACAACGATTCAACCCAAAGCCTGGATTCATAATTATGGAACAGAACCAGAAACTGATGTACCGGTAAAATTCTATATTGTCGGTACCATATATACCAACACCAAGACTATCAGTCTCAATACTGGCGATTCGATTGAACAAGTTTTTGATGACTTTATTGCTGATGTTCCGCGCGGAACCTATACGATGCGATGCACGACCAAGCTTGACGGCGATTTAGTAGTTAATAATAACTTAGCAATCGATTCCTTATTAATTGCGGCGCACGATGTTGGTGCTGCAGAAATTATTGCACCAACCGGTAGTGTTGATAGTGCAGTGACTTTAATTCCTCAGGCAAAAGTGAAAAACTTCGGCAATGTTATAGAAACCTTTAATGTTCGGTTTACAATTACTGGTCCGAGTTTATCCCGCTCTTCTCTAAGAACTAATAAAAATAATAAGTTTAGTCAATTTAACACTATTGATAATAACCGCTCTGATATACATCAAACTCAAGAAGGGCGGGACGAGGATTTTTGGTATGATGATTCGGTGGTTACGGTAAATGCACTTGACTCACTCTCAATTGACTTCACTTCCTACTCAATTGGTCCAAGAGGCAATTATACAACTAAATGTTCAACCGGTCTTGCGACTGATATTTATCATGAGAATGATACTATCTCCGGTTCCTTCAACGTTATCGTTCACGATGTCGGTGTCATCGAGATCATTCAACCAGTAAGTAAAAATGATTCGACTGTAACAATTATACCAAAGGCAGTCGTTAAGAATTTCGGAAATCAAGTTGAGACTTTTGATGCCATATTTACCATCATCGGCACAACCACTTGGGATAATAGCCAATTGGTTGCTGACCTTAATCCCGGTATCGTCGATACGATTGAATTTGACCCATGGACAATTGGTCCGAGAGGTAGTTATACTGCTAAATGTTCCACTCAACTCGCAACTGATAATAATCCTGCCGATGACGAACTGGATAGCTTGTTTACCGTCCAAGTTAAAGATTATGGCGTATCAGTTATCACGGTGCCGCCTGACCAAGTTGACTCAAGCGCTACCATCCATCCCAAAGCCCGGATTCATAACTATGGCACGACCGATGAAACTGATATACCAGTAATGTTCTATACTGTCGGAACATCCTATAGTAGCACCAAATATGTCAGTCTCAATTCCGGCAACTCGATAGAACAAGAGTTTGACGAATTCATCGTAAATCTCCCTCGCGGTCGATATATGATACGTTGCACGACCCAACTTACCGGCGATTTAGTCGTTGATAATAACTTGGCAATTGATTCATTTGATGTGATTGTTCATGATGTCTCGACGATTGAAATCATTCAGCCGATTGGTAATATTGATTCGACCGCGACCGCTACGCCTAAAGCAAAAGTGAAAAACTTAGGCACCCAAACCGAAACGTTCGATGTAATCTTTTCAATTATCGGTACATCTGTTTGGGATAATAGCCAGTTAGTCGCTGACCTTGATACGAATGAAGAACGGATTATCGAGTTCGACCCTTGGACCATTGTCAGAGGAAGTTATACTACTAAATGTTCCACTCAACTCGCAACCGATAACAATCCAAGTAATGATAAGCAAGAAAACTCCTTTACCGTCAAAATAAAAGATTATAGCGTCTCTTCAATTACCTCTCCAACCAGTCCGGTCGACTCGAGTACAACCATCCTTCCCAAAGCCTGGATTCATAATTATGGCACGAATCCAGAAACTGACGTACCAGTAACATTCTATATTGTCGGTACGAGTTACACGAGTACCAAGTATGTCAGCTTAACTGCCGGCAGTTCGATTGAACAAGAATTTGACGAATTCTTAAACGCCCTTCCCCGTGGTAATTACACGATGCGTTGTACAACTCAACTTGACGGAGACTTGTTAGTTGATAACAATTTAGCAACCGGTTCGTTTGATGTGATTGTTCATGATGTCGGAACCGTTGCGATACTGAACCCAAGTGACAATTTCGATTCCACTACAACCATTATCCCCCGCACAAGAGTTAAAAATTATGGCAGTGAAACCGATACGTTTAATGTTAAATTTTCAATCATCGGTCCGACCAAGGCGGTATGGTTCGATGATACCACGATTACGCTTGACCCCGATGCGACGCTTAATATCGACTTCGAACCATGGACGGTTGGTCCTCGTGGTAATTATACTGCACGATGTTCGACCGAATTAGCGACTGATATAAAAACGGTCAATAATAAGCAAGAGTTTTCATTTATTGTCATTCCGATAATACTTGGCTGGACACGTCTCCGCGATATTACAACCCTCACTATTAGCAAGGGTATCAAAGATGGTGGTTCGCTAATCGTACAAAACGATTCTATCTATGGCTTGCAAGGTAATAACTTACGTAGTTTCTATGTCTACGATAGTCGTAAAGACACCTGGTACGCACGTGAATCACTACCTTTTCGACTTAAATCTGTTGGTCACTATGATCTGAGAAAAGTCCGTGCTGGTGGTGCCTTAACAGCTCATAACGGTGTTATCTATGCATTCAAAGGAGGCGGCACTAATGAATTCTGGGCATATAATCATGGACAAGATACCTGGATACGCCGATGTACAATTCCTGCTTTAGCACCCGGCTCGTCCCGCGGGAAAAGAGTTGCTGCCGGCGGCGCATTAGTGAACCCAGCTGGCATTGACTCAATCTATGCTTTCAAAGGCGGTTCGACAAATGAATTCTGGGTTTATAGCATAAACGAAGATACTTGGTATCCGAGAAAACCGTTAATACCACAACTGCCACACAACAGCGGGAAAAAGATAAAAGCAGGTGCTGCATTAGTGACAAGAGCCGATACAATCTATGCTTTTATCGGTGGTAGTACTCGATATTTTTACGCTTATGTACCCGACACCTGGATTAGAAAGTCTGATGCTAATTTTGGCAATGGTCGTGACACCTTAAAAGGAA
>Ga0315274_10002039_pt1 | contig 30923 bp, 24 predicted proteins | sample YL17G02_20_MG_FD_203700 | JGI IMG/M metagenome (GOLD analysis project Ga0315274, IMG submission 203700) | Sediment microbial communities from Yellowstone Lake, YNP, Wyoming, USA - YL17G02_20 | ecosystem: Environmental > Aquatic > Freshwater > Lake > Sediment | place: USA: Wyoming | collected...
CTGTCTCAATTTGAGATCTCTGAAGAACTAACCAAAACCAACTGTAGCGGTGCGATTTATCGCACGAAATACACACGTCGGATAAATCCGACCGCTACAACTGAAGTATTTCAGAGATCTCAATTTGGTGTTGATTGCGAAATAGAAAATCCGAAATCCACGATCTAAATTCTAAGGCGGAATACGGGATGCATTATTTAGAGAAGAGATTTTTTATAAATTTGATATTCTCTTCAGCGTCATCATCGAGATATGCCCTGATTGCAGCGATTCCATTTGCACCAGCCTCGACTGCAGATTTTGCATTATCCTTATTCACTCCACCAATGGCAAGGAGAGGTACATCTGTCCCTTTCTTTAATTGTCTTATAACATCCACTCCCAGAGGTTCAATGATATCATCTTTTGAAGGGGTGCTAAAGATTGGTCCTAAAATCAGGTAATCATATCCCTCTTTTGCAGCCTGGATACCTTCTTCAACATTATGAACAGACTTGCCTAATACCTTTGGTGCCTTCCAATACTTTTTGACAATCTCCGCTGGTAAAGATTGACTCTTCAGATGTAAGCCATCCGCATCTGTCGCTAAGGCGATATCAAAACGGTCGTTGACAAAGTATTGAGCCTTGTACTGACGTGTAAGGTAACGCAACGTTTTTCCAAGCTGATACAATTTTCCTGTTTCATATCGCGCTCTTAGCTGAACTACTTTGGCACCATATTCTAACGCTTGTTCAACTCTCTCCAATAATACTCTTCCATACTGTTCGCTATCGGCGATGACATAGATGGATAGATTTGTTGATTCCATTAATTTTACTCCTCTATATATTAATAAAATAAAAGAACATAAGGGTTACACCATTTTTAAAATTGCTCGGTATTTAAAATATTTAAATTATAATTTAAGACATAAATTTACTTAATTTTGTTTGATAAATTAAGTTTTGCGTATTGTTACACGGCAACGACACTTTTTATACCTGGCACTGCTTTCTTTAATTCTGCTTCGATACCCATTTTCAGAGTCATTGTAGATGCGGGACAGCCCATACAGGCACCACGCAATCTCACTTTGACGACACCATTTTCAATGGAGACGAATTCTACATCACCACCATCAGCTTGAAGCAAAGGTCTTATTTTATCAATAACCTCTTTGACTTTCTCATCCATATTATATCTCCTATTCCTTTTTATCACCACATCAAATAATATCATTCTTAAAATTGTTATACGTTTTCTTTGAAACAGTAACTAATAATTAAAGTAACACATTTAATCTAAATTATTTTTAAATTAAAGTAATTGGATTCACAATTAATTATAAATATACTAATAAAAAACATACTCCATTTCAACTATTATTTTTCAAAAAACTATAGAATTTATTATTGATGCTTTGGCAAATGCAAGTATTTTTTCAACCGCTTGCATATTTTATTGTTTTTATTATTAATGTAAAGAAAGGCTTTATAACACATTTGTTTTCAAGCCTTTTTTGTAATGCCCATATTTCCATTTCAAATTAATTTATAGCTATAAAATGGAAATATTACTTATTTTGAGGGACTTTTATAAATTTATTTAAGAAGTGCATAAGGGCATAGCAAGAAGTGATTAGCGACAAAGCAATCCCATATTTTCTCAGTTTTGGGGCGATATTTCAGCGGTCTCAACTCGGAACCATAAAAAACTCTTGCAATTAATGTGAAAATTAATGATAAATACAAAAACGCTTTTGTTGATTTTAGTTATTTTTATCTTTTTGGTTTTGTATGTAAGCGAGATGAACCTGCCACAAAATTAATAATTATGGGAGATAAAATATGCTGAGAAAATTAAGTATTGTGATTATTATAATGTTACTATTTTCGGTTTTTCTTTTCTCTGAAGAAAGTAAAACTGATAAACAAGTATTTAAGACTACTGCAGACAGGTTAAATCCTACTGAAAAAGACTATCCAGGCGGAAGAGCGACAGATATGATTGTCATTTATACACCTGAATTTGGAGAACGAACGGGAACCAATCAATGGGGTGTTGAAGCAACAATTGTTAATGGGATTGTTACAAAAGTTGGGGGTAATGATTCGGAAATTCCTAAGGATGGCTTTGTGATATCAGGTCATGGCATTGGGGCTGATTGGATAAGAGAACACCTCAAGAAAGGAGCGATAGCTATGGTAAAAGGGAAGAAAATAAAAGTTCAACACGGCACGATTTCAGAAATCTATGATGTTGATAGCGTACTGGAAAGTGCGGAGAATTATTTCAAGAAGAAAAATAATATTGATGATATTGTTAAAGAATCTGAGAAGTCTAATAAAGCAACGGTATTTCTGGGAAAAAAGATAGAGGCAGAGAAGCTTTTAACAGAAGCCAAGAAATTAACTTCAGAGAAAAAAAATGATGAAGGACTCAAAAAAGCCGCTGAAGCAAAAAAGATTGCTAATGATTTATTCTACGATGAAATAGATTCAAAAGATGCGGAGATACGTGGCGTGTGGCATCGTTTAACGGAGAAATCACCTGAGGAACTGATTAAAACGCTTGACCGCTTAAAAGAGGCGAATTTCAATGCGATATTCCCAGAAGCTTGGTATCACGGTATGACGATTTATCCTTCTGAAGTTGTCGACCAACTTCCTGAATTTCAGGGCTGGGATCCGCTGAAGGTTCTTGTAGAAGAAGGGAAAAAGCGAGGGATTGAAGTTCACGTCTGGGTAGAAAGCTTCTTCGTAGGGGTAGAGGAAAAACGTTCCCTTAAGCATTATAAGAATTGGCTTGCGGTCAGGAAAGATGGCAAGATTATTTCTGAGCTTGAGAAAGGTTATATTTATCTTTGCCCTGCCAGAAAAGAGTCTCAAGAACTTGTTCTGAATGTATATAAAGAAATGGTAAAAAAATATGCAATTGATGGCTTGCAGTTGGATTATGTGAGATATCCAAGGAGTATGCCTTATGAAAAAGGATATTGTTATTGTGAGTATTGTCAGAAAGAATTCAAGAAACTTTATGGAGTAAATCCCTTAGATTTAACGCCAGAAGGTAATCCTGAGATGTGGGAAAATTGGAGAAAATGGAGAGAAGATAATATAACAAGGTTTGTAGAAACAGTTATCAAGGAATTAAAAGCTATTAGAACTGATATAAAGATTTCAGCAGCGGTATTTCCAGAGTATGAATCCGCATTAACTGAAATAATGCAGAACTGGAAGCTGTGGACAGATAAGGGCTGGTTTGATTTTGTCTGTCCAATGATATACAGTGATGATAAGGAATGGGTAGATAAGATAACAAAAAATTTCCTGAAACTTGCGGGGAATACACCCACTGCTCCCGGAATCGCACCGTTTATGAAAATCCCGACGAATGATATTATTGAGCAAATTTTAGTTCTGAGAGAAGATAGAACGACAGGAGTAGTAATGTTTGCTCTGCATTCCGTAAATGACGACTTAATTTATGCCCTAAAACGAGGACCATTTAAACAACCAGCAAAGACGGGAATTAAGATTAAGCAGATGTAAATGTTTTTCAATCTTATCCAATTTGAAATTTCCGAAATACTTCTATATGTTATCTAAAGACGAGATTGCCTTGTCGGCTTAGTAGGGACAGAACAGTGTTCTGTCCCTACAATTCACAATGACACACTGGGAGTGTCATTGCGAGGAGGCGAAGCCGACGAAGCAATCTCGTATTTCATGTAAAAAGTTAGTATTTCTGAGGTCTCAATTTGTAAGTGTAGCGGTTTGATTTATCAAACGAATACCGTCGCATAAATGCGACCGCTACAATATTATTAATGAGGTACGGCGGCGGGGATTTTATAGGGTCCGAATTTCAAATAGTTTTTGTCCTCTTTTCTTAATGCATCGTAGTAGAAAATGATGTTTCCTTTAAATCCACTTTCTTCCAAGATGTTGATTTGATTAATTAATTGCAAAGGTGAAACTTCAAAGTAAGAGCCTATAGCAGGGATTGAGGACGTTTTTAAAGTGATTGATTTGTATTTGTTCAAGAATTTTTCAATCTCTGGTAGATATTCCGAATAAAATGAAGGGATAAAAAAGTCGAAGTATCCTTTTTCAGAATAAGTGAGCCAGTCTTGCACCATATATAGTTTTGAAGAATCAGCATCAGGATAAATCGGTATAGATAGATAAAGTTCAGGCTTGATACCCTTCAAGGTTGATGAGACTTTTTGTATGAAAAGGTCAATCTGATTGAGCCTAAAATTCTCCCATTTTTGTTTTAGTTCAGGATTTTTATCAGAATCTATCTGAGCCGAATCCTCTTTATATTCATTAAAGAATTTTGCTCTGCAATTATGACAAAAGCAAAAAGATTGGTCAAATGTAGTCGCTATAGGGTATCTGAGATAAGCGATATGGAAACCATCAGGATTGTATTTGACAAGCATCTCTTTGTAAAGATTCAGAAGAAATGCCTGAACTTCATCGTTAGTGGGGCATAGAAACACTCTGTCCTTTTCAAAGTTTGAGGAAAGCTCGTTATTTTTGTTTTTTGCAATCCAGGATGGGAACTTAATCGCGAGAGAAGATTCCGCTGTTCCAATGAAATAATTATCAACCCAGAAATGGACTTCTAAATTAGCCTTGTGACATTCTTCCATAAGGATTTGAAGTGGGTCAATGCCGACAAATTTTGGATTTTGTTGTATTACTTTGCCGGGATAAATAGCCTCACCATTGTAGAAAGTGTGAATAAATATGGCATTGAATCCGGAGTCTTTTATCTCATTGATATCTTTGACTATCTCATCTTTATTTTTATCTGATAAAGTGTAGAAGATGCCTCTTAGCTGAGCAGGATTGGAAGGAAGGGAACGGATATAAGCCTCGAGTGTATAATGATTATACTTTTCTGCATTTTCACCAGTTTTTTCGGCATTGTTAGATTGGATATATTTTTGTGTTCTTTCCTTATATTTATCTGCATTTTTGAGAAGTTCATCGATCTCATCAAAGTTGATTTTAATTCCATTTTTCTTGGCATTTTCCACGTTTGTATTTATCTTTTCTCTAATATCATTCAGTTGATTCAACAATGTATTAATATCAGTTGTAATGATTAGGGAATTATCTTTGATAGTTGCAAGAGAGCCAATAATTGTGGTATCATATAGCCATTTTATCTTATCACCCTTTGCGAGAATAATGAAATCAGGATTCAAGGTATCGGGTTTCAAATAAGTCATTTTTATTAATTTTTGAGATTGAATAACAACTTTGAGATAGTTTTCATTTTCCAATATTTTGCTATCAAATTGTTTGTCAAAAATGAAAATTCCGTCTTTTGTATCTGTGAAGAGTTTATTAAGAGGTGGAGGATTGAATGATATTATTTCTGTCTGGGCAGTTATGGGAGTTTTTATATAATCGTTTATTTGTGGGGTTCGAGAAAATATACACTGAATAATGGTGAAAAATGTCATTGTAATAAAAGTAAGACGATAAAGATTAATCTTCATTCAGTCATTTCCTCCGGAGAATTATTTATATAATTTATTATTTTTGATATAATCAATAATTTTGTTGGTTGTTAAAAATTGAATCGACTTATTTTGTTTCACAAGTGCTCTAATTAATTCACTGCTTGTATCAGGCAATGATGCTTGAATTATTTCATCACCGGATTTGTAGCGCAGGCATCTTGCCTGCTCCAGTAAAGCTGACGGGACGTCGGCGCTACCAATTCTGTGAAAGACGATTATCTTTACAAGTGATTTTATCATCTCGAAATTTTTCCATTTGTTGGTATCTTTTAAAACATCGGAGCCTATCAGAAAAAAATATTGATTATCGGGACGTGTATTTTTAAGATGTTTGATTGTGTTAATAGAATAGCTGATACCCCCCAACTCTTTTTCTATATCAGTTACTTCCACCGAATTGCCGAAAATTTCAAATGCCAACTTGCACATATTAAAACGATGTTCAAAGGTGGAAAGTGATTTGTTAAAAGGGTGATTAAAACAAGGGACAATCAGCACTTTTTTGATCTCGGTTGATTCGAGAGCATAATGGCAGAGAAATATGTGTCCAAAATGAGGAGGGTCAAAGCTCCCACCTAAAATGCCAATATTCAATATAACATCACCTTTTTGATATTTTGTAATGCGACATTTAAGTCGCGCCTTTTTGCGAGATAATAGATTTTCATTAATTATTGTTCCAAATCAGGGATTCTGTATCACTACAAAAACTTTAACCCCTCACCTTAATCCTCTCCCCAGAGGGGAGAGGGAAGGGTGAGGGGGCATATTTATTAATTAATGAACAATAATTTTAAAAATTTATAATCTCGCACCACTTATAGTGGATTAGTGTTGTTTTAATGTTCAGGACAGTCTAAGGTCAAGGAAAAATTGTAATGCGAGATTATAAACTTTCAAGAGGTATTGTTCAATTTTATGTGGAGTGCGAAAGCTTGCTACCGCTTTAGAAGGTGAGACCTTGGTCTCGCCAAGTATAACTGTAAGTTATGCAGAAACAAGTTTCTGCATATAAAAGCGAAAGCAAGCTTTCGCACTCCAAAAAAGAGAAAAATCCCGCGCTCTTTTTGTGAATAATAATTTTTGAAGATTTATAATTTCGCACTACATAATTTTTAGTTGATACTGAATTGCGGATAATATATAATTTACTTATTAATAACTTCATAGTGAAAGGTTGAAAGATGTTATATAATATCTTAACGCAACTACACTTTGGATATGATTTTTCTTTTAATTTTACTAATGCAGTTTTATGTGCAATTGTTATAATTGCTGGTGGTACTTTGGCGATGCAGACCAGTAAAAAAATATTCTGGTTAATACCTGTTGCTGGGATAGTCTGGGCAGTGTATATGCTTAAAAACGTTGGATAAAAGTTGACAATCTTTTGGAGTGCGGTAGCCAGGCTACCGCTTTAACAAGGCGTAAGCATGGCTTACGCAGTCCAAGTGGTAGCGGTCGGATTTATCCGACATTATATATTTCGTGCGATAAATCGCACCGCTACAGTGGAAGCAAGCTTCCACTAAACAAGGCGAAAGCAAGCTTTCGCACTCCAAAATGTGATTTGTGAACAACAATTGTTGTAGGGAACGGTCGCGACCGTTCCCTACTCTCTATTTGGCAGATCACATTTTTTCTGCACATAGATTCCAGTGTAAAGAGGATTGGTGGAATTAGGGTTGACACTTATTTTTTTTTGAGATAACAAAAGATTAGTATTAATTTTATATGGAAAGGAAGTTACAAATGTTTAAGGAAGTTTTTAAAGATACTTTAATCTCCATTTTTATCATTACTTTTATCTTATTCTTAGCCGGGGCAATCTATGGGGATGAAGACTTAAATTCTGATGATTCTCTTTCAGTCATTCAGGACGATACAATTGAAAATGACAGTTTTCCAATGGCACCGGATGCTCGCATAGAGGATTTATATTTTTCATTAGATAGTTTTGGATGGACTTCTGGCAATGCTTACCCATATTTTCTTACCCCTTCTTTCAGATATGATGGTGATAATCTTGTTATTAATACCCAAAATCTGGGTGAATATGGACGGTGGTGTAATGATTATGTAAATTTTCCTGAGGGTTGGCTTGGAGTAGACTCACTATTTAGAGCACAATTTTATGTTTCCACTAATCAAACCAATATATCCCGAGTCCCGGACATTAGATTTTTTATGGCAAATGTGTCAGGGCAATTGAACTTTGCATACGGCGTAAATAGTTATAATGGGGCTTATTCTGCTCCTACCGGTACTCCCAAAATGTATGAAGCATTCTTTGTTCCTCATGAGAGTAATTTAACGCCCGGGATGAGTTTTATATATGGTATAGAAACGGCAAATTTTAACTTCTATGAGCCTGATGCGGGTGAAATTTATCTTAGTAGAGTGGTTCTTGATAGAATTGATTTGCCTACACTAACCTTTACTAACATTCGTGATTTCCAATTAGATACCTGGAGATTTGTTTCCTATCCTACTTTTTCTGCACCTACACCGACTAAAAGTCCTAGTCGATTAGGTCTAAAAGCTCTAAATAATTTCGACACTTATGGCTTATTTCGGGGGGAAGGAGATTCGGTTCCATTCGAAGCCGATGGTAATGGTGATCCATACATCTATCGAGCATCGTTTTATATTTCGACAGATGTTACCGATCCCGCCAAAGTTCCACTCTTCAGACTTTCATTACAGCAAATTTCCGGAAGAGAAGGAGCAATCTTGGCAGTGGCAAGCATCTCTGGTTCCGATAGTGCACCTACTCCCTTAGGCGCTGGATATGATGTTTATTTTAAACCTCCGATTGAAGAGGTGACTACTGCTCCAATAGGTGAGAGAGTTGTGATACCCACATTTGAGTTATTAAATATTTTGAATGATGATGAGCCGCAAGGAACTATTTATCTATATGGGGCAAAAATTGATAGAATATCCCAGAGTGATTTACCAGTATTTTAGATAAGTTGTAGCGTGAAAGATTGTGGTGCGACATTTATGTCGCAAAGGTATGCGAGATGAATCTCGCACCACATCCTTAGATTTTACCTGCATTTTACACAAGAATTCTCTTGTGGTAAATTAACCATTCTATCACGAGCAATATTATTACTATTAACACAAAGTATTTCCAGATTTCTTTCTGGAGAATAATTTTTTCTTTTAATGCGGTTATTTTCTTATCACCAATTGAAAGAGTCTCTTTAGGTAATATATTTGACTCTTCGGAATTAAGTAAATTTACCCCGAAATATTTTGCCTTTGTGCTTGATATATCAAATTTGTATAATCCACTAAGAACTGTTTTATCGAATATGATTCTTCCATCCTGATTGGGACTAATATCAAGATTTGTATCAACAGGCAGTGTCAATCTCGCTGATTTTATATTCTCAGTGAGTTGAAAATCTATTACCTCACCTGTTTTCAAAACGGAATCTTCCGAGCCACCCATAAGACTTCCATACCAATTCATTATATTCAGTATCAGCATCGGAAAAGATGTATTAAGGGGGAGATTAGAGTTAAAAATATCAAAGGGAAAAGTTAATATATTTATTCCACGTCTATTTATGTAAGTAAGCAGAGGAGAAATCTTTCCCTCGATAATTGTTAAGACATCATCAGGGATTTTCATATTTAGAGAATTCTGAACAGTAACGTCATTGAAGGAACAGAATTGCGTTACGGGGTGATTTCTGTCCCAGTCATAGACATAATCTTTATCGATTGTTCCAACAGAATTAAATCCCTCCATCGGAGGAATTGCGTTTATAAAGATATAATAACCCTTTCCAATTGTAGATGGTGAGAAATTATCAAATATTACAATATCATATTCCTCTGTTCCTTTATAATCAGATGGCTTGGCAAGGAACAGCTCCACTGTCTCTATGCTTTTGAGTGCCTTTTCTACAAAGTAATTCCCATCGCTCAAAAGAAGAATCTTAAGCTTTTCTTCCTTTTTCAAAACTGAATAGGCAACGTTATCTGTCATTAAATCATCTTTTTCAGGAATCACTACTTTGATGATTCCCTCATCAGAAAAGGATTTGGTGAAAATGTGAGAGGTGTTTTGTGATGGGGATATTGTTTGAGTGGTAATATCAATCATAGTATTATTTTGGTAGAGTTCGAGGGTAATTGTTTTATTTTCTTTAGAAAAATTCGACATATTGACGAATGTTTGATACTCATTTTCAATTTGAGGAATTTTTCGTGTATCGAGGGCAATTATCCCGACATTGTTTGAACCTTCTCCTATCTGAATAAATCGGACATTAATATCTTTTAAATTAATCGTTTCGATATTTTTAAAAGCCCCATCACTCAGGATAAATATTTCGCATTCCTTAACACTTTTTGCCATAGAAGTTGCAATAATAAGTGCATCTTTTATGTCTGTGGGTGTATCATTTTGCTGAATTGATTTAATGGATTTTCTCAATTCATTTTTGTTGTTTGTAAATGATGAGACGATATTACATTTCGTATCAAAAGAAAGGATTGCGATTTTTTCATCACCATGGAGAGAATTAACAATCTCTAAGGCGATAGATTTTGCCTTATCAAGGCGTGTTTCGCCGTTTTGAGCTGATTTCATACTTGCCGAGACATCTATTAAAATGATGGATGATTTTGCCAGAGCGCTCCGCATCTTTATTGTGGGTCTTGAGAAGGCGAAAATAAGGAGCAGGGCAATAAGAATTTGTATAATCATCAACAGGTTTTTTCTCAATTTCTGAAATGGAGTGTTTGCGTAAATATCGTCAATAGCCTTTTTCCATAAGAATGTGCTGGAGATAATTTTTTCGATTCTTTTTAATTTGAGAAGATGTAACAGGATAATAATTGGAATTATTAGGAGAAGAAAAAATGCTAAAGGATTTAAAAATCCCATTTAAAAATCCTTATAAGAATTAACAAGGATATACAGGATGTAGTGCGAGATTTATCTCGCAGTTTTTGCGACATAAATGTCGCACCACATTGTCGGTTGTCAGTTTTAAATTGATAATTTGAATAATTTATCCTGTTAATCCCGTCTATCCCTGTTTACTATTCTTCATGGCTTTAAGATTTGTATTTTTTCATATATCTATCGATATCGCGTTCATCATCACGCTTTTTTATATCATCTCGTTTGTCGAAAAACTTTTTACCTTTAGCAACAGCCAATTCGAGCTTTGCATAACTGTTTTTGAAATACATTTTCAGAGGAATTAATGTGAATCCTTTTTTCGTTACCGCACCAATTAATTTTCTTATCTCCCTTTTATTGAGCAATAATTTTTTATCGCGTTTAGGGTCGGTGTTATATCTATTTCCTTTTTCGTAGGGACTGATGTGGAGGTTGTGAACGAAAACTTCACCTTTTTCAATACTGGCATAACTGTCGGAAAGGCTTGCCTTGCCGTCCCGAAGAGACTTCACCTCTGTCCCCTTAAGAACGAGACCTGCCTCATAAGTATCCAGGATATGATAATCGTGTTTAGCCCGTCTATTTGAAGCAATAATTTTTATTTTGTTATCTTTATTGGACATATTCTTGCAGTGGATTTGATTATTTACGATACTTTATTTTAACCGCAAAGGTCGCAGAAAATTAAAGTGTAGGGGATGCATATATGCGTCCCTTACGAACCTTTGTGTTCTTTGCGGTTTTTATGATGGTTCAGGATGAATATCCTAAACCATCTCGTGGTGCGAGATTTATCTCGCAAAAAGGATGCGACATAAATGTCGCACTACATCTTTGTAAGGAACGGTCACGACCATTCGCTATAACTAATACAATAAATACTTTTTTCTTTTTTCTATAAATTGATTTAGACCTTCCTGATAACTTTCAACAATTTTTTCTACGGGTTTACCCTCTTCTAACATTATTCGGATTTTATCTGTGCCGTTAGACTGGTCAACAGCCTTAATTCTTGCTTTTGCCTCTTCTAATTTGAAATTGAAATTCTCGGGATACATCTTCATAAGCACTTCCATAATGTAATAACCGACAACAACAGGCTTTATAATCTTTACATCTGTTATGATAATCTGAAAACCACTGCACATTTCATCTTTATAATGAAAGTAATACGGTTTATAATTGGCTGGATAGAAATAAACACCAGGAATGTTTTTCTCATTCAAAGCCTTTGTGACTTTTTCTCCATCCATCCAGGGTGCCCCAACTAATTTGAATGGGAGTGTATAGCCAACGCCGATATTGACAAGAGGCGTTTCTCCGAAGATTCCTGTTATGGGATAGTAAAAAGGTGTGTCGGGTTCGGGAATATGAGGAGAGGTCGGAATCCAGAACAAACCCGTATCTTTCCAGATCATATCTCTCTTCCACCCTTTCATCTTAACAACTTCTAAATCGCAATTAATATCAAATTCTTTGTTAAAGTACAGGGCGAGTTCACCAACAGTCATTCCGTGCATATAAGCAATCGGTCCAATTCCAATGCCTGACTTAAATGCCGGGTCGAGAACGGGTCCATCAACTATAAGCCCTGTGCAGGGATTGGGTCTATCAAGAACAATGAATTTTACGTTATTTTCCTTCGCCGATTCCATACAATATTCCATTGTGGAGATATAAGTATAAGATCTTGAGCCGATGTCCTGAATGTCAAATATTAAAACATCAACATTTTTAAGCATTTCCTTTGTTGGTCTGTTTGTCTTTCCATAAAGGCTAAAAATCGGTGCGCCTGTTTTGCTGTCGACCATATTCCCAACTTTATCACCGGCACGTTCACCACCTCTGATGCCGTGCTCGGGTCCGAATAATGCCACTAATTTCGTATCGGGAAGTGAAGCGAGAACATCTGCCGTATGACGAAGTTGGCTATTGACACCAGTTGCATTAGTAATAAGACCGACTCTCTTACCTTTTATCAAATCGAGCTGTTCCTTGATTAAAATCTCATTGCCAAGAGTTACTTTAGGTTTTTCTTTTAATGCAAGACCCTTACTAATTTCTTCACCATAGCTCATTTGAAATATTGCTCCTATTAATGAGATTAAAATTAAAGAAAATATTTTTTTTGTCATATCACGTCCTCCGATAAAATTTTGATTATCGTTTATAATAAATGAACACTATTCTGTTTGTGTCAAGAAAAAACAAGGAGAGGTGAGTTTTCTATATTTCTATTTTTTATTAGACTCTTACAAATTTTTCAAAAACTTTGATAGCGTTTGTAAAATGTTTGTTTATCCCCAATTCTTTAGGAGTGAGTCCAAGAGCGAGTCCAATAAGTTCGGAAAGGTAAATTATAGGTAGCTTAAATTTTGTTCCATATTCTCTGGCAATGTTGCTCTGACGCATATCAAGATTTGCATGGCACATTGGGCAGGCAACTACGACGATATCCGCACCCGCATCTTTTGCATTGGTTAAAATTTTGTTGCATAAATGAACCACCGACTCCGTCTTGGATAATGCGAATCCAGCCCCACAGCATTCTGTCTTGAAACTCCAGTCTAGAGGCTCAAGTCCGATTCTTCTCACAATCTCATCCATTACGGTCGGTTGCTCCGCATCATCAAATTGTAAAATCTTCGGTGGTCTTGTTAGTAAACATCCATAATAGCAGGCTGCTTTTATTCCTTCAAATTTCACTTTTATCTTTTCATCTAATTTATCCAGATAATATTTCTCAACGAATTGAAGGTAATTGATTATCTTAACCGTGTTGTTGTATTTAATTCCAATTTCTTGGGAAATTTCATTTTTCAGGTCAGGATGTTCCTTTAATTCTTTATCAACTTCAATCATAGCTTTGGAGCATAAAGGACAGGGAGCGAGAACCTCTTTAAATTCCTGCGATTCGATTAACGATAGATTCCGCATATTCAATGCGACATTAAGTTTGTGACTTGTCATATGAGATGATGATGCACCGCAGCAATTCCAATCATTAATTTCTACCAAATCCACACCCATTATATTATTGACCTTACGAATTGATTGGTCATATTCATTCGAGGTGCCGTGAAGTGCGCATCCGGGATAATATCCAACAGCCATTTAATGCTCCTTTAAAAGAGATTCGTGTTAATTCGTGTAATTCGTGGTTCAATCTTGTGTTTTTACTCTTTTTATTTTAGATTTCCATACTTTTTAAAAATCTTCTTTATCGTTTTTCTGTCCTTTATCATATGTGGTAGGATTTTCAATTTTCCTTTTAGCATCATCGCTGGTCCGAACTCTATGTCATTGAAAAATGTGAACGTTCTGAATTTGTAGTCCCGAATCATATCAATTTCTAAGACCCTACCGAATCTTTTTACCGAGTTAAGGAATGATTTATGAAATTCAAGCAGCTGTCTTTCTTCTTCAGGCAATCTATTTTCTTTAATAGCGATTTCTCTTAAGGCATCCATTACTGTAGCGGGCTTGCATTCTTTTGGACATCTCGTAGAGCAGGTCTCACAAGATACGCATAACCATATTGATTTTGCTGACATCACTAAATCTTTATGCCCCTGTTGAACGAGATGCATAATGCGATGAATGGAAATATCAAATAAATAATCCATAGGGCAACCAGCAGTGCATTTCCCGCAAACATAGCAGTCTTTCATTCTAAATCCTGCAAGTTCACTGACCTCATCAGCGAAATTAAGTTGTGCATTGTCTAATTGAATTGTCATTTTTCAAACCTCTAATTTGAGATCTGTGAAAAACTTCAAAAATGAGATTGATTCGTCGGCTTCGCCTCCTCACAATGACATTTTAAAGGCTCTGTCATTCTGAGCGAAGCGAAGAATCTCGTTTTTTCCCAGTATTTCAGAGATTACAATTAGAGACCTGTGAAATACTGAGGAAATTAAACAATTTTGTTTTCATTCCAACGACATATTTGTTGTAGGGGCGAGGTCACCTCGCCTTTTATTGATGGGCGGGGAAACCCCGCCCCTACATTTTATAAATCCTAACACATCTCAATAGAGAATTATTATTTTTCGTAGTGAGCGTTGTGTCGTTGTGGTTTAAGTATTATCACCATACAATAAATCTCTTTCCGAATGCAAACGAATTCACTAAATGCTCATTATAATACTCTTTGTCATTCGGGTCAAAGCTTGAAATTTTAACCTTTGGATGAGTCGCATTCAATATTCTATTGTTGCCAATATACAATCCTGTATGATTAATATTTCCCGAGTGACCTGTAAAATAAATAGCATCTCCAGGTTTCAAGCCATCAAGGTACCATCTCGTTGCAACAAGTTCTCCCGATTCAACTTGCTGGTTTGAATCCCGCGACAAATTTATTCCAAATGCACCATATACACTCATAATATATCCTGAACAGTCTATGCCATCTTGCGTCATCCCACCCCATACATACGGTGTATTCATTAACTCTTCCGCTGATTTGATAATATCTTTAATCAATTGTGATGATTTATCACCAAATATATTGATAAATGATTTATCAACGCTGATTGAGTTCATTTTATCAATTGAAGAATATGGAGGAATAGCAACATCTACACTGTTATCATTCATCTTGATAATTTTTAATCTTGCCCCGATAGGTATAGTGATTTTTTCCGATTTAAAAATTTTCTTGAACGAAGCTTTGGATCCATCCTGAAAAGATTTGAACTGTTCTTTGTTCAATAATATCAATGCGTCTTTTGGAATCCATCCTAAATATCCTGAAGAGGACATACAAAGATAAAATCTTGATGACTCGTCATATTTTAAGAGATAAATCAAATCACCGACAATTGCGTCTGTCATCTGTTCAGATTTGTCAGATGGTTTCTCGTAGATTAGCTGGTGAGAAACGTTTGTAATAGCGAAGATTTTATCGCCGAGACTTTTTGAGGGGAGAACCTCAATATTATCCGTAACATTCAGTTTAAGAATTTTGAGAAGATTTATCAGACTATCTTTCATCTCAGAAAAACTTACATCGCCTGTTAGTGTAACATCGCTGCCCTTTCCTGTTCCTTTTATATCGAAGTAAAACATCCGCTTATCATACCTCGCACGTTCTGAGTATTTATCAATGTAAATTTGAACATCTTCGCCTTTTCCAACTCCAGACGGTTCGAACTCTTTCGCAGATCTTTCAAATCTTTTCATATGCCATTCTTCACGCTCTTCTTCATTCATCTCTCTCTTTGGAATTAATGTACCATGTCTAATCTCGTATTTGCTTTTATCGTAGTTTAATTCTTCAGGAGAAGATTCTTTTTGTTGATTCTGAGCGAAGACATTGCAATAAAGGAAAATAAAGAATAAGGAAATTAAGTTTAATGCAAAAATTTTCGGTTTCATAAATTTATATCTCCAGATAAAAGTTTCTTTCTTTGATTGCAAATAGCTGCTTATATGTCAACATTAAATTACAAATACGGAACAAGTGTATGAGATAGATTACAAATTAAAAAGAATTTTATGAACTACGAAGAACATGAAGAAAGAAAGATAGAACGCAGATGACACGGATTAAAGACTGATTACCGCGGATTTAATTTAAAAACAAATCTGTGGATATTCGTAATTATTCATAATAATCAATGTTCATATATTTCATAAGTGATTGTTTAAAAACCCTTAAAAGCGAGATTGCTTCGTCACTGCCGTTCCTCGCAATGACAGTTTTAGAGTGTCATTGCGAACAGTCTTATCGTGAAGCAATCTCGTTGTTAGGACAAATATCTGAGTTTTTAAACAATCACTTCATAATTTAATTTTCGTGATATTTCGTGTCCTTTCGTGGCTAATTATTTCTTTGTTTTTGTCGTGTCGTCGTGGTTAGCTTCTTAATTTAAAGAGGTAAAAGTATGTCAAAAACAATAACCATCTTTGGCAGTTCTGAACCTACAGAAGGAGATGAAGAATATCAGATTGCCTATAACGTGGGTTATGAACTTGCAAAAGCAGGTTATTCTATCTGCAATGGTGGATATGAAGGGACGATGGAGGCATCTGCTAAAGGAGCTAAGGATGCTGGTGGTAAAACTTGTGGCGTTACAACTCTTCAATATTCACTCAGAACAAAAAATCAATATATTGATGAGGAAATTAAAACTCAAACCGCCCTTGAGCGACTCGAAACGCTGATTGAAAAAGGCGATGGTTATGTTGTATTAAAAGGAAGCACGGGAACTCTCGCTGAACTCTCTACAACCTGGGAATGGATTAATAAAGGCATCATTCCGTTTAGACCTATCATCTTATATGGTGAATTTTGGTTACCTACAATTAATACATTGAAATCAAATGAACCAAAGAAAATTGACCGTAGAGCAAAATCTCGGAAGAAAGTCACAATCGATTGTATAAATATAGCGAACACACCGAAAGAAGTGGTGGAGATATTAAGGAATCATTTCTCAGAAAGACAAAAACCTTGACAAAGTTTCACAAGGAACTCTAATTTAATCCTCACAAAAATAAAGTCAACAAAATGCCGAAGTGGTGGAATAGGTAGACACAAGGGACTTAAAATCCCTCGGGCTTTCAAGCCTGTACCGGTTCAAGTCCGGTCTTCGGCATTTTTATAGTGGTCCACGCTTAAGCAATTTTGCTGATAAGATAAAGATAAAAACAATAAAACCTGCCAAATAGCTTAGTCTTCCCAAGAATTCGGGTTTTCCCGATAAACTCCAAATATTTGCCAGAAAAGGAAAAAGTCTGGGAAAGAAAAGCCACAAAAATAGAATACATAAAACCAGAAGTATGACAAGAACAGTTATTATATTTCTCATATTGTTCTCGACAATAAGGAGAATTTGTCCCATTTCTCAAAGTGGTTAATTACAAAAAAATTATGTATCTTATATTAAACTTGTCAAGTTTCTTAGTAAATAGTAATTCATAAAAAATGAGGAATAGACGCAATCTTTAGATTGCGTTTGTTTTGCACAGGCTAAAGCTTGTGACTACCAATTTTATTGCGACATAAATATCGCATTACGGTATTTCAGGGGTCTCATATTAGATTCGTTAGGAAACCGTGGGTTCTGACTGGATATTATGTGATGTGCATCGTAACATAAGCTGAACTTCAAGATGTTTTTAGTGGACTTTATTAGAGGAGATCAACAACAAGTTTTATTTGCCGAAGGGCTTATTTGTACCGAAGTTATGAATTTAACCAAAACTTTAAAGAACGCACTGACGGTGCGGAATTCTTTGATCCACTTTTCGATCAGGTATAAACTTTCGTTATGTGATTTTTATTTACATTTTACTATTTATCAAAGGTTCTTAGATGAGGCAAATCACTCCCATCTATATCGATCCACTTTTGTGGACTCCCTTTAAAATATCCACAGATGATACATTCCAAATTTTTTTGACCACTTTTTATTGATTTGAGAATACAGGATTTAATATTACAAGAGGGACAGTTGATTACAGTATCATCTTCGGCATAAAATTCAGCAACCTCAACAATATCTTGAATGTGACCACAAAATAAACATTGTAGTTTAGCCTCTTTAGTAAATATGATTGCGTCTTGTAAACATTCAGGACACTCACAAAAATGATTTGTTTTAGGGCGATTTAAACTGTTTAAACTTGTTGATAAAGATTCCATTCTGGTTTCGACAAATTCTTTAAACTCATTAAGTTTGTGGCTTAATTCATGTCCGAAAACTGAATATTCTTCCCAATTTGTAGCAATATTATTATTATAAAATTCAATATATGTATTCAAACTCTGAGCTGTAATACCTTTAATGCTATTTCTATTAATGTCTATATGAAAATGGATGATTTTATTCCTTATTTCTCTGAGTTTTTTTATTAGATATTTATCTTTATTAGATAATTCTACGTTGCTAATATTTTTTAATCTTTTTTGTGATGTATCAATATCTACACTAACAAAATCACCCGACCATAAATTATTTACAGTAGCTTTATCTGGATTTAAAAATACTAATGACCAATGTTCCTCAGCCAATCGTGATTTTAACAATAATTCTATTGCTGATACCAAATGAAGAACAGCGAACTTCCAAGAAGTTTTATCATCTTCATTTACAAATTTGATTGCCGACTGAATGAAATCATGAGAACCTTTTAATAATGAATGTGACAATCTTGTCTCTATTTTGATTCTATTCATTTTTTGATCGATTTTATTCATCTATATTTCCGCATAATAATAAGGATCAGAGGTGGCGGCGTGATAGCAAGACTACACTATTATTATCGTTCCATTTCTGGAAAACTCGCCCTGTATTAACATCAGTGAATACGCTGTCTGCTGGAGGGTTTATTGGTACGCAGTCTGCGTTTGGCACGTCTATTCCTTCCATGTCTGTTTGATTCGACCAGGCTCAGATATTGCTAAGTCACGGAGGCGTGCTTTTGTGTCAAGAACTCGGCAGGTTGCTTCCTTCCCAATATCTACTTTCCGGGAGACACCATAGTGAATAATTTTGGATACGAAACCCGTCCATGAGTTGAGGACAAATGATGCCAACGCACCAACACCGATCGCAAATATTGCATCTAAGACCTCATCAAGCCATCGAGGATGAATGCGTATATCGACTCGCTTCGCAGCATCAACAGCTAAGTCCAAAGCAACTTTATTAAAATCTTTTTGCCGTGTATCAATCGCACCAGCTAAAACAGCCTTTCTCACTTTAAGGACATTTTCAACCCAGCATGAAACTCTTTGTTTCTCCCTTCGCTCAGCAAATGCGCTTGCCAGCACAATATTTGAAAGGTATCGTTCTGTATTTGACACAACAAACCGAACCGTTCCGCTTTTCTTTAGATGTGGTAGGACGCCTTCGCGAAATGGGTGGTGAATGACTTGGATGGATGATTTTTGCGCAATATAGTCGTGATATCTACCTCGCAGAAGTGCTGAAACAACATAAGCATCAGTCATAAGTCTAAAATTGTCGTCATCGGGCCAGTTAGTTGCATAGTGCTTTAACAAACTCAAATCACAACTTAATTCGCGAACTTTACTGAGCTCGATAGTTGAAACATTTAGAATCCGAGATAGCTCGGGGATGAACTCTTCGTTGTATAAGCCCCCCAATCTTTCGGAGTGTTCGATCCAAGCGGTAGTAATTGATCGTTCAAGCCATTTAATGAAGTTCTTGTTGTCGGCCTTTAGCTTTGCATATGTGTCACGAATCTTATCAACATTATCCTTGGCCCATTGTTTTGTGTTCCTAACCGCCATCTGTGTCAATTCTGAGTCAGGTCTATGATGGGATATCAACTCTGCCAAACCTAACATCAGATGACCATAAATTCCTCCTGCTCCGCTCTCTAGACTGGGGGCTGGTGCTATCTGGAGATGGCTAGTATTGATAAGAGAAGATGTCACTGTAATGGCACTCTGCCAAGCCCATGGGTAAGTTTCTGCTGGTCGTTTGGATCCAAGGACTGCAATTATCTCATATGTTGATGCGGAGTCGATATATCCTTGAGTCATTTGATTCTTCCTCATTGCATAAGTAAGCGACTATTAGGGAAAGGAACAGCTATCCGATTGTTATGCTTACCAACTACCGTGTATATAGTTCCGTCTAAATCCATATAGACAGCGTTTTGCTTCTTAATTAAGATGCAAACATAATTTCATTTCTATGCAGATATTGTTATTTTTCTTATCAATTAATTACAAAAAAATTATGTATATTAAATTAAACTTGTCAAGATTTTTAGTAAAAAGCAGTTCAAAAAAAAATAATTTATCAGAAATTATATTTTATATCGTCTGATATAAACAAATGAATCTTTTTGAAATACGAGTAGAGACCCCTGAAAAACTAACAATAGTAACTTAAAAACGAGATTGATTCGTCGGCTTCGCCTCCTCACAATGACACTGCAGGTAATGTCATTCTAAGCGAAGCGAAGAATCTTGTAGTTGGTTTTTCAGAGGTCTTAAGTAGAGAGTTCTGAAAAACTACTATTGGTTTACTGAATCAGGTTTGTAGTCCCTGCTTTAGCAGGGAAAATTCCTTCCCACTAAAGTGGGGACTACAAGCAAAGATGTCATTTTGTTAGTATTTCAATGATTTCAAGTAGGGAAGAAAACAATATGAAGAAAACATTTTTTCTATTAATCATTCTCGCTTCATTATATTTTTCAGCAATAAGGGTGAATTGTCAGCAAGCAGAAGGTGCTTTGCACGAGGCTGTCGCGGTTGATAATATCGAATTAGTCAAGCAGCTTCTCGATAAGGGAGCCGAGGTTAATAAAGAATTTGGACCGCTTAAATTGACTCCTCTCCATTGCACGGTCATTCATCCATCCGGTCCTCCAATTAATAAAGCGTCTGAGGGGAAAAGTGCCGAAATTGCATTGTTATTGATTAAACACGGTGCGAATGTAAATGCAAAATCCAAAAACGGTAGCACGCCATTACATCTTGCAGCATATTATGGTTTTAAAAATCTTGCTGAAGTGCTGATTCAAAACGGTGCAGATGTCAAAATAAAAACAGATGATTTAGGGATGACGCCGCTTCATTCTGCCGCTCAGAGAGGTCATTTTGAGATTGCCAAATTGCTTTTAGATAAGGGAGCGGAAATTAATGCTAAAGACAAAGATGGAAATACTGCGCTGCATCGTGCAGCACTTATGCAACAATATTTTAATCGTGAGCTTCCCCTTCTACTGATTCAGAGCGGAATCGATATAAACAGCAAGAATAATCAGGGGCAAACAGCTTTGGATATTGCCAGACTTGTAAAAAATGAATCTATGATTGAGTTGCTTGAGAATTATAAGACTAAAAATTAATCGGCATATAAAACGCTTACCTGTCTTTCTTTCATCATCTCAGCTACGCAAAACCGCTCCAAGTGACAATCAACAAAGGACAAATTTTTCTATCTGAATGCCTGAAGTACCGATTCAACGTCGGTCTTAGGCATTTTTTTATTGATTGCAAATAAGTAGCCACGAAAGTTCACGAAAAAACACGAAACAAGTTGAAATTTTATTGACACCAATCACATTGCCTTTTACGGTTGCTAACTATATATACACAGTGATTGTTCAAATCTAATCACAGAATCGTAAAGGTGCAACAAAACAATCTCGTATTTTATTGTATGTTATTAACATTTTTAAAAGTGTCATTTGTTGAGTTAAATGTATATCAGGACCAATAAAATCTGTACTCATTTCAAACGATAAAAAGAAATTCTCCGAAAGGATTTAATGATGAAATGGTTAAGCCTTTTTGTGATTTTCCTGCTATGTTTTACTTTTGCCAATGCGGAAATAGAGGAGGTTATGCTTCTTCCCTTCTCTCATTGCGATATTGGATTTACCCAAACACTCGATACAGTTGCGATGAATTATAAGGATAATATTGATGAAGCGATTGCTCTTATTGAAAAATATGATGATTTCTACTGGACGATTGAAAGCCTCTGGCAACTGGAACAATGGATGTTACGTTCCACTGATAAAGAGATCGACCACCTTAGAGAGTTGATTATTGCTGGTCGAATTGAGGTTTGTGGTATGTATAGCACTCAGCGAAGTGGACTGATGGGTATCGAGGATGCAAACCGAATGCTATATCCAATGCGGAGAATTCAGGAAAGGCTGAAGATACCTGTTTATACCGTTATGCAAAATGATGTGCCAGGCTATGCCGATGTTTTTCCAAGAGTATTGAGTTCTGCAGGTATAAAATATTTTCTGACCGGTATCAATTTAGGATTTGGTGGAGGAACTACTATACCCAGAAAAGAGAATCCCTTTTATTGGCAATCAATGAATGGGGATAAAGTACTGACGTGGATTGATTACGACGGCTATGTATCAGTTTGGCCCTGGGGTCTCAATAATATTTTTGAGGCAGAACAAAAGGGATTACCAGATGGTGGAACTTTTTTTATTCAGTCTATTAAAAATCTCGAAAAGGATGGTTACCCCTACAAAACCTTTATGCTGATGTCAGCAATGGGTGATAACAAGAATCCGAGAGCAATGGAGCCTTTCTTTTCATTATTGTCAAAATGGAATGCAGAAGGGAAAAAACCCACTCTTCGTTTTGCCACACCCAAGATGTTTTTTGAAAAAATTCTTCAGGAAGCTGACCAGCAAAATCTAAAAACATACAAAGGCAATTGGCATGGATTATGGGATGCAAGAACCTGGAATCCAGCAGGAAATATTTTGGGTCGATGGGCTCAACAGAATTTGCCTCTGGCAGAGACTCTGGAGAGCATCAACACAATTCAAGGATTTATCTCCTCTCATTCTTATGATTTTAATGAAGGGTTTATGGCGTTATACAAACACATTGAACATACCTGTGGTGGTGATCCGGGCTGGCTTGTGTTACATACAGAGGAAGAAGTCAAACGGGAGAATGTTTTGACTCTAAGATTTGCCCAGGATGCGTATTATTCTGCTGCGAGGGGAATTTCCGAAAATATGCAACATCTCAGTGATCAAATGCAAACGGACAAATCCAGCATTATTATTTTTAATCCACTTCAGTGGAAACGCTCTGCACTCGTTAACTGTAACGTCTCTCGAGATTTGATTAATAAGTCATTTAAGCTTCTTGACTCTGTATCGGGTGAAAGTATTCCTCATACATTGGAGCCAGAAAATGCTCTTCTTACCTTCTTCGCAACGGATTTGCCTGCTGTGGGTTATAAGAAATATACAGTTGAAGTAATGGATGCCGCTGAAGCATCTCCATACACAAAAGCAAATAAGGGTAACACTATCGAGAACAAATTTTATCGAATAAAGGTTGATAAGAGCAACGGTGCAATTGAAAGCATTTTCGACAAGACAGCGGAACGGGAGCTGGTCGATAAAAAGACAAAATATCCTTTCAATGCCATAAACGTTACTCGCAATTTACAGCTTGCTAAAGGAGAACCAGGAGAAACAAAAGAATTCAACTGCAACATCCAAATACTCGATGGTCCTGGATACAAGCGTCTGATTATCAGTCGTGAGGGCACTTTCTTTCCGAGCACAGTTATAACGTTGCCTGATGATTTGAAACAAATTAATATTTCTAACACACTTGATCGTTATAAAATGCCTTATGTTTCTGCCCAAGACCATTCCGATTATTACAATTTTGTATTTCCTTTTGCATTGAAGGAGGAAAAACTTTCAATCTATGTGGATGGTCCTGATGGCTTCTATCAATATCCGGAGAATTATCTCCCTGGAGCATATCTTGGTGCTATTCAAAGCCAATTTGGCATTCATTTACAGGAAGGGGACAATTTTGGAATAACTATAGCTCATCCCCAGTCTTTCAACTGGTGCGTTGGAGAATTTTATTACCATCGACAGGCAACAGAAGTGGGGAAACTCCCTCCTTCTTTATGGTCTGAAGGGATACCCAGGGGAACATCAATAAGACCATTGAAACCTCTCCTTTTCTCAACGGCTGTGCAATATGTGATTGAAGGGGAAACGTCTGATATTGGTATCACAAAATTTCGTGAAACGGAACCGGGAACAGACCCAACTATGACATTTGAATATTCATTCACTACCAATATTGCCAACTTTGATTCTTCCCAAGCAACGAAATTCTGCCGACAAGCAGTGATACGTCCCTTTGCGTATTATGATGGATTATATTTCGGTCCTCGAAAGGGAGCATTAAAAGAACCTACAGGAAGTTTTCTAACCATTGAGCCTGACAATGTATTGATGACAGCATTCAAACGAGCTGAATTTGGTGATAGTGATGAATACATTTTGAGGTTCAAGGAATTGCAGGGAAAAGAAACAGAAGTAACCGTTCAAATGCCATTCAGGATTGCTAATGCCGTTGTTACTGACATCTTGGAGCAACCCCTACCCGATATGTCCTCATTGAATAAAGACCCTATCCATTTTATTATCAGTCCCTATTCTGTGCAAACAATCCGTGTTCAATTTGCGAAACAAAGAGAATAATATTATTGTGTTATTAACCACTGAGGATTTATTTTCGACTTGGCATAAAGAACAAAAATTAATTTGACCACGAAGGACACGAAGTTCACGAAGAAAAATTTTTGTAAATATTTATATAAATATCTTTGTGTTCTTTGTGAACTTGGTGGTTCAAATGTTGTTAAAGGATTATTTAATAAATTTTGTCTCACCCTTTTTACTGAGGGGCAGAGACATTTGCCCGAAGGGAGTGTTCACATCAAGATTTCCTTCGAGTTTATAATCCGAACCTTTTCCAGCGAGCATCTTGAACAAGGCAAAGCCAAAATTTTTCGGTGAAAATGAAATGGGTATTTCAATAGTCCCTTCTCCACCTGATGCCGCAAAGGATGTCGATTGACTCAGCGAGCTTTTCCCGACCTCAACATCTCCAAGCGATAGTGAATAACTTAGTTTTGCCAAATTCATAGCGAATTGATTTTTGTTGACACAGTGCAATTGAACTCTTGCTGAGGCTTCATCCAAACTTAACTTATCCCACTTAATCTGAGTTATTTTGACCTCGGGAACGGTCGGGATGGGAAGGTCACCACTTTTGGATATAGGCAATTTAATCGGACCAACGGCAGGTGCATTTACGGAGAGATTCATTTTTGCCTCGTAAGGGATAACAGCTCCGGGACGAACATCTTTTAACACTTTCAACAGCTCAAGATAATTTATTTGGACTTGTAAAGGAATGGTTTTAGTTTCTTTGGCGGGAACGGTTCCTTGAATATCGGCTTTGCCTGAGAGGAATGGTTTAGCGTTACTTGCCAAATTATAATCAACATTAACAAGTGGAAGTGCCACAGCATAATTATTTTTTATTTCAACATCAAATAATAGTGTGGCAGAATCCAGTCTTATGTTATCAAGTTTCACACTGGTTATACGTGCATTCGGTGCATTGGTTTTTAGAAAATCCTTTATTAATGCGCAACTTGAGAATAAAAGTGAAAGGGCTGTCCCTAACAGAAGAATTAAGAGAGAAATGTTTTTTTGTCTCATAATGTTACTCCCTTAGTATTTTCTTTGATTAATGTCAGAACACCGTCTTTGAGGAGGTAGATTTTATCCATCATTTCAGCGATTTTGTGTTCGTGGGTTACAATGATAAGGGATTTTTGATTGGTCCTAATTATATTGATGAGGTCATTCATTACGGCATCGCTTGTTTTTTCATCTAAATTTCCTGTCGGTTCGTCAGCAAGAATGATATCGGGGTTGTTCATTAACGCTCGTGCGATGGCAACTCTCTGCTGTTCACCGCCTGATAATTGTGATGGCAAATGATTGAGCCTATCACCTAATCCGACTTGAGAAAGAAGTATTTTTGCCCGATTAATGATTGTTTCCCTTTTATCTCCGCTAATCATTGATGGAAGAAAAACATTTTCGAGAGCAGAAAATTCTGGTAATAAATGGTGAAATTGAAAAACAAATCCGATTTTTTTGTTTCTATATTCTGCAAGCTGATTTTCAGATATATTTTTTAGATCGATTTCATTGGCAATAACAGACCCATCAGTTGGAAAATCAAGCCCACCAAGAATATGGAGTAATGTGCTTTTACCAGCACCCGAAGCTCCCATTATGGCAATGCAATCCCCTTTGTTCAATTCTAAATTGACTCCGCAAAGGACTTCAAGGACCCTTTCTCCATCAATGTAATTCTTTTTTATTTCAACTGCCTTGAGAATATTATTCATATCGTAACGCCTCGACAGGGTCTAACTTTGCCGCTCTGTATGCGGGTAAAATTCCAGCACCAAGACATATTGCCATCGAGCAAAATGCTATCAGGAAAATGTAAAATGGTTGAACGTCCACAGGCATTGTCGATAGGTTATAAACCGCTTCAGGTAAGGATATGAGTTTATATTTTTGGAGAAGATAACAGGAAACTAATCCGCCAGTTAAACCCAGAAATGTTCCGACAAATCCGATGACAAGCCCTTCTATGAGAAAGATTATCAGGATGCTTTTGTTTTTGGCGCCCATAGATTTGAGGATTCCAATTTCACGTGTCTTTTCTATCACGACCATTATAAGCGTGCTGATAATATTGAATGCGGCAACAATGACGATGAGGAGAAGAATCACAAACATCGCAAATTTCTCAAGTCTTAGTGCAAAGAAAAAACTCTGATGTCTTTCCTGCCAGGTTAGAACTTCGAACATTTGCCCGAGTAATTCTTTTATCTCACTGGATACTTTTTCAGTAGCGAACGGGTCTTTGAGTTTGACCTGAATGGAGTCAACCAGGTCTTCATTAATGGCGTAAACTTTCTGCCCTGTAGTGAGATTGATATAAGCAAAATTCGCATCAATCTCATAAATCCCCGATTTAAAAAGCCCCGCTACATTTAACTTTCGAATCATTGCTCTTGGACCATTGGGAGTTCTCACGAGCCTTGTGATCGCATAAACGGATTGTCCCACGCTGACTTCGAGTTGATTTGCAAGGACAGTTCCGAGAATGATTTCATTATCATCAGGATATTTTTTGCCGAGAAAATTATTCTTGGCAAGGTCAGTGACGTTTCCCTCCAGCTTCGGGTCTATGGCTCTCAAAGCGGCACCAATCTTCTTTGATTCAATACCTGCATATTTCGATAGCATCGCTTGTCTATCAATTAATGGACTGGCTCCGATAACGCCGTCTATCTTTTTTATTTTTTCGGTCAGCATTTTGTAATCATACATTCCGCCGTAGAATCTCGAATAGACCTCAATATGAGCGAGAGAACCTGTTATTCTTTGCATCAAATCTTTGTCAAAGCCATTCATCACAGAAATGACAATGATAAGTGCCATTACTCCCAGAGCCACACCAGCAATGGAAATCAGAGTTACGATAGAAATCAGCGATTTTCCTCGTCTTGATTTAAGATAGCGAAGTCCTATGAACCATTCAAATTTCATTGTTTGTTCTTTGCTTAATGTTGTGGTGCGAGATTTATCTCGCAATTTTTGCGGCAGGGATGTCGCACCACAGTTTTTCAGATTTCTCAAATTAGATGGAATTTAGGAAATACTAAAACCGATATTGATACCACTGGCAATAATTTTTTTAATAGAAACTTAACCGCGAATCACGCTAATTAACGCCAATATATAAAATATTAATTAGCGGAGATTCGCGAAATTAGCGGTTGCACCTTGAATTTTGTTGTATTCATTCTTTTTGTGGTTCGATTATTTCGGCATCTTTTGGGAAATTGGGCTGAAATAATGAATCTTCAAAGGATTTATTTTTAATTGTTTTTTTAATGAAGAGAGTTGTTTTGTCTTCTTCATTTTCCTTAAGAAAAATCTTTATCGGTTCGAGTTTATTTGTATCAATCCAGATTTTGATTTCCCGAAAGATTGGCTTCTCAATTTTAGGTTTGATTAAAAGATGAATGCCTTCGATTGATGCTTTGTCTTTATCTGGTTTTAGAGATTCGATGTCTTTGATTATATCCTTTCTTGCCTTTGCGTATTCAGGGCTTTCGCCTTCAATTACGGAATTGGAATCAGTACCTTCTGTTTGAGATTGAGATGGTTTAAAATCATTTTCGTAATCGACCTTAAAGGATTTAATGTCAAAATCCTGAGATAATTTTTCTACTGAACCGCCATAACCGATGAGAATTTGACTCATCAGTTTTTTTACCTCTGTTTCGCTCGTTAAATCATATTTTTCAACCTGATTAATTTCTTTCGTATAAACATAAGCAGTATTTCCGGTGATTAAATTAATACTTTCGTCAGGGGGAAGATAGTCGCAGCGGAATGTATCAGGAATTTTATAATAGAAAATCGCTTCAGAAAAAATATCCTCAAGCATTAAGCCTGATATTCTTATCTGATAAAAAGAGACTTCAAGGGTCTTAACTTTCTCCTGTTCTTTTTCAAGTCGTTTAAGGACTTCTATCGCCTTGTTTCCCTTTTCTGAAGCTGTTTTGGTAATTTCAGTAGATGATTTCTCTTCTGCAAAGATTTGGGGTGTTACATTAAGGAGCACGGATATAGACAGAATTAGGAAGAAAAGAAACAGGCATTTTTTCATATTCTTTACTATCAGTTTATGGAACCATATTTTAACTTTCAAATTAAGACTCCTTTTATATAAAATAATATAAAAAAATATATTATTAGGTTGAGGAAAATATAGTTAAAAACAAGATAAGTTTGTAACTTGACTGGGTTCTTCGCAGTTACAAAGAGTTTTGACAATTTAATGAGATCAACTTTATTGAATAGATTTGTTATTTTCTTTCAAACATTTAATAATAACCAAAGTAATGTTATCAATCCCACCTGCTTCATTTGCCTGGTGAATTAGTTCGTCACAGCATTTGGATAAGTCATCCTGATTTTCCAATATGATATTTTTTATTTTTTCATTTGATAGCATTCCAGATAAACCATCAGAACAAAGGAGGAAAATATCATCAGCCCTGACAGGTTCTGAATAGAAATCAACTTGTATCTCGAGCTTATTTCCCAATGCCCGTGTAATCACATTTTTCCATTTATGATTTCTTGCTTCCTCTTCTGTTATGATATTTTTCTTCAATTGTTCATTAACCCAGGAGTGGTCTGTAGTTAATTGAACAAAATTATCATTTCGGATAAGATAAGCACGACTATCACCCACGTGAGCGATTGTGGCAATATCATTATTAACAAATAAACCAACCATTGTGGTGCCCATACCTGTATAGTCGGAGTGGTCACTCGAGAGGTCGTATATAACTTTATTGGCGAGTTTAAAACCTGTGAGGATTTTGTTTTCAATTTTGCTTAGTGATTGCTCGACACCGAAGGGCCAGGTAATGTCGCTGTCAAATTTGCTTTTGACAATAAAATCGACAATATACTCAATGGCAGTTTTGCTCGCAACTTCCCCAGCGGCGTGTCCACCCATTCCATCAGCGACTAAATAAATCTGATATTCGTTGGAGATATAAAAGCTATCTTCGTTATGGGTGCGTTTCAAGCCTACGTCTGATTTTCCGAATGAAATGATTTTCATATATAAATATTTATTCTCAAAATGATTATAGTATACGATTTATACAATACAATTTTGGAGAAGAGATGTCTAATATTTTTCTATTAAATTGAAAGCATTTCATTTTTAATGATATTAATACTGTAAAGAAATCGGTTGATTCTTTATTATTGAATTACTATATTATTTTCATTCTATTTCTTACAGATTGTTCTATTAATATAATTAGTTTTTTCAGAATCCATTTCAATAAAAATAGATAAAGTTATTAATTGGATTAGTAAACTATCAATTTACCGAAGATGTCAACTTTTTTGTAAAATTTAATTAGAGACCGCTGAAATACTAATAAATTGTAGGGGCGACGTCTCGTCACCCTTGAGAACTGGGCGGGGAACCCCCACCCCTACAAGTTGTATAACTTAAATATTTCAAGAACCTCATATAAGATTTTTAAATTGATAAAAAATTTTGTAACGTTTTCAGGGGCTAAAGTAACTATATATACAGAAAAGGAACTTCTGGATGCTATTCATCTTGATGCACATCATCGATAGTTCGGAGGAACATAGGCTTATTGAACTTGTGATGGAAGGTGATGAGCTGGCATTTGGTAAGCTTTACGAGGCTTATTATCAGCTTGTTTTCGGGTCAATTTACTGTAGGATAGCTGTTCCTGATATTGTGCAGGATCTGACTCAAGACACATTTATTCTAGCGTGGAAGAATATCAAAAATCTGAGGAATAAAGGAAAGTTTAGACCCTGGTTATTAGCAATTAGTAAGAATTTATGTGCAAGATATTTTAAAGAAAAGGCGATTAATGTGAGACATATTGCTATGGAGATTCAAGATGGCACTACATTCTCGTCGCCGATGGATGTGAGTTTTTATTCTGCGATTAAGTTACTAAATAAGCTCCCGAAAAGATACAAACTTGCGACATTTTTGAGGATTGTCGAGGATATGAGTTACGAGGACATAGCAAGAAAGTTAAATATTTCCACCACATCGGCGAGGACAAGGGTTCATCGAGCCCTGAAGATGATTAAAAAAAGGCTTAAATAAAATGAAGAAGTGTAATAAGATTCAAAAATATCTGGATAGCTACTTGACGAATGAGCTTACGGAGAAGCAGAAAAGTTTTGTTGAAGAACATCTTGAGACCTGTTCTGAATGCAAGTCGCAATTAGAGGAATTGCGTGCGGATAAAGAATTTTTCAGAGAAGCATTTAAAGGTGTCAAGGCTAAATATAATCCCGAGTTTGTCAAAGAGCTTCCATCAGTGGAACAAGAAGAGCCTAAAATGGGACTACTTGTAAGAATTTTAACTACTAAGAACTTTTATAGATTTGTAACAGCCCTTCTGATTATTGTTGCCCTTGTTGTTTACTACAACTATACAAGTTATAATATTATCAGGCTTACCTTGATTAATGGTTATGTGAAA
>Ga0315274_10002040_pt1 | contig 30923 bp, 23 predicted proteins | sample YL17G02_20_MG_FD_203700 | JGI IMG/M metagenome (GOLD analysis project Ga0315274, IMG submission 203700) | Sediment microbial communities from Yellowstone Lake, YNP, Wyoming, USA - YL17G02_20 | ecosystem: Environmental > Aquatic > Freshwater > Lake > Sediment | place: USA: Wyoming | collected...
GCGGCCTGGGCGACGAACCCCCCAAAGACATGGAACAAGGGGATGGCCACCAGGACCGAGGCCTTCCCGGCCAGACCTTTCAGCAGCGGCTTGAGGAACCAGCTGAATCCCTGCAGCTGCGTGCAGTAGCGGTTGAGATGGGTGAGCATGACGCCCTTCGGCACGCCGGTGGCGCCGCCCGTGAATGTCAGCTCACATAGGTCTTCGCGGGGGTTGATGGCGACGGCCGGGGGATCGTCGTCGCCTTCCTTCAGGAGCAGGCGCAGATCATGTGCGTCTGTTGGCAGCGCCCTGGACACAGGCTCAAGGTCATAGCCTGCGGTCGAGGCCAGGAGCAGGCGCTCTACCTGGGTCCGCCGGCGAACCGCCTCGACCCGTTCCAGGACGTCTTCCTTGGAGATGATCATCCGGCTACCCGACTCGCCAACCACGTGAAGCAGGCCGTCCTCGCTGTGCAGGATGCTGGTGGGCACGACCACGCCGCCGGCCTTGAGCACCGCCCAGTAACACAGGAGGTACTCAGGGCAGTTCGGAAGGTACAGGCAAACGCGATCGCCCTTCTCCAAGCCCAGCCGGGCGAAGGCGCTCGCCAGGCGGTCGGACCAGCGCTTGAGCTCGTGATACTTGACGGAGCGTCCCTCGAACAGGATGGCGGTCTGTGTGGGGAAAGCTGCCGCGGCCTGATCCAGCACCTGGAACAGAGGTGCTTCGGGGTATGGCTTCAGGCTTTGCTCGAGCTTGAACGGACCGAGCTGGTAGCTCTTGAGCCAGGGCTTGTCGGCCTCGGGCATCGGGCTTCCTTTCAGAGCGCGCTGCGCTCTTCGCGTGCGGACTCGTGCCAGAAGTCCGCCACGAACTCTTCGAGATCCAGCTGGCGCAGCCTGTCGGCGGTGGGGATTCCCGATGCCTGGTCCCAGCCCCGGAAGTTATAGTAGGCGTCGAGGAAGGCGTCCATCATCGGCCGGTCGATGACCATGCCCGCCGCCGGGCCGCCAGGGAGCGGCTCCTCCATCAGCCGTGCCGGCAGGACATCGTGCTGGCGACGATGGCCCTCCCGCGCGCAGTACAGGCGTTCCAAGTTGTACACACGCTCACCGCTTCTGCGGAATCCCTCCACGCCCAGGTCCCAACCGGTGGCGGCCTCCAGCAGATCGGTCACCTCCTCCGCCGTCAGCCCCATCGCCATGAACTTGCACCCCCCGAGGCAGTCCATGGCGGTGAGCGCGTCCTCCAGGTCGACCAGGACCTTGGCTTCCTTAGGATCGGCGACGAAAGGATCCCGAATGGCACTGTCCTCGACGATCAGAAACGGAACATCGACGAACGCCGGGCCCTGGATGTAGCCGGTCATGTGATCGCCGCCACGGTTGGCCGTGACATACCCCAGCCCGGTGATCTTGGCCGCGCGAGGGTCATAGGCCGGGAGCTCGAGCCCCTTGACCTGCATGGCGAAGCGCTCGCTCCCCTGCCCCAGCCGCTCGGCCATCCGCCGGCTGCCCTCCGCCAGCAGGTCGCCCACCCCCTGGCGCCGGGCGATCTTCTCGACCAGGTCGACGATGGCATCGGCATCGCCGAAGCGAATCTCCATGCCATCGGTGTCGCGGGGAGTCAGGATGCCGCGCTCAAAGCACTCCATGGCGAAGGCGATGGTGGCGCCGGCGCTGATCGTATCCAGCCCAAGCTCGTTGCAGCGATAGTTGGCCATGGCAATGGCGTTGAGATCGGCGACACCACACATCGCCCCAAAGGTATCGGTCGTCTCGTACTCGGGGCCCTCGCCCTTGTGTCCTGCCCACTTGCCCTCGCGGATCTCGGTGCCTCGGCCGCAGGCGACCGGGCAGGCAAAGCAGCGCACGCCTTCGACCAGGATCTTATCGGTCATCGCCGCGCCATTGACCTGATCGATCCCGTCGAAGCGGCCCTCCTGCCAGTTTCGGGTTGGATAGCCGCCGCGCACGTTGACCATATCGGCCAGCATGTTCGTGCCATACGTCTCGAAGACTACCTTGAGCAGTGACTCGTCGAGCAGGGCGCGCTGCCGGTCCACCGCCATACGGAACCGCGCAACGTCCGCCAACGGGACGGGCTGCTTGCCGGTACAGGCGATAGCCTTCACACGCTTCGACCCCATCACAGCGCCCAGACCGCAGCGTCCTGCGGCGCGATGCTTGTTGTTCATGATCGAGGCGAATCGCACCAGGTTCTCGCCTGCCGGCCCGATACTGGCGACGGTCAACGATGGAGCGATCTGTTGGACAAGTGCGTCTTCCGTCTCAGGAACGGACTTCCCCCACAGCTGGTCTGCCTCGCGCAACTCGCCTTTGCCGTCGTGGATGAACAGGTAGACGGGCCGGGGCGAGATGCCCTCGAAAATCACGCCGTCTACGCCAGCAAACTTCATCGCCGGCCCGAACGATCCTCCCGAGTTGGCTTGACCCCAGATCCCGGTCAGTGGTGATCTGGCCACGACGGAGTAGCGCGAAGCGCTGGCCGAGGTCGTGCCCGTCAGTGGACCGGTCATGAGGATCAAGTGGTTCGCCGGGCCGAGCGGATCGGATCCCTTCGGGACCTCCTGGTAGTGGTAGCGGGTGGCCAGCCCTGCCCCGCCCAGGAACGTCCGCGCCCAATCCAGGCGGGTCTCCTCCTGGGTAACGCGGCCGTGATCGAGGTTGACTCGCAGTAGCGTGCCGGTGAATCCGTGGGACATCGGGGCCTCCCGCAAAGGTTCGGTCGCGCGGGGATGAAAGCAAGGTTGTGGACCCGGAATGGAAGAGACGGCAGCGCAGCCCACGGCCGGGTCGAGCAGGGATGGAGCGCAAGGCACACCGGCGTGGGGGGCGCGTCGCGGGTCGGTTGGATTATGGTGCACATATGGCCTCCCGGCAAGGGGGCTGACCTCGTTCGATATGTTAGGAGGCAGAGTGGCTGTCAGGCCAGGATGGGGAATGACGCCCGAAGACGCCGTCCGGGGGCGAGGTGCGGATCGCGGCGGCCGAGGGGAGCCTGCGCTTTTCCCTGGCCGGCACCGGGCGGGCGGCCATGAGTTGGATCAGTAAGGGTGGTAGGGGTAGGGGAGGATGCGGGGACGGGAGGCGCCCTTCCCTCCTGCGGCGCTTGAACAATCCTAGCATGACGCGGAATCGGCCGGCGTCAAGTCGAGCCCGGCAGCCCATCTTCTCCGACCCGAGGAAGCCGCCGATGTTCGACTTGGCCCACAGGTCGGTGGCGAGAGGGCGAGCACAGAACACCGCCTGGCCGACAGCTGGGCCGGCTGTCCCGGTCTATGGGCCGGTCGGCAGCGCGATCGGCGCCTCGTCGTCGACCGGGTCCACCTCGGGTCGCGGACCTGGGCTAAGCAAGTGAGCGCCCAGGGTCACCGCGCCGAGAAAGGCGCATTGATCTTGGAGCGAAACACCCGTCCGGGAGGACGTCCCGGACCGCAGGTCGATCTCGAGGATTCTGGCACCGACGAATGGCGTGAGCGAATGCTCCCGACCCTTTGCGGCCCCACCCGCCTGATTCTGTCTGTCGCGCTCCATCCCCGACGAGCGGATGCCGCCGGTCGGTCCTTCAGGGATTCGATCGCGCCCGCCTCAGCTCGCACGCGGCAGTGCGCCGGCAGGTTCCTTTGCAGGCATCTGACTCATGGCGTACTCGGCCAAGGCCGTGATCGTCAGGCTCGGGTTCACCCCGATGTTGGCCGGCACAATCGATCCGTCGATGACGTACAGGCCCGGGTGCCCGAAGGCCTCGCAGCGCACGTCGATCACGCCGTTGTCGGTACTGGCGCCGATTCCGCACCCGCCCAGGATGTGCGCCGTCATCGGCACACCCAGCAGGCCCTCGGCCACATTCCCGATGGGCAGTCCGCCGATCTTGGCGGCGAAGCGGCGCACGACCTGGTGCCCGGTGTAGATCTCCGTCTGGATCGGCTTGTCCCGCTCCGGTTCCGCCACGGTCTTCCGCCGGAACAGCGTGAGCAAGCTCCGGCCGAGCCTCAAGTGCAGGCGCGAGTCCTCCGTTTGCATGACGAGCAGGATAGTGGCCCGCCGCGACAGACCCGGACGCAGTTTGACGTCCCAGAAGTTGCGCGCTTCCCGCAGCGGCCAACTGACGAGCATCCACAACCGATTGACGAACGAGCGCTTGCCCTCGTGCAGCGGACCTGTGAGCACCCTCATCACCAATGACGATCCCTTGGGGAACCGAACCGGCTCGATGCGCGTCACCGGATCGGCCTGGAAGATCGAGGTGATCGAGATTCCCTGAGAGTAGTCGATGGCCTCATCCTTGCTTCCACCGCCGAGGAGCGCCTCGTTGTTGGTCCGCACCGCATACCCCAGCCGAGGCGATAGCCGTGGCAGCTCGCCCCGCTCCCGGCAGCTCAGCAGTAGACCAACCGTCCCCAGGACCCCCGCGGCCAAAACGACACTCGCCGCCTTCACCACCTTCTCTCCGCCGGGCACAGGCCCCGGGCGTCGGAAGGCGACCTCGTAGCGCATTCCGCCATCACCGCCGCCGGTCAGCGACCGAATGCCGGTCACCTGGCTCCCTCCCAGGATCTCGGCACCCTGCTCTCGGGCGAAGTACAGGTAGTTCTTGACCAGTGTGTTCTTGGCGTTCTCGCGACAACCGACCATGCACGCGCCGCAGTGCGTGCACCCTCGCCGCCGCGGCCCCCGTCCCGCGAAGTACGGATCGGCAACCTCCACACCCTCCTCCCCGAAGAAGATCCCGACTTGCGCCGGCCGGAAGGTGTCCCCGTAGCCGAGCTCGTCGGCGATCTCCGCCATCCGTTCATCCGCCGGCCACAGCTTCGGGTTCGGCGCCACGCCCAGCATCCGCCGCGCGGTCCCATAGTGAGGCTGCAGGACGCGTCCCCACTCGATCGGCCGGTTCCACTCCGGCCGCGCAAAAACCTCGTCCTTGGGCTGCTCGAGCACACCGCAGTACACCAGGCTGCCCCCACCCACCCCGCTTCCATGCAGGACCATGACCCCCTTCAGGACGCTGATCTGCAGGATGCCCCGGCAAGAAATCTCCGGGAGCCACATGAAACGGCGCAGATCCCAGTCCGTCTTGGCGAACTCCTCATCGGCGAACTCGCGTCCCTGTTCCAGCACCAGGACGGTGTACCCCTTCTCGACAAGGCGCAGCGCCGCGACGCTGCCCCCGAACCCGGATCCGACGATCACGAAGTCGTAGTCCTGCCTCTCGGTCTTCCCATCACTTGCAGTCGACATCGACCTGCTCCTTGGGACGCTGCCCCGCGCCGTCAGAAGCTGTGGCGAAGGCAGCGCCGAGGTGCCTCAGGAGGCAATCTCCACGCGGCGGCAGCAGCGGACGAAATCCAGGACGGTCGGCACATTGCGCATCATGCAGCCGAGGTTTGCCTCGACTTCGAGCCTGCGCGTCACCATCGCCTGCATCCGATCGAGCTTCCCTTCCATGATGCGCAGCAACAGGCTTCGGGGCGCGCGGCGGAGGGTGAAGGTCGGCTTGGGCGTACCCGGATTCAGCTCGAGGCACGCGGCGGTCTTTGGGCACTGCCCAGGCCACAGGTTCAGATACGCGCCAGCCGCCCTAACGCCTGTCGGAGACCCCTTGTCCGGCTCGACAAGGACGAGGATCTCGCCTTCCCAATTCTTGGCTGCCTCCGCGTAGCGCTCGTCAGTGTTCAGGACCTCCGCCATAGCCTTCATCCACTCCTCGCCCGCGAGCGGACAGGCCATGTCGCCCCCTGCCACTGTGCCGGACAACGGGATTATCCGGCCGGCCGCGTGGGCTGTCAAACGCGCCCAATTGACAGGCCCAATCGACGTCGGTTAGACTTCCTGAACGCCCTCAAGGCATGCGCATGCTGCAGACCCGAGAACGACTGGAATCCCTCGAGGCCGCCTCCTTGGCGCCGTATGCCATCAAGAGCCGGGATTCGCGTGGCCGCCAGCACGCCGAAGGCGAGGCGGGCTACCGCACCGCGTTCCAGCGCGACCGCGACCGTGTCCTGCACACGACGGCCTTCCGGCGGCTGGAGTACAAGACCCAGGTCTTCGTCACCACCGAGGGCGACTACTACCGCACGCGCCTGACGCATACGCTGGAGGTGGCCCAGATCGGGCGCAGCATTGCCCGTGCCCTGGCCGCCAACGAGGATCTGGTCGAGGCCATCTGCCTGGCGCATGACCTCGGCCACCCGCCGTTCGGCCACGCCGGCGAAGCGGTCCTGGCGCGCGCGATGGGCCCCTACGGCGGTTTCGACCACAACAAGCACTCCCTGCGGATTGTCACCGAGCTCGAGCGGCGCTACCCGGACTTCCCTGGGCTCAACCTGACCTGGGAGCTGCGCGAAGGCATTGTCAAGCACGAGACCGAGTACGACATCGCCGACGCTGCGGCCTACGACCCGGAGAAGCGCGGCCACCTGGAAGCTCAGATCGCCAACGTCGCCGATGAGCTGGCATACACGGCGCACGACCTCGACGACGGCCTGCGCTCCGGGCTGGTGCTCCCCGAGCAGCTGGCCGATCTGACACTGTGGCAGGAGCTGAGACGCCTGAGCGAATGGGGCGGCGAGACGTTCGACGATATGACCCGCCACCGCATCATTCGCGATCTGATCGGCCTGGAAGTGATGGACCTGATCCGGGTCACCGATGGCGAGCTGTCCGCCGCCGGCGTCGACTCCGTCGACGCGCTCCAACGGCTGCCGGTGAATATTGTGCACCCGTCCACGGCCCTGGCCGAGTCCAACCGGGCGCTCAAGGGCTTCCTGTACCACCACCTGTACCAGCATGATCAGGTTGTCCGCATGCAGGTCAAGGCCGAGCGAATCGTTGAGGATCTGTTCCAAGCCTACCGCCGGACGCCGGAGATCCTCCCGGCCGAGGTGCAGGGCCGGACGCGCCTGCGCGGGCTGGAACGCACAGTATGCGACTACATCGCCGGCATGACCGACCGGTTCGCCATGCAGGAACACGGGAAGCTGTTCGATTCACACGTCCTCCCCTAGCCGAGCCGACCATGTCCAAACGTGAGTACATCCTGACAGCCGAAGGCGCCGCGCGCATGCGCGAGGAACTCGCGACCCTCACGGGGCCGCGACGCATCGAGCTCGCTGCCCGCCTGCGCAGCGCCGTGCAGATGGGCGACCTCAGCGAGAACGCCGACTACACCGTCGCCAAGGAGGAGCAGGCGTTTCTCGAAGGGCGCATCCAGGAACTGGAGACCCTTCTGCGCCAGGCGGTCATCGTGGAGGCGACAGCCGAGGGCGTCGTCGGCGTGGGCAGCACGGTCATCGTGTCCGAGGTGGGAGGACCGCAAGAGACGTTCTACCTCGTCGGCAACAAGGAGGCTGACCCGCGGCAGGCACGGATCTCGCACGAGTCGCCGATCGGGCTGGCGCTGGTTGGTCACAAGGTGGGCGACACAGTGCAGGCCACCACCCCCGGCGGCACGCTGACCTTCACCATCCTCGAGATCCGTTAGCCCAGACAGGCGTATCAAAGCACGAGCGGGCCTGCGGGCCCGCTCGCCAATTCCCACTTCCTTGATCAGGCACGGATCAGGAACGTGCCAGCGTCCCTCGCGGCCAGGCCCGGAGCTCGATCGTCAGGCGCTCAAAGTAGCTCTCCGGAGGCAAGGGCCCCTCACCGTACTTGAAGTCCACAATCCGGGCCTCGACCTCCAGCGATGCGGTCTGCAAGCGAATGACCTCGCCGCTATTCGACAGAACTGGGTCCCCCTTCGCCGACAGCCGCGACCGCGTGGCCTCGTCGTTGAAGGCGTAGCGGCTCATCAGCACCTTGGTCACGGTCTGGATGTCGTTCTTGTCGAACAGCCAGACCTCGAAGGCCGAGACCTTCTTCGGCTCGCCCACGCCGACCATGTCGCCGATCCCCACGCCACACTCGCCCAGGAAATCGCCTGCCGCGCTCTCGATGCTGAAGGAGTCGTCATACAGATCGTCCCCCAGCGTGTAGATGGTGCGGAAGGTCGCCAGCGGATCCTGTGCCGGCGGCGCCATCGGAGCGGCGGCCCGGCGAGCGGCGCTTCCACCGGTCCGTGCAGCTGGCGCAGCCTTCTCCTCCTCGCCTCCGACGCCCACGACCGCCTGCGGTCGTGGTGTCTTGGCGCCCATCCGGTTGCGCAGGATCAGCGCTGCGGCAAGCAGAAGTCCCATGAGCAGCGTTACGCCGCACACCGGCAGGATCATCTTGCTGGCCACTGCGCCGGCACGTGTTGCGGGCGTGGGCTGCGCGCCCGGCACGGGGGTCTCGCCAACGCCGGGTACGCCGCCCTGCAGGATGCTGATGACGGCGTTGAAGTTCTGGATGGCCGTAGCCCCTACGCTCCCCGGATCCGCAGCGACACCCTGCAGCGTCGCCGAGCCGGCCTCTCCAACCGCCTGGTAGCGGCTGAGCGCCAGATCGGCGTTCCGGTTCGCGGCGTAGGAGTCGATCGCCATCCGCATCCAGTCCAGGCGGTACGGCTCGGACAGCAAGGAAGGCGACGCATCCGTCCACTGCACCGGGCTGATAACCCAGGCAAACAGCAGACCGAATGCCAGGCCCACAACCAGCCCGGCCACGGCCCACACCCACATGCGTTCCTGAAGATCCTTGAACCAGTCCATGATCCCTCTCTTCCGGCGCCTCCCCCGGCTGCCATTCACCGGGGATTGTAGATGGGAGGCGTCCGCCAGGCAACGCCCGGGATGCAGGTTCTATGCCATATCCGGTTCGGCGGTCGGAAGCTCCGCCATCCGGGTTCTCTCCTGGCACGCCAGGCAGACTGCGTGCTCCCGGTTGTCGGCTACCAGCAGCCCGCCGCACTTCGGGCAGGGCGCCGCCAAGGGCCGCTTCCAGGACGTGAAGTCGCAGTTCGGATAGTTGGCGCAGCCGTAGAAGCCGCGACCCTTGCGCGTTCGCCGCGCAACCAGGTCTCCCCCATCCTTTGGGCAGCGCACGCCGATCTTCTCCAGCCAGGGCTCGGTGTAGCGGCAGGTGGGGAAATCCGAGCAGCCGATGAACTTGCCAAAGCGGCCGATGCGCACCAGCAGCGGCTTGCCGCAGGTCGGACAGGGTCGGTCAAGCATCTCCGGCTCGGTCTTTACCTCGGGCATGTCACGTTTGGCGACCTCGACCTGCTCAGCGAAGGGGATATAGAAGCCCCGCACGACATCCACCCAGCCGAGCTCACCGTCGGCAACCTCGTCGAGCTCCTCCTCCATCCGGGCCGTGAAACCCAGGTCGACGATCTCAGGAAAGTGATCCACCAGCAGATCGGTCACCACCTCGCCGATCTCGGTCGGGATGAGCGTCCGCCCCTCGCGCCGGACATAGTGCCGGGCCTGAAGCGTAGACAGGGTTGGGGCAAACGTGGAAGGCCGGCCGATGCCCAACTCCTCCATCGCCTTGACCAGCGTCGCCTCGGAATAGCGCGGCGGCGGCTCGGTGAAGTGCTGCTCTGGGGCCAGATCCACGAGCGTCAGGCGCTCGCCAGCGTCGACCTCCGGCAAAGCTCCCACGACCGGTTCAGCCTCCAAGGCCTCGTCGCCGTTTCCGTTCCCGCTGCCGTTGGAGCGGTCCTCGTAGACCTCGAGGTAGCCGGGCACCCGCAGCGTCGAGGCCGATGCCCGCAGCGTGTACGTATGTTCCGGCGTCGTGCCCTCGACCTCGACGGTCATCGTGTCGTACTCTGCCGGACGCATCTGCGAGGCGACAAACCGCTTCCACACCAATGTGTACAGCTTGAGCTGGTCTGCCGTCAGGTAGCCGGCGACCTGCTTCGGTTCGCGGGCCACCGACGTCGGCCGGATGGCTTCATGAGCCTCCTGGGCCCCACGCGTGCGCGCCTTGTAAACCGGCGGCTCATCCGGAAGGGCCTGCGGTCCATAGCGCTCGGCGATCAACTGGCGGGCTTCTGCCTGCGCCTGCGCGGAGACCTGCGGGGAGTCGGTCCGCATGTAGGTGATCAACCCGACGGGTTCATGCTCGTCAAGGTCAACGCCCTCGTACAGCTGCTGCGCCACGGCCATGGTCTTGCGCGCCGTGTAGCTGAGCCGCCTTGAGGCATCCTGCTGTAGCGTGCTGGTGGTGAACGGGGGTGAGGGGCGGCGCATGCGCGAGCCGCGCTTGACCGCCGCGACCTGGAACGTCGCCCTCCGCAGATCATCGAGCACCGGGTCGACGGCGGCCTGCGACGGCAGGCTCGGCGCCACCCCGTCGATGCGCGTTAACCGGGCGCGGAACGCCGGAGGGTGCGGGCCCGACTGCAGCCCGGCGTCGATCGTCCAGTACTCCACGGGCACGAACTTCTGCACCTCACGCTCGCGGTCCACCACCATGCGCAGCGCGGCCGACTGGACACGCCCGGCCGAGAGACGGCTGCGCACTTTGCTCCACAACAGCGGGCTGAGGTTGTAGCCCACAAGCCGATCGAGCACCCGGCGGCCCTGCTGCGCATCCACCAGATGCAGATCCAGCGGGCGAGGGTGCTCAAAAGCCTCGTGGACTGCCTCCTTGGTGATCTCGTGGAAAGAGACACGCCGGGCGCGGGCGGGGTCGATCTGGGCCGCCTCGATCAGGTGCCAGGCAATCGCCTCGCCCTCCCGGTCGGGGTCGGTCGCCAGGTAGACCTCCTCGGCCTTAGCAGCCTCGGCCGTCAGCGCCTTGACCACTTGGCGCTTCTCGTTGGGCACGCGGTACTTCGGCACGAAGCCGTTGTCAACATCAACCGAGAGTTGAGACCGCAGCAGGTCACGCACATGCCCGACGGAGGCCCGGACGGTGTAGCCTTTCCCCAGGTAGCGGCCGATGGTGCGCGCTTTGGCAGGCGATTCGACGATCACAAGCTTGCCCCGCCGCTTGGCCTCCCGGGCCGAGGCGCGCTTCGTCCGCTCCACCACCGGAGGCGTCATGCCTTCGTGGGCCGGAGTGCGTCCCATCCGGACCATCGTCGTTCCGCAAACCGGGCACGCTCCCCTGGTTGCCGGCGTGCCCGAGGCGGTGAAGACCGCCTGTCCCTGCGCGATCTCACGCTTTGCCTTACACCGAACGCAGTATGCTTCCACCCATCTCTCCCATCACGTGTACTCCGCCCGTCCACCGGACGCCAGCAGGTCGACGATGCGTCGAACCTCCTCGGCTCTGGCACGCGAGCATACCAGGAGGACATCGCCGCTGTCGACAACGACGAGATCCTCCACCCCCAAGGTCACCACCAGCCGCTCGGCCTCTTCCGCATACACGAGTGTGCCTCGCGTGTCGATCAGCAGCGGCTTGCCGCCCCCGAGAACCAGGTTGCCGTCGCCATCGGATGACAGGACCTCGAACAGCCGAGCCCAGCTTCCGATATCGCACCAACCCAGGTCATCCGCCGGGATGACCGACACGCCTGCGGCGTGTTCCATAAGCCCGTAGTCGATCGTCTGCACAGGCAGGTCAGACCAGGCGCCGACATACGCCGCCGGGTCCTGGGTCGGCGTCAGATTGGAGGCAACCGCTTTGAGCCCGGCCTCCAACGCCGGCATCTGCCGGGCGATCTCCTCGCGCAGCCGATCCACGCGCCAAACGAACATCCCCGAGTTCCAGTAGTGCTGGCCATCGGTCAGGTAGGCCTGTGCGGTTCGGGCGTCCGGTTTCTCCTTGAACGAGCGCACGCGGAACGCCGGGTGACCCGCGAATGTCCCGCGTGGCTCGCCGCGCTCGATATACCCGTACCCGGTGGCGGCATAGGTTGGCGAGATCCCCAGCGTGACCAGATCTCCCTCCAACGCCAGCGCGTGCGCCGCTTGCAGCGCTGCCACGAGCCGGTCGGGATGAGCGATCGAATGGTCGGCCGTCAGGCAGGCCATCACCGCGCCTGGTGACCGCTGCTCAATGATCAGGCTTGCCAAGCCGGCGACAGCGGCGGTTCCGCGCGGCCCGGGCTCGAGCACGAAGCTGGACTCGGGAAGATCGGGCGCCTGCTCTCGCAGCAGCCCGGCCTGATCAGCTCCAGTGACCACCAGGATCCTCTCGGCGGGCAGCAGGCCGCGCAGCCGATCGACGGCCATCTGGAACAACGTCCGCTCGCCCACCAGGCGCAACGACTGCTTCGGACGCAGACGCCTGGACGCCGGCCACAGCCGCGTCCCGCCTCCGCCCGCCATGATGACTGCGAACAACTCACCCGCCATCAATCGACCCCGTAGGGTGCGGCCGCTTCTCGCAGCCGCATGCAGTGCATGCCGCCCACCTGCCAGGCCAGCCCTTTGAGCTCGAGCATCGCCAACGCCGCCGTCAGCTTGGCGACCGGAAGGCCGCTGCGCGCGTGCAGCTCGTCGACGCGCACGGGCTCACCCGATAGGCACGCAACCACCGCTCGCTCGGTTTCGTCGTCCGGAAGCCGCGCCGGCGTGTGATCAGCCAGGACGGCGGCTTCCATGTTGAGCGCTTCCAGGACATCCTCCAACCCCACCAGCGGCCGGTCGCCATTCTCGATCAAGCGGAGCGCTCCCCGGCTCGAGCGGCTGTAGATGCTCCCCGGGACGGCGAACACGTCGCGCCCCTGCTCGGCCCCGAAATCGGCGGTAATCAGCGCCCCACTCCCTTCACCGGCCTCCACAATCACGACCACGGCTGCCAGGCCGGAGATGATCCGGTTGTGCGGCGGGAAGTTGGCCCCGTCCGGCTTGGTCCCCAATGCGTAGTCGCTGACCACCGCCCCCGAGGAGGCGATGCGCGCCGCCAGCCCACGGTGCTCCGGCGGGTAGACCTCGTCCAGCCCCGAACCGAGAACAGCAATGGTTCGGCCCCCCGCCTCGAGCGCGGCCAGGTGCGCCAGGCCATCGATGCCGCGCGCCATACCCGAGACGCGAACCACGCCGTTGCCTGCCAGGTAGCGCCCAAGGTCGCGGGCGACGCTCGTCCCATACGTGCTCGGCTTGCGTGTCCCCACGACGGCCACGGCCCAGCGGTCGCTGGCTTCGATCGTCCCCCGAACATACAACACCGGAGGAGGTTGAGCGATTTCCTGCAACCGCTCAGGATATGCCTCGTCGAGCCAGGTGAGCGCCGTGCAACCGGACTCGTGTACGCATTGGGCCTCGGGCGCGGGATCGATTCTGGTTCGGCCATCCACCAGCGCCGACACCGCCGCCGGTCCGATCCCACAGCCGCGCAGCGCCTCGGCTGAGGCGTGCCACGCGGCCTCGATCGAGCCGAAGGCATCCAGCAAGACGCGGAACCGGACCGCGCCGATTCCGCCCACGCGGCTCAACGCCAGCCAGTTTTCCTTCTCGTCCCCCATGGCGCCGCCCCCCACCCGTGCCAATTGGCGAGAATACCACGCCGCTTCCAACAGTGTCAAGCCGCCCCCGCTGCGACGGCCCTTCGTGCGCGGCCCCGCGTGGCGCTGGATGGCGCCGGGAGCACGCACTCGTCCCGGCAACAGATCGATGGACATCCCGCGATGTTCGATAGCCCTGGTTCGCCATAGGTCTGTATCTCGGTAGGGGTTGCACGCATTGAAAGACTCCAACCCGGCCTGATTTGCGCGCCGATGACGCCAAGGGTAGCATATGCCGGCCTTGCCCGCTCCTGGAGGTCGTCGTGCCTGCCCATCGCCGTTTGCTGATCGTCACCCCGCTCTTGCTGAGCCTTCTTGCCTGTTCTCTCGGCAGCTCGGCGGGGCCGACAGGTGCGCCGGACACCGCGACACACCCCGTCTCCGTCGTGCCGGTTGAGCTCGACCTGTGCTCCCTCCTCACCGCCTCCGAAGTTGCGGACGCCCTGGGTGAGGAGGTTGTGCTTCAGCCCGGCTTACAGACTGGCGCCTGCAGCTTCGGCACCACCACGAGTCCACAGCCCAAGTCGGTCGCCGTTTCGGCCGCGCAGGGAGACCAGGCGCGCGACCTGGTGCAGATTGCCGCCAGCCTTGGATTGCTCTTCGGGGGCGATGCCACGTCCCAGCAGATCGCCCAGGACTTGCAGGACAACGCCGCCAGCATGCCCCTTGAGCAGGTGGTCGAGAAGTCCAACAGCCTGCTCGCCCCTCTCGGCTATGTCTACACTCCTTCAGGTACGCCGGACAACCCGACAACCTGGGGCTGGAACCCTCTCGGCTCCGGGTCGCTGCACCAGGTCCGGGATGAGACATACCTTGCGGTGAGCGTCATAGGGTTGGACGAAGCAGGAGCCCAGATTCTCACTTCCAAGCTCCTGCAGCTGGCGGACGGCCGGCTGCCCGCCGCCTTCACCATCGATCTTGCCGAGGGCCTGCGCGTGGAGTTCACCGTCTCACCTCCCACGCCAGCGCCCGAACCCTCCCCCACGCCGGCACCTCCGGCCAGTATGACGGTATGGGTCGCCGACTATCAGGCCGGACGTGTGGCGCGCATCGATGCCGCGACGGGTGTGGTGCTCGCCGACATCAAAGTGGGCCCCCGGCCGAAGAGCCTCGCCGTTGGCGAGAATGCCGTGTGGGTGGGCAACGAGGGCGACGGCACCGTCTCGCGGATTGACCCCACCACCAACCAGGTCGTCGCCACCATCCCGATCGGCAAGAAGGGCTTCCTGCGACTGGCCGTGGGCGAAGGACGAGTGTGGGCGGCCGCCTGCCTCGACAAGGTCGTGGCCGTCATTGACCCGGCGACGAACACCGTCACCCACACCGTATCCGCTGAAGGCTGTTGGAATGTGGCCCTTGGAGGCGGGGCTGTCTGGGTGCCCGTCGGCGAGCGCACGGTCGTCCGCATCAACCCTGAGACGCTGACAGCGATACCGGCGATCTTCGTCCAGAGCGGACCGTCTGAGATTGCATCTGGATTCGGCTCGATGTGGGTCGCGAATGTCAACGCCATGACGATTTCGCGTTTCGACCCCGAATCGCGTGAAGTGTCCGCCACCCTTTCCTCGGGACTAGACCATGCCAAGCACGGCTTGCGCGGCCTGGCGACCGGAGAAGGCCGCGTTTGGCTTGCCACGTCTGACGGTGTGCAGGGCTTTGACCCACAGGCCAACACGCTGGCGGTCACTTTCCACGCCGTCTCCGATCCGTGGTTCATGACGACGGCGAACGGCTTGTTGTGGGTCACGACGGGCAGCGCGGATGGGATCGTGGTGCTCGATCCAACGACGGGTGACGTCATCCGGCAGGTGGTTTGGGGGGTTGCCCCGTATGCCATCGCCGCCGGGCCCTGAGCCCAGGCATCCAGGAGACTCGAGCGAAGTGAACCGCCCGACCATCAGGCCGGGCGGTTTGGCGGGGATGAAGGGATTCGAACCCTCGGTCTCTGCCTTGACAGGGCAGCGTGTTGGGCCGCTACACCACACCCCCAACAAGGTCAGTCTACCATAGCCGTTAAACGGGCGTCAAGGTTAGCCGGATCATGCCCTCAAGGCGCGAGTGCCGTCCGGATCGCGCCGACGGCGCGGCGGATTCCGTCATCATCGATCCAGTAGTGCAGCACGAAGCGGATGCGCCGAGGTCCAAATGGCCCGATCTGGATCTTCTCGCGCGCCAGTGCCACCTGCAAACCGGTCTCATCCAGCCGGGCGTCGGGCGCCAGCCGGATGTATACCATGTTGGACGGCGGTACGGCGTCCTCCACCAGAATCCCCGGGACCTCGCTAAGAGCGCGCGCCAGTTCCCGGGCGCGACGGTGGTCTTCTCCCAGCCGATCGACCATTGTCTCGAGCGCCACGATGCCTGCCGCCGCAATAACCCCGGCCTGGCGCATTCCACCGCCGAGCTGCTTGCGGATGCGGCGGGCGCGACGAATGAAGTCCTCGTCGCCGCACAACATTGAGCCGACCGGTGCGCACAGGGCTTTCGACAAGCAGAAGGTCACCGAGTCCGCCGCCGCGGCCAGCCGACGAGCCGGCACGCCCAAGGCTGCCGCGGCGTTGAAGATGCGCGCCCCGTCCAGGTGCAGCCGAAGACCATGTCGGCGGGCGATGGCGCCGACCGCATCGGTATAGGCCTCATCCAGCACGGCACCACCGCAGCGGTTGTGTGTGTTCTCGAGGCAGACCAGCCGCGTCGTCGGGAAATGCACATTGTCCGGCCGTACCGCCTCCTCGATCGCCTCCAGCGGCAAGCGCCCGTCTGGCATTGTGTGTACCGGCCGCGGATGCACGCCGCCGAGTGCCGCGACCCCTCCGGCCTCGTAGTTGAACGTGTGACACTGGTCCCCGAGGATGACCTCATCCCCGCGCTGGCAATGTGTCAGCACAGCCGCCAGGTTGCCCATCGTCCCCGACGGCACGAAGAGGGCCGCCTGCTTGCCCATCGTTTCCGCCGCCAGGGATTCCAAACGGTTGACGGTCGGGTCATCGCCGTAGACATCATCGCCTACTTCGGCGGCCGCCATCGCCGCCCGCATCTCCGGCGTCGGAGCTGTTACCGTGTCGGAGCGCAGATCCACAACGTCCATCGTCCCCTCCTGATCGTCCGTCCTTCCCATGACCGCTGGGCTAGCCGGCTTGCCTGCGGGTGCCGCGCAGGTCATCCAGGACAGCGACGAAGTCGTCCGGCAGCGGCGCCTCGAACTCGCGTGCCTCATGCTCGCCTGGAAGCACGAGGGCCAGCTTCCAGGCATGCAGCATCTGCCGCGCTGCATCTACGGTCGCTGCGCGCCGCCCGTACACCCGGTCACCGACCACAGGACAACCAAGGAAGGCCAGGTGGACACGGATCTGATGTGTGCGACCGGTCTCCGGGTGGACCTCCAGCAGACAACCGGCTTTGAAAGACTCGCGAGTAGCGTACGCCGTCACCGACTGCCTGCCCTTGCTTTCTTGAACCACAGCCATGCGCTTACGGTGGCTCGGATCGCGGCCAATGGGCGCCTCGATCCTGCCCGCCGGCGTTGGCGGATGGCCGTCGACGATGGCCAGATAGGTCTTGACGATAGTCCGGGACTTGAAAGCCCGCTGCAGATCGCTATAGGCCCGGTCGTTCTTGGCCAGCACGATCAGCCCCGAGGTGTCCTTGTCGAGACGGTGCACGACCCCGGGACGGATCTCCCCACCAATGCCCTCGAGGTCCGGCGCATGGGCCAGCGCAGCCTGCACCAGCGTTCCGGAGGCATGGCCAGGAGCTGGATGCACTACGAGTCCAGCCGGCTTGTTCACCAGCAGAACGTCGCTGTCCTCGTAGATCACCTCAAGTGGAATGGGTTCCGGCTGAAGCCCGCTGGGCACTCGATCCGGCAGGCGCACGACGAGCAGGTCGCCGCTCTCCAACCGGACTCCCGGCTTGCCGGCCGCGACCCCGTTGACGCTGACTGCCCTTTGCCGGATCAGCGATTGCAGGCGTGTCCGACTGAGATCCGGAAGCAGCGTGGCCAGGGTGACGTCCAGTCGGACGCCGGCCTGGTTCGGCTCGACCCGGAACTCCCGCTCGTTCACCCCGGTGGAGGCTCGCGCAGGCTGATATCCGCGGTCGGACCTCCCCCCACACCCTCGCCGGCGGCGGTGTCGAGCGGCTTGCGCCGCTCGTCCAGCCACATCCCGGCGACGAGCACCGCCACGCCGACGGAGATGCTGGCATCGGCGACGTTGAAGACGGGGAACGTCCCTACGGAGATGAAGTCGGTGACGGTGCCGAGAAGAAGACGATCGATGAGGTTCCCCAGCGCGCCGGCAAACTGCAGCACAAGCGCGGCGCGCAGGGGCCACTGCACAGCCGGCACACGAGGGAAGTAGTACAGGACGGCGATACACACCAGCACGGCAACGATCGTGAACACAAGGCTGGCGGACGGGAGCAGGCCGAACGCCGCACCGGTGTTGTTCCAGTGGATCACGCGGGCGATCGGCGCCAGCCAGGCGATCGGCATCCAGGTCTCGCCAAGCTCAAGACGTGAGCGCACCAGATACTTCGTCCACTGGTCCACGGCGACGATCATCCCGGACAAGCCGAGGAGGATCATGGTGTCACGCAGTCGTCCCAACCTTGCCTCCCATCGACACGCAGAAACCGATTGTACCTTAGCCCTCCCGCAGGCGGTCAGACGCGTCGCACCCCGAGCCGGATCGTCTCGCCATCGAAGGCCAGGTCGGCGGTTGCCTCGCCGGACGGGTCCGCGGCGGCCTCCAGCCGAAGGGCCAGGACTTCGCCGGCGATGACGGGGTGGTGCTCCCGCACAGCCTGGCCCAGCCGCTGACTGGCGGCATACTCCACCTGGATGCGGTCGGCGACGTTGAATCCGGCGTCCTTGCGCATATCCTGAATACGGCGCACCAGCTCGCGCGCCAGGCCTTCGCGTTCCAGCTCCGGCGTCAGCACGGTGCGCAGCGCGGCGAGATAGCCGCCGTCTGCTGCCGCCGATAGGCCGGCATGCGCCTCGACGCGCACTTCGACCTCCTCCGGTAGTACCTCGATGCGCTCTCCGGCGACGTCCACCCACACACTCCGACCGGCCAGCAGCTCCGACCCGGCGCGCTCAGGGTCCATCGCCAGCAGCGCCGCCCGCACCGCCGGGAAGCGCGAGCCGTGCTTCTGGCCGAGCTGCTTGGGCAGTGGATGGAGCCGGAAGTCCACCACCTCAGCCGCCGCATCGAGCAATCGCACCTGCTTCACGTTCAGTTCGTCGCCGATCAATTCGGCGTGGCGGCGCACGACCTCCCGTTCTTCGGCCGTGGGGACGGCGAAGGCCGCCTCGGCCAGCGGCTGCCGTACTCTCCGATTCGACTTGCTGCGGGCTGCGTGCCCGAGCGAGACCAGCCGCAGCACGAGTGCCATCTCGCGAGTGAGCGTGGGATCCAGCAAGCGCTCGTCGACGGTCGGCCATTCCAAGTGGTGGACGCTTTCCGGCGCCGCCGCATCCACCGATCGAACCAGGTTCTGATACATCACTTCGGTGACAAATGGGACGAAGGGGGCCAGGATCCGGATCAGTGTCGTGAGGGCCTGATACAGCGTGGCGTAGGCGGCATCCTTGTCGGCATCCGACGCCGGACTGGCGCCGGCTTTGGCCCAGAACCGGCGCCGGCTGCGGCGGAGGTACCAGTTGCTCAGGTCATCCAAGAACACGTCCATAGAAGCTACGGCCAGGTTCGGTTCGTAGGCATCCAGCCGGGAGGTCACTTCGCCCAGCACCTCATTCAGACGGGCCACGATCCAGCGGTCGAGCAGAGAGCGGTGAGCGCCCCGCCCGCGGGCCGGCGTCCAGCCATCGATGGTGGCGTAGGTGACGAAGAACGCGTACACGTTCCACAACGGGATGAGGAACCGACGGCGGACTTCATCCGCCCGGTGGTAGCCGAAGAGCAGATCCTTCTCCGGTCTGGACCCGGCATACAGCCAGCGCATCACATCGACGCCGATACTGTCGGCGGCCTGATTGAACTCGATCATGTTGCCCGACGACTTGTGCATCGCCGATCCGTCCTCGGCCATCAAGGTTGCATAGGTGAACACGTGGCGGAACGCCGCCTGGCGCTCCAGGATCGTGCTCATGGCCAGCAGGCTGTAGAACCAGTTGCGGAACTGCCCCGGGAAGCTTTCGCTGATCAGTTCCGCCGGGAACCAGCGCTGCCAGAACGCCGGCGCGTGGCGGTACTGCAGCGTGCTCATCCCGACGATGCCGGCATCGAGCCACGGGTTGCCCACATCGGGGATGCGCCGCACCTGTGCTCCGCACTTGCGGCAGGCGATCTCCACAGCGTCGATGAACGGCCGATGCGGCGAATGCCCGTCGAAAGTCTCCCACCCGGCGACGGCCCGCTCGCGCAGTTCCTCCTTGCTGCCCATGACCTCGAACTGCCCGCATTGGGCGCACTCGTAGATCGGGAGCGCCAGCCCCCAGTAGCGCTTCTTCGAGATCATCCAGTCGTGCATGTTGCGCAGCCAGTCCAGCTCGCGCTCCAGCCCGAAATCCGGGTGCCAGGCAGTGCCCTTGATCACGACGTCCATCATCTGATAGCGCAGGTTGCGGGCCTTCTCGTCATCGGTGACTTGCTCGTAGGGCTTGTCCAGCTGAGCGCCCATGGAGATGAACCACTCGTCCACCAGCCGGAAGACAAGCTGTTCGTTGCAGCGCCAGCAGACCGGGTAGCGGTGGGTGTAGTCGGCGACGTGATAGGCCAGGCCCTTGCGCCGCAAGTCGTCGAAGATCGGCGCGGCCACGGCATGCACCGACTGCCCGCTCAACCACTCGAAGCCGGCGACGAAGATACCCGCCTCGTCCAGCGGTGCGATCACCGGCAGTGTATTCGCTTTGCCGAGGGCGAAGTCCTCCGCGCCGCATCCCGGAGCGACGTGCACGATCCCCGTGCCCTCCTCCTCACCGACCTCGTCCCATAGGATGACGCGGTGCGCCTCCGGTGACCCCGCCCCGGTTTGCGCCGGAAGCTCGTCGAAGGGCCCGCGATAGCGCCAGCCTTCCATCGCCCGCCCCTTCAACCCAGCCTCTACGGCGTAGACCCCCTGCAGCATGTGCAGCGTGCCCCGGCTCAGGTAGAAAGCCTCATCTCCCTGCCGCACTCGCACGTAATCCAGTTCGGGGCCAACGGCTGCCGCGACGTTGCTGGTCAGCGTCCAGGGCGTCGTCGTCCACACCAGCAGACTCTCGCCCGCCCGATCGAGCAGCGGCAACCGCAGCGTGATGCTCGGATGGGTGAGCTCCTGGTAGCCCTCGGTGACGATCTCGTGCTGGCTCAGCCCGGTCCCGCACCGGGCGCACCAGGGCATCACGTCGTGCCCCTTGTAGACCCAGCCGCGTTCGAAGCACGACTTGAGCATCAGCCAGATGGTGTAGTTGTTCTCATCGGAGAACGTGAAGTACGAGCCGCCCAGCTCCGGCAGCCCCAGCCGCCCCACAAGCGCCTCCACCGTATCCGTCACCGGCCCGGACGGCCTTGCCAGCGTCATACGTGCGCTGGGGTCCTTCCCCAGCGCGTCGCGCAGCCGCCGCAGCTCCTCCGGATCGTTCCAGTCCATCCAGTAGCCCAGGCGAATGCTCTGCTCGGTCTGTACGGCAGCATAGTTGAGCACGCGCTGCTTGCACAACGTGACGAACTCTGCCAGCCCAAAGGTCTCGATGTCGCGCTTGGTGCGGAAGCCCTTCTCGCGCTCGACGTTCACCTCCACCCACAACCCCTGGCAGTCGAACCCGTTCTGATAGCGGATGGCGTGTCCGCGCATGGCGGCGTAGCGGTGGAACAGGTCCTTGTACGTACGCCCCCAGCCATGATGAACGCCCATCGGGTTGTTGGCCGTGATCGGGCCGTCGATGAACGACCAGGTCGGGCCGTCGCGGCGGAGTGCGCGCAGCTTCTCGAACGCGTGCGTCTCCTGCCACCAGCCCAGGATATCCCGCTCCTGGGCGATGAAATCGACCTGACTGGCTACCGGCTTGAACATGCCCACCTCACCTCTCGAGTGCTGCAACGAGCCGCTTATTGATGGCGCCCTTGCTCTTGTAGTCCACGATGCGTATTCGTCCGACTTGGCCGGTGTTCTCGACGTGCGTTCCTCCGTCGGCCTGCAGGTCCAGCCCGACGATCTCGACCACGCGCACTTCCTGGATCCCCGCCGGCAGAAGGTTGACCTTGGTGCGAATCAGGTCCGGGATATCGAAGGCCTCGGCCCGCGGCAGGCTGCGGGTACGCACCGGACGGGCGGCCTCGACCTCGAGGTTGATGTGCGCCTCGATCTCCTGCACCAGCTCCTGCTGCATGCGTTCGAACTCGAAGTCCATCCGGCCCTGCCAAGGCTCCATGTTGCCGCCCGTGACGCTGGCGCCATAGTCACGCCACACCACGCCGCACAGGATATGCATCGCCGTATGCGTGCGCATCAACGCGTAGCGCCGTTCCCAGTCCAGCGCGCCGTGCACGACGGCACCGACGGCCGGCGGCTCTCCGGACACGCGGTGCCAGATGCGCCCCTCGGCCTTGTGAACGGCTGTGACCGGCCAGACCTGCCCAGCACGGCGGAGCTGGCCATGGTCACACGGCTGGCCTCCGCCGCCGGGGTAGAAGGCCGTCCGGTCCAGTTCAACGCCATCCGCAGAAACCGCCAACACCGCGGCCTCGAACTCGCGCTGGGTAGCGTCGGCGTAGTAGAGCAGCTCCGTCATGCCAGCCTCCGGCGGAAACGATAGCCTCCCGCCCCAACAGGGACGGGAGGCCTAGGCGCTCCCGCGGTACCACCCTGCTGCCCTTCCGAAGAAGGGCGCTCGGTCAGGTGCAGCCGCTCCTCGCGACGAGACCTGCGCGCAGTGTAACGGCTGGCGAGCCCGGCTCCCCTACTGACGCCCCAGACGGGCGCGTTCCGTTCGCAGCTCCGGAGGGATTTTCCGCCAGGTGCGGCGCCCCGGCTCCCACCATCCCCGGGTTCGCTGCCGCCGCCGATCAGGCGTACTCGTCTCCATCAAGGCCGATCTGTAAGTTGTCCTTTGATTATCTCACGGCGGAACCCTCGGGTCAATGCGCCCGAGGGGCACGTCATGAAGACTACCCCGCAACCTGTTCCTCTTTCCGCCACTCTGTGCAATCCATCACCGCCCCCGCAGCTCCCCCCTCATCCAATGCGACCGAAGCCCTCCGCATTCCCCGACGATACCCTACCGTATCGCTCCGCAATACCGATGCTGCCAGCGGGCGTCCGATCGTGACTCCGATCGCTGCCCGGCGCTGAAGGCACCGCACCGCAGCCTCCCGTCAGAGGTCCAGCAGGACAGGCGGCAACGATATCCACTTCACCTTGGCTCCCCCGTCACCGCCGGAAGCTCTCACGACGGAGTAGGGGCAGAGCCTAGACTAGAGGAGGCTAGCGCTTGATCTCTCCGACACCGAACGGACCTATGCGGTCCGGGTCAACAGCTTGGGCAAGGAGGAACGAATGAACAAGAAGAGGCTGACCGCTGCGGTAGTAGCCCTGCTGGTTGTAGGGTGTTCTGGAAGCCCAATCTGGGGTCCTGGGCCGACGCCCTCGCCCATTCAAACCCTGTTGCCCGAGACGTCGCTACCGCCTAGCCAGGTCCCATCGCCTGCCGTGATCTCGCCTCAAGCTTTCTTAGAGGAAGAGTTGTACCCGCTTTTCGTTGAGTTTGAGGAACTGGGCTATTCGATGGGAGAGACCGACGTTGGGGCCCTCACGCCGCTCATCCGCCGTATGGCTGACTCCCTTACAGCGCTACAGGAAGTCGATGCGCGCAGGGTGCCGCTATGCGCGAAGGCGGGTCTATCCGACGCCATTAGGGGTGAGGAAATCGCGCTCACAACATGGGGCAACATCGCCTACGAGTGCGAGCCGGGTCCTGTGGCCGGCATGTGCTATTCTGACAAAGCGGATCGGGACATGAAGGCCGGACACGCGATGCTCAATTCCGGGATTGCCCAAATCGAGACCGCCTGCGAAGTCCGGTACGAAGCGCCGTATCACCAAGGGCCAGCATGGGACAAACTCCCCTGGTGCCGTGGAGCGCTATCGAGAATGACACCAACCCGGAAGCAAGTCGAGGATGACGAGAGTCGCCGCCGGATTGATGACCACGAAGCGGGCTGGCCAGCGTGTCACCTACGGTGACCTCAGCCAGGATGCTGCCGGTGGCTGCATCGATGCGTGCCACGCGGCGGGACCGACGATCGGCAACCCAGACGGTTGGGAGTGTCTACCGGACGAGTGTTGGTGTGAGTTCGGGCGCCAGTGCCGGCGGAACAAGTGTTGGCGTGGGTTCGGGCGCCAGTGTCGGCGCCTGTACAGTGAATTCCACGCGCAGGCTCTCGGCGAGCTCGATGGTGAAAGCCGCCGGCAGACGCTCTCCTGCGAGTGCGAGCAGGGTCGTGGTGAGCGACCTGGCCGAGGCCTCATCGAGCCCGACCGCGCTCACTGCCAGATACGTCTCACCATCAACCTGTTGAAGCGAGCCTGCCCCCATCGGGTTCCAGGCCCAGATGGCCGGCAGGTCTTGCGTCCCTGCAGCGGAGTATGCATAGCCGAGCGGAACCAGGAGGGTGTTGGCCTTCTCGACCACCTCCTGCAAACTCATGCTAGCCGCGTTGGCCTGAAGGTCCTCCGCAATCCGCTGCGAGTCAGCGTTGCCGCCAAACAGCAGGCCGAGGCTGGCGGACATCTGCACCAGGTCGCGCGCCTGGCTGCCCTGGGCGGCAGACACGGCGACGGACTTGGGCTGCGTGCTGCTTGTCGTCGCGTAGCTGCAGGCACCCGTCTGCAATCCCGGCCGGACCTCGACCGCCTCACCCAGCGCGTCGGAGACCTCGATAGCGGTCAGCAGCGTGCACAAGTCGAGGTTTACCGGCGAGGCCACTTGTGGCTCGGGGGAAGGCGTGTCTGCAATGGGCGGAGTGTCTCCGGACCTATCTTGGAGTCCGCAGGCGATGGAGCCGAGGAGTAGGCCGAGGATGGCGAGCAGGGTACGATGGGTGCGCATGAGGCCTCTCGTCAGGATTGTGGCAGGGATGCTACTCGGAGTAGGCGCAGCGCGCAAGCCGATGATCTGGCGTTGACGTGCCCCCGCCCCCTCACCGCCAGGAGCTCTCACGAACCGCACGCACGCGAGCCACCGAAAGTGAATCCGCCCGCGGCCGCCGATCCGACCTGCGCTGAGCAATGCCTGCTGTCGGGTCGGCTGTTGTCCACTGCATACGAACCTTCATTGACCAAGAAAGTCATACGTGGACATTTTCGGGCAGGCGGATGTCGCCTGCCCACTACCGCGTCAATGCCCGAGGACCTTCACCGATCGCCCGCGATCCTGGTGAACGAGACGGACCTCGCCGAACACCTCCAGGAGGCTCTCGGCCTCACGGTGGAGCAATGCCAGGCGCGCGTTCTTGACCTTCCATGTACCGCGCAGCTGTTCAAGCACCAGGCGGCTGTCGCCGCGCACTTCGAGTGCAACGTCGGCTGGACGCATGCCAGCCTGGGTTAGGACCTGCTCGAGACCGCGCAATCCGGCGAGCAATGCCTTGTACTCCGCCTCGTTGTTCGTCCCATGCCCGAAGGTCACACGGCGGACGGGGAGCGGTATTGCGGCGGTGCGCTGCAGCCGGTACGAGCCGTAGGCGGCGCCCGGGTTGCCGCGGCTGCCGCCATCAAAGATCAGGACGAAGCGCGGGCGATCTGCGCCCGAGGCTTCGCCGCTCATTCCTCGTCGTACATCGAGCGGTAGACGCCAGCCAAGTTGCGCCGGTGGAGCTCGTCGGCCAGGCCACCGAGCAGGATACGCGACTTCCCGCATGCCTCGATCGATACCGAAGCCAGGTAAGCGAGCGGATCGCGCCGCCGCGACGCCCGGGTGACCTCGCGCCGGACGCAGGCCACGTAGTTGAGATTCGACCGCACGGCGTTCAGGATCTCGCCGCGCAGCACGACCTCGCCATGCCCTTGAACAACGTTCTCCAGCTTCAAGCGCGGGATACGCTTCAAGCTGGCGGTCATCGCGTCCAGGTCGCCGTTGACCAGATGGGGCAGCGGCATCATAGCGTCGCCCGAGAACAGCACCCGGTCCTCAAGGACCAGGACGCCCAGCCCGTCCGGGCTGTGCCCTGGCAGCGAGAGGAGCTGCAGCGTCCGCTTGCCGACGCGCACATTGAGTTCACCGCCGTCGAAGACGACATCGGGCAGGAGAAGCTCGACCTCGCGCAGCTCGCGGCTCTGCACCCGGGCGCGATCCAGGCTCTCCCGGCCGCGGCTGTCCATCAGGGCCCGCGCCTGGCGATGCCCTATGACGACCGCGCCCTTGAACCACACGTTGCCCAAGGAATGATCCGCATGGTAGTGGGTGTTGATGACATACCGGACGCGGCTGCCGAGGCGATTCTCGACAAAATCGCGGATCTCGAGCGTCTCTTCGGGGTACGCCAGCGTGTCGATCACGACCGAGAACTCGGGGCCGATGACCGCCCCAGCGTTCACCTGCGCATACAGTTCGGACGTGAAGACATAGACATTGTCGGCTACACGCTCTCGGATCATCGGGCCTCCGCCATGGCGGCGAAGGATAGCATGCGTGGAGCCGGATTGTCAAACTACCTTGACATAAGTACACCTAGGCGTGCGCGAGCGTGCGTGGCCAGAGTGGCCAACGGCACAACCTCGGCGCCTACCCCGCAACGCAGCGCGAGCTCTGCGCCGCCAGACTGCAGGCTGCGCGGGCTCAAGGTGACGCGGACGGGGCAGCCGATCAGGTCGGCATCGGTGAACTTGGCGCCGGCGCTAAGGGCCCGGTCGTCGAGCAGCACGCGGAGTCCCTCGGCCTCGAGCGCGGCGACGGCCTGCGCGCATGCGTCACCGGCCTTGAGGTCGACAACGTGAACATCCGCCGGCGCCAGACTTGGTGGCCAGGCAATCCCTGCCCCGTCGGAGGACCCAGCGACGATCGCCTCGAACAAGGCCAAGAGATCGATGGTGACCATCCCGGCGGCACCGCGTATCTCCGCGCCGGTCGGGTCGCTGAACGACGGCGCCGGAAGGTGCTCCGCGAGCGAGACGAGCGTCGCGTGGGCCTCGGCCAGAACCTGGCCGCACTCCGCGCAGCACGCGCCGGACGGCGCCAGAGCGATGTCGGCCACGTGCGTAGCTGCCAGATCCCGCCGCGGGTCAACGCCGGCGTAGTGGTAGTCGGCGCGATTCGCTCCGGCGACGAAGGACGCAGACGAGTAGACCGACAGATCGAGCACGACAAGGACGCCATCTTCCGCCCCTGGCTTCCGCACCTGCAGCCCAATCGGGCTGGCATACCCAGGAACAGCGCCTGCAATCCGAATCTCCGCCTCGGTTGCAGGCCGCAGCCCCGATGCCCCCAGAACCGCGCCGAGCTTCTCGAGACTGACATCCAGGTCGCCCCGCACGACGACCAACACGAGCTCGCCGCTCCGGGTGGTCAGGAACAATGCCTTGAGCGTCTGTTCGCGGCCGATGTCGAGCATCTCCGCCAGGGCCTGGATCGTCGTCGCTCCGGGTGTGTACACGAGTTCCATCGACCGACCCTCGCCCGGTGTAGCTTCGCCGCGCGAGAACGGCGCGCCCTCGCGCAACATCCACGTTCCGCACTGGGCGCAGGCGAGCATCGCGTTGGCGCCCTCGTCACGCACGACAAGCGACGCTCGCGTATCGCCTGCCACCAGAGCATGGACCAGCACGATGCGGGTGGCACGTCCCAGGCCACCGATTCGATCGTCGATCTGGCCAAGGAATGCCGCTCTTTCGCCCTCGCTCGCAAATGCCCCGGCAACCGTCAACATCTCGGCGGCTTCGGATGCCGTGCCGTCCGCCAGCGAAAGCCTTCCTCGCCCCCTCGTGGCTATACGCAGGGGGAGTTGGCGGTAGCTCTGGACTTCGGTGCGCAACAAGCCAATCACCGCCTCCCGAAGGTCACCAGAGCCCATCACCGGCTCGATCGGCTCGCATCCCAAACCGCTCAGCAGCTGGCGCTCGATATGGTCGATCACCAGCGCGCCCAGCGGCAACACGATCAACCCTCCGCCAGCCGGGCGTACGAAACCCGCGCGCGCCGCCACGCCAAGTGCCGGCGCCATCCCTGCCGGCGCCGCGCGCAGTGTCCGCCCGACCAACCCCTGGATCCTCATCTACCGTCTCCGGGTTTCAGGACGAGGGTGGGCCGAGGCCCGACCCCGGCGTGGGGAGCGGCTCCACGACGAATCCTTTGCGGCCGTTGAACTCGAACAGGTTCGTCTGCCCAGGGAGGACGAGCATCTGGGCAAAGGAGGTGTGGCCCGCATAGTCCACGCGCACTTCGTATGGGCCGGCGGGCAGGTCGCTGATCACGAAGTTCTCCCCGTAGTGATCGTCGGATCGCACTGTCTCGGGTGCGTAGGTCCACACGTCCCAGCGCTGACCGTTCTCGAGGGAGTAGATCTGGACCAGTTGCTCGGGCAGCGGCTGCCCGATGCTGTCGGAGATCTTTCCCGCGAGCACCCCCCACCCTTCCGGCGGCACCATCCACAGCTCAGGATTGCGGGTTGTGAAGTACCCGTTCTCCCCGAAGCGGATCTCGAAGTGCAGGTGCGGACCTTCGGCGTTGCCCGTATCACCGACTTCCCCTATTTCCTCGCCCGCCTCGACGCGCTGACCCTGCCAGACGCTCGCTGCCTCGAGATGTCCGTAAGCCGTGTAGAGCAATCGCCCTTCGTAGCCAAACTCGTGACGGATCAGGATGGCCAGGCCGTAAGGGTCACGTGGGTTGGTGACGCCGGAATACAGCCCGTATCCCACCCAGACTACCTTTCCGGTTCCGGCCGCCAGCACCGGCGTCCCGCGCGTGGCATCCAGATCGACTCCGGTGTGGATGGCCTCCTCCCCGAAGAAGGTGTTGCCGTATCGGTAGCGAGGGTGCGGCCAGTTGACATTGCCCGAGGGAATGGGACGCAGGAAGTAGAAGTGGTCGTCCGGCCGTACGGCGCGCGGCACCGGATAGGGCGGCGGCCTCCAGGCGGAGATCGGGTTCGGCCCGGGAGTTGGAAGCTTGAGTTGGGCGAGCGTCGCGGCCGGTGCGGCGGGCGCCAGCGTAGCCGGTACGAGGGTCGGCGTGGCCGCCACTGCGGTTGCGGCTGCCTCCGTCTGCTCCTCCGGCGCCGGCATCGGGCGCTGAGGGGCGCAGGCGGCCGCAGCCAGCGCGAACCCGGTGGCAGCCCCCAACCGCAGCCAGCGATTCATGGCGTGGGCGTAACCAAAGGCAGCGTCGTCGGCGTCGAGGTGCGCGTCGCCAGAGGCGTGCCCGTCGGCTGGGGCGTGAGCCAGCGCCACCACCACGGCGTGGCGGTCGGCACTCGGGTCAACGTCGGCGTCGTCGTCGGCGTCCGGAAGGGCGTCGGGGTGACAATCGCCTCCGGCGGGTAGAGCAGCAGCATTGCCTCGGTCCAGCTCAGCCCATCCGTGCGGGCGAATTCGCCAAACCGCGCACCGGGGTAGTAGGTCCGCCAATTGGCCATGGCCGGCAGCCGGTGGAACCCGTGATCCTCAGCCAACTCCGTGAAGTCCACGTAGTATCCGCTGGGCGCCTGCGGCTTGAGCGCCCCACCGGCGTCGTATACCGCCGGCGTGCCCGTGTACCGCGCTTCGAAGATCCAGGGGCGCGCTCGGAGCGGTTCGCCCAGAGACCCGTCCTGGCGCGCGGCGCGGACGTACACACGCCAGTACGTTTCGCCACCGAAGTCCTCCCGGACGACCTCCACCCAGCCGGCCTGGTATGCGGCGGCGTTGATGGCGAGCGCCCGTCCGGTGTACAGCCAGTCCTCATAGGCGAACCCGGGAGGCAGCGGATCGTTCACGCCGACGAAGGCGTTCTCCAAGGTGCCCAGGAAGTCCCAGCCGCTATCCGTGGCGACCCGCAGCCGAAGATCGGCGAAGCTTTCGCTCACGCCCTGGATCAGCGAAGGCCGTGGGGCCGAGACGCCCTGCAAGTCGACGAGCGCAAGTCGCTCTCCCGCCGCGGGGAAAGTCGCGGTTTCACCCGGCGCCGGGGCGACTGGCTGATTGGCCGGCAGTCCGGTTGCGACCCAGTCCAGGCCGGAGACGCTGCCGGTCAACGCCAGCCCGGCCGGGAGAGCACTGTCCTGGCGCATCCGATAGCTGACGACCTGCTGCTGTGTGGGAGAGACCAGCACGGCCAGAAGCACGCCCCCATCTGGCGACCAAACAGCGTCCTCACCCGGGCCAACGATCTGGAAGGTTTGCCGCTCTTCGGCCAGGTCCTGCACAACGATCGATTGCAGGCCGTCCAGCCGCCGGCTGTAGGCAAGCTGACCGCCATCCGGGCCGAACACCGGGTCCGAGAACCCAGCCCCGCGCGAGCGGGTCAGGTTGACGAAGCGTTCATCGGGATCGTCGAGGTTGGCCAGGAAGACGTCCGGGAATCCGCTGGCATCTGAAATGAAGGCGATCCGTCGGCCTGACATCGGATCCCAGGCCGGCGAGATGTCCATCCCGGTATGGCCCAGCTGGATATCGGGCTGACTCCCATCGGTGGCGTGGATCCAGATGTCGAAGTCGCCGTCCCGGTAACCCTCGTAGGCGATCCATCTGCCGTCGGGTGACCATGTCGGATGCCCGGTGTACCCGGCTGACTCTGTCAAAGGGTTGATGAGCCCGCTGGCGAGGTCGAGCAGGTACAGGTCCCATCCGCCGCCCTGACGGGAGGCGAAGGCGACCCGGGCGCCATCCGGGCTGACCGAGGGATCGCGGTCATCCCAATCGCCGAAGGTGAGTTGAACAGGCGCAGGGTCGCCCGGAACCAGCGCCCACAGGTGCGTGCGGCCGTCGCGGCGACTGGCGTAGACCAGTGTGCCGTTGGCCGTTTCACGCGTGGGAGCGGGAGCCGGCAGCGTGGAAGCGTCGTCAGACCCAGGAGCCGTGGGAGCCCCTTCGGAGGGCAGCTGAGCAGAAGCGGACAAGACCGGCACCGGCGGGCCAGGCAAGTATCCCCTTAGGAACCAACCCAGCGCGGCGATGCCAAGGATGACGAGGATCAGGAAGGCGCGGTAGCCCCAACGTCGCAGGACGCCCGCCGGCGGTCGGGGCGCTGCGTCGGAAGCCTCGGGGGCGGGCGTCGAAGGGATAGCCATGATTTCGCCTGGGATTATACCTACCGGCGCGTATCCGTCCGTTGGTCCCCTGCAAGGGGTGTGCCAGACCCGGATGCGGGACGGGGACCCGATGGGTCCCCGTCCCGCACGTAACCTGAGCCGGCCCTTGGGCGGCTCAAACGGATGGTGGCGGCCCCTGGCTCAATTCAAAGTGGTGTTCTCTTCCCAGCGTGCGGCCGCGACCGGCCCTGGCAAGTCGAACCTCTCGCCGAACTGAGCTGCTCCACCGCCGCGCTTCCGATAGGCCGCGACCAGCGCTTCCGGTGCCAGGAGTTGGCCGGCAAAGTACTCGGCGCACTCCTGCAGCTCCGGAACGAGGATCTTGGGCAAGCCCATTGCCCGCCCATGCCCGCTGGTCACCAA
>Ga0315274_10002041_pt1 | contig 30920 bp, 41 predicted proteins | sample YL17G02_20_MG_FD_203700 | JGI IMG/M metagenome (GOLD analysis project Ga0315274, IMG submission 203700) | Sediment microbial communities from Yellowstone Lake, YNP, Wyoming, USA - YL17G02_20 | ecosystem: Environmental > Aquatic > Freshwater > Lake > Sediment | place: USA: Wyoming | collected...
ACGTATTCTCATACTGCCCTTACGGACTTCAGTTTGAAAAAGCCCTCTCGCCAGTCTACACCTTGTTAAAGGACAAGGCAGACATCAATATAGTATTCATCGGCGCAATGCACGGAGAACATGAAAAGACAGAATCATTAAGGCAGATTTGCGTCCAGAAAAATTACGGGAAAGACATGTTGTGGAAATACCTTGACCAGTTCAATGCAAACACTGCAATCGGCAGCTGCAGCGGAAATGCCACATGCCTCAGTCCATTGCTCAGCAGTCTGATGTCCTCATTGTCAATCGACAGCGCAAAGATAGATTCATGCATGGCTTCTGATGCCGAGGCATTATACAATACAGACATGGCATCTGCCAAGCAGCTAGGAATAACAGGAAGCCCTTCATTCACAATCAACGGCGCAAAAGTCCAGCCTAGCAGCAGAACCCCTGAAGCAATAAAGAAAGCAATATGCGACGCCTTCACAACAGCGCCAAGCGAATGCAGCCAAACATTATCAACAGCAGCGGCAAGCGCCGGCTTCGGCACAGCCGCAGCATCCGCCTCAAGCGGCAGCGCATCAGCAGGCTGCGGCGCATAAATCATCAAGAAAATAAATATCCAGTTTCTAGTTTTTTTATCTCAAGTGCTTCTCGCAATTTCTGCATATTATCTTATAATTGCCCTTGTTATCAATATCAAATTCAGAAATGGCAGTATTCTTTAATTTTTCAAGTTTCATGGATTCCTCAAGGTTTTTTCCATAGATTATTCCTTCCAGCAGGCATATCGAACCTCCATGCCCAACCACCAGCAATGTGTCTTTGGTGTGCTTATCCACCAGTTTCTTGTAAAACTTTTTTATCCTGTTATAAACTTCCCCGTAGCTCTCTCCGCCAGCTGGCTTGTTTGTCAGCAGATCTCCAGGCAGAGCCTCCCAGTCTGTCTCGCCGGTTTTCTTTCCCTCAAATTCTCCAAGCCCTCTTTCTCTCAGCGCTTTTTCCTTGACAAACCTGGCATCAGGATGATATTTTGCAATTGCTTTTGCGGTTTCAGCGCATCTTCGCAGGTCGCTTGTGTAAATGCAGTCTATCTTGGTATCTTTCAGCCTTTCAGCAAGAAGCCTGGCCTGTTTCTTTCCTTCAGCGGACAAATGCCCTGGCAACCATCCCTGCAATACTCCTTCTTTGTTCTCTTCTGTCTCGCCATGCCTTGTAAGTATTATTTTCATTTCAGCCTCTTTTGCTGATTATTAGAACCAAGAATTAAATTTAAACCTTGCTTATCCTCTGAATTTTCTCCAATTTTTTACTTCCACATCTGTCGTAATTTAGTCAAGTTAAATTTATAGGATTTTAAGTATCTGTTTTTTAACTTTTCTCTTGAATCATTTGGCATTTTTTTATAGTCCACAATTCTGCAGGCCAACCATAAAGTATCGGCTAACCATCTCAGCGGATAAATTATTTTGATTTTTTCCTTAAGATGCTTATTCCGATTGATTTTTGAATACTCTTTTAGAAATAATTTTTTATGTTTTTCAGAAATGCTCTTTTTTTCATTGAAATGCTGCAAATTTTCACTTTCATAAAAAAACGCAACAATATCGAACACTGGATCATTAAATTCACTGTTCTCCCAATCAAGAAAAATTATATCATTATTCCTTAGAAAAATATTTCCGCAATGCGTATCTCCATGCAGTAATACTCTTGTTGAATATTTTTGGAATTTCTTTTCATTATCCGCCAGATATCTTTTTGCTTTTTTCACATAAACTGACATGATATCGTGCATCTCTTTATTCTTCTGCAGTATCTTCAGTCTTTTATTGAAAGTGGAAATATATTCTTTTTTAATTGAAACTGGCCCGCGTTTTCCAGAAATCTCTGAGGCTGAAGCATGGATTTTTCCCAGTGATTTCGCAATTTTCTTTACAATCAAATTTGATAATTTGAAAATTTTCCTGCCTTCAATAAATTCCTCTATAATAAAAGGATATTTGAATTTTTTATCAAATAAAAATACTTTTGGTGAGTGAAATCCATCCAACTTTGAAAGTGTCTTATATTCATTTTCTAAATTATTCCCCTCAAAAGCATCACTATGGGAAATTGCTCTGAATACAAATTTTTTAGAATTTATTTTTGCCAGGTAATTGATATTGTAGCAGCCTGCTGCCAGTTTTTTTACAGTTATTGAATTATATTTGTTTATATCAAATACTGCTGGTTTGATTCTTTTTTTAATATAATCTTTCAGCGTAGCTTTTCTTATCTTCATTTCAGTTTTATCTTCCTGTACAAATACCATTTATTCCTTCTTTTTGTAAGAATATCCAGATGTTTAACCGGCATTTTTATCTTCATTTGTTTTCTTACTGCCTCTTTAATCAGAGACATCTTTCTATTTTCAAAATCAAAACCAGCCAGGGCCATATGCGGCAGGAAATATTCAAGAACATAAGGGAAACTGTACTTCTTTCTGTACTCTTTCTGCTTTTTATTTAGGGGAATATCATAGTCTGGAAGAATCCATGGGCTTTTGTACTTGCGGACAATCTCTATAACTTTTTTATGAATCTCATACATCCCTTTCTTTTCTGTCTTGAACCATAAAAAGCTTTTATTGAAAAGCAGAGGTCCTCTTAGAGTTATTGCAAATTTCCTGAAATTCTGCCCTTTAATCTCATGAATAATATCATTAATTCTATTAGTCTTGAATGTGGTCATTAAAGTAAAGTGCGGGTTAACCTTTATGCAGTCATATTTTCCGCTTATTTTGCTCAGATTTCTCGCCAGCTGCCTGATTCTGGGCATTAATTTCCGTTCAGGCCACAGAACAACGTTGTATTTTGTCATTTTAATCTTTCTTCAAGTTCTAAAATATTGCCAGGTTTATATGAAAGACAGGTTTCTATTAATCTTTTTTGTTTTTTTACAGGCAGGTTTTTGAAAAGCATTTTAATTCTTTTTCGTATCTCTTGTTTAGGCTTTTTAATTATAATATCTTCACAAAGCTCAGCTATGGCCTCACGAATAACCGCTTCCCCCTTTGCCTTTGGCTGCAGAGTGTGAATTAACTCATGCCATAATACAAAAATATCCCTTCCATCATGCAATTTCTTAAATGGCCACAGGCATAGGCTTACAAAACATATCTTATTTTTAATTTCCCACGAGCCAAAAGCTGAAAATCTTTCAGGTTTCAAATTTATTAGTTTTGGGAATACAAGAAATATTCTTATTTTATTAAAGGGAAATTTTTGAGCGCCAGTAATGCTTGATATCTTTTCTAAATATTCTGTTCCCTCAGTTAATAGAAGACTCTCAATCTGATTTTTTTGTTCTTCCAGACTAGTTTTATATCTGTCCCATAAAACTTCGAAATCAGAGACTTTGTATTTTTCTTTTTCTTTCCAGGAAGGAGGGGTATTTGGAAGCAGCCTAAGTTTAAAATTGTTCAAGCAATGATCTTTGTCTAATCTGGCCTCAATTGTAATATTTTTTACCTTTTTCATTAAGGAAATATAATTTTTAACTCTATCTAAAAATTTTCTGTCTATTTTTTTCTTTCCTTTCCTTATGGCTACAATATCATGAATTATATGGCTTTTATCAGCTTTTAACATTTCAGCCATCTTTTCATAACTCATTTCAAACGGCTTTCCTTTTAATTGCAGTTCTGCCCTGACAAGATATGCTACAAATTTAGGGAAATCTTCAAAAGGAAAGGGCATTTTTTTCCCTTTTTTAATCATATCAAGATATATTTCCAATCGTTCTATATTATGCTTAATTTCCTCTTCTGGAGATAAAGGCTTTACTGGCAATTTTTCCAAATTAAGTTTTCCATAAACACATTTGCCTGCCTTCAGAACTTTAATTAAAATTCTTATTGGAATAACTTTTGTGATTAATGTTATTTTTTCCTTTTTTCCGAGAAGTTTATCATAGGCTATTGTCCTTATCCCAATTTTTATTCCATATCTCCTTGTCAAGCCAGAGATTAATCTTGATTCTTCATCTTCTGATAAAGGCTTTTTGACAACAGCAAAAAGGTCAATATCTTTAAATTTTTCAGAGGTTGCTGCTGTTCCTACAAGATATAATGCGATTAGATTCTTGTTGAATATGGAAAAAACCTCTTTTGTTAATTTCTTAAATAGACTTTTTTTCATCTTTGCCTCTTACAACTTAAACTCTTTGATTGATCTCAAACTAAAATCCTTATTGAGATTTAATAGGTAAATAGCATTAACTGCAGTCTTAAATCTTAAATTCTTCCTTTTCAACTCTTTTACTGCTTTGTCTATATCAGTTTTTGTTGTGAATACTCCCAGGGTAACATGGGGCGGATAAGCACTTAGAGGCGCCTTTAATTTCTGGCAGAGATTTTTGTGTATTTTCAAGATTTTATCCTTGCCTTCCTTGACAAGAAGATAAAGAAAATATTCCTTTGAAGATTTTTTCAATCCTTCAAGAGTGATCTTAAATGGCTTAATACCTTTAATTGCCGCCCTTATGCGTTCATTAATTTCCTTTTCAGGAGCCTCGAAAGGCTGAATCAGAGTGATATGTGTTTTGAATCCTTCATAGAAGGGATTATATTTCTTTCTTATTGTTTCTAGCTCTTGATTCTTTTCAGGGAATATGACAATCGCTTTCATTTCAGCCTCTTTTTAAGCAGTCCCGGCTTATTTGTTGCGATGCCATCCGCTCCGAGTGCAGCTAATTTTCTTGCCTTGCTAACATCATCTACTGTCCATATTAAAACCTTTAGATGTGCTTTATGCACTGACTTGACAAGCCGCGCTGTTACAATATCGGCCTTTGGGACTATCCAATCAGCCTTTGAAGCAAGAGCGGTTTCAATGGGCCTGTCCAATTTTGAAAAAATCAAGCCTGTTTTTATATTGCTCAGCCGCTTTATCTTATTTATGGAATCAGCATAAAATGAAACAATTATGACTTTATTTTCAATCTTATTTTTCTTTATTACACTGACAATTTGTTGTTCTGTGCCCCTCTCTTTTATTTCAATAAGAAGCAGAAGGCCGGTCAGTTTAATCAGATCAATAATTTCCTGAAGCTCAGGAATATTGTATTGCTTTAGCTGATTTAAGGTATAGTCTTTGACTTTGCCTTTTCCAGACGTTGTTCTGTCAATGGTTGCATCATGAATTATAGCAAGTCTTTTGTCCGCCGTCACTCTGACATCACATTCAATGCCGTCAGCCTTCATCTTGACAGCTGCCCTGAATGCAGCCATTGTGTTTTCAGATTCATAGGCAGATGCACCACGATGTGCAATAATCATATTTTTTTTCTTCTCTATCATCTGAACCAAAGATATTGAATTGTGACAATAATAAGGGTAATCCCTAGCATGATTTCTACCCCCTGAAAACTTATTTTGATATGGAAGCGTTCTAGAAGTTCTGCGATGAAAGAATGATTATAGTTCTTTTTGCTCTCAATTGGATAGCCGCGGAGGGATTGCAGCAAAGTGGTAAAGGGGCAGATAAAATCCACCTTCTTTGTTTTTGGATATAAAATAATCCCCCAAAGAAGTTGAAGCAAAATAAAGATTAAGATATACCAAAAGTGAAATGTAATGCGTTTTGGCCAGAGTGAAAAAGGGATAAAAAAAGTGCCGAACCATATGATAACAATAGGAAGATGCGACCAGAAAACAATCTCAGTCCAGAATGTTCTCTTTTCCCCGCGGCGAATTTGATTTTTCTTCATTTTTTTTGTATTTTCATCTCACAGCCTCAATTCCATCTCATGGCGGAATATCTTGAAGCCGCTCTTCTTGTAAAATGAAATAGCAGTCTTGTTTTTTAGATTGACTCCAAGCCATATTTTCCCGATTTTTCGCGCCTTTGCGATGCTCTTCACCCCATTCATCAGGCTGTTCCCTATCCCTTTTTTCCTGAATCCCTTCCTGACAAAAATATCGCTGATATACAAAACCCCCTTATTTCTAACAAAGTCGCATGCAAGATATCCTATAATCTCTTTCTTTTTTCCCTCTTCCTCTACAACCAGCAATGAATAATCCTTTGTAAAAAAGCCCGAGAATTCCTTTTTAATCTGGCTTTTGGAGGCGAATACATCCACGCCGCCCAGCATCCTTGAGTATTCTTTCTCCCATCCCTCTCTCAATCCCATATACTCCTTCAAGTCCCCTTTTCTCGCTTTCCGTATCTTCATCTCATCCTCTTCAGATATTTATCATATGGAACAAGCTTGATTTTTTTAAATCTCTTTTCAACTGAAGGAAATTTCCATTGAAGGCCTGACTTTAGCAATTTAATTGTTTCTTTTTCAGCCAGCCCTTTCAATTTCTTAAGATCTTTAGCGCTTAAGTAATGAGTTAGAGGGCAAATCCCCACAAAATACTTTCTTTTACCTTTAATGATTCTGGCCAAGAGGGGCCAATCCAGGCAAGCGAGAGGCTTGACTTTTTGTATGGAACATAGCTTATTTCTAAGATAAGGGCAAATCCCGCGTTTAGTTTTCATATCATAAAGCCCTTTTCCAACTTCAATAAAATAATCAGGAAAACCCGTTTTCAAGATTCTAGCTCTTTCTTTGGCTGTTACTCGTGGACCTTCCCATGTGCAACATAATGCTCCGCATTTCATACATACATTTTTTATGTTTTCAAGTTTCATCTCATCCTCTTTTCCTGATAAAATCAAAGTCTAGATTATAAAGTTTGACTTCTGATTCAGCATTTTTTGTAAATTCCTGAATTATGTCAATTGATCTTAGGTAATAGTCCTTCAGGTTAAGTTTCAGGTATTTTGAGGGATATTTTATCAAATCAGATATGTCAAATTTAGCTCTGTTCGTTTTTTTCTTCAGAATAAAAGTTATGGTATGTCCTTTGTCCTTAAAATGTTCGAATTTATTCTTGTCATTATGCAAGATGATAAAATTGTCATTTTCACCGATTTTTTTCCATGGAAACTTGAAATTGCTGGACAAAACGACCATTATCTCAACATCTTTTTTTTCAGAATTAGTTGATTCTTTCTTTTTTGTGAGCCAGATGTCATAGGAAAGGTCAGAATAACCTTTTATGGCATTAAAATCCCATTTGACTGAAGTTTTCATTTTCCTGTAATCTCCAGCCTTGCCCAATTCAAATCCGGATGAAGGCCCCCAGATGCCTTTACCAAGTCTAACTGTTGAGGCTCCGCATATCCAAGGTGTCAAAGGCTGAAAATCAGAAGTCTTTGAATGAAAATATATATATCCTTTTTTGTCTTCAATCCTGCAGAATACCTTTTTCCTTGTTTTGTCCTTCCAGTCAATCCCAAAGGTGTTTACCAAGAAAGACAGCAAAGGTGTATGTTTTTTATTGTCAATTTTCAGGCTTATTACCTTAGAATATCCCTGCACTGCTTCAAATTTTGAGCCCTTTATGCTTACAGGCTTCGTGCCTGCGTGTTTCATAGTCCAAATCTCGCCGCATTTTTTCATCTCATCCTCTTTTTCTATTGCCTTATTAATCCTTCAAATTTTTTTCTGCAAACTTGGATATCTTCATTGGTTATTCTTGAAATAAAATCAAATATTTTGCCATTAAACAATTCTGCCTTTCTTACTGCATCTTCTACTTGTTCTTTTGTAATTTCAAAATTGATATAATATTGCTTGTCGACCCTTTCCTTTTTTGCAAAAGCAATATCTGAATTATCAATTCCAAATAATTCCTTTAATAAGATTATTGAAGCGGCATGATTCTCAGACTTTATTCCGATCTTAAATAACAATGCAGTTAAGGAATTATACATGCTATAATAAGCTAATCCAACTGATTCTTCTAACTTATTATTTTCTAAAAGAATTTTAGAAGAAATAAGATTACTGTCAGACTTGTCAATATATGACTGTTTGATTTCCTCACTTGGCTCAACAAGTTCAAGTTTTCTTTCTTCCTTCAGCTTAATCAAAAAATCCGTTTTTTTCATAGTATTCTTCTACTCCTTTAATGATTATATGATTTTTTTCAATTTCTTTTATTAAAAGATTTGATTTATCATATCTCCCTATTTTTATACTCAATCTTGTGCTTATTTTTTCAATTTCCTGCTTCAGTTTATTGCTTATTGTTTCTATATAAATGTCTATATCGCTATCTGGCTTTGCAATTCCTTTTGCAAAAGACCCAAATAAGATGGCAAGTTTGATATCTTTATTTTTTTGTATTTTTTCAATAATCCCCCGGAGAGGGGGGTATTTCCCTAGTATTCTTGTTAGTTTATAACCTTCAGCCATAAGAGCAAAAGATTTTGCTTCGACGCTTTTTTTTAAGAAATATACCTTGTTCTTTCCTTTTTGCTTGAAGTCAACAACATTCTCTTCAGAAAGCTCCCTTATCTTTCTTATTATAGTCATATGATTAATGTGAAGGCTCTTGGCAGTGCCCCTGATATGGTTTTCTCCTTTAAGCAATTCGTTTATAATTTCCAGCTTGTAATCTTTTTGTTCCATATGTAACATATATGTTCCATATATTTAAACCTTCCGTATTTTCATCTCATCCCTTTCAGTTATAATATTCAGTTCAGTACATCTTTCCTTTCTTCAATCTATCCAAAATGTAATAATCCATATCCTTAAGCTCAAAAGGCGTGATGAACAAACATTTCACGCCATACTTCTTGTAAACTTTGTATTTTTCAATCTTCTTCTTGTGGGCGGCGGGAAACTGTCCGAAGAACTCAATGAAGCACTTAATCCCCGGCAGCCAGAAATCAGGGATATAAACAGACGAGGGCAGATAAAGCGCCTTGGTTTCATATCCAAACCTCACACCTTTAGCAAAAAGAAAATCAGCAATCTTCTGCTCGCCCTTGCTCCGCACAATCCAGCCAGCTTTAGTCTTGATATGCGGATAAAATGGATTTTTCTTCCCACCATACAGTTTCTCCCGTGCAGCAGGATGAGTCCTGTAATATTCAATCATGCGCCGCGACTGCTCCTTCCGCACATTCGGATGATTTTTGATAAAATCAGTCACAGCCCTGTCAATCTTCTGCCTTTCAGATTCTTTAGCAAATCTCCGTTTGCCAGCAACAGATAGTTTTCTGTTGATCAAAGCCCGAAGTCTTTTGTCCTTTTTCCACAAGTAAAACGTCTTGTTCAGTATCCGCCTTTGAACCTCAGGATGCTTCTTCCAATAAGCCTTGAAAAACCGTGACGTTTTCTTTCGAAATGCAGGCGTCATGCAAACTTTCTTCTTTGTCTCAGAAATTTTTCTTTTAATCTCAGCAGTCAGATGCTTCCCCTTCCAGGGCGCCCGAAGCCTTCCCTGAGCATAAGCCAGTTTCATGACTCGGCTCCGCAGAGCCTTAGACTTAGCAAGCCCTCGTTTAATCTTCCTCTTCATAGAAGCAGGCAGCTTCCTGCCCCGCCAGTATCCCACCCTCTTTTTCATATCTTATCTAATCAGATAATAGTTTTAAACTTTATTCAAACTTCCCGATGATGCCAACCAATTCCTTGATGTTCCTTATATCAAAGTCCGCTCCAGATTTCTTTACAGAAGGATTGCCGTACCTCGCGAAAACTGATGTTATGCCCAGTCTTTTGGCTCCTTTGATGTCTCTCTCAACCTTGTCGCCGACCATTATCGCCTCTTCCGGCTTTGCATTGAGAATCTGAAGAGCTTTTCTGAATATCCTTGATGACGGTTTTTGCACCTTGACATCGCCTTTCGTGATTACAGCATCGAAAAATCTGTCCAGGCCAGAGGCAACAAGCCTCTCCCACGCCTTTATCCTTGGGGCGTCGCTTATTATCGCAAGCTTGTAGTTTTTCTTGAGATTTGTAAGGACTGAAACAGCCCCCTCATACGGAACTATATAGCTCTCGCGCTTTTTCCTGTACTCCATTATCCCGTGGCCCAGAATCCTGTAGTCCACCTTTCCTTTGACTTTCTCAAGGAATTTCTGGAATATCTTGTCATATTCTATGCCATACTTATCATAAAGCTCAAAAAGGATTTTCAGGGCGTCATCCTTTTTCATTTCAAGGCCTGCAGATATCATTCCGTCAATCGCGGCATCGCAGCATCCTCTTTTGAATTTCAAAAAGTCAAGAAGCGTGTTGTCAAGGTCAAAGAGGATAGCTTTTATTTTCATTTTCCCCTGCCATCGCACCATTCGCAGCTTTCCTCAGGGCAAGGGCCGTTCAGCATCTTGATTGCCTTTTTCCACAGCTCTTCAGCACTTTTGACATCAACATCCATCTTGACAAGTTTTGTGTCAAAAACAACCTCGCCTGTCTCAAGGACCTCTTTCGGATAATAGAACAATAAGAATGAGTAATTCTCGGTCTCATAGCCGTTCTTTCTCAGCAGCAGATTGTAGATGTTCATCTGGTTCCTGTATGATTCATGGGTGTCCTCCTTTAAGGGAAATCCCCTTGTCTTGTAGTCCAGGACAATCAGCTTCTTTCCTTTGACAAGGATGTTGTCAATCGCTCCGTGAAGCTCGTTTCCCTTGTCATCTGTCCATCTCAGGCCTTTGAAGTTATTTCTCCACACATCCAGCTTGCTCAAGTCATCAAACAGCTTCAACCCCTCGCATAACTTATTCTCGCATAATTCGGGAGGCAGACGGCTTTTCATAATGAACTTGTCAAAATGCTTCTTCAGTATTGTGTCCATGCCTGAAGGCAGCGAAGGGAAAATGCCAAGAGGCCTCTTCCACACCTCATGCCTCTCAAGCCAGAAGCACCGAGGGCACTCCTCCATCTGGGATATGCTATGAGGGGATAGTTTGTACGGGGTCATAGTCACTATAATAAAATTAAGAATTTAAATCTTTTCAAAGGGCAAAGCTGACGTCAACTTCTCCCTAAAATCCATTCTATTAACTATTTTATCCCCTCATACTTCTGATAGGCGGGGCATTTGAACATTTTCGGGTTAAAAGAGCAATATTTTATGTTTTCATCCTTCTTTCTCTGGCAATAATTGCTGTGCATACAGGGCTGCCAATTCCAGAAAGGTTTGATGATGCAAGGTCCGGGCAATCCTTCGAACTTTCTTATCTTGTCCTGCAATGATTTTTCAGCTCTTTCTGCCTTTTCATCCATAGTTCTGCAATGAGATGTTAAGATAGCTATTCTCATTAAAAATCTCCAAGAATTTAAACTTTCTTTTTCACCGGGCAGTTAACAGACAAGCCGACGTTCCTCCTCACCCATATTACCCATTGCCTATTTTCAAAAACCTTATAAAGGCAATATAATTGATAGAAATATAAAAAATATAGAGTAATTCTAGATTTTTTAAATTTATCAGGAGGATAATACAATAATGGCATACGGCGGAGACGGCGGATTTCGAAGAGATTTCGGCCCAAGAGAAATGCACAAGGCAGTTTGCTCTGAATGCAAGAAGGAATGCGAAGTTCCATTCAAGCCTACAGAAGGAAAACCTGTCTTTTGCAAAGAATGTTACGCAAAGAGAGCACCTAGAAGATTCTAGGTAGCGTTTGACAGCATAACAATATTTTTATTTTTTTTATTTTTAGTTCTATTTCTTGTTTTTTTAACAGTAAGGCAACTCTCTCAGAATAGTTTGACGTCACCTTGCCCCCGACATTTTACCTTTAACTCCTTTCAAAAGGCTTAAATAAAAGCCCTGCCTGATGTGAGCATGAAAAAATGTCCGGGTTGCGGAAGCAGCAGAATAACACAGACATCTGATGGTATAAAGTGTCAGAAATGCGGTTATGTAAATAAGAAAAAATATGTAGCAGCAGAGCCTGACTTCAAGACTGATGAGGACAGTTTATAAAAAAATGAAAAAGGTGACTAAATTCATATACTGGACGCCAAGAATTCTGTCAATCATTTTCCTTTGCTTCCTTGCGCTGTTCTCTCTCGACATTTTTGACATGCACTTGGATTTCTGGGGCACAGTATTAGGCCTGTTCATGCATAATATTCCGGTTTTCATCCTTCTTGCAGCCCTGTGGATATCATGGAGATATGAATGGGTCGGAGGAATCGCATTTATCCTTGCCGGAATATTGTATATTGTGTGGCTGATGTTCAGAGGTCCGTTTGAATTGTACAAAATCGTATGGGCAATTCAGATCGCAGGCCCGGCATTCTTCATAGGCATTCTATTCCTTATGAACTGGTTCAGAAAAAGCAAAAAGAAATCAAAAGGCAGGCGTAAATAAAAGATGGGTTTTAAAGAAAATTTAAGGAAGCAATATTTGGATAAGAAAGGTAAAAAAAGAGGTTTTTGGAGTTGGTTATGGAACACTAATCCTTACCTTCTCCTAATTATGGTTATTGCTGCTTTTATAAGTGGATTTTTGCTCGTACCCATTCTTTTGTTAGTCAGTTATCTACTTTATATTTTATTCAAAAGAATAGCTTTTTCTAATAAATAGGAATTGTTAAATCTTTTCAAAAACTTTAATCCTCGCAGTCCTCAATCCTGACATTCTTGATGTTGTCATAGGCCTTTTTTCTCTCTGCTGAGCATTTAAGGCAGTATTTTCTCTTGAATCTTGCAAGAGTGTCAAAATCAAACTCTTTCTTGCAGTCAGCGCATAATTTTTTCTTTATCATTCGTCTACCTCCTCGCCTTCTGATGTCTTCTGAACTTTAGCCACTGAAGTCACATTGTCCCCTGCGCCGGAGGTCTTGATTATCTTTACGCCCTGGGTTGCACGGCCCATTTCCCTTATATTTCTCATCGATATCCTGATGACAATGCCCTTGGCTGTTGTGACAATGACTGAATCATTCCCGCTTACCATTTCTATTCCAACTACTTTGCCGTTCCTTTCCGAAGTATTGATGTTAATCACTCCTTTGCATGCCCTTCCTGTCAGCCTGTATTCTTCAATCTTGGTTCTTTTTCCAAATCCATTTTCAGTTACTGTTAAAATGCTTAAATTTTTGTCCTTTGCCGGATTGAATATTGCAACTCCTACAACTATGTCATCCTTGTCAAGCTTTATTCCTGTGACGCCATAGGCATTTCTTCCCATCTCCCTGACTTCAGATGCCTTGAACCTTATGGCCATGCCCTCTTTTGATGCAAGTATCAGTTCCTCTGTCCCATCTATCAGCTCAACATCAATCAGCCTGTCTCCATTCAAATTAATCGCATTGACCCCGCCTTTTCTCGGATTAGAGAACATTTCCATATTTACACGTTTGATTATTCCTTTCTGTGTGACCATTACAAGGCTTCCCTTGAATTCCTTTACCGGCATGACAGTTGTTATCTCATCCTGTATATTTAATAAATTAATAATCGGCTTTCCTTTTCCGTATCTTGCAACTTCAGGAATCTCATAAGCTTTCAGCCAGTACAGTCTTCCAAGAGATGTGAACATCAGCAGAGTGTCATGAGTTGAGCATGTTATAAGCTGTTTCACAAAGTCTCCTGTTGCAAGGTCAGCTCCAACAACCCCCTTGCCGCCTCTCTTTTGCTCTTTGTATGTCTTGATATCCATTCTTTTGACATATCCTTTCTGAGTTATTGTCAGGATCACGTCTTTCTTCATTACAAGCTCTTTTTCAGTGATTTCTTTCACGCGTTCAAAGATTGTGGTTCTTCTTGAATCGCCATAGACTCTTCTCAGCTCAAGCATTTCTTTCCTGATTATTTCCAGAATTTCCTTAGGGCTGTCGATTATTTTCTGCAGATCTTTCATCAGCTGCTTTAGCTTTTCGTTCTCTTCCTTAAGCTTGTCCATCTCCAGGTGCGTCAACTTTGACAGCTTCATTTCAAGTATGGCCTCGCCTTGCCTCTTTGAAAGCTTGTATTTGTTCATCAAACCTTCAAGCGCAACAGTTGTGTTTGCTGATTTTTTGATAAGCGCGATGAGAGCATCAATATCTTTCAGTGCAATCAGCAGTCCTTCAGTGATATGCTGCCTGTCAGTCGCAACTTTCAAATCATATTTTGTCCTTTTCAGCACAACATCCTGCCTGTGCCTGACATAAGTTGAAATTATTTCCTTGAGATTGAGCAGCTTGGGCTGCCCGTTCACCAGGGCAAGCATTATTCCGTCAAACTTTGTCTGGAAATTTGTGGATTTAAGAAGATTGTTGATTGTAAACTGGGGATTAGCCTCTCTTCTGAGCTCTAAAACAACTCGGACTTTGCCTTTTGAGCTTTCATCCCTGATGTCAGAGATATCCTGAAGCTTCTTGTTCTTCATCAGCTCAGCGATTGATTTGATTAGTTCAGCCTTATTTACCTGATAAGGCAGCTCCGTCAGTACAATGGCATCTTTTGACCTGATTTTTTCGGTTGTGAATTTTCCTTTTATGATTATGCTTCCTTTTCCCAGCTTGTACAAATCCTCAATGCCCTGCCTTGATATCTGCCCGCCAGTAGGGAAATCAGGGCCCTGCATGATGTCAATAAGCCTTTCAATCTTGACTTCAGGCTTCTCAATGTATTCTATGATTGCATTTGCTGTGTCAGTAAGATTGTGAGGGGGAAGATTGGTTGTCATGCCTACTGCAATTCCCTGGGCGCCGTTCAATAATAAATTCGGCAGCTTTCCTGGCAATACCTCAGGCTCATCAACGCTGTTGTCAAAGTTAGGCAGGAATTTTACAGTTTCCTTGTCAATGTCCTCCAGCAGCTCTTCAGAAATCTTGGATAATCTTGCTTCAGTATAACGCATTGCTGCAGCAGGGTCTCCATCCACGCTTCCAAAATTACCTTGGCCGTCAACTAAAGGATATCTTAATGAAAAGTCCTGGGCCATTCTTACTAAAGAGTCATAGATTGATACATCTCCATGTGGGTGGAACTTGCCCATGGTGTCTCCTACAATTCTTGCGCATTTCTTGGTGGGCTTATCAGGATGAAGTGCCATTGCATGCATCGCATAAAGAATTCTACGCTGGACAGGCTTCAGGCCGTCTTCAGCAGTAGGCAGCGCTCTTGCTACAATGACTGACATGGCATAATCTATGTAGGCCTTCCTCATCTCCTCTGAGATTTCAGCCTCAATGATTCCTTTCTCATCAGCGAACAGCTTCTTCTGCTCTTTCGCTTCTTCTATTTTCTTTGGTTCTTCTGCCATTTTATTTCATTTCGCAGCTATTTTCTATTCTGTAGCTGTCTCTTTCATCATGATGCGTTGAAAATTCATATATTATTGAGTTTTCAAGGCCTGAAAACCTGTGCTCCTGCATTGGCTTTACCCTGCACAAGTCCCCTTCCATCATTGTAAGCGTTTTTCCATTGATTTCCATCCTTACTTTTCCTTCATCAATGTAAAATGTCTCATCCTTCTTCTTGTGATAATGCAGGCTGCACTGATATCCTTTTTTCAGTATCAGTCTTTTCCCGCAGTACTTGTCAGTATTTGCTATCCATTCTTCATGTCCCCATAATTTGGGCTTTATTATCATTGTCATTTTGATTATGATTATTAAATATCAAGCTCAGCGTACTTCGCGTGCTCTTCAATAAATTCTCTTCTAGGCCCGACTTCATCGCCCATCAGCATGCTGAACACGTTGTCTGCCTCAACAGCGTCTTCTATTGTTACTTGTTTAAGGCTTCTGTCCTTGGGATTCATGGTTGTCTCCCAAAGCTGCTGCGGATTCATCTCTCCCAGTCCCTTGAATCTCTGGACATCGGGCTTTCCGCCAAGCCTTTCCACTTTTTTCTTCAGCTCATCATCGCTGTAAACATAATGGCTCTCATTTCCCTTCTTTATTTTATATAATGGAGCAACTGCCACAAATATTCTTCCGGCTTCAATCAGATGAGGCACATATCTGAAAAATAATGTTAATAGCAGTGTCTTGATGTGCTGTCCGTCAACATCAGCATCGCTCATGATTATGATTTTGCCGTATCTCAGCTTGTCAATTGAGAATGTTTCTCCTGTTCCTGTTCCGATTGCAGTTATCAGATTGACTATTTCCTCTGAGCTGAAAACTTTTGTAGGAGCAGCCTTCTCAACATTCAAAATCTTTCCCTTGAGAGGCAGTATAGCCTGAAACTCTTTATCTCTTGCCTGCTTGGCCGAGCCACCGGCAGATTCTCCCTCTACTATGAACAGTTCAGTCTCATCCAATTTGTTTGACGAGCAGTCAGCGAGCTTTCCAGGCAGTCCTGAGATTGACATTGCTGTCTTTCTTCTGACCATCTCTCTTGCTTTTCGCGCAGCCTCTCTTGCCTGGGCAGCAGCAGACACTTTCTGGCCTATTCTTTTGGCTATTGTTGGGTTCTGCTCAAAGAATTCCTGGAATGCGGTTGTCGCTATGCTGTCAACAAATCCCTTCACTTCAGAATTTCCAAGCTTTGTCTTTGTCTGCCCTTCAAATTGCGGATTAGGCAGTTTCAGGCTTACAATTGCTGTCAAGCCCTCTCTGACATCATCGCCGCTTATTGTAATGTTCTTCAGCAGCTTGTTTTTCTCGCAGTAATCATTAATCACTCTTGTAAGAGCTGTTTTGAATCCTGAGATGTGCGTTCCGCCTTCAACAGTATTGATGGTGTTGACGAAACCGAAAATTCCCTCATTATAACCTTCATTGTACTGCAATGCAACCTCAATTATTGAATGGTCGAAATCTTTTTTGAAATAAATTGGCTTGTGGATTTCTTTTTTTGTCCTGTTCAGCCACTTGATGAACTCAATAAGCCCGCCTTCTGAAAAGAATTCTATCTTTTTGTCCTTTGTCTCATCAATCAGGAGTATTTTAACTCCTGCATTAAGGAAAGCCAGCTCCCTGAATCGAGCCTCTAACACTTCATAATCAAACTTCAGTGTTGAAAAGATATCAGGGTCAGGCCAGAACGTTATAGTTGTGCCTGTTTCATCTGTCTTTTTCACAACCTTGACAGCTCCCTGGGCGTCTCCGCGCTTGTAGCTCTGCTCGTAAACATTGCCATTTCTCCTGACCTGTGCAATCATCTTGGTAGAGAGGGCATTTACAACAGAAACTCCGACTCCATGCAAACCGCCTGATATGATATATGCCTTGTGGTCAAACTTTCCGCCTGCATGAAGCATGGTTAAGGCAATTTCCATTCCGGATTTGCCATGAACAGGATGCTTTTCAACCGGAATGCCCCTGCCGTTGTCCTCAACAGTCAGGCTTCCGTCCTTGCTTATAGTGATTATGATCTTGTCACAGAACCCGACTTGCGCCTCATCTATTGCATTGTCAACAACCTCATACACCAGATGATGCAGGCCGTCCTTGCCAGTTGAGCCAATATACATTGCAGGCCTTCTTCTGACGCCCTCCAGGCCTGTCAGGACCTGTATGGTAGATATGCCATACTTCTCGACTGCCCTGGCTTTCTCTTCCTTCTTCAGCCTTTCCTTCTCTTCCTTTTCAGCGTTCATTTTCCAGTTTTACGACGACAAACACGTTTATACCTAAATTAAGCAGACTACATTTATAAACCTTTTTGCCGAATTAAGCCTTATATCTAAAGAAAACATCAGAATTAACAAAAACCCCCCTTTTTTCTCGTCGATGGCCATTCAAAACGCCGGATTTCAGACGTGAAAACGGTATATAACAGAATATACTATCCATTTACGACTAGTAAGTGACAATTACAGAAAGATTTATAAATAATTGAGCAATAGGAAACTGATGACAAATCAGAATTCAAACACCACAAACGGAAAAAGAACCCTCTTCCAGAGATTTAGGGACAGGGCTAAAGGAGTCAAGGAATACAAAACAAGCGGAAAAGATGATATTGAAGAAGATGGATATAATGAAGTTGAAGATAAAAGGGACCCATTGTTAATGTTAAAGGAAGGGCTAGATTTCAGGCCGTATTTCTTTACATTGCTTGAGAATGGGAAATTGGATGATAATACAGTTACTACAGTAAAGAAAATCACAAAGTTCAGGGCATACAAGGATGAAAAGGGAGTAAAGACTCTGGTAAAGGAAGAGGAAGTTATCCCAAACTATAATGTAAAGATTGCATTGTATGATTCTGCAGGAGACATTATTAATAATATCTCCTCTTTTTGTGAAGAGATGAAGAAGAAGGGAAAGAATTATTCCCTTACAGAGAAGATATCATATTAGTAAGATATTAAAATTCTGAAACATAAATATAGGCAGGTTAAGGCAAGGGAAAATGTCAATTAATGAAATAGAGACAGATTATGATTTGGAGCTAGAAAGGGCAGTCCAGGAAATAAAGCAGGCCAAGGCAAAGCTTGTGTGCATCCAGCTTCCTGACGGATTAAAGCCGCTGGCAACGCAGATTTCTGAGGAAATTGAGAGACAGACAAAGGCAAAATGCCTGATATGGCTCGGCAGCTGCTTCGGCTCATGCGATTTCCCGCAGCTTGACAAGCTCAAGCCGAAAATCGACCTATTAATCCAATTCGGCCACAGCGAGTGGCACAAAAAACTGAACTGAAAATAAAAATCAGCAAATCATCATAAATCCATGACAAAAAACGTCAAAATCATAACACATTAACAAAAAATGGCAAAATTCTTCAAAAATCTCGAGGGAAAGGTTTCAGAGCTAATTGACGGCATCCAAAAAACTTATTCTGATAATGATGAAAAAGACATTGATCCTCTAAGCCCTGAAGAGCAGAAAAAGATGAAGAGAGCAGCGGAAATTTTTCTGATAGGCTCTGCAGCAGGCACAGCAGCCTTGGGAGCATATACAAATGACTTTCCAGTCAAGACAACCCTTTATTCTATTACAGGATTTGTCATAGGGTCTTATCTTTTGACAAAACTCTTAAGCCATTACAAGATGAAGAAGCAGTGCAAGAGCTGCAGACATGAAATAAAAAATGTTGAAAAAATATTCAAAGAAGCCGGCGCTGAATACGGGCAATCCATAGGCCCCTGCACTTTATTCAAGCCCAAGGAAATGATGCTGAACTGTTCCCAACACAAGAAATACGAAGAGAAATAAGATGATATCTTTTGAAGAATTTTATTCCAATCCCTTGAATCATTTTAACCCCGCCTATAGACCGGTGTTTGAGTTCTTAAGAAAGGTCCAAGGCTATCACACTAAATCCCTCGCAAAGACTGAGAATCCAAGGCTCAGAAGAGCTATGGAGAAAAGATATAAATTATTCTCAGACCAGTATGACTACAAACCAATGGACAGAGGATATATCAAATACTCATTTTTGATGAAGGATATTGCTGAGGGAATAATAAAAGTAAAAAATAAAAGGCATATTTCAAAACTCTTTAATCAGATAGATCAGAATCAGGTGTAAGCGGGCCTTTGTGGCATCTTGTCTTTTTTGTGATAATTCCTGCATCTGATATCATTGAATTTGTCTGTGTAGGCATAATGGCACACTCTCATTTTCTGGTTGCACTTTCCTTCATGGTCATAATCCGTGCAGCTGTGATTTGACATACCTGTTATGAAACTGACGACTTTCTTTCTCACATTTTCATTTCTGAGAATCTTATCGGTTAATTCGCCAAGCGCCATTTTGTTTCATTAAATCTCTCTTTTTGAATTTATAAATCTACTTATTATTTAGTCTACTCTTTTTTGAAGTGGCTTCCCTGCAGGCTGACAGGAATAAGCTCATCAATCCAGCCGTTCTCCAGGCCGACCCTGTAGAATCTGGGATTCTTGTCAGCCAGTCCGGTTCTTGTCAGTTTGTCATATTCTTTCCTGAAGCCGTATGTAAGCCATTTGTCCCTGTCCATTTTGCTGTAAAATCCATTCTTTATCCTTTTAGGCTTTGGAATCAGGTTGTCAAGCCATCCGCTGTACAGCCCTTTCTGATAATAAGCGTTCTCTTTTTTGCTTACGTCATATCTTGTCATCTTGTCATATCCTTTATCAAATCCGTAATCCAGCCAGTCATCTATGCTCATGTTTTTGAAGAATCCTGAAGGCTTGTTCTTCTTGTCAAGCCATCCTTCCTTTATGCCTTTCAGATAATATGTCTTGTCCAGTTTCGCGATTTCCTTGTTAGGCATATCATTGTATCCATTCAGAACTCCATAGCCAAGCCAGTCATTAATTTTCATGCTTTTGTAGAAGTTCCTTGGCTTTTTTGTCATTTTAATTCTCTCAGAACAAGCTCTGAGGTGCTATCACCCCATATTTAAACAATAACTTTGATATTTAATCTTTACTAAACAACCTTGTAGGCCCTGACATGAGTCTCTATATTCTTCAGCCGTTTCTTGCCCATGTCCTCAAAATCAGCATCTATCTTGCCCCTTACCTGTTTGTAAACATCCTCAGAGATGTAAATCTGGCCAGGCTCGCATATTGACTCTATCCTGCTCGCTATGTTCACGCCATCGCCAAAGATATCCCCGCCCTTGTGTATGACATCGCCAAGATGTATGCCTATCCTTATCATTATATCCTCTTTTTCAAGAAGTTTTTGGATTTCCATTGCAGCCTTTACTGCATTGACAGCAGAGTCAAAGTCGCCCATGATTGCATCGCCGATTGTCTTCACAACACGGCCGTCGCGCTCTTTGATGATTGTTTTCATCGCCTTCTCGTATCTCCATAATTTTTTCAGTGTCTTTTCCTCATTCATGCCGATTTCTGCGCTGAAACCCTTCATGTCCGTGAACATTATGGCTGAAAGTTTTCTTCTGCCCTCTTCATCTTTCTCCTTCCCTTCAGCAGCTTCTTTTTTTCTGAAAAACAAGAAAACTATCAGCTTGTAAAATGCAAATAACAGCAATATTACTACTATAATTGCAGTTATTATCACTAAAACCAGGCCTATGAACTCGCCGACATGCTCTGCATTAAACCCAGAAGTCTGATTCTGGTCAGTAGAATTCTGCGTTGCCGCAAGGGATGAAAAAAGCAGAATTAATGCAGATGATAAAAATAAAGCCGGATATTTCTTTCCCATTGATAAATCACAGAACCCAGGAATTTAAATGTTTTCTTAAGATTATTTTTTGCAGGAATTCTGGTCATTTCCTTGCTGATTGCCGAGATAATTTTCCGCGACAAACTTCTTTTCTGTATCATTCCTGTATTTTAAAACCCTGCTCCAAAACTTTATCTTGTTTTTTTCATTGTCAAATTTTAATCCGCAGCCATACAGGTTAAGCTTGCATTTGTCCAGCAAATCATTTCTGTAGGCTTTTAGGCAGGCCAGATATCCCATCATGGTAATCTTTGGGCAATGGTATTCCCTTGAAACTTCAGCTGTCCCCTGCCCATTCCATAGTCTTGTATAAATATCATTTTTCTCTTTATCTGTGAATTCCTTTTTTTCCCTCAGGCCGTCCTTCAGATAAGACTTGAAATACACTTTATTCGCTAAAAATGCATTTATCCTGTTTTCTGAGTATCCGGTTTTTTCTTCGATCTGCTCCGAATTATATCCCTGCCTGTCTAATTTCAGAATATCTGCCCTTGCCTTGTCCTCTTCCTTGACATCAACCTTATCATCAAGGGTCCTCTCCATCTTTTTTATCTTCCTGACAGCCCTGTTGATTTTATTCTTTGGGGCGTACTTTCGAAGTTTTTCAATTTCTTCCCTTAATTTCTTTAATTCCATGCTGTATTTAGAATAATTTTTTTCCATTTTATTTCTTTTCCAGTTTATATCCTATGAGAAGCATCGGCGTTTGTCTGCTTTTGTATTCCTGTTTTATGACCTGCTCGACATTGAATCCATATTTTTGGGCATTTTTGTTCATTATTTCATTGAGGGGAGTATTCTGATCCTCGCTTCCGTAGTCTGACAATATCACGCTTTTTTTGAATCTTGGATGATTGTTCAGCGTGACAAATACAACTCCTTTGTCTGATATCTTGTTATTTTCGAAAATGCCATTTATGACATCAATCTTGTCATCCTTCAGGTATCCTGAAAAATCCAGGTTTATAACATCAAATTTGAAATCCTTGTATTTTGGGCTTTTGATGACATTCAGCAGTTCCCCGCCGTATAGATTGAGGTCCTTCAGAATTTTTCCATCATCAATTTCGCCGTTATTCCTTATGATGCTCTGCATCATATTGTATGCAGTGCTTCTATTCTCAGCTATCAGGGATTTCTTAGGGTCTATGCTGCAAAGGCCTGAAAAATAGATATAACTTGCAAAATTAGGGCCTTCCAATCCCAGATAACTGAATTTATCTGGTTTTGGCAGATAGTCAATGATATTTTTCAGCATTTCCCATCTGACATTTTCCTTTGGATAGTTGTCTATTCCTGAAAATTCAGCATTTTTTATCTTTTCAAGAGTGTCATATTTTCTTTTTATTGCCTCTCTTGTAATCACCCCCCTCTTGCTTAGATCATTGGACACTGTTGCCTGGGAAACCCCTATCTTTTTTGCTATCCTTCCTGTGCTAAGCCCCCTTTCAGCATAGCAGTATTCAAGTGTTAATCTCGCCTTCTCGCCGTCTTTGTCGTGGGTCAGTATATTTTTCAGGAAACTCTTGTATCCGACATAGCTCTTCTTTATCTTGTTCTTTATTATCCATTCAAGAGGAGGTATCTCGCCCTCATTGAGTATATATTCAAGTGTTTTTGACACCTTGTCCAATTTTCCTGAGCCGTAATTATGGCATATTTCATTTTCTATCCCCTTCTTTCCTTTTTTCCCATCAGCATTTTTTTTGATTCTTAGCTTTGGAGTGTATTTCATATTCCTGACAAGTTCTATTGAATCTTCAGTGAAAAGGAATCCTTTGCCAACTTTTTTGTACTTGTTCCTGAATGAGGGATCATCCTCTTTGAATATCTTGAGACATAATGTGCTGTACGGCTTTCCTGTCATCTCTGCAATCTGTTTGAGACCTACTTTGTATTCATTAGATGCAGCTGTTGCAGACGTCTTTGCAGCAGGCTCAGACGCAGTTGCAGGCTGGGAAGGTTTTGAGGGAGGCGGAAGAGCAGGAATTTCAGCCTTTACAGCTGTCTCAATCTTGCTGGCAGCAGTTTCGGGATCTGAATCTTCAAAATAATCATGATAGATGCATGGCTTGAACCTTGAATCAAGCGATTCTATTCTTTTCTTGATGTCAAACTTTAGTTTGCTCATTGCCTCAGGATTTTTTGCTTCAGGATTTTTCCCATTCAGCGAGAATTCATAGCATACAAATGAGCTTTCTTTCTCTTTATACTCAGGATTTGCCTTTTCAATTGAATCAAAAAATACGTTTCTGATGTCCTTTGCATTTGGATAATCCTTCAGAATCGGCACAGAAATCTCAATCTTGGTTTCAGCATTGTATTTCTTTTCCTTGATCCTTACAGGCAGAGGCACAGGATGCCTTGATATGTCCTCATGCTCCAGTTTTTTGCTGGATGCTTTTGAGACAATCTCTTTCAGCTCCTTTTCTCTTTTGGTATAAGTCTCGTTTGACCATGGGTTCTTTTTCCTTATTTTTCTTATCTGCTTGCCGTTTATGAAATTTAGCTCGGTCTGGGCCCTCTTTATTTTTTCTATATCAATGATGCCATTTCCTGCCTTTAACTCCTCATAATCCTTCAGCCTCTTGCTGACTATTCCATTTATCTCTGCGAACATTGAGTCATAGAGAGAATCTTTTTTCACTTCGCAGTCCTTATCAATTGAAGTGCTGTCTTCAAGGTTTTTCTTTTCTTTTTCCTTTCCAAATTCTATAATACTCTCAAGATTTCTCTCAACACCTTTTATCTTTTCGGATTTTTTGCTAATCATATAATCAGAAATTGTTCTAAGCATGCTGGCCACCTTATTTTGGTAGTCTATCTCTTCCTTACTCTTGTCCGCCAGAGCCATATTCTTGATTTCTTCATATTCATTATTGACATTCTGCAGCTTCTTTTCGAAATCAGAGACTATCCTTGCTCCCTGCTCTGCAATCTGCCTTGAATTGGTGTGCGGAATCATCTTAGCCTTTTATTCCATTTATATGTATTTTAAAGAGAAATTAGGGATATATTGCTTCTTAATAAGAAATATATACATGCATAAGAATTCGTTAAAATCAGATTTTAATGCCCGCATATCCAAAGTAACCCTGGACGGAATTTCTTAAATTTCTCCATTTCTGGCCTTCCTTCTGGTAAAGGTGCTTTTTAGTAAGCCTGTTGAGTTCTTCCGCGCTCCAGGCTATATAATCTGAAAATTTATTTGGCCCGTTATTCTCATTCATTTTATTTTTCTGCTCAAGCCTTTTGAACAGTGATATCTGATTCATAAGCCTCAAAGCGGTTGCATAGCGCAGATTCTTTTTTGTTAGATGGTAAGCTGGGCCCAGATGAGGGTATGTATACTCTTTTCCCCTATCCATGGATAATACCTGAGGGTAGTCAGTATGGTAAAAATAGTCCCATAATCCCTCATTTTTTAAGTCATTGTCAAGTTTTAGTCTTGGGTCGTAGATTATTGAGGCTATATCATATTCTGCAGAGCCTATCCCGCTCATTTCGAAATCTATTATCCATGCATCGTTTCCCTTGTCGTCAATCATGATATTTCCTGCATGGAAATCATTATGGCAGAAAGATTTGCATTTGTTCAGCCTTTCAGATATAAATTTTATAGATGATTCAATCTTTTTCTTGGATTTGTAATAGCCTGCATTCTTTTTACAGCCTGCAGACTCAAAATTGCTGAAAAAATAATCAAGATTATACTCTATCTTTGGAAGAATCTCTTTGAATTTCTTTTCCTTTATCATGTCTTTTCCCTGAGTCTGGAGAGTCAGCAGCGCCTCAAGGCTCTTTTTAACTGCATTGATTTTGGCATTCCTTATAATCCTCTCTTTTTCCGCTTCTTTGTATAAGCTTACTATTTTTTCATACTCCTCTTTGAGGAGTTCTGTGTTGCTTTTGATATTTTCATATCCTTTTTTTTCCAGCTTGGTCTGCCAGACAGTTATATCATCATCAGGACGGTCATGGGAAAGATATTTGTTATAGCCTGAAATATAAAATATTGCAGACCTTAATTTTTCAGATTTATCTTCGCTGTTTTTAGCAATCTTTCTATGCCATTTTGGATCATTAATATCTTTTTCAAGCAGTTTTAGATTGGTACCAATTGAATTAAAAAATTCCTGGGCAGTTATCATGCCCTCCCCATAGGTTTTAGATGGGGAATCCAAGATATCAAAAAAATTCTTGAAATTGTATGTCTCCACTTTCACCTTATCCTTAAAACCATTCATTTTCAATACTCCCCTTTCTTCTGGCAGTTTTGCGGCCCCCATGACATCACCTATGCTTGAGGACACATCAATATTCTTGTCCATTTTTCCAATCCATTCGAACAGGTCATAAAGAGTCTCGCCCTTTACCAGGTTCATCAGGCCCATATTCTCATTCTCAATGTATTTCACCCATTTAGGGACATTATGATGTCTCTCTTTAAGGGCGGTCAGCAGATCTCTTTCCCTCAGGGCATCCTCTCTCCGGTTGTATTTTTTCAGGATGCCTATTGTTTTTATGCTTTCATCAAACAGGTCAAGCTTGAATTTAAGAATCTCCTCTAGTTTTGTTTCTTTTTCAAATTTTATCTGGTAGATGTTGTTTCTTGAGCCTTCTAATCTTGTTTCAGACAGAGGTATCATATACATCAGGTTATTCTCTATGTAATCCCTGTCAGCAATATTCTCCATATCCTTCAGGAACTCATCTATTGAATAGGAATAAGCATTCTTTTTCTCCTTTATTATCTCCTCCATTATTGTCTTGTGCCTTTTTGCCCCCACATCCATAAGAAGAGAATTTCTTTCCGCGATATCTTTAGGTATATTTTTCATATTGCTAGATATTATCCTGCTTCTCTCATCATTTTTTTTAAGAATTGGGTCTATATTATAACTATTTTTAACAAAAAAATTCCATATCTTCTTCAGCTCCTCATCTCCGGTGTCTGTGTGGTTTTTTCCCACCAGGCCCAGAAATTTCTTGAATCTATCAATCTCCGGCTGGATCTGCATGCTTACTAGTCTTGTTAGGAGGTCTACTATCATTTTTCCATTATCCTTTTGGCCCTTATTTGTTACTATTTGAAAGTTAGAACTACCTTAAAAGCTTTTCGAACTAATAACCTTAATAAGAACAACTTTTACTTAGTATTCTGATCAATCTTCAAGTGCACAACCGTTGTCTCCAATTTGCTTGGGTCTTCCAAAGAAATAAACGCTTCTTCAAGTATCTGAATGATTGCAGTGGGCGGCCGGATACCGTCTTCCCTTGTCCATTCCACTCTTTCACCGTCGTTTTCATGGTATTTCCTTCTCCTGTAGGTGTACTCATTCCCTCCTTCAATATACTTCATTATATCCACCTTCACTTTGTCGCCTTGCTTGTATTTACTACCCATAATCAAGAAAAACAAAGGCAGTAAATATATCTTAAGCATATATCGTATATACTCAGCATTCGTCCTCATCCAGAGAAAACTTTTGATGAAAAGCAATTTAAACCCAAACAGAATTAATTGAGCATGGAAAAAGGGGCTGACAGGCTTATTTCTGAGATTTACAATAAAAGCAGGATAGTGGCTATGCTGGCGCCTTCATTCGTTGCCCAGTTTGACTATCCCCAGATCATTACTCAGTTGAAAGAGTTGGGAGTTGACAAAGTAGTAGAGCTAACATTCGGAGCCAAGATGGTCAACAGGGAGTATCACAGGCTTCTGAAAGGCGCAAAAAAACTGCTGATTTCGTCAGCATGCCCTGGAATTGTCGAGACAATTAGACACAGGATGCCGGAATACAGGAGCAGTCTGATGCCAGTAGATTCGCCGATGATTGCAATGGCGAAAATCTGCAAGAAATTCTACCAAAATCATCTTACTTTGTTTGTTTCGCCGTGCATTTTCAAGAAAATAGAGGCCATGCAGTCAGAATATGTGGATATTGTCATAGGCTACAACGAGCTTGAAAAGCTTTTTGAGCAGCACAACATCATTCCTAAAAAGACAAAGAAATTCATAACATTTGACAAATTTTACAATGATTACACAAAAATCTATCCTCTTTCAGGCGGATTGTCAAAGACAATGCATGCCAAAGGAATCTTGAAGGAAGATGAAATAAAAGTGATTGACGGGATTACAAATGTGCTGAAATTCCTGAAAAAACCAAATCCAAAAGTAAAATTTTTAGACGTAACTTTTTGCAAGGGCGGATGCATAGGTGGCCCTCTGCTTACAAACAAACTTTCTATAGAAGACAGGAAAAAACGTGTTATGAAATACATGAATGTGGCCAAGAAGGAGCCGATTCCTAAAGGCGAGGAAGGGGTAGTTGAAAAAGCAAAAGGAATAAAATTTAGTTCCTGATTGCAATTATTTCAAGCTTTTTCGCCGCAACCTTCTCAATTCCGACTATTTTCTCAAGTTTAGATATTATTTCTGGGTCTTTGACATCAACAAGATAGTAGCTGTCCATCTCCTTTGCGAAGGATTTGGTTTCCTTGTTGAAATAGTATCTTTCCTTGTTCAGCTCGATGCATTTCCATCCGTCATATTTTTCATCCATTTTTTAAATTAAATCTTCAAAGTTTGAATACCTCCTCTATTCTTCTCTGATTTAGCGCTTTTGTGATCTTGTAAGCCAGCTCCAGCGAGGGGTTGTACCTTCCATGCTCTAATGAGATTATTGTCTGGCGGCTCACGCCCACGGCATGCGCCAGCTCTTTCTGTGTGATATTGAGAGTTCTCCTGAAAAAGGCAATCTTGGTTTTCATATGTAAAAAATATATTACATTTGGTATATAAACCTTTCTAAAATGTCAAATATATATTACATAAGAAAGAGAATTACTCTAAAAATTCCTTAATAGCTTCCTTTAAAATTTCTGAAATATTAATATTTGAGTGAGAACGGATATTTGTTTTGAAAAATCCGGCCTGTTCAAATATTTTCTCAGCTTTTTCATATACTTCTTTATTAAAATATTGATCTTGTTTATATGCATTAAGAATCAAATTTCCGATTGAAATTTTTTTCCTATTTTCTGTGTTTACATCCTGGGTTATCCGCCTATAAAATCTGGCTAGCGGGCCAGATCTTTTTTTGAAGAAATCTTTAGTTTCAGGATTATAATTCTTAATAAATATTGTAACTTTGGGTCCCATTTTTTTAGTATAATATTCACAAATTAAATTAATGCAGTCATTAAAGCTATATTTTTCACGCTTTGCTCTTTCAAGCTCATTTATCTTTGAAATTTTTATTCCAGTCTCTTTCGAAACCTCATTAACTGATTTTTCCTCCTTGTTTCTCAATTCATCAATCTTGTCAAGTTGCCATTTAAGGATTGAATCATTATATCTAACTATTGAGGAATCTATTTTTTCATTTTTTGCCAAATAATCATGTATTTTTTTTGCTCTTTCTTCATGAATCCTTAAATCTCTAGCTATTTTTGAGATAGAGTCCTTAGTTTTTCCCAGTTTATGCTTCACAGCGCTCTCTTCCCATTTAATAACTCCATAATCAAGTCTTTCATATTTTGGATTTAATGCCAATTTATCATATTCCCTTTCTCTTTTAGGAACCCCCTCCTCTTTCAGTGAAATATATCTTTTAATCGCTTCATCTTGAATCTCCTTAACTCTTTCATCATTTCTTTTACTCTTCCATTCAATACGATAATTCCCCGATATTTCCTCTAAGGATTTGTTCTCTTTTTTCAGGGCTTCGATAATCATCCTTTCCGCTCTTTTTTTGTTAAATATTTCTTCTAGTTTTTTCCTAGTATCCTCTGATAAATTATTTTCTATTTCCAGGCAAAAGTCTCTCCATTTCTGATGTTTTATTTTATTTGAAGGATTTTTTTCAGAAAAACAAAGAAAATCAAATGATTTGAAACCCAAAATTCTGGCAATCTCTTTTTCTACTCTAATATAAGTCCCATCATCACCATAAAAATCATATTTTTTTTCCTTTTTATTATAATACTTTAAAAAATTTAAAAAGTGATAGTAAAATTTATCTCTTTTTATTTGTAGACCAACGAATGGCTCTCCAATGAATATTTGCAATGCCTCCTCTATGTCCATTAATACCTTTTCTTCCAGCGTTTTTTCCATTTTAGACTCTGCATGACTTTACTTTTTTATATAATCTATAAGAAATTGGATTATACCGTTCCGTTATTCTTTTTCTCGGCAAACGGTAGAGTCGTATTTTCTTTATCTGTTATCCCTTCAAGCCTATATATTCCCCTGCAGTTGTCCGTGTTTTTTCCGATTTCTTCTATGTTGTATTTGCCTTTTTCTGCTTCAATCCATAGTTTTTGGTTGTTTATTGACAAATTGTTTAAACCAGTGTCAATCTGCAATGCCTTGCAAAGCCTTCCAGGCCCGTCAACGAGAGATTTTATATCTCCCCACTCAAATAGTGCTGCTCTCAATGTTATGCAGGAATACTCTCCTTCTTTGCCTGTTGCGATATCCATCAGGTGATTGCCGTATTTTGTGCTTACAGTTATTATCCCTGGAGCAGCCATTATCCCTTTGGATGTTCTTTTGCCGGCTGTTCCGGAGTAGGATGCAATCTCCACGATTCTTCCCCTGACTTTCTTTCCGCTGTCAAAAACTCTCACTAAATAGGAGGCATATCCCCCCAAGAGTTCCTTTGCCACTGTCTGCGGATTTCTTGCGAAAAATTCATGTGTTAATTTTTCAATTGTCATTTTTCATCCCCCAAATACTCCATTATCGCCTCTTTAAGAGGATTTCGCTTTTGTATCCCAATCATTTCTCTTATTTTATCATATCCTCCATTTTTCGTTATAGCCCTAGATAAGCCGGACATTTTCATTTCGCACAATTTGCTAGCATTTGGCAGCTTCCCATATTCTCCAACAACTTTCTTGCACTCGGCAAGTGTATTCTCCAGAGTCCAATACCCCTCAGGCTTTCTTCCAGATTCCACCCCCAACATTTCCCTTATTTTGTAAAGTCCTCCATTCCTTGCTATACCATGATATAGACTTCCTCTTTTCATTTTCCTTAATTTATCATAACCCGGCAGCTCTCCATATTCCCTAACAACTTTCCTGCATTCATTCAGAGTGTTTTCAAGACTCCAATACTTCCTCGGCATCTGCTTCAGTTTCAATCCCAGCATCTTTCTTATTTTATTAAGTCCCCCATTGCTAGCTATGGCAGAAGTTAAATATCCTTTTTTCATTTTCATTAATTCTTTTTGTGAAGGCAACTCCCCATATTTCTCAACAACTTTCTTGCACTCAGCAACTGTCCTTTCTTGATTCCAATATCCCTTAGGCTTATATCCTTCTTTCACTCCCAGCATCTTTCTTATTGTACGGCATCCTCCATTGTTATTTATGGCAGAAACTAAAGATGACATATTCATTTTCCTTAATTTTTCATAACCTGGCAGTTCCCCGTACTTCTCAACAACTTTCCTGCATTCATCAACCGTATTCTCCAGATTCCAGTATCCCCTAGGCTTATGTATTTCTTCCAGCCCAGCCATCTTTCTTATTTTGTTACATCCGCCATTCTTTGTTATAGCAAACGCTAAACTTGACATATTCATTTCATTTAATTTTTTTCTATCAGGCAAATCCCCATATTCTTTAACCAATTTCTTGCATTCAGCAACTGTATGCTCCAGATTCCAATAACCATATGGCTTTCTCATTGTCATTTTTCATCCTCCAGATACTCCATTATCGCCTCTTTCAGAGGATTCTGCTCTTTTATCCCAATCATTTCTCTTATCTTAGGGAATCCCCCATTCTTTATTATAGCACCAGACAATCCAGACATTTTCATTTTCTCTAATTTTCTGCTACTAAACAACTCCCCATACTTTTCAATAACTTTCTTGCATTCAGCAAGAGTATTCTCCAAAGTCCAGTATTTATTGGGCTGCTTTTTTACTTTTAATCCTAAAATCTCTGCTATTTTTTTCATCCCCCCATTTTCCGTTATGGCCATAGATAAGCCAGCCA
>Ga0315274_10002042_pt1 | contig 30914 bp, 46 predicted proteins | sample YL17G02_20_MG_FD_203700 | JGI IMG/M metagenome (GOLD analysis project Ga0315274, IMG submission 203700) | Sediment microbial communities from Yellowstone Lake, YNP, Wyoming, USA - YL17G02_20 | ecosystem: Environmental > Aquatic > Freshwater > Lake > Sediment | place: USA: Wyoming | collected...
GTCGCTCCGGATCGACCGCGTGGACCCCGCGCTCAACATGCTGGATCACATCGAAGTCACCTCGGAGGCGTTTGAGTAATGCCCCCCCGGTTCACTTCGGCGCGATCGTCCGGCGCAAGCAGTCCCGGGCAATGGGGGTCCGGATACCGCACCCCGGGCAACCGCAAGGCCACGTTCACGGTCTCGTACACGAACAACGTGGCGACCCTTCCCGACCGCCTAGCCCGGCACTTCCAGCACGCACTGATCTTCCATCTGGAGGACGCGGCCCAGCGCGTCGTGGACACGGCGCGCGGCTACCTCGTGCGTCTGGAGGAGCCGCCACGGATGGTCAACTCAGCCGGGCGCGAGATCCACGGCTACGACACCGGCCAGATGTACGTGAGCCTCAAGTACGACCTGATGGAGCCCCTTCTCATGCTGGGCGTCTTCTACGAGTTGCTGAGTGAGGAAGCGGACTACTGGAGGTTCGTGGAGTTCGGCCATTGGGTGTTCTCGGCATCCGGCCCGTGGTTCTGGCCCGGCTACCACTTCCTCGCGACCGCGATCGAGGCGAACGAGGGCTACATCCGGCAGCGGTGCCGCGAGGCATGGGCCGACACCGCGATCGTGCTTGCCATGGAGGCACGCGTGACAGCCGCTGAGGGACGCCTCGCCCTCACGCGCAACAGAGGCTTGGCTGGCATCCCCAACGTAGCCGGAGTGAGGCCGTGAGCACGTACACGCCGGAGCGCGAGGTGCGTGCCGTGCTGGTCTCGGCGTTCAGGGCGGACGTGGCGCTGCGCTCGATGCTGTTCCCCGACTGGTCGCCGCAGATCAATCCCATCACCGATCTGCGCGTCTACGACGTCCACGCCGAGCAGCGGCCTGACCCCGCCGTGCGTTCCGCCCTGCCGGTCATCAACGTGGACGCCACATGGAACCCGGAGGCCATCCCGATCGAGCAGCGGGCGGCCAACCTCAGGGGTGGTGTGACGGTCTACGTCTACGTCATCGTGCCGCCCGAGCGGAAGGACTTTGGAAGCCGCATCGTTGCCCGTACGGCGCACGTGGCCCTATCGACGGCGCTCAGCGGAGCCCGTATCATCGCAGCGGACCTCTATGGATTGGGGACCGTCCCGGCTGAGTCGATCAGCGCGCTCAACGGGGCATGGCAGTTCCGATTGGAGTTCCGCTCAGCGGAAGTGGAGGTCCTTGCATGACCAAGCGTTCACTCCAAGACGAAGTCGCAGAGGACGATGTCCCGGGGGACGCCGACACCCCTGATGAGGAACCGGTTCCCGAGCCCGAGCCGGTCGATGTCGGAAACTGGCAGCCCACGATCGTGGAGCCTGCTCCCGTTCTCTCCCCCGAGGATGAGGCTGCCGCCAACGCACCCACGCGTCCGGTACTACCGGAGGGCGATACGGTCGTCGTGTACCACGGCGCCGCCGACCTTGTGGGTCCCGTCGATCTCGACGGGGTCTCCTATTCGTTCAGGCCCGACGTGCCGGTCACCGTGCCGAGCAAGGTCGCAGAGGAAGTCCTGACGTGGCCCAACGAGACCTTTGAGGTCGTCACGGAGGACTAGCGCGCATGCCTGCGATCACCCCGGCGAACATCCACATCGCTCCAGCCGATCTCTGGACCGGAGGCACCCCTCCGGCGGCGGGCACGGACCCGCTTGATCCGACGGCTGGGACGCCGTCGGTGTTCAACACGGCGACGACTTCGTTCGCCGCTGTCACATCCGGCGGCACCTACATCGGTGCCACGCAGGGCGCCTCGACCATCACCTACCGCCCGACCTTCTACATGGTCGAGGTCGAGCAGGCGATGGGCGAGGTGGTCACCATTCCGACGGCGGAGGAGGCCAGTGCCACCTTCACCCTCGTGGAGGTTGGGTACGCGAACCTCGCCACGGCCTTCGGGCAGGGCACGACACGCGTGCAGGGGGGCACCGTCGCTCAGGGCATCTACGTCGGATCCAAGTCGGTCGTCTCGACCAAGGTGACCGCGCTCGTCAGCCGCAAGCGGTCCGGCACCGGGTACTACATCGGCACCCTGTACTCGTCCTACTCGATGGAGGGTGGCACCTTCACCGCAGAGCGGCGGCAGGAGGCCCGGATCGCGGTCACCATGCGGTGCCTAGCGGACACGGCTCGCCCCATCGGCGACCAGTTGTTCCAGTTGGTCGCCTTCGACGCCAACCCGGCCTGAGCGTAGGAGACCGAGATGGCCCTGCTTACACCTACCGCAGGAGGGGCGGTCCTCTCCTATCAGGCTGCTGCCGGGGGTGGCGACACGTACGCCAACACTGGCAAGGAGCACGTCCACGTCCGGAACGGCGGTGGCGCCCCGATCACCGTCACGATGGTCAGAACGGTGCCCTGCTCGCAGGGCGTCACCCACGCTGGGGCAGCCGTCATCGCCAGCGACCAGTTCACCGTCACCAATGCCAGCGACAAGTTGCTTCCGGCTGTGGACCCCGCCATCTACGGCCCGGTCGTCGGGATCACCTACAGCGGCGTGACATCCGTGACGGTGTCCGTCATCTCCTGACACCCCTTGGTTTGACAGAGCCCCCGGCGTGCCAGTCACTGCCGGGGGCTCTGGCGTCTCTGTTACGCTCGGGACTCTGATCCACGCATACCGAGCGCGAGGAAACACGTGAGCAGCGACGCCGCAATCCCCGGCACGTGGGAGTGGTCCCTCTACAACTCTCGGCGCCATGAGTCGAGGTCCTACGTCCAGTCCGAACTGGCTCTGGACGGTGAGGCCCGCCTCGTCGGCATCGCCACCAAGGTTGGGGCCGTGCTCACCGAGGGCGGCTACACGTGGGGCGACCTCTACGACCTCACGGACGAGAACCGCCAGATCGACTGGGCCGAACTCTCCAAGATGGTCAGCCACCTCGTCCAGTTCGCACCCGACCTGATCTCCGAAACCGCTGGCGTGTTCCTGAGCGTCTACCCGACGGACGAAGACGGAGTCCCGGATCCCACCTACAGCGATCAGGTGAAGTTCATCCGGGGGGCACTCAACGTCGCCCGGTTCGTGGACATGGTGCGCGTGTTCATGCAGCAGAACGACTATGCGAGGGTCCTCGCCCCTTTCTCCCGGACGCTCTCGGAAACGATGGCCGCCATCGCTGGCGATCCGCAGGGCAGTCCATCCACGCCGTCGCCCGATCCGTCGTCAGAGGTGTCGGTGATGGGCTCCGACGGCTCTACGATCTTGGTGGAACCGGCGAGCCCGACCCCCGAAGTCAGCGAGAGCGGGACCGCGACGTCTTCCGGACCTTCGCCGACCTGACAGAGATGGGGCTCGGTCGGCCCCGGTCCCTACCGCGCCTCTACACCGCTCGCCAGATCAGCGGTTACGCAGAGGCACTTGCATGGAAGCGGCATGAGGGACGAAGATTTCAGTGGGAACTCACCCGTGCTGTAGTTGCTGCGCTCGGCGGTGAGTTGGGCGAGTTCCCGGACTATGTCGCCCCCGAAGAGGGGGAACAGTCGTGGGAGGCCATCGAGGCCGACTTGGATGCCTTCCTCGCCAGTCATGGCGGGGCGTTCATGTACGGCGGTCGTAGGGCTGAGGTGCCTGTGGTACTGAGGCCCGTCTGAGGCCCACGGCGATAGCGCGAGCGCGACGCTAAGAGGGCGGCATGTCGTTCATTCCCGGCATGGGTAACGTGCTAGGCAACGGACAGATCATGTTCGGCGCCAACACGTCGAGTTTGCGTGGCGATGTCCGCAAGGGCATGGACGCCATGAACTCGGAGGTCAACAAGGGCCTCAAGAACGTCTCAGCGTCACAGGCTCGTTGGAACGCCGCGTTCGGCGCGATGGGCATGGCCGCGAAGGCGGGCGTCGCGGGCGTCGTGGCCGCGATGGGCATGGCGATCGGCGCCAGCATCCAGTTCGAGTCCTCGTGGGCCGGTGTCCGCAAGACGCTGGACGCGACGCCCGAGCAGTTGGCTGAGTTGCGCCAGCAGTTCCGCGACCTCGCCAAAGAGATCCCGGTCAGCGTCAACGAGTTGGCCAAGATCGGCGAAACGGCAGGCGCCCTCGGCATCGCTCGCGAGGACGTGCTGGAGTTCACCAAGACGATCGCCCTGATCGGGCAGACGACGAACGTCACGACCGAAGAGGCAAGCACCGCCCTCGGCCAGTTGTCCAACGTCCTGAAGTTGTCGGGCAAGGACTACGGCAAGTTCGCCGACACTCTCGTGGACCTTGGCAACAAGGGCGCCAGCACCGAGTCGCAGATCCTCGCGATTGCCTCGCGCGCGGGGTCGGCTGCGGGGCTGATCGGCATGGCGACGCCCCAGATGCTCGCGTTCGCATCCGCGACCGCGTCGCTGGGCATCGAGGTCGAGGCTGGCGGATCGTCCCTCCAGAACTTCTTCCTCAAGATGAACAAGTACGTCGGGAAGGGCGGCAAGGAACTCAAGATCATCGCGAGCATCGCTGGCACGTCGATGAAGGAGTTTGCCGCCGCGTTCAAGCGAGACCCGGCGTGGGCGATGCAGGCGTTCCTCGACGGGCTGGGCAAGTCGAGCGGGTCAACGCAGCAGTTGGCTCTGGAACTCCTGAAGATGAACGACATCCGGATCACCCGGATGCTGCTCGGCCTTGCCAACGGCGGCGACATCCTCGCCTACAACCTCAACAACGCTGCGGCTGCATGGACCGCCAACTCCGCGGCTACTGAGGAGTTCGGCAAGCGGGCCGAGACGACAGCCTCCCAGATGGGCCTGATCAAGAACATCATCCACGACTACCTGATCACGCTGGGCGACTCCCTGTTGCCCATGTTCAAGATCGTCGTGGACACCCTCAAGAACAGCCTGCCCAAGGCAATCGAGTTCCTCGCCGGGATCTGGAACACGATCCTGATGCCGCCGCTGCTCAAGGCCAAGGATGCGTTCCTCGGGCTGGGCGAGGCGCTGGCGAACGTGTTCGGGGACAGGGACAAGCCAGCCGACTGGGGCAACGTCGTCTCGACGGCCATCTCAGGCGTGGCCAGCGCGGTCGGCCACCTTGTGGACATGGTGACGCCGCTGATCAACCTGCTGAAGGGCATCGTTGAGAACCCGATCGGCCAGTGGGCGATCAAGGGCGTGGTCTACCTCACGGCTCTTCGTATCGCAGTCGGCCTGTTCAATCAGACGCTGGGCAGGACGCGGTCCCTCGGGAAGATGCTCGGGGGCGGCCTCTTCGGGGGCGCCAAGGCGCTGCTCCCCTTCGGCCTCGGCAACAAGTTGGGCGGCGGCTCCGCCATCGACCCCGATCAGATCGCCGCCAACAAGCAGGTGCTCGCTGCCGAGATGCAGTTGAAGGCCGCGCAGATGGCCATGGCCGAGACCAACTGGATGGGACGGACGGGCAAGAACTGGGGCGGCCCGATCCAGTACAAGGGGACCCCCGGGCTCTCCACATCGATGTCCGGCTCGATGGCTGCGCGCCAGCGAGCCGCGTACGGGGCAATGCCCGCAGCCCAAGCGATGACTTGGGCCCAGTTGGCGCAGCCCATGATGGACCCGAAGAAGCCGGGTGGGATCGGGTCGGCCATCAAGGGCGCCCTCGGTGGCGTTGCGGGGCTTGTTAGCAAGGTGTTCTGGCCAGTCCTGATCGCCACGTTCGCAGCCGAGATCATCAAGGCCCCGGTGGGCGACTTCATCGCTGGAAACACGAAGTTCAAGCGCGCCGGGGCGATGATCAAGGAGGACTTCTTCGGTGGGATGATCGCGCTCTTCCAGAGCGCGCTCATCGGGTCAGACACATGGGTCGGTCGTGCCGAGGAGACCAAGATCGGCAACGCCTCGTTCTCCACGATGAACCTGTCGAAGTTGGGGATCACCAACGCGACGTTCGACAAGTTGGAAGCCCCAGTCGGGACCATCCTCCACATGCAGGGCGTTGACGAGACCGTGCCCGTTGTGAACGAACTCGGCCAGAAGATGGGCGAGGACGTGATCACGTGGTACAAGCGGATTGCCGTCCAGTTGGCAACCACGGTCGGCGGCTCGAACGTGAAAGAAGAGATCGCGGGCCTGCTGTCCCGAGACATAGCGGACAACGCCCCAGATCCCGCCACGATTGCCGCGATGGCGATGGCTGGGAAGACCCCGGACTACACGCCTAGTGCCGCGACGCAGGCCAAGATAGCCGCCCTGCTCTCCCCGTTCGCCGGATCCCAGATCACGGAACTGGGTCGCACCGTTGAGGAAGGGTGGTCCGCTGCTGTCGCGGATGCCCTGACGGCCCACGGACTCACTGTCGGCCAGCAGGCAGAACTCACTACCGCCCAGAAGCGCCGGATCGGGGACGTGGTCGAACTCGACGCGGGCGGCAAGTACGACTGGATGACGGATCTGATGATCCAGTCGTTCACCTCGGGCGTCACCCTCAAGACTGGCAAGCAAGTCGCGCTGTCAGCCGACGCGAAGAAGGCCATTGCAGCCCTGAAGAACCCCAAGAAGGGGTTCGGTGCCGACTGGGAGAAGGAGGTAATGGGCCTCCGGATCGGGACGCCCAAGGGGAAGGCGAACGTCGCTCTGGCCAAGAAACTAGAGGCAACGCTCGGAGCAGATTGGCAAGAGACCCTGAAGCAGGTGTATCGCGAGTTGCATCCTGCGCGGCCAACCTATGCCTTGTCGCCACTCGATGACCGGGCTGCCAACATCAAGGCGCAGAAGAAGCGTGTCGAGACGGCGATGCTCGACTACATCCAGAACGTCCCGAAGGACGTGTCGGACCAGATCACGAGCAAGATCAGCCAGATGCCCGCCGCTCTACGGGGAGAGATGGACCCCGACACTGCCGCGGCCCTGAGGAAGGAGGCGGAGAAGCAGTGGCTCACTGAGCGCGACGCGGGGCTCAGGAAGTTCGCCAGCCTCAAGGCAGGGGTGAGCGCTCCGATCGCCAAGTCCCTCACCGCCAAGTACGGAGCCGACTGGGAGGTGGCGTTCCGTAGTGGGGTCGGCGGGGTGCTGAACAGCAAGACCGACAAGGACGGGAAGATCCGCAAGGAGATGGCCCGCGCGTTCGGTCCGAAGTGGGAGTCCATGCTCCAAGGGGTCGGGGCGATGGTATTCGCGAAGAAGGGCGGCGCGGACTTCGCCACGCTCCAGAAGATGCTGGCCGCCGAGATCAAGAAGTCGATCGCCGGACTCACCCCCGCGGACCTCGATGACGGCAAGGGCAAGAAGCCCACCAAGGTTCAGGTGACGAGGACCAAGGAACGGATCACCAAGATCCTCGGGACGGACGCGGCCAAGGCCGCGCTGGAAGCCGCGACGTCGGACGACACCACAAAGGCTGCGGCGGGGTTCAAGACGCTCGGGGACAAACTGGCCAAGGCGATCCCCGACGAGAAGGCGCGGACAAAGTTCATCAGCAGCCTCGTGGCTCTTCAGGATGCGGCTACATCGCCCAATCTCGATGGGCTGACGAGCGTCCTCTCCAAGGGGATCCCGACGGCAGCAGGCGCGATCGGGCAACTCAACTCGGGCCTTGGGACTCTCTACGGCTGGATCCGAAGGATCATCAGCGCCATCCCGGGCACGAGCGGCAGCGGCGGTGGCAGCGGGGGCGGGCAGACAGCCGCCGACCGCGCGAAGGAGCGCCGACTCGGCGAGGACCTCAACAACGACGGCAAGATTGGCGCCAAGGGGCTCCTGTTCGACACCGATGGCAAGACGCGGATGACCGTCGGCGAGGCTGCCGGGGAACACGTTGCTGTGCTGCGGATGCCACGTCGCATGAGCCTCGGCGCGACCCTCGTCCCGGACATCATCGCCGGGCTGACTCGCGCCGCGCAGACGAACCCGTTTGCGCTACCGTTCGCAACGGCCCCTGCGTCCGTCGGGCCGCGCGTGCAGATGAACGCACAGACGCTCCAACTCGTGACCCCGGCTGATCGGCGCAGCCTGAGCGAGCAGTTGGAGTTCCTCGCTCCAGACGGGAGGTAGGCGTTGGCTTGGGCTGAGCAGTGGTCCATCAAGGTGGACGGGAACGAGGTCAACACCATCGGTCAGGGTGGCTACCTCTCCACGCAGGTGCCGGAGGTGGGCTGGGACAACGAGGTTGAGGTCGTGTGGCAGTCACGCGATAACACCTACCCGGTGGCCGTCGCATTGCGCCCCACGGCTGGCAACCTGACCTTCCTGATCCAGATGAAGCCCTGCACATGGGCGACGTGGGAGTCCCAACTCACGACGCTGCGCATGTGGTTCACGACCGGCCCCCACCTCTTCACATTCCAGATCCGCGGCATGCCCGCGCCCCTGTCCATGGCGGGGATCGTGAAGGGGATGCAGACCTCTCCAAAGGAGCGCAGGCTGGTCGTCTCCGCCGTTGTGCCCAACCCCGTCCTAGCCTAGAGGAGCAGCGGTGCCTATCTCCGCCTCAGACATCGTCCAGTACGCATCCGCCGAGACGGGCTCGTCGGGTGGCGTGATCACGGCCAACCCGATCGTATCTGGCGTCAAGAACAACGTGTGGCCGGACATTCTGGAGTCCGAGCGGATCGCTGGCGTCAACAAGTGGCGGAAGACGTTCTTCAAGAACGAGAGCATCGCGGACTCGGCCATCGCGCCCGTGATCTACACCCCGGTCCTGCCCCTCAATGCCGTCCTCCAGATCGGGATCGGGATCGACAACTCCCTCGACGTCGATGCGAACGGCGACGGCAACCTGTACTTCCCAGCATGGCCCACCGCCCAGAAGGTCGGCATGAAGTCCGATGGGGCCGACATCCGCGCGCTCACGATCCTCGGCCTCGATGACAACGACGCCCCGATCCAAGAGACGGACTTCCTCATTGGAACCCAACAGTGGGAGTCCAACTTCTACTACAACGCCGTGTGGAATGTGTCGCTCGCGTCAGCGAGTGGCTCGCGATCCGTGACGTTCGGCAGCACGCCCGGTGGCAACGCCTTCGTATTCAAGGGCTCCATCGGCATCGGCAAGGTGATCTGCTTCCGTTGGAAGGACGCGGGCACGATCAAGGCGAACGGCATTCTCCTTCCCGACCTAGCACCGGGCCAGAGCATTGCGGTCTGGCGGCGGCTGTACGTCGCGGCGGGTGCGCCGGTCACGCGGCCCAACACCCTCACCGTCCAGTGTGAGGAGAACTGAGCCATGGCCGACACGACGATCTCGCTCCAGAACCCATCTGTCGCCGACACCTACCTCGACGCCGAGGGCCTCACGGTTGGCATCACAGCCGTCAAGCGCGAGCGGCTCCAGATCACCGGCTCCGCCGCGCTGGAGGTGGCCCGGGTCCTGAACGCTCCTGCCGCCGCGACCGACTACGCGGTCGTGACCCGTCCAGTCGGAGCGCTTGCTGACAACACCCCGTTCGTGGATGGCACCACGCCCGTCTTGGGGGCCGGGTTCATCTTCGATGACGCGGCGGGCACAGCCCTGACCGAGAACGACATCGGCGCTGCCCGCATCGACTCCAAGCGGTCCTTGATGGTCACGCTGGAGGACGCCACGACGCGGGCCTCCAAGGTGCGGGCCCTTGGCACCATCCCTGCTGCAACGGACGTGGCCCTCGTGGTCCGTCCCGTCGGGCAACTGGCCGACAACACGGCGTTCACGGACGGCACCACAGCGGTGCTTCCTGTCGGCTTCATCTTTGACGAGGCGGCGGGGGCTGCCCTCACTGAGAACGACGTGGCCGCCGGGCGCATCACCGCCAACCGCGCGATGGTGATGTCCATCGAGGACAGCACCACGCGTGGGCGCCGGGCGCTGGTCAACGCGTCAGGCTCCCTGCTCGTGGACGTTGAGGAACTGCCTGCCCCTGCGGCGCTCACCGACGCTCTGGGCAACCCGACAACGACGCTTGTCGGTGCAGTCGCCCTCCAGTACAACGGAGCGACCTTCGAGCGCACCACGGGCCCGCTGGAGGTCACGATCCTCTCGTCTGCCGCCCGGACGACTACCCAGACCGGGTCTGACCAGACGAACCGGAACGCTCGGGGCATCGCGGTTGTGCTCGACATGACCGCTGTGGGCACGGGATCGGTCACGCTCACCATCGAGGGCAAGGATCCGCTGAGCGGCAAGTACGTGACCCTGCTCGCGGGCATCGCCGTGACGACCAACAGCACGAACGTCTACACGGTCTATCCGGGCTATGCGGCGACGGCCAACGTCAGCGCCAACGCTGCCCTGTGGCGCACGTGGCGCGTGAACGTGACGGCGAACAACGCCAACTCGGCGACCTACTCCGTCGGCTCGATCCTGCTGCTCTGACCCTCCAATGCCTACCGCAGCCGTCCTCGCGCTCGGGGGCCTCACCCGCCAACGCACCCCGCGCGTCCCTGAGTCCGAGCCGTTCAACATCTTGGGGCCCACGCTCGCCCCGTCAGTGGAGCCGTTCGATCTGGGGACGGGGATTGTCGTCACGGTCCCGAGCGTGGAGCCGTTCGACATCGTGGGCGCCGTGGCCGTGTGGTCAGTGGAGCCGTTCGACTCGCTTGGCGCGGTGTCGCGCGGATCGGTCGAGCCGTTCAACATCTTGGGCCCCATGGACCTGCTCCTTCCTGCGCTGGATCTCGGAGACGGTGAACGCTACGAAGCATCGGCGGCGCCCCTGTACGGCTGGTGGGACCCGCTGGCTGGCCCCATCAACAACCTGACCGACCTGACATGCGAGTAGCGCTGTGAGCGACTTCCACAAGGATGAGATCGCCGTCTTCGACCGGTTCGGAGCGCCGATCGGCGTGCTGACCGGCTGGAGCGTCGAGCAACCGAGGTCGTTCCGGCTGAACGAGATCGAGGACTTCGCGTTCTCCATCCCCCGTCAGGACATCACGACGGGTGAGACCATCATCACCAACGCGGTGGCGGCGCTTCTCAAGGCGGACAACCTGATCCTGATCAACGACCAGTTGGGTTCCATGCGGAACTGGGTCGGCTACATCGACAACGTGGCTTGGAGCGACGGGCGCGTGTCCGTGTCCGTCATTGGGTCAGCGGGCTTGCTGCGTCAGGTGGACGCAAGCCTGATCCAGCAGTCAGAGGGCTGGATCTGGTCCATCGCAAGTCGTCTCGTTGGCGCCGCCAACGCCAAGAAGTCGGTGCATAGCGACATCCCCATCGGCTTCGTGGTGGACGGCGCCGAGGCCACATGGCGCCGCAACTACGGAATGTTCACGTACGAGGGCGACGTCTTCGCTGGCTTGCAGGGGCTCGCCAGCGAGTCGCTGTGCGAGTTCTTCATGGAGTCAGCGCTCCGATCCGACGGCTGGCTGACCATCACGCTGCGCTGGGGTTCGCGCTATGTGGCCGATCGCACTGACATCGTGATCTCGGACATTGGCGGCGCCCTGTCGCCCGGGACAGAGGTGACCATCGCGGCGTCCAACGTGGTCAACCGGGCGCGCATTCGGGGCACGGCGACGGAACTGGCCCAGTACGTGGACTACCAATCGGTCAAGAGCGTGATCAACGACGTGGTGCCGGAGGCCGAACTCGTTCTCGATGGCCCAGCCGACCAGTACCGACGTCGCGAGGACCTGAACATCACGGCCAACTTCGGCTACTCAGAGGCGATCCAGAAGGATCTCGCGCGGCAGGTGCAGGAGCGGTACATCGGCTACTACAAGTCGTTCCTCTACGCCTACCACGCCCGTCTCGGGAAGCCATATCTCGACGGCTACGACTGGCCCGGGCCCGATGGCACGAACGACAAGGGCCTGACGGCTCACTTCTACCGCTCCTATTCGCGCTTGGCGGTGCTGAAGACCGGCATGCTCCTGCTCTCCCCGGTCAACGAGGACGAGGTCGCTATCGAGGCCACGCTGGAGGATTGGGCGTTCAACCGGACGCTGAACATCGTGGACAAGTGCGTCGGCGTGGCTACGAACTGGACCGACACCGAAACCAAGTTGGTCGCCGACTCAACGACGGGCTCGATCTGGACGCTGGACGACGATCTGGTGACCGTCACGGAGTTGCTGCACGTGGCCGCAACGGGCGAGACGCTCCAGAGCGTGGCGACGGACGTGGCACAGGCGACCCTCATGTGGGTGCTCGTGACCAACGCCACGGAGGCGATCGTTCGGGCCTACACCGTGGACTCCGGGCGCATGGTCAGCCAGTGGACATTCCCGGATCCCTACGCCCACGACATCTCGGCACAGAGCGACATCGGCGTCGTCTGGCTCGCCTCGTCAGGATCGCCTTTGCTGCGTGCGCTCGACATGTCCAGCGGCGTGGAACTCACGACTGGGACCTACCGCTCGTTCGCGACTGGCCTGACGCCCGGGCCGACTGGCGTGTGCGTCACGGGCGGGATCGCCTACTGCATCGACGCGAACGGGCTCTTGCGCATGCTCCACATCGACCCAGCGGGGAACCTCGCGGGAACGAAGGCCGTGGGGGTGCCCGCGACAGGCATCTTCGCCGACGCCCCGGGCGGGCGGATCTGGATCACGAAGGCCAACGGCGACATCAACCTGTACTGGGCCCACATCGCAATCGGGTCTGTCGCTGATGGGTCCTCGCGCAACTGGCCCGGCTTTGGACGGATCATGGAAGGGCAGTACCTCCACGTGGTGCTGAACAGCGACACGGCGAAGGACACCAAGCGGCGCAACAAGGTCGTCGCGGTCTACTCCCCGGGGCGCTACGTGACGCATCCGGAGCCCTCACCGATTGGCGAGGCGGACGTTCTGACCAAGGAATGGGTGACCGGTGACCAGAAGGTCGTCACGCTCGTGAAGTCCAAGATCCAGTGGGCCAACAACGAAGCCGTGGTCAGCGGTGAAGAGAGCAGGATGGATCAATGGAGCCCCACCGATGACGGGTACGGCTACTTCGCGTCCGCCATCTACAAGACCAAGCGGGGGCACCTCCTGAGCCGGGGGAGGTCGTGGTACTTCCGCGATTGGGACGTACCCGCGAGCACCTTCGCGATCGATGCGCCGGAGTGGACAGATGGGCTTGCCTACCTCCAGAAGTACCTCGCTCAGGTGAACAAAGAGCGGGCGGTGCAGGTGCTCCGCGTCCTCAACGTCTCGGGCCTGTGGGGCAAGATCGCCCTCGGCGGGAAGTACACCGTGCGCATCACCAAGCAGGGCCCACCGGGCGGGTTCAATGGGATCCTCAGGGTCCTCGCCTTCACGCCCGATGAGCGGCAGGGGATCATGGAGATCATTGGCGAGTGGGTCGGCGAGATCGCCCCGCTGGATCCGGACTCCTGAGATGGCAACCGTAGACGAACTGCTCCGCAGGGCGGATCGCGCCGCTGCCGAGATTGCGACGCTGCGCCATCGGCTGAGCCACGCCAAGTCCTACACGACGCGGCACACGCTCCAGCACCGCATCCGGGCACTTGAGGACCGGCTCGACGCCCTGTACCGGGCCTACATCAAAGCCCTCAAGAGGCCCCCGGTGACCGTCTTCAACTCCCGGAAGAAGCCCAAGGTCGCGGCGGGGCTTCAGATCATCATGGATGTGTCGAGCGACGGGAGGTACTTCTCCAACCCGAGCCCCAAGATCGGGTTCAACAAGCACATCTGGGTCCGTGCCCAGATCGACCTCGCCCAGAAGAGCCCGTTCTCTACCTCTGACACGCTGATCCCGGAACTCATTCGATGCACGTGGGCGGTCCCGAAACGCTGGGCGGGTCGGGACGTCTACAGTCGCTTCGGTCGGATCGAGTACGTGGTGAGCCTCCCGCTCGTGGTTACCCGAGAGTTCACGTCTCCGGGCTCAGGCACGACGGCGGCCAAGTTCGGCATGTACGCCGATCCCTACTACCCGGTTGACCCCAAGGGATCGCTTCCGGCTGAGTCCTCGATCGAGTCAGGTGAGGTGACGTGCGACTTGATCCCGGGGACGTACCACTACTTCGCGCGGACCGCCAACGTCTTCAGCCAGCGGGTTGCCTTCACACTCACCACGGCCCTCGCGTTCATCGTGGACGAGGAGTCGGACACCCTCTTCTACACCGACGGAGGGACCTACGTCACCGCGCGCCTGATCACCTCGGGCCCCTACGCTGGCAAGTACATGGACACCGAGGCGGTGGGGGTCACGCTCACCGAGGTGTACCAAGCCACATGAGTTTCGGCAGCGCGGTCGTGGATGAGATGGATCTGGACCCCGACTTCGTTGTGACCGATGATCCAGTCCCGACCGGCGTCTTGCCCCGCGACGACTTCCCCGACCAGACAGTGTTCTACCCAGCCCCCAACTCCGTCACGTCCAAGGCGGATGGCGTCATCTGCTATGCCAAGCCCGGGGGCTCCTACCCAACCACAGCGACGCCGTTCTTCGCGAGGGCCCTCAACTACTCCGATCTGAACTACTTGGGGACAGGCATCGACCGGATCGGAAGTTGCGTCCAGAACAGGGTCTACGCGTTCCTTCAGGGGCCCGGCGAGGCGCGGGTCTACACGGTGCCGGGCAATCACGAAGGAGGGTTTGAGGTTCTGGTGAACCACTACCACTTGGGGGCGTGGGTGACGGACTACGCGTCGGGGCAGATCCCGGCGGGCAACGACATCGTCGTCTGGGTGCCGAATGATGGGTTCGCCGAGCATGGACTTGAGATCATCCCCTACGCCGAAGGCTCCTACTTCGACTTCAACGTCGGGTTCGTTGGCGTGCGGTTCACGCGTGGTTGACGTGGTGGCGGCCTGATGTTCGGCAGCACGCTGGTCGGCAACGCTCACACGGACGGGCCTGTGGCAGGCAACGATCCGCGACTCGACTTCCCTCCGATCCTCCCGGCGCTGGTCCAATACGCCCAAGACCAAGGGGTTCAGCCGGATCCGGCCATCGTTACCCTCCCCGCGACACCGCGCGAGGGGAACCTCCTTGTCCTTGCGTTCTGCACACGCGAGAACACTTCTACCGGGCTGACCCCGGCAGGCTGGCAGCGCGGGCCGGAGTTCGATGGGCCAGCGTTCGATGGTGGCGACGCCGTGTTCTTCTATCGGGTCGCCGGGGCCGCCGAGCCGCGCACCGTACAGGTGGTGAAGCAGGGAGCCAACTACCACGGGATCTGCCTCGCGGAGTTCTCAGGGGTTGCCGTCTTGGACAACAGCGCGTTCGCCGACGACGTCGGCCACGCCGTGTCGATGGCGGCAGGACCCCTGACGACCGCCATCGGGTCGCCGATGCTGGTCATTGCCGGGTTCAACCAATCTGCCAGATCCGCGCTGCCGATGAGTGGGCCGGGAACGCAACTTGGCGCCATCCAAGTCTTCTCGTCGGGCCCTGCGTGGTGCTGGGGCTTCACCGCCACGGTTACGTCCAGCGGATCTGCGTCGGCTAGCGCTGGCAGCGACGACGACGAAGGCTACGGCTGGGGCATGATGTCCTTCGTGCAGGTCTGAGCCCATGACGTTCGGAAGTGCGGTCACCATCGGCCCTGATCCCGAGGCTGGACCCCTGCCCCCTGCCCCCCGTGACGACTTCCCGGTGGTCTCGATCTACAACGACCCGCGCAACACGCACAGGGCGTTCTACGACATGGAGAACATCATCGAGCCGTCGGATGAGTCCGGGAAATGCGACTCAGGGGTCATCTCGGGCGACGAGTCCGTCGGCTATGTCATCGATCTGGGAACCTCGCAGCGCGTCGTCGGCGTCCTTCAGCGGGAGGAAGGATCCGGGCATCCGGACAACTTGGAGTATTCGCTCAGCGGCTCGTCATGGACGGTTGCCCCCGGAGCGTGGACGGGCAGCGGAGCCAAGACCTTCACGCCCACCGTCCCCATCGTGGCTCGCTTCTGGTGCTGCCGGTGGCTGGCTCCGGGCGGCCTCCACTACGTCCCGTGGCACACCATCTACGAGACGCGCATCGACTATTGAGGCGGTCCAGAGTGGTAGGCTGGCAAGAGCGTCCTGCTGGAGAGCATGAAGAGGAGGCTTCGCTTGGGCATCCCCGCCCGTCCCGTCGCTCTGCATGAGGGACCGGCTGAGTCCTGCATCATCAATGGCAAGCCGCTCGGCTGGACGAACTGCACCCCGACCTCCTTCGCCATGGGCGTCCAGAAGGCGACCCTTGGCGCCAAGCGGCCAACAGGCTGCTCCGTGCGCCGTGTGACAGGCGACACGCAGGGTGGCACGACCATCCCCCAGTGCGCCCACGCCATCGACGTCGAGTACGGCATCAAGACCGACGTCCACGTCGGCAACGCGGCAGCCGCCCCGTCCGCTGCTGCCGCCGCTCTCCACCGCGGTCGCAGCGTCGCGTTGCAGGGCAACGCGAGCGCTCTGGTCAACACAGAGTTCCGCTCGACCCGCGGCGCGGTGAACCACTGTGTCTACGTCAACGAGGGCCGCGGCTGGCACACTGTCGGCGGGCTGCTCGTGCCCTCAGAAGCCCTCGTCTTCGACCCCGCCGCCGACGGGCGCCGGGCGGGTTGGGGCACGTCGGACGACAGCCCCGGATGGTGGTCGTGGGGTCTCGTGAAGCGGTTCGCAGCGGCTCTGCGCCCATGGGGCGATGACGATCACCGGCTGTTGGGCCCGGGGCGCATGTACTCCGCGTTCTTCCCTGACACCGAGCCGCACGTCCATCTCAGACACGGGGGAACCCGCACCACCCCGTTCCCCGACTCCACCGTCGTCCACGTGGCCGCGGGGCACCGCGCCAACGTGCGTTCCCGGCCCGACAGGATCAGGGACGAGGATATCGTCGCCCGTCTCAAGAACGGCGCACCGTTCGAGGCATACCAGAGGACCCATGGAGTCAAGCCCCCGGGCTCGTCCTCGGATGTCTGGTTCGGTGATCACAACGGAACGCGGTGGACCCACATCTCCAACCTCGCCCGCATTGGAGGCGCCTCGTGACCGACCCCATCCCCCTGATCGTTGAGCCGGGCGCGGACGTGACACCTGAAGGCGCGGTCCCGGATGACGAGGACGAGACCCCAGTCGATCATGGCGAGCCGCTTCCGGACGACGTCCGCGACGGCACCATCGATGACGAGGCCGACGCGTGATGGACCAGATCCAGACGTTCATCAACGACCCGCTGGTCGCGCCGATCTACGCCCTGCTCATCCTCGCCCTGCTCGACTTCGCCCTCGGCATCTACAGGTCGATCCAAGGCCACGTCTTCGACTGGGCGAAGTTGCCCGACATCCTCGACTCGACCGTGCTCCAGAAGGTGATCCCGCTGGCCGCCCTCGGGGTCGCGTCGTTCTTCGTGACCGATCCGACAGCCAAGGCAGCGCTCACGGTCGCCTACGTGGGCGGCTGCGCGGCTGCGCTCGCGTCGGAAGTCGCAGCCTTCGTCAAGAAGGTCACCGGCAACTACATTCCGACCACCAAGGCGCAGGACCGCGGCACGCCGTAGCCTCCCCCCACATGAGCCCCCGGTGCTTCCCCCGAGCACCGGGGGCTTCTTCATGCCGCACAAAGATGTTGACAAGCGAGTGGCTCAGGCGCATACTTGTCGTGGAGCCGGTGGGCAAAGCACCGGGGCGCAGCAAGGAGATCAGGATGACCCACACGGGACCAGCCCACGGAGGCGGGGCCCTCACCACGTGCGCGGCCTGCAAGGACTACGCGGACGTGGTCACGCGCCACGCGATCGACGTGGCGGCCCGGAACGTCAAGTACGACCTCTGTGACCGCTGCACGATGCCGCGCAAGGACCGCCACCACCTCCCCGGCTACCGGATGGACCGGAGCCCCTACGACATCCCCGGGCACGCCTTCGTGGCCCCGGGCGACCTCGACACCATCACGACGAGCGGACTCGCGCTCGGTGCGGCGCGGATGGGAGCGAAGTGATCTGGTGGGAGCAGCACGGGGGCGACATCATCGACAACTTCGCCGACTTCATCGACCTGACGGCATTCCCGGAGGACCAATGAAGAAGTTTGTGAACCGCGACAGGGCCTGCCGCCGCTGTGGTAGCCGGTACACCCCCGGCTACTACGACGAGCACACGAGGGGCCTGACCCACCAGCGCCAGTTGGTGCTCGACCGCAAGATCGCCCGCGGCAAGCGCGCAGAGGAGCGCAAGCGGCGGCGCGAGGTGGAAGACGTGACGACAGCGGCGTGCGACGTCTGCGGGCAGACGAGCGACCACCAGCACCCCGACGAGGGTCCCATGTGGGTGACAGCGTCCGATGGCTTCATCGGCTACGCCCACTTGCTGCTGGGCGACCACACCGAGTGCGGCATCCCGGTCGAAGACGTGACGTTCCGCGATCCCGAGGACCTCGCGCGCTACAGCAAGTGCGAGTCCTGCGAGGACAGGTCGTGATCGAGATCGTCGCTTGGGTCCCGCTGGTCTTCGGGCTGGTGCTCTCGATCCGCAACTGGGACCCGCTGCCCATCGTGATGGGCGGGTCATGCACGATCATCCTGCTGATCGCGATGCGGATCGTGGCGCAGTACGAGGACGAGGAGGAGGCCGACCTGTGAGTGAGCCATTGGATGGCGAGCGCCTCGTGCGCGCCGTCCTTCACGACGCCTTCCCGGCAGCGGTCGCGGCGATTGCGCTGGAAGTCCGAGACATGCCGCGGGACGCATGGGCCGTGATCCCCATCCCGGATCATGGAGTGGGGGTGCAGGTGCAGATCGGGACGCTCCAGATCATCCTGCGCGAGGAACTAGATCGGCGCATCGCCAAGAGCGAGGCGCGAGTCGGCGGGGGGACCTGAGTGAGGTTCATCGTGGCCGCCGCCTTGATCGCAGCGCTCGACTCCGCATGGATCGTGCCATCACTCGTCCTTGCGGTCACCGTCCTGATCCTGCTCTCGCTGCTGCGAGATCCTGAAGGCACCTACACGCCCACGCCCAAGACAAGGGGGCCGGGCTGGGGGCTGGGGCTGGGGCTGGGGCTGACTCCGTTCGGGCCACTCCCCTACGCTTCCGTTCACCGACGTCAGACCGCGACGGCGATCATCCTAGAGCCTCAGAAACCTGTTGACACGTAGGCCCATGCAGGCGCATACTGAAGGTGGAACCGGCGGGCAAAGCGCTGGGCAGCAAGGAGAGCACCGAATGGAGTGGGACCCCAAGGATCCCGAGATTGATCGGGGGACGAACTGCCCCAACTGCGGCGCGGAGGGCCTCCACTGGGTCTACTGCCCCAGCCGGGTTCCGGGCACCGCGTTCCGGGTGAGGCGAACGCCGCGCCTAGCGCCGATCTCGACCGAGATGGAAGCCGAGCACAAGGCCCACGCAGCGATGGGCGAGAACCACTGGTTCTCCTGCTACCTCTGCGACGACGAGAGCGAGGACTAGGTGAAGCCTCTCAATCTCGATGGGGTCCCGAGTCTGGACGCCCTGTTGCGCGAGGCCGAGCGCCTCGGCTGCGTCGTGACGATCCGGAGACGTACGGGTGAGGTCCGGGTGCAGCACCCAGACCTCCCTGATCGCGTCAACGCCAACAGTCGCCGCAAGGATGGCTCCCGAGTTCTGATCAAGATGCTGCGGCACCTACAGGAGGCCAAGTGATGTGCGGACGCGACGACGACCCCACCCAGCACGATCCGCGGAAGCCGTCGAAGCCGCGGACGCCTAAGGGCTTCTGCCCGTGGTGCCCATGTCGTTCGCATTCCCCGTGGCCTTGCGGCTGCGGCAAGTGCCCGGCTGGTGGAGGGAGCAAGAAGTGACCGCGCTTGACGACGACATGGAGTTGTACCCGGACGACCCGTACACGGGTCCCGAGGTCCACACCTACGATCCCGATCCCGTGAACGACCGCTGCCGCGATAGCGACGCACTCATGGTCGCCGCCTACCTCGACCGAAAGGGTCCCCACGTCCCCGGCACCGACTTCTACGACGGGTCGGACGGCAGCATCGAGGACGACTCGCGCTGCCCGGCCTGCGGCGATCCGATCGACTACTGCCGGGGCCACGGCGAGATCGGCGACCCTCTTGGGGCCGACATCCTCAAACTCCACGACCTCGGTCTGCATCAGGACTGCAACCTGCTCGGCTGTGACGAGGCCGCGCGCCTCAACGGCGAGGCGGGGCGTCTGGCGACGACGACGTACACGCCGGTCAGCGAGGAGGTGGCCGTGGGCCTGCTTGCGGAGGGCGTCCACACCGGGCTCCGCAAGGGCACCTACGCGCATGGGAGCGCGGTCGCGTGGCGGGCGATTGCCCGAGACGACAGCGGCTGGGAGGACGCGATCCGGTTCGCGGTCTCCGGGCTCGACTTCATGGGCTACGTCATCTGCAAGAAGAGTGCCCCGTGAGCGAGCAGTGCGGAGTTGACTACTACCCCGCGTGGTCGTCGCGGGGAATGCGTAAGGTGCGCTGCCAGCACAAGGCGAAGTACACGGTGATCGACCCGCCCCATTGGAGCGCCGCCCACGTGTGCGGCGTCCATGCCCGGGTGGCAGAGCGGTACGGCGGGATCGTGGTGGTCCCGCGTATCTACGAGGAGCAGGCGCATGGCTAAGGGCGACAAGGTGATCGTGCTGGTGAACGCGGGGGCCAGCGGCGTGTCGGCGCAGGAGATGGTCGCGAGCAAGGCTGGGCGCACGGTCCGGACGGCGGTCAGGACCCGCTCCAAGGTCCAGTGGCTCGACGTGGAGGAGATGACTCGTACGGGTCGCGTGACAGGTTCCAAGATGACTGTGCGTCTCGACGCGGTGATCGCGATCAGCGAGTCCCGGACCGACAACGATCTGCCGGTCGCCAAGAAGGTCAACTCCGTCCCAAGGGGGAAGCAGGTTGTGTCGCTGGACGGCATGGAACTGGGACTGATCTGATGGACGAGATGGATCTCGACGCCTTCATCGGGTTTGGGGACATCGTCTTGGACGACGAGCCCGCGGATGCTGAGGTCGTTGCCGCAATCGCGGCTGCTCAGCGCGACATTCCCGCGCCGCCGGAGGAGAAGCCTGACAACGCTACGTTCATCGCGGGCGTCATCTTCCGCAGCCACGAGTCGGGCCCGCCTCACATCGTGAGCGTGGTCGATGGTGGCCCGATGATCGGGCGCTACGTGGCCTGCAACTGCGCTGCGATGCGCTCGCTTGGCCACCGCCCACAGGGGTGCTGGGCCATGGTCTTCGTGCGCCACCTTATCGGGATCACACTGGAAGGGAGGTGAGAAGATGATGAAACGTGAGGACTGGTCGTCCTACAAGGTTGTCACCGCACATCTGGCTGTTGGACGCTGGGGCAAGTCGTGGTACGTCCTAGACCGCGAGACGCACCAGCAGATCGGCTACCCGTGCGACACGCGGACCGAGGCCCGGGAGCAGGCCGAGGAGCGCCAGCGCACCACGTACGGAGGTTCCTGAACATGGCCGCATCCGCCCCGCTGGAGGAGAGGATCGCCCGCTACGAGCGGATCCTCTCCATGAGGGCCCAGACCCCGCCCATGACGTACGAGGCCATCGGCGAGGTCTTCAGGTTGCCCAAGCAGCGCATCCACAAGATCGAAGCGGGCGGCAGGCCCAAGCGCACAGGCCGCCCGGCTGGTCCCGAGCGAGTGGCTCGGCTTCGCGAGAAGTTGGCGTTCTGGGAGCGCCAGCGCGAGCGCATCCGCGACGATCCCGAGAGGGTGGCTGAGGCCGAGAACAGGATTGCCAAGATCAGCGCCGAGTTGGCGCGAGAGCCGTGACACACAGTAGTCACAACCACCCAGCACGATGTCCTCACCGATCACGCGTCGGTGCCGTGAATGCGGCGCGACAGCCCACGTACAGCCTGAGACGCCGGGATGCCCGGAGTGCGGCGCTCAGTACGGGAAGGTCACCTTTGGCATGGACTTCGACCCCGCAGAGGCGCGGCGGTTCGGGACAAAGGAGCCTGAGCCGGACTGGCCAGAGGTGACGAAGATCAAGCGGACACTACTCAACGACAAGGAGTAACGCAGATGAACGACCAGCACCATGCCCCTGCACAGGGGCCCGGGACAGCCCTCGTCAGGGCTCAGACGTCCGCCGTCGAGGCGCGACCCGAGGAGGTCGCCTCCGGCATGGCCCTGACCGCGTACGCCGCGGGCCGGGATCTGGAGCGGATCGTGACAGAGATGACGATCCCGCCCGACTTCCAGTACGTCATTCCGAAGTGGACCAAGACGGGCTCCCGGCCCAACGGTGACCCGATCTTCACGAAGGAGGTCGGCAAGGTCGGCATCAGCGCGGATGGGTACGACTACCTGAACCGGGCGCTGGGCGCCTCGTTCTACTTCCCCCGGTTCGTCAACGACGAGAACGGGAAGGAGATGCTCAACCCGATCCACCGCAAGGACTACATCTACCTCCGCATGGGGATCGTCTACTACACCCCCGTGGGTCAGTTGGTGAGCCAGATGGAGGACATCGAGGTGGACTTCCGCCTCATGTATCAGGACAAGCGAGCCAACGCCAAGAGCGCCGTTCCGTTGCTGTCTGACGACGGCGCCATGACGTGGGACGAGGCGGGCAATCCCGGTATCCGCCTGTCGCCCGACGACGAGATGAAGTGCATCCGGGAGTTGACCCGCGCCCGCGCGTTCGGACCCCGCTACGCCTCGACTGTGGGCCGCGTGCGGCTCCTCAAGTTGGCCACCGGGCTGCGGAGCCTCCCGGCTGAGGCCGCCGGACGCCCGTTCCGGGTCAAGATCGTCGCCTACCGCGACCGTCTGGCGCCCGAGCAGCGGATCGCCAAGGCCACCCACACCCTCGCCGACCAGTACGGCGGGGATGTCGAGCGGCCTGACCTCACGCCGCTGGCGGACGCCGAGGCCACCGGCCTGACGGACATCGTCGGCGAGCAGGGCGAGCCTCCCGAGATGGAGCAGGGGCACGTCGCCGAGAGCAGCGAGAACGCGGCCCGACCGATCAAGCCGGTCAACGCCCCGTGGGACGAGGTCGATCTTGCGGATCTGGACGACGTGTGATCACCCTCCTGCATGGCGCGGACTTCCACTTGGGGATCACGCGCTACGGTCATCCGACCGCTCGGGGCACCAACTCGCGTCTTGACGACTTCGCTGCGACGCTCGCCCGGTTCGTGGACGTGGGGATCGACCGCAAGGTCGATCTCCTCGTTCTGGCCGGGGACACCTTCGACACGCGCCACGAGCGGCCCGAGGAACGCCAAGTGCTGGCCAGCGCACTCGTGCGGGCCCGGGCGGCTGGTATCCCCGTCGTGATCGTGGAAGGCAACCACGATGGACGCCGGGTCGTGGGTGACGCTGAGTCGTCCAGCCTGCGCTGGCTCCAGACGCTGACCGGGAGCGACGAAGGGCTGGTGGTCATCACCAAGCCGGGCTTGGTGCCCGTCTGGGCGGTGCGCGGCAAGCCGATCAGGATCGTCGGGCTTCCCTACCCCCACAAGCGCTCGTTGGACCTCGTGCTGGCCGACTACGCCCCGGGCGACCGGGTCGTGGAGGCCGGGCGTCGTCTCGACTATGCCATCCGCTCCATGGCCGAGGAGGCCCACGTGGACGGGATCCCGACCCTGTTCGTCGGTCACCTGACCGTGGGTGGGGCTACGACAGGCACCGAACGCGTCATGCGCTTTGAGGACGACGTGGCGATCGGGTCGGACGCCCTCGACGGGTTCGACTACGCCGCGCTGGGCCATCTCCACAAGCAGCAGCGCGTGAGCGACAAGGCTGCGTATGCCGGGGCCCCCGAGTACATCGACTTCGGCGAGGAAGGCGACCCCAAGGGGTTCTTGCTCGTCACCATGGAGGCCGGGGAGAAGCCCGAGGTCCACGGGGTAGCGTCAGGTGTCCGGGTGGCCAAGACGGTCATGGCCGCCGAGGTCAGGCCGCACCGCACCATGATCGTGTCGCCCGAGGTCCTGCTGTCCGAGGAGGGGGGTCGGAAGTGGGTCCTGACCTCGGGACTGGATGATCTTGCCGGTGCTATGGTCCGACTCCGGGTGATGCCCCACGGCCCCGTCCGATCCGAAGGGATCGCATTCCTCCAGTCCAAGGTCCGGGAGGCCGGAGCATCGTTCGTCAAGACGGAGGTGGTCAAGGCAGAGGTGGCCCCAACCGAGCGCCCAGAGGTCGATCGCGACCTCGACCCGATGGAAGCGACCCGACGGCATCTGGGGGCCAAGAAGGTGCCCCCCGACCAGATCGAGGCCGCTATGGCAGTCGCGGGCCAGTTGCTCGCTGCGACGCAGTAACGAAGGAGAGGCAATGTCGAAGGAGGCCGTCGTGGATCTCGACGCGCTGGATGGCGTGGATGTTGAGGCCGAGGATGATGCCATCAGCCGCATGGAGGCTGTGGCAGGGGGCACCAGCGGTGAGGATCCCGATGCCGAGTACGCGCCCGCCAATGAGGCGCCCAAGAAGTCGCGGGCCCGCTCCCGACGCAAGCCACCGGCCAATCTGGATGCGCCCGTCTTGGAGGCGGCGGTCATCCTGCGGCTCATCTCGTTCGGGAAGTCGATCACCAACGTGACCGCCACGCTCGGGTTTGAGTTGGGCGCCCCGACCGACATGTCCGAGTTCATGGGCGAGCAGGCATTCGCGGCCACGTTCCGTGGCGACTACTTGGGCGAGGGCCTGACCGTTCGCTCCGAGGCTACGTCGGTGGACGCCGACAACTCGATCAAGCGTGCCTTCAAGGTCATGCTCCCGCGCTGGAACAACGGCATGGACCAGTTGGCCACGTACATCGCGCCGCTCCTGCCGGACGACGTGACGATCGACGGCCTGCTTGGGCTCTCGACCGCGTGGCGCCTCAACGTGACCGTGGAGATGGGCGGGGTCTTCGCTCTCCACGCCATGCAGCAGTCGTTCGACCTGACGAAGAAGGCCGAGTAGAGAGATACGTGTTGACGGGATGACCCACCAGCGGTCATCGTGACTACGCCGGTCGGCCTTCTCCGGATACCCCCCTCCGGACTGGCCGACCGGCAACACCAGCAGGGTGCGGCAAAGGCACCCCGGTAGCAGGAGGAACCATCATGTCGTTCAACGAAGGCGTGGAGCGCGACGATGCAATCCGGGTGGCTCGCGTCGTGGCCGAGTACACGGCGCTGGACGCGACCCGGGACCTCGCCCGTCTGTTCGTCCACGTGGAGCAGGCCCGACAGGACATGGAGCACCGCCTCCTGTCGGACCAGACGTTTGGCACGTCTGGGTCACCCGCGATCCATCTGACCGCCGAGTGCGACGTGTGCCGCCGCGCAGCGGTCTGGCTGAAGATCCTGACCGGGGCTGTGGGATGAAGGCGAGCGCAAGGGCCATCGTGGATGGCTGCATCTGCCAGACGTGCGCCGACCGTGGAGACGAGTGCGACTACGGCGCGGAGCCGGGTCACGACGAGTGCTCGTTCTGCGAGCGTGGTCGCCACGTCCGCGAACGCGAGATCGAGGATGAGCGGGAGGCTGAGGGATGACGACGTGCGTGCTGGAGATCCTCGGCGACAAGGGCCACACCACGGTGGAATGGGATCCCGACAACCCGGAAGAGGTCGCCAAGGCCCGCGCCGAGTTCGACAAGTTGAAGGCTGCCGGGTTCCTGCTGTTCGTGGTCACCGAGGTTGATGACCTTCCGGTCGAGGTGGGCAGGGTCACGGCGCAACTCGCCTCTGCCCCGCCACTCGTTCCTGCCCAGACCCCGGAGCCCGTCTCTGCCCCCGAGCCCATCCGGGGTCGCCCCCGCAAGGGGACGCAGACCACGGACTTCGTCGCGAGCGCACCCCGGACCATCGCCGTGCGTCCCATGAGGGGTGGGTAGGTGCGGATCTCGTGGGCTGAGCGACTGGATCTTGCGCGAGGGTTGGCGTCAGGCGCTATCGACATCGACACCCTGAACGCGAGCGAGGACCTAGATCAGGACGACAAGACCTACGTCGCCCGCCTCGGCCTGTCGCTGATCAGGGAGCGCTACGAGGACGAGCGCCGGAAGGCTCTCGGCGGGCCCCAGAAGCGGGCGTTGCGCCTGCTTCGTGGGCTCCTGTCTGACGAACAGGTCGCCCAACTGCGGCGCTCGCGTTCCTTCCGGATCACCCTGCCGTCGGGGAGGACCTACGGGTTCAGCCCCAACTCCGGGGCGGTGCGGCTGCTGGAGCGCCACGGATCGCGCTGGTTCATGGTTGGTCTCTACTGCCTCCACGAAGAGCCGCTCGACATGTTCGCCGCCGAGGGCATGCCCGGGATGGTCACGGTGGACGCGATCCCGCTCGCCGACCGCACGATCGCCCACCTGCTCCTCCTGCTTGCAGACGAGGGCCGGTTCCTCGCCGAGGCCAACTACACCCCGTTCCGACGGCACATGGGCTGGGATCCGGAGTGGATGCGCCGTCACTGGGACGTGCGCAACGGGTGCCGCCTGTGCGGCGAGCGGACCCACACCCGTGAGACGTGCGTGTCACGGCGCGAGTTGGGCACGATCCTCGCTCAGGAGATGAGGGCTGCGTCGTGAGGATCACTTCGGTGACGGCGCTCAACTGGATGGCCTACCCCGAGATCGTCCTCGACTTCAGTGAGTCCGAGTACGTCATCACGGGCAAGAACAACCACGGCAAGTCCGGGCTGCTGGACGCGATCACGTGGGCCCTGTGGGGCCGCGTGGGACGCAAGGTGGACCAGCGGAGCGCGGACAAGTTGATCCGTGCCGGATCCGACCTGATGCACGTGGAGGTTGGCTTCCTGACCAGCGATGGCGTCCGGGTGTCTGTCACCCGTGAGAAGCCGCTGGGCAAGAGCGGCACGCTCAACGTCTATGCCGACGGCGTGCGACAGACGTACCACACCATCGCCGAGTCGCAGGAGGCCATCGACAGGCTGATCGGTCTCGACTACGACGCGATCACGGCGGGGCCCTTCATGGTCCAGCGCCAGTCCGACTCGTTCATGGCTGCGGATCCCCGGGCGCGCAAGGACATCCTGATCCGGCTCTTGGGGCTGGAGCAGTACGAGGTCCTGCACAAGGCGGCGAACACCGAGCGCGGGATCGCGGAGCGTGACGAGGCTGTGGCGGATCGCAGCCTGCGGGACATCGAGGTGACCGTGACCACAGGGCCAGCGGCGCGCGAGGATGCCGCCAAGGCGGCCCGGGCCGTGGTTGAGTCCGACAAGTTGGTCGCCAAGGCGCACGAGGGTGAGGCCCGGGCGCGTGAGCGGCTGGCGACCGCCGAGGCGGCATGGTCCCGCCATGACGAGTCACTGGCGCGGCTCGCGCGTCTGGAGTCGGCGATCGGGTCGGAGCGCAAGGTGTACGAGCGGCTCGCCCAGCAGTTGGCGGCTGCCCACGCTACGGGCGAGATCCTTCCCGAGCCGCCGCCGCCCGCGCAGGACGTGCCCGCAGCCATCATCCGGGTCGAGGAGATCCGCGAGGCATCGGAGCGGGTCGCGGCGATCGAGCCGAAGCGCGTCCTCTGGGAGGAGCGGGTCCGGCAGGCGGACGAGCAGTTGGCGGTTCTGCCCACCGTGCCCTGCCACGGCGAAGGCGAGTACGCAGCCTGTCGCTTCCTGACCGGGCTGCCCAACGCCGAGGGCGTGGAGAAGGCTCGCGCGTCGGTCCAGCGTTGGGCAGCCGAGATGGCGCTGCTCAGGCCCGTCATGGCTGGCCGGAGCGAGGCGCAGGACGCGCTGGACGCTGCTATCGCCAGCGAGAGGGCGTGGAGCCGGTACGAGGCCGCTCTGGCGGGCTACGAGGCACGGAAGAAGGCGACCGAGGATCTCGTCGCCGCCAACGAGTCGGCAATGGCCGACTCGATCGAGCGCGAGCAGGCGCTCAAGGCCCAGTTGGCCAGCGAGTCCGCACTGGTGCCCAAGGAGCCAGAGGCCCATCTGGAGACGCTGCGCAATGACGCGGTGGGCTTTGCGGAAGAAGTGGCCGAGTGCATGGCCATGCGGGACAGGGATGAGGCGTGGTCGCGGGTCACCGATGCCCGTGTGGCCGTGGTCGAGGCTGCTGAGGTTCTGGCTGAGGAGTGGCGTGTCAAGGCCACAGCAGCCCGGGAGAAGGCGGCGATCTACCGGCTCTTGGAGTCAGCGTGGCATCGCGATGGCATTCCGACCGACATCATCGAGGCGCAGGTCCCCCTGCTGGAAGCCCGGGCGAACGAGATCCTGTCCCGCTTCCCCCAGAGCATGACGCTCGCGCTGCGGACCCAGAAGCCCGTCAACAAGGGCGCGGGCATGGCCGAGACGCTGGACATCATCGTGACCATGTTCGGCTGGGAGCGGGAGTACGGTCTGCTGTCCGTCGGGGCGAGGCTTCGGGTGGACATCGCGCTGCGACTCGCGCTGGGCGAGTTGCTTGCCCATCGTTCTGGACATTCCGTCCGTACCCTGTGGCTGGACGAGCCGCTGGCCGACCTCGATACCGAGGGGCAGGAGGCCGTGATCGAAACGCTGCGGGCTGTCCAAGACGACTTCGACCTGATCGTGGCCATCAGCCACCACGCCGGGTTCAACGACAGGTTCGGTGCCCAGATCGAGGTCCGACAGGACGACGACGGGATCAGCACAGCGGAGGTGACGGCATGAAGGTCATGGTCGGCTTCAGGGAGGGCGATCAGGGGCTCATCGGGTTGCTGCGCGACCTGACGATCGAGGAGTTGGGGCCGGGATGATGTACGAGACCGAGGAGGGCGACGCCTTCGCCGTCCCTGACAACTGGATCCCCGACGCCCACACGGGGCATTGCCGTTCGTGCGACGCCATGATCGTGTGGTGCATCACGCCCAACAAGAAGAAGGCCCCCGTCAACCCCGACGGGACGAGCCACTTCAGCAACTGCCCGGAGGCATCACGATGGAGAAGGACGAAGTGACCGCCCAGCCCGATCCGGAGATCGAGGAGGTCGAGATCGAGGCCGAGCCGTCTGGGGGCGAAGACGAGGCCGCCCTCAAGGCCGCGATTGCCACCATCGCGGCAGCACAGATGAACCCGATGCAGTTGGCGATCGACAACGCCGAGTTGCGCGAGAGCCTCAAGGGCGCCTACGTCCTGCTCCGGGCACTGATGACCGACAAGGTCGGCGTGAACACGGCCTACGTCGTGGCCCGCGAGGCGTGGATGGCCGCGGATCCCAACGAGCGGCTCCAGATCGACCGCAACGAGCGCGGCGACGCCGTGCTGACGATCATCCGCCGGAGCCGAGCCCAGCGGCGGGCATCCAAGACGACCAAGCCGCGCTAGACGATGAACGCGCCTCGGATCCAGATCGTCCTCAACTCGTCTCCGACGATACGCCTCGCGACCGACGGGAAGCACGTCCGGTTCCTGTGGGATAGGCGCTCAACTGAGGCGTTCCTCGTGAGGGGCGGGAAGGGGCGCGCACTGGTCGTCCGTCACGCCCGCATCGGGACCTTGGCCGTCTCTGTGTACCGGCCATGATCCCGCCCGTTGGCCTGCGAGTGGTCCGCGTCTGGGGGAGTGTCCTTGTATACGATCCGGCGGCGGCGGAACGGGCGTTGCGGGCGGCGTTGTCGTGAGGCCCCCCGAAAGTCAAGTGGTGCAGGGGGATTGTTCGCACGTCATGGCCACGTGGGACGCGGACTCGATCGACGCGATCGTGACGGACCCGCCCTACGGGCTGGAGTTCATGGGCGCCCGCTGGGATCACGGCGTGCCGGGCATCCCGTTCTGGTCAGAGGCGCTGCGCGTCGCCAAGCCCGGAGCCTACCTGTTGGCGTTCGGCGGCACGCGCACCGTCCACCGGATGACGTGCGCCATCGAGGACGCGGGCTGGGAGATCCGCGACATGCTCGTCTGGGGGTACGCAAGCGGATTTCCCAAGTCGCTCAACCTGCCCGGCGGACTCGGCACCGCGCTGAAACCGGCATGGGAGCCGATCGTCATGGCCCGCAAGCCGCTGCGCCGGACGGTTGCCAAGAACGTGCTGGAGTACGGCACGGGGGCGCTCAACATCGACGGCTGCCGGATCGAGGGCGCTCCGCCCGAAGGCGCCCGGGGCTACGGCCACGACGAGGAAGCGGTCACCGAGCCCCAGAACACGCCCGCCGGGCGCTGGCCCGCGAACATCGTCCTGACCGACCCCATCTTCGACGGCGGCTGGGAGGGCGTGGTGGGCGGAGGGGAGGTGCGTTCCGGTGTAGCCGTCGGCGGTCTGGGCAATGCCGCGAGCATCTACGGCTCCTCGCTCGACAAGCACGCTGCGGACGATCAGGGCTATGGCGACTCGGGCACGTACTCCCGTTTCTTCCAACTTCAGGAGGGCGACGGATGCTACCTGTGCGGACGTGCGAGGTCTGCGGACGAGAGTTCGCTCCCGCCAAGCGAACCAGACGGTTCTGTTCCCGGTCCTGCTCCAATCGGGGTGTCCCGAGGAACAGATGGGGACCGCCCACCGGCCTCACGGCCTACGAGCGGAACCGCGAGTCCATTCTGGCCCGGCGACGACGCGAATACGCCGAGCATCCCGAGCGACAGGCGGCGCGCAACCTCGCCCGCAAGAGGACAGGCGTCCGACCGTGCGAGGTCGAAGGGTGCGACAAGCCCGGCGACCGCCACCACGACGACTACGCCAAGCCGCTGGACGTGCGATACCTGTGCCGAACGTGTCATCTCCGGCAGCATCCCGCCGCCCGAGAGGCTGTCCGGGCACGCGCTGCTGCCCGTCGAGGAACCTGACTACCCTCGGTTCTACATAGTTGCGAAGGCCGCCCGCAGCGACCGCGAGCCGGTGCTGCGAGGCCAGATCGAGGCCCGCGAGACGCTGATCGGAGCCGAGGGCCACCAGATCAACCCGATGACCGGGCTCCCGGTCGTGGACATCCCTCGCGAGAACAGCCACCCCACGGTCAAGCCAACTGAGTTGATGCGCCACCTCGTGCGCCTCGTGACCCCGCTTGACGGGATCGTCTTGGACTGCTTCGCGGGATCCGGGTCCACGCTGCTCGCAGCAGAGAAGGAGGGCCGACGCTGGGTCGGGATCGAGAAGGAGGACGAGTACGTGCGCATCGTGAACGCGCGCCTCAACGGCACGCAGAGGGGACTGGGCCTATGACCGTCGAGGGCGAGAACGCGCTCGCGCAACTCACCGCAG
>Ga0315274_10002043_pt1 | contig 30914 bp, 25 predicted proteins | sample YL17G02_20_MG_FD_203700 | JGI IMG/M metagenome (GOLD analysis project Ga0315274, IMG submission 203700) | Sediment microbial communities from Yellowstone Lake, YNP, Wyoming, USA - YL17G02_20 | ecosystem: Environmental > Aquatic > Freshwater > Lake > Sediment | place: USA: Wyoming | collected...
GCACCCATATCCCGAGGTCCAGGGGCAGGTCAGGGGACAGCCCCAGCCGCCGCGCCTCGCGCCGGGACAGCAGGATGCCCGCTACGAAGCCCAGCATGAGCATCACGCCGTAGCTGTGTATCTCGACCGGCCCTATCCTGAAAAGCGTTGGGCACATGTGAAGGTCCCCGGCCCTAGAGCGCATTTCATAACCGAGGGTGGTTGGCTGATCGCTCCATGCGTTGCATGAAATGCGCCTCCACAAGCCTACCGCCCTGCATCGCTGTTTCATGACCCGCCCAGGCGGGTTATGAAACAGCTTCTACCGCCGCCGTATAATCTCGATCATGAGCAGACCAACCCCCACCGTGATAGCGATGTCGGCGACGTTGAAGACGGGCCACACCCTCAGATCGACGAAGTCGATGACCGCCCCTGTGCGGAGCCGATCCACGAGGTTGCCGACCGCGCCGCCCACGATCAGGCCAAGAACGAGTCCGCGCGTCGGCGGGTGCGCCGCACCCCCGCGGGCTACATAGAGCAATACTACCACACATACGATGACGCTGACCGCGATGGCAACCCAGGAGGGCGTGGCCAGACCGAATGCGGAGCCGGCGTTGCGGGTGAGCTTGAGCTGGATCATCCCGCCCAGGAGCGGCAGCGGCCCCTGTTCGAGGCGTGAGATGGCAAGGGCCTTGGTCGCTTGGTCGAGAGCGACCGTGACGGCGGCGGCAAGGGAGAACAAGGCGAGAGGGCGTCCCCGGCTGGTGGACGCCCTCCCCATTGCTAGCTCTCCAATCTGTCCTGGCACTCCAGGCAGAGCGTCGCGAACGGCAGCGCCTTCAGCCGGGCCTTCTTGATCGGCCGGCCGCAGGCATCACACAGCCCATAGGTGCCCCGCTCGATCTTCTCGAGCGCGCTGATCACCTTGTGCAGCAGGTGCTCGACGCTCTCCCCGATCGCCAGGTCCTTCTCCCGCTCGAACGTCTCGGAGGCCAGGTCGGCCGGATGATCCTCATAGGCCGACAGCTCGCTGGCGCGGTCGGACTCGTCCATCCGAGCCGTGCGCCTCTCTATCTCATCGAGCTCCGCTTGCAGCCGGGTTAGCTCGGCCAGCAACTGCTCGCGGAACTTCAGCATCTCGGGGCCCAGCGGCTTGGGTTTTGGCTTGGCGGGCGCCTTCGCTGCCGGCTTGGCCTTCGGCCTCACCGCCACTTTGATCACGGCCTGCGCCTTTGGCTTGACGGCGACCTTGGCCTTCACCGCCCCTCGACTTCGCTTGGGGTGGCCCTTGCCCGACTCGGAGGGGCGACCCTGAGCCTGCCGAAGGGCCGTAGCCTTGGCCTTCGCGGGCTTCGCTTTGACTGCCGCTTTCTTCTTCGTCTTACTCTTGACCGGTGCTCTCACGGCCGTCCCTCATTTCGTGCATCCCGACAGGCGCTTCCTGCTGCGCCTATCGAGCGCCGGACCTCTGCCGCCGCTGCCTACGCGCCGACGTGCATAGCTCGGCGGCGGCCAGTATTGTTACCCCGGTTGGGTCTCTTGAAACGATACCCATTGGGTTTCGCCCAAAGAAGTAAGGGCGAAACCCGACAGAAAGAGCCCTGAACGGGCGCATTGGCCGAGTTGCCAGTTACTTCTTTGCGCGAGCATCTATATTGGGTTTCGCCCAAGGAAGTAAGGGCGAAACCCAACAGAAAGAGCCCTGAACGGGCGCATTAGCCGAGTTGCCAGTTACTTCTTTGCGCGAGCATCTGTAGACCCAAGAACGAACGTCTTGAGGCGATGCCCCCGGCTACGCAGGGAGATATTCCACACACCGGGCGCACAGGCCAGGATGGCTGCCATCCTGGCCTACAGTCTCCTGGCGCCGCCAGCACCTCTCGCACTTGGGCTCGTCCAGTCGCCGGCCGGCGATCCGCATCGGCTCCCCGCCAACGGCTGTATAGGCGTCTTCTGGCGCATCCTCCGCCGGGCCGCCATAGCTGATCCGCGAAACGCCGTTGCCTGCCGCCAGGTCGTCCTGGCCAAGCGCCCCCAGGAGAGCCTGCCATCCCTCCGGCGAGCAGTACAGCACAAGCTCGGCCTCCATCGGCTGCTTCACAACGCCCCGCTGGCGGAGATCCTCGATCGCCCTGTCAGCCTGTCCGAGGTAGGGTAGGATGACCCGCCTCCAGCGCTCGCCCAGGACATCGTCGCGCCACTCCCCCAACTCCGGCCAATCCGCCAACTGGACGGTGACTCCCTTGCCATCCCACGCCGGCAGATGCTGCCACACTTCCTCGGTCGTATGGCTGAGGATTGGCGTCAGCACTTTCGCGAGCGTCGTCGCCAGCACGAAGAGGGCGGTCTGGGCCGATCTCCGGTCGACGCCTTTTGGCGGGTAAGTGTAAAGCCTGTCTTTGAGCAAGTCAAGATAGATCTGGCTCAGCTCGACCGCACAGAACTCATGCACCCGGTAGTAGACCTGATGAAACTCGAACTCCTCGTAGGCAGCTGTGAGCCGCTCCAGGAGACGTGCCAGCTCATCGAGGACCCACCGGTCGACCTCCCGCATCTCCCCCCGCGGCACGGAGTCGCTCGCCGGCTCGAAGTCGTAGAGGTTGGCCAGCATGAAGCGGAGCGTGTTCCGCAGCCGTCGATAGCCGTCAACCACCTGGCCGAAGATGTCGTGCCCGGTCGGCATATCCTCCTTGAAGTCCACGTACGACACCCACAGGCGCAGGATCTCCGCCCCCAGATCGCGCACCACGTCCTGCGGGTCGATCGCGTTGCCGAGGCGCTTCGACATCTTCCGCCCCGTCGCATCCAGCACGAAGCCCGTGGTGAGCACGGCATCGTAGGGGGCCTTGCCCTGGCTGATCACGGCGTTCCACAGCGATAGCTGGAACCAGCCGCGGTATTGGTCGTGGCCCTCCAGGTACAGGTCCGCCGGCCAGCGGAGCTCCGGCCTCGTCTTCAGCACGGCCGCATGGCTGGAGCCCGACTCGAACCACACGTCGAAGATATCTCGCTCCCGGCGGAGCCGCTGGCTCCCGCACTGCTGACAGGTGGCGCCTTCCGGCGCGAGCTCGCCTATCGGCGTGGTGTACCAGGCGCTCGACCCACCTGCGCGCACGAGCGAGATCGCCCGGGCGATGACATCCGCGCTGAGCAACTCGTGGCCGCAGTCCTCGCAGTAGAGCGTCGGGATCGGGATGCCCCACGCCCGCTGCCGCGAGATGCACCAGTCCGGCCGTCCCTCCATCATGCCGCGGATGCGCGGCAGGCCCCAGGGCGGCACCCACTTCACCCTCTCCACCTCAGCAAGCCCCTCGGCCGTGAAGGGAGTCAGATCGACAAACCACTGCTTCGTCGCCCGGAAGATGACCGGCGAATCGCACCGCCAGCAGTGCGGATACTGGTGCTGGTAGTGGGCCGATCTGATCAGCGTGCCGCGCTGCCTCATCGCCTCGACGATCTGCTCGTCGGCGTCGTGATGCGACAGGCCGGCGAACTTTCCGCCATCGGATGTGAACACCCCCCTTTCGTCGAGCGGCTGCAGCGTCGGCAGGCCGTACTTCTGCCCTGTCTCGAAGTCCTCGCGGCCGTGCCCGGGGGCAGTGTGCACGCAGCCGGTGCCCTGCTCGAGCGTGACGTAGTCCGCCAGCACGACAGGCACCTCACGCTCGTCGAACGGGTGCCTGAGCCGCCCGCCTTCGAGCGCCGCTCCCATCGTGGATCCGACGACCTCGCAGCCCTCCGCCCCGATCGCCGCCATCGTCTGTTCGAGCAGCCCCTTCGCCAGCACGAGGTGTTCCTGCGGCGTTCTGACCAGCACGTACTCGAGCTTCGGGTGAACCGCCACCGCGACGTTCGCCGGCAGCGTCCACGGAGTCGTAGTCCACACGGCAAACGAGACCGCGCCCACCGCGGGCACCTCCAGCGATCCCTCGGGGAGCGACACAACCGGGAAGCGCAGGTAGACCGACAGAGATGTATGGTCCGCGTACTCCAGCTCCGCGTCCGCCAACGCGGTCTCGCACTCCGGGCACCAATGCACGGGCTTCAGCCCGCGGTAAACGCACTTCTTCTCGACGAACTTCAGGAAGCACTCGAGCACCGATGCTTCGTAAGTCGGATCCATCGTGAGATACGGACGCTCCCAGTCGCCGCGCACGCCCAGGCGCCGGAACTGGTCGCGCTGGACGCCGACGAAGTGCCGCCCGGTTTCCTCGGAGCGCCGCCGCAGCTCCATCGGGTCGATCCGATGTCGGTCAATCTCGAAGGTGCGGATCGCCGCGATCTCGGTCGGCAGTCCGTGGTTGTCCCAGCCCGGCACATAGGGGCAGTCGAACCCCCGCATCGTCTTGAACTTGACGACGACATCCTTGAGGACCTTGTTGAGGGCCTGGCCGAGGTGGATATCGCCGTTTGAGAACGGCGGCCCGTCGTGCAGCACAAACTTCGGGCTTCCCTGTCTGTGCTCCTGAACCGTCTTGTAGAGCCCGATCTCCTCCCAGAAGCGCTGAATGCGCGGCTCCAGCTCCCGCAGATTCGCCTTCATCGGGAAGGCGGTCTTCGGCAGGTTCAGCGTCTGTTGGTAGTCACTCGCCTTCGCGATGACACCGTTCCTCAAACTCGTAGGAGAGCCCCTTTGCCTGTCCCGAGCGAAGTCGAGGGGCGGGCTCCCGCCTTGTATGAAGCGCCAGTGTACCAGACCCGCCAGGGGCGGGCAAGTTCGGGCTGCCCGAAGGCGCCAGCAGCTGTGGTTGGCAGGCCGACAGAGAACCGCCGATCCGCGTTGACATCGACCACCCCGCGGCCTAACATGCGCACCAGTCGGACGACTGCTCAGCCACCCCACGAAAGGGGACACTGCATTGTTGAACTGGCTCTACTGGCACCCGAGCTACATGCTGAACTCCCACCCGCTCTTCGTTCATTTCCCCGTTGCCCTGTGGACGGCGCCGATCATCTTCGTGGTGGTCTCTCTCATCTTCAGGAAGCCGTTCGGCTGGAACTCAGCTCCTGCCTTGTATGCCGCCGCCATAGCTACCCTCGTGCTCGGGGTGGTCATCGGTGTGATCACCGTGCTCGCCGGGGAACACGCGGCCTGGACGGCCCCGCACCCGGACGCCGCCCACGAGCTGCTGGACGACCACGAGACCGCCGCCCTCACGTCGTTGGGCCTAGCGGCGGTGCTATCGATCTGGCGGTTGGCGCTGTGGCAGCGGCTCCGGAAGATCCAGCTCGTCTTCCCCATCGGGCTCCTCGCCTTGGCGGGCCTCATCACCTGGACCGGGCACCTTGGTGGGCAACTGGTCTACCGCTACGGGATGGGCACCACCGCGCTGAAGATGCCGGTGGAGTGGAGCCACGAATATGAAGTGACGCACGGGGAGCAGGCCGGGCATCCCGGACAGCCGGCCAAGCCCGACTAAAGAGTTCCTTGAATCATAGGAGTCGCCTATGATTCAAGAAACTCTTTGAAAGCAAGCGTAGGGCTGGTGAGGCCGATTCTCTTGCATCATGGTTGTCACCATGATGCAAGAGAATCCGTAGTACCGCTATATCCGATACCTCCCCAGCAGCCAGTTCACGCGAATCCGCACCAGGTCCTTGAGCGCGTCGAAGGAGTCGGTCACTCGATTGAAGCGCGTCTCCGGCGAGTCGATCCAGGTGACAGGCACCTCGGCGATCTTGAGCCCGTGGCGCTGAGCCACGAAAAGCACCTCGACGTCGAACGCCGCCCCGGTCAAGCGCATGACCCGGAATACCCTCTGCGCGATATCGTGGGGGAAGAGCTTGAAACCGCACTGCGTGTCTGCAATCCCGCGCACGGCCATCATCCGCACGACGATGTTGCCGGCTCTGCCGACCATCTCTCTGTACCACGGTTGGTGAACGGTGATGTTGGACTCCGGCAGGGCGCGCGACGCGATGGCGACATCGTAGCCGCTCCGCAGCCGCTCCATCAGCTTCTCCACTTCCTCGATGGGGGTCGAGAGGTCGGCGTCGGAGAAGAGCACATACTCGCCCCGCGCCGCCAGCATCCCGGTGCGAACGGCCGCTCCCTTGCCCCGCCGCGGCTCCTCGATCACCTCCACACCCGCCGCCCGCGCCACCTCGGTCGTCCGATCCTTGCTCGCGTTGTCGACAACCAGGATTTCGGACGTGAACGTAGGGCAGGAGCTTGCTCCTGCCCTACCTGCCAGGTACTCCTTCACGCGCGCGAGCGTCGGCCCCAGGCGGTTCTCCTCGTTATACGCGGGGATGACGACCGAGAGGAACGGGCGTGTCGAGTCGCTCACGAGGCCGCCTTCTCCAGCCGGGCCCGCGCCTCCGCGGCGCCGAGCCCGGCCACCGCGATCTGCTTGGTTCGACTCCTCTGGCCTCTCACGATCTGCACCGCTGACTTCGGCACACCGAGCGCCTCCGCGATCACCTCGACGCACTCGCGGTTGGCCGCATCATCCGCGGCCGGCGCGTGGACGCAGACCACCAGCCCGCCATCGCTCCCCCTCTCCACGCGCGACCTGCTCGAGCGCGGCTTGACCTTGACCCATACCGCGTCACTGGCGCGCATCGCCGCGGCTCACCCGAACAGCACCAGCAGCATCATGACGTTGAAAATGTTGAACGCCGCGTGGGCCGCCCACGGGGTCACCAGGGAGCGGGACCGCTCGAACAGGGAGGCGAACAGGAGGCCCAGCAGCAGATACGCGACGAATCCGGTGAGATTCAGATGCACCACCGCGAAGAGCGCGGCGGTGGCCAGCGCGGCCGGCCAGAAGGACCAGCGCCGCCGCAGTCCGCCGAAAAGTATCCCCCGGAAGAGCGTCTCCTCAAGTGCCGGAATCACGATCCCGACAGCCAGCACCAGCAGGGCCTTGGCCACCCAGGTGTCCGGGATGAGCAGCAGCGGCAGAGCGGGGTTCTGCGATGGCTTCTCGCCCAGGTAGAGCTGGAACCCCCGGTACAGCCCAAGTACCGGCAGCACTGCCAGCCCGGTCGCACCTACGCCGATAGCAACCCGCTTCAGCGCGGTCGCGAGGTACCATCCGAAGCCCGCGCGGAAGCGTGCGACCGCCCAGACCCACCCGATGGCGACGACGGCGGAGAGAACACTCGGCCCCAGCAGCAGGTAGGCCGGCGGTTCGCCGGACAGCGGCGCCATCGAGTTCGCGGCCGTGCTCAGGAGGACACCGAGGAAGACCCACAGCACCACCGCCTCGATAGCCTCTCTCGTCCCCCACGATGGGCTCATTGGGATGGGCTCGTGTGCGACACTGCCCCTGGTTCTCCGGCGGATGAGCGCGCCGATCACCACGACCAGACCGCAGAGCACCATCGCACCATCGACGGCCAATGCCGCGATGAACCGCCAGAGGAGCGGGCGCGCCCGCCTGGCCGCCTCCTTCAGCGTTGCCTTGGCGAGATCCGGCTTGTTCTTGGCCCGGTATCCGGCCGCGGTGAGCAGAGGCCCTGGGCCTATCGTGGTCAGGTACTCGCGCGACCCTTCCACCGCGCCGAGGGCCGGGGACTCGGTGATAAGGAGCGCGTTGACCTGCCCGAGTGCGCGCCGGGTCCTCTCATCGACCTCGCCCGGCCTCAGCGGCCGGAGCAGGGAGTGCACCTCGTCAGGTTGCCCCAGCTCGCGGAAGAGGATTGCCGCAGACAGCGATGCACGGCGGTTATGAGGGTCGGCTTCGAGCGCCGCCAGGTACAGATCGTTGGCCCAGAACAGGAGAATCTCCGCTTGGTCCGCGGGCACACCTCTCCCAAGGCTCAGGTAGTAGGCCTGCGCCACATTGTCTCCGCCGCGCGCCAGCAGCGCCGCGTTCCCGGGCTGGAGCTGCGCGGTGAAGGGGATATGCTCCCCCTGCACGATGCCGAGCAAGATCGCGGCCGCCATGAGAGCGAACACGACGGTGCGCACGGCTGATGTCCAGGTTTGGCGTGGCTGGCCTTCCACGGGCTCTTCTGCCTACGGCTGTTCGCCCATAGAAGTAATATGGGCGAACAGCTTCCGTTCAGTACCTACCTGTGCTTCTGATGAGTTCCGCCCTTACTTCTTTGGGCGAAACTCATTGGAAGCTATCTCAAAACTCCGTCAGGAGGTTGGAGATAGCTTGCCCCAAGCACTCACGTGACTCTTAAGATTACCTCTATGGGCCTATCGTTGTCAGGCGCACGACCAACATGCGCAGGATGTAGAGGATGACGAGCGCCACCATCGGGCTGAAGTCCAGTCCGCCGCCGGAGGTGGGAAACGCGTTCCGTATCGGCCGCAGCATAAGATCGGCTGTGCTATCGATTGCCCGGATGATCGGGTTCGAGTACGGCACCCGCACGCTGGCTGCGCGCAGCCACGAGATGACGACACTCACGAAGATCGCCACGGTCATGAGCCAGATGGCGAGCAGAAGCAGCTGCTGGAGATAGAGCTGTGGCGCCACCGCTCACCCGCCTGCCGATATCTCGCGAGCTCGCTGCGCGGCGGCGCGGACCGCCGACGCGACCAGGCCGCGGAACCCGCCCCGCTCGAGCTCGGCCAGTCCGGCGATCGTGGTGCCGCCCGGGGTCGCGACCATATCCTTGAGCGCGCCCGGGTGCTGCCCTGTCTCCTGCACCAGCTTCGCCGCGCCGGCAACCGTCTGCACCGCAAGCTGCTGGGCGATGGGGCGCGGCAGCCCTGCCGCCACCCCGCCATCCGCGAGCGCCTCGATGAACACGAACACGAACGCGGGTCCACTGCCGGAAAGCCCGGTCACCGCGTCCATCAGCTCATCCCCGACCTCCACTACCTGTCCGACCGACCCCAATAGCCGCACGAGACCGGCACGGCGATCCTTGGGGACTCCCGGCGCGGCCAGCGCAAACGCTCCCGCGCCAACGAGCGCCGGTGTGTTTGGCATCACGCGGATGACTGCCGGCTGAACCTCACCGAGCCCAGCCCGGAGCTTCGCGATAGGCACCCCGGTGGCGAAGGAGACGAGAGTCTGGCCGGGGGACATGCCTGGCGCGATCTCACCGAGCACGCTCGGGACAATCCCGGGCTTCACTACGAGCGAGACGTACTCGCTCTCGGAGGCGACCTCGGTGTTCGTCTTGCCATGCTTGACCCCGAGCTCCGCCGCAAGCGCGGCGGCTCGCGTCGAATCGGCATCAGACACGATGATCCGGTCAACCGGCAGGGCGCCGGCCTTCACGATGCCGCGCACGAGCGCCGCCCCCATGTTGCCAGCGCCGATGACTCCCAAGGTGTACTTCACCGCGGCTCTCCTCTCGACGGGCGCCCGTCAGATCGGCCACACGCCCCCCCTCTAATGGGTTTCGCCAAAGGAAGTAATGGCGAAACCCAGCCAGAAGCGCCCTGATCGTGCGCACAGGCCGTGCGGCCCATTACTTCGATATGCGAACACCTATAAGAGGTTCTGCGCCCACTCGCGGATGTCCCCCAAGAAGGCAACGACCGGAGGGGTCGCCTCCGGCGTTGACGTTCGGACTTGCCCCCGCCTGTGGCAGGGGCTGTGACACACCAGGGGCGCATGGCCATGCGCCCTCTTGGGTTTCGCCCAAAGAAGTAAGGGCGAAACCCAACAGAAAGAGCCTTGAACGGGCGCATTGGCCGAGTTGCCAGTTACCTCTTTGCGCGAGCATCTATAATGACTTTCGCCCAAAGAAGTAAGGGCGAAAGGCATCATAAAGGCCAGCAAATGCCTGAAGAAAGACGTTCGCCCAATGTTACTTCATTGGGCGAACGTCCGTAGACGCTATGCGCTTCGCCAAGACCTGTCAGATCTGCTGCCAGGAATCGGAGCGCGGCGTACGCGCCGACCCTTCCTCTTCCGCCATCACACCGATATTCTGAGGAGTCAGCAGATAGACGCCGTCTCCCGCCTGCTCCAGCTGCCCGCCCACCGCGTAGGTTGCTCCTGTCAGGAAATCGAAAACTCGCAGGGCGTGGTCGGGCTGCACTTCCTTCAGGTTCACGACTACCGCACGTCGGCTTCGCAAACAGTCGACACAGATCCTCGCCTCATCCTGGTTGCGCGGCCTCCGGATGAAGATCTCGCCGGAGCGGGAGTTCAGCTTGATCACCCGTTCCTTCCGCCGGGGTACGGCGGTATCCTCGTACTCCTCACCCGCCGGCGCCGCACCGTACTCATCCTCAGCGAACAACACCGACTTCAGCTTGTCTACGATGCCAAACATCTGCGGTAGCCCTCCCTTTGATCCTTGCTGTGGCTGTTGGGCAGGAGCTTGCTCCTGCCCGGCTGCCGTCTTTCCTTGACTGTTGCTGCTTCTTCTGCTGCTATGCTGGCCGAGGACCGAACACCCCGGTTCCTACTCTCACCACGGTCGAACCCTCTTCGATCGCGACCTCGAAGTCATGGCTCATGCCCATCGACAGCCATCTCATCTCCACACCGGTACTGCCCTCAAGGCTCCTCGCCAGCTCGGCGAGGAGCCGGAACTCCGGCCGCGCCCGTTCCGGATCAGGGTCCCAACGCCCAATGGTCATCAGCCCTTCGACCCGGACGCCTGGCACGTCGCGCACTGCCACCACAAGCTCTTCGGCCAGCTCCGGCGGTACACCTGACTTGCTCGGCTCACCCGAGGTGTTGATCTGGAGCAGGATGGGCATCACGCGTCCCACCACCTGCGCCTGCCGGCCGATCGCCTCGGCGAGGCGATGGCTGTCAACCGTCTCTATGATGTCAAAGATCTCGACCGCTTGCTTCGCCTTGTTGCGCTGGACGTGGCCGATCATGTGCCACCGCGCAGCCATTCCGACTTGCGGCCTCTTCGCCGCGGCTTCCTGAACGTAGTTCTCACCGACGTCGGTCACCCCGGCAGCGATCGCCTCGCGCACTCGATCGGACTCGACGACCTTCGCGACCGCCACCAGCGTGACCTCATCGGGAGAGCGCCCGCTGCGCTCCGCGGCCCGCGCGATGCGCTCGCGAATCCGGGCCACGTTAGCGGCGATATCGACTCGCCTATGCGCCTTCGACATCGCCGCGTACCCTCCAAAACCGCCGTGGCGCACAGTAATACCACATACCGCGAAACGCGAACCATGATGACCCTTCGCGCCAGCTTTCCACAGAGATGACCGCTTGTCTGTTCTATAGGCAAGCGTCGTGAACCATCGCCCCGGTCTTCGGCAGGACACCACCGGCCGAATGGGGAAGACGCGATGCGGCGGGGGCCGATCATGGGCAGCGCACTGGACACCGAGATAACTCGCACACATGGCCGCCTCGACGATGGCGCCTGGTACCACGGCTCGCCTGAGGGGTTGACGGTGCTTGCTGTCGGCAGCACCATCACCCGCTGCCGGGCAGTTGCCGAGGCTTTTTCACATAAGCCTACGTGTGTAGGCATCGGCGACGAGACGCCTGAGATCAGCGTATGCCATAACGGCCGGCTCTACGGCCACCTGTACCTCGTAGAGGACGTGGCCGAGGCCGACGTTCGCCCGCACCCGGAGTCGTCGTTCCCTTCCGGCGGGCTGGAGTGGCTCACGAATCGTCCGCTGAGGCTCCGGAAGATCGCCGACCTGCGCATCGACGAGCCGCCCTGCCAGGGCGATGCCTGCTCGCACCGATCCAGGTAGGGCAGGAGCGTGCTCCTGCCTCACAACACCACAGGGGATAACCAATGGAACGGTCACAAGCTGAGGCGTTCGCAGTTCACATGCTGAGGTTCATCCGGGACAAGTGGCCCGCGCTCGAGGTCGCCTCACTCGAAGTGGGGCGCAACGACAAGGAAGACGTGCTCTGGTGCAAGATCCACCGCACCGACGAGGACCGCACCCACGGCGGCGGCTACCTCTTCACCGTCGCCTACCTCGACCGCCTCATCGCCGAACAGGGCGGGTAGCGGCTCGCCGCACAGGCGACAAGGGCTCAGCTTCGAGATCATATGGCTCGGCCCCGGTCACCCGGCACATCACGAACTCGCCGGGCTTCGGCGCGTTCCGCGCGTGGACCTTCACCGTCCCGTCGATCTCCGGCGCATCGCGAAAGCTCCGGCCGACCCATTCGCCCTTCCGTTCGCCCGGTGCCTCGATCAGCACCTCCATCTCTCGGCCGACCCAGCGCTGGTTCAGGGCGAGCGAAACGCGCTGCTGCACCACCATGAACTCGTGGTAGCGCTGCTGCGCGACTTCACTGGGGACTTGATCGTCCATCTCCGCCGCGGGCGTGCCCCGCTCCGGCGAGAAGCAGAACGCGCCCGCCCGGTCCAGCTCGGCCGCTTCGATGAACTCAATCAGCCGCCTGAACTCCTCCTCGCCCTCCCCCGGGAACCCGACGATGAACGAGCTTCTGATGGCGATATCCGGCATCGCCTCCCGCAGCCGCCCGATGAGCTTGAGATATGACCCACCATCCCCCGGCCGCCCCATTCGCCGAAGCACCGATCGGTCTGCATGCTGGAAGGGAAGGTCGAGGTACTTGCAGACGCGTTCCTCCCGCGCCATCACCTCGATGAGCCGGTCGGTTACCGCCGTCGGGAACCCGTAGAGCAGCCTCAGCCAGCGGATCCCCTCGACGCCGGCGAGCGCCGACAGCAGATCCGCGATGTCGGCTCCCCGTTGGGCAGGAGCGGAAGCTCCTGCCACTCTCTCGCGCCTGTCCGTTCCGTACGCCGTCGTGTCCTGTGCCACCAGGTTGATCTCGCGAACACCCTCCGCGGCGAGCTGCCTCGCCTCTGCAACCACCGACGCCAGCGGCCGGCTCCGATAGCGCCCGCGCAGCCGCGGGATGACGCAGAACCGGCATCGATGCCGGCACCCATCGGCGATCTTGAGGTAGGCCGTCCACAGCGCGGTGGTGCGAAGCCGCGGCGACGCTCCATCATAGATAAATGAAGAGGGCCTCGCCTGCGGCCCCTCCGGGCCGCTCCCCGCCAGCGCCCGCTCGACGACGGAAACCACCCGCGGCACATCGCCCGGGCCCATGTAGGCATCGATCTCGGGGAACATCGTCCGCAGCTCGGGCGCCTCCATCTCCGGCCAACAGCCGGCGCAGATCAGCACCCGGCCCTGCTGCGCCCGCCGCCACTGAGTCGCCTCCGACAGGGCGGCGGCCGCCTCCTCCCGCGCCTGCTCGATGAAGCAGCAGGTGTTGACGAGCAGCACCTCCGCCTGCTCGGGGTCGGACACCAGTCGGTAGCCGGCCTCCGTCAGCAGACCGAGCATCACCTCAGTGTCGACGAGATTCTTTGGGCAGCCGAGCGAGATCACTCCCACAGCACGGCCGCGAGGGGGACCGGCAGAGGACATCAGGTCAGCCCCAGTGCCTTGTCCAGCCTCGCGAGCTCGAGATTGGACTCGAACTGCTCGATGGCGTGGCCGATCTTCTTCGGCTCGCGCACCCGCAGCTTGCCCAGCATCTCGTCGATGGTGGTGACGGTCCCGAGCGTATCGTCCTTCACCAGCAGCACTGGCACGCCGAGCTCCTCGGCCCTGGCCAGGACCGTGTGGCTTGGCCGGAGGTCGCCCGTGAGAACGAGGCAGCGGGTGGGGGTTTCGAGCGCGGCAAGCTGAATATCGCTTCGGTCGCCGCCAGTGATGACGCACTTGCGCGGGGTGCGCCGGAAATAGCGCAGCGCGTACTCGACACCCATCGCGCCGACGACGAAGTTCTCGACCAGCTCGTCCGAGGACTCGGCGCCGGTCAGGAACTCGCCACTCGTCGCCTCGGCCAGCTCCTTCACGGTGACCGAGTGCAGCACCGGATCTTTGGGCAGCATGCCGAATATCGTCAGGCCGGACGCCTCCAGGCAGGGCACGACATCGTCCCAGATCTCCTCCTTCATCCGCGGCGGCACGAGGTTGAGGAATGCCCCGACCAGGCGCGCGCCGACCGCCTGGCGGGAGGCGAGGATGCTGTCCGCATCCAGGTATGACTCGCACTTCCCGATGAGCAGCACCTTCGCGTCGAGAAGCTCCGCCATCGGCGCGCCGCTGAGCCCGATCATGCTGCCGCGGTTCAGGAAGGCGCCGATGCCCGACACGATCATGACGTCGACGTCCTTCGACGCCGCCTCGAACGCCTTGAGCACCTTGCTGCGCGCGAGCTCCGCTCCCATGTGGCAGATGCCGCGCGTCATCACGAGCGGGCAGAGATCCGTTGGCGCGATGTCGAGGTTCAAGCACTTGGCGACGAACAGCGCGTCCTCGTCCGACGCAGCGCCCGACACCGTGACCGGGAGCAGACCGAGCGGCTTGAAGTAGCCGACGCGCCGGCCCTGCCGCTGCCACCGGATGCCCAGCACGATGCTCGTCAGCGTCTTGCCCGAGTAGGTATCGCTCGATCCGATATAGAGCGTCACCATTGCCAATCTCCTTCTCGGCAGGAAAAGGCAGCAGGAGAAAGCCAAGAGTCAATACCTGCGACTAGAGCGCATTTCATAACCGAGGGTGGTTGGCTGATCGCTCCATGCGTTGCATGAAATGCGCCTCCACAAGCCTACCGCCCTGCATCGCTGTTTCATGACCCGCCTGAGCGGGTTATGAAACAGCTTCAAACCGTTCTTCCCGTCTTCTCTTGGCTTCTGTCTTCACCGCGTCCCTCTCCCCTTCTTGCCTTTTTCCTTTTGACTTTTGCCTTTCCTCGCGTCACCGCTCCGTGATCGTGATGCGCGCGTCCACGGCCACCGCCCCGGCCCCGGGCTCTCGCACCTTGAGCGGGTTGATATCCATCTCCACGATCTCCGGAAAGTCCGTCACCATCTGCGAGACTGTCAGCAGGCACCTCACGATGGCATCGACGTCGGAGGAGCGCTCGCCCCGCGCCCCGCGCAGCAGCGGCGCCGAGCGAATCTCCTCGATCATCCGGCGGGCATGCCGCTCACCGAACGGCGCCACGCGGAAGCTCACGTCCTTCAGCACCTCCACGTAGATTCCGCCCAGCCCGAACATCACCAGCGGCCCGAACTGCGGGTCCCGTGTGCTCCCGATGATCACCTCGCGCCCGGCCTGGATCATCTCCTGGACGAAGATGCCGCGGATCGCGGCATCGGGCGCGAAGCGTCGCACCCGCAGCATCATCAACTCAAACGCGTCCATGACCTCCTGCCGCTCACGAATCCCGACGCGTACCCCGCCGATGTCCGACTTGTGCAGGATGTCGGGCGAGACGATCTTCATGACCACCGGGAAGCCGATCTTCTCCGCGTACGCGCCCGCTTCTTCCGCGGTCTGCGCGATGTAGCTCTCGGGAACGGTCAGCCCGTAGGCCTGGAGCACCTGGCGGGCCTCGATCTCGCCGAGGTTGACCCGATCCTCGGCCCGCGCCGCCGCGAACACGCCACGCACCGCATCGCGGTTGGCCTCGACCGGCGCCGGCTCGTCGGCCGGCTCCTCGCGCCACTCGCGATACTGCGCCATCTTCGCCAGCGATTGAACCGCGCGCTCGGGATAGGGGTAGTTCGGCACCTTGTACTCGTTCAGGATCTCGATCGCCTCGGTCATCGAGTCGCCGCCCATGAAGCACGCCAGCACGGGCTTCCTCGATTGCGCCGCCGCGAAGGCAAGCTTCTCCCCCGTCTCCTTGGGCTGCGTCATCGCCTGCGGAGTGAGCACGCCCAGCACCGCGTCGACGTTCGGATCGCGCAGCAGGTTCTCCGCGGCGAACGCGTACCGATCGGCGTCCGCATCGCCGAGCACGTCCACCGGGTTGTAGAAGTTCGAGGCCTCCGGCAGGCGCTTGCGCAGTGCCTGGATGGTTCGCTGGTCGAGGCCCGCCAGCCGGAGCTGCACCCGCTCAACCGCGTCCGTCGCCATGATCCCCGGTCCGCCGGCATTCGTGACGATGGCGACATTGCGGCCGCGCGGCGGTCCCTGGTAGGCGAAGGCGATGGCCAGATCGAACAGCTCCTCGACCGAGTTGGCCCTGATCACCCCCGTTTGCAGGAAGGCCGCGTTATAGGCCTGCTCGGACCCGGCGAGGCTGCCGGTGTGGGATGACACCGCGCGAGCCCCCGCCTGCGTGCCGCCTGACTTCACGACGATGACGGGCTTCTTCGACGAGACCTGTCGCGCCACTTCCATGAACTCCGGGCCATTGCGCAGGCCCTCCATGTAGGCGACGATGACCGTCGTCTCGGGATCGTCCTCCCAAGCCCGGAGAAGATCCACGACGCCGACATCCACGCCATTGCCGAAGCTGACGAACTTGCTGTAGCCGATGCCCTGCTGGATGGACCAGTCGATGATCGCCGTCGCCAGCGCGCCCGACTGGGACATGAGCGAGACATTGCCCCGCCGCGGCATGCCATGGGCGAAGGTGGCGTTGAGGCCGTTGCCGGTGGACATGACGCCGAGGCAGTTCGGGCCCACTATCCGAATCCCGAGCTGCCGCGCCAGCTCTGCCAGCCGCCGTTCGCGCTCGATCCCCTCCGGCCCGGCCTCCTTGAAGCCCGCGGAGATCACGATCGCGGTCTTGATGCCCTTCCTGCCGCACTCCTCGATCACCGGCAGCACCGCCGGCGCCGGCACCACGACGACCACGAGGTCAACCTCGCCGGGGATGTCCAGCACGCTGGGATAGCACTTCTTGCCAAGAATGTCCGGCGCGTGCGGGTTGATCGGGTAGACCTCTCCCCGGTACCCGCTCGAGAGCATGTTGTTGAGGATGCCGTGCCCGACCTTGCCGGGCTTGGTCGAGGCGCCGACTATCGCCACCGAACGTGGTTCGAATAGCTGCTGCAGTCCCACTGTCGTCAACATGTCGGTGAGGCGTACCTCTCTACTGGAGCGCATTTCATAACCGAGGCTGGTTGGCTGATCGCTCCATGCGGTGCATGAAATGCGCCTCCACAAGCCTACCGCCCTGCATCGCTGTTTCATGACCCGCCCAGGCGGGTTATGAAACAGCTTCTATGCTCTGCTGAGCGTCTCTCGCCAATCCGCAACTCCACCGGATTCGCTGGCGACGCAGCCACGCGCCTGGCTCAGGTCCACTCCGCGAGCCGTCCCGCCCGATGGGCCTGAATGTACCCGATGCACATCTCATCCCGCCCAAGGAGCACCTGGGCCGCGCAGACCGCGGCCATCAGGCCGCCATCGAGTGGGTCGACAATCGCCGCGTCCATCCCGCGGGCCATCGCCATGGCGATGAAGGTTCTGTTGAGTAAGCGCCTGCTCGGCATCTGAAAGGAGATGTTGCTCAGGCCGCAGATAACGTGGATCCCCGGCAGCGCGGCCTTGATGCCGGTCGCCGCCTCGAGGAATGCCTGGCCCTGCTCGTTCTCCACCGCGACCGCGCGCGCCAGCGCGTCGATGAAGATGTCATCGCGGGCGATGCCCAGCGCCTCCGCCCTCTGCGCCAGCGTTCTCGCGATGGCGACGCGCTGCTCCGCGGTCTTCGGGAGACCGGCGTCATCCAGGGTCAACCCGATCACCCTCGCGCCGCGCTTCGCGGCGAGGCCGAGCACCGCCTCCATCCGGCCGCTCTCGGCGCTCGCCGAGTTCACCAGGGGCTGGGACTCACAGGCCTCGACCCCCGCCTGAAGCGCCTCGACGTTCGGCGAGTCGATGCACAGGGGCCGGTCCACGACCTCCTGAACCGTCTTGACCAGCCACACGAGGTCGTCGGGCTCCCGCTGTGGATCGGTGCCCGCGTTCAGGTCTATGTATGCGGCGCCGGCCTCGGCCTGGCGCATTGCCTCCTCGGAGATGAACTCAGCATCGCGAGCGATCACCGCCTCCCGCACGCGGGTTCGGGTGCCGTTGATGCGTTCCCCAACAATGATCATCCTGCTGCTCTCCTCTGATCGAGGACTGAAGGAGTCGAGGTCGGCTTTCGACTCTTCGCCTCTTCGACTTTCGACTCTTCGCGTTCTCCCCTACGCGACCCGCGCCGCGTAGGTGCCTTCGATGCCCCGGATGAGCGACGCGAGTACGAGGTTCGTGGGAGTCGGCACGTCTGCCCCCTCCCCCTCACGCACCACCGCGCCGTTGATCGCATCGATCTCGGTCCGTCGCTGGCGCCGGACATCCTGCAGCATCGAGTTCACATTGTCCGCGGTGCGCTGGCAGACGCCCTCGGCGTATGACTCCATGTCGGCCTCCGGCAGCTCGATGCTCTTCGCCTTCGCCACCTCCACCGTCTCCCCGACTGCGGCCCGCATCAGCTCGCGCAGATACCGGGACTCGAGGATGCCGCCGTTGCGGACCTGCGCGAGTGTCGCCACGGCGTTGACACCCGCGTTCACGGCCAGCTTGCCCCAGAGCACCGACTGCAGGTCGGCCGTGAGCTCGGTCTGTATCCCGGAGGCAGTGAACACGCCCGCGATCTCGCGCAGTCGCTGGGTGAGCTGCCCGGCGGCGCGTCGCGGCGCCGGAACGGTTCCCCCCTGCGGCTCGCGCCTAACGCCTGCCTCTGGGGCAAGCGCCCAGTTCAGCTCACCGATGGTGGTTGCGCCCTGGCCTGCGTGGCGCACCTGGCCGGGCGCGATCAACGTGGCGCCCTGCGAGGTCACGCCGCCGATCACGCGCTGCTCGCCGAACACGTCCACCAGTGTCTCGAGGTTGCCCAGTCCGTTCTGCAGTGACAGGGCGACGCTCTCGGGGCCCATCATCGGCTCGGCCGAACGGGCGGCCTGCTCCGTGTCGTACGACTTCACTGCAATGAGAACGAGCCCGGCCGTTCCCACCTCATCCACATTCGCGGTGACGTGGACGTGGGAGTTGAACTCCCCGGTGACGCCGGAGATCCAGATGCCTCTGCGGGAGATCAAACGCACCCGGTCGGGATGCCGATCCAGCAGCCACACCTCGTGCCCGCCCAGGCCGAGCATACCTGCGAACAGGCTGCCGATGGCCCCCGGGCCCACGATCGCGATCTTCATGCTCGATCCGTCCCACCCGCTGTCCATCCATCCTCACCCTCTGGTCTTGCCTTTCCCCTTTTGCCTTTTTACTTTTGCCTCTTGCCTTCTCTACCGCGGCTTCTCCCATTTCTCCAGCTCCGCGAGCTGGCCGTAAGTGCCGCCTCTGATGATCTCCTCACGGACCCGGACTTCCTGCTCGTAGACCGCCATGCCGCGGTTAGCCCACTCGGCCGCCTGGTCGCGGGGAATCCGCACCACGCCATCGTCATCGCCCAGGATCCAGTCGCCCGGCTCGACCACCTCGCCGCCGACGGTGATCGACGCCCCGATCTCGCCCAGGCCCCGTGGCTCGCCCGCATTCGGGCAGATGAGGCGCGAGAAGGCCGGGAACTTCAGCTCCGCTATATCGCCGCTGTCCCGGATCGCGCCGTCGATCACGACGCCGGCGACGCCTCGGTTCATCGCGCTGCGGCTTGCCATCTCGCCCCAGACGGCCGGGGCAACCCCTCCCGCGTCGACCACAATCACATCGCCGGGCTTGGCATGATCGATTGCCTCGACCGGTTTGGCGTAGTCGCCCGGCGCGGTGCGCACCGGGAGCGCCCTCCCTACAACCTTGAGCCCCGGCGCGATCGGCCGAATCCCCTGCAGCACGCCCCGGCGATGCATCGCGTCGGACAGGTTGGCGGCCGAGATCTCCGTGAGGATGTCGCGCATGTTCTCATAGCTGACCCGCTTGAAGAGGCGGGTAGGGATCTTGACTCGATCGGTGATCGCCCGCTTCAGCTCCGCGGTGGCCCTGCGCGCGTCGGCGGCCTTGGTCACCGCGCCGCCGACGATGACCACGGCGGCGCCGGCCTCCACCGCCTGAGCGGCGCTCTCCGAGTGGATGCCACCCGCAACGCAGATCGGGACCTCCACCGCCTCGGCGAGCTGCTTCAGGATCCCGAACGGGTCGGCGCCCTGCATCTGCATGTCGATGGCGGTGTGGACACCCACGTAGTCGACACCCAGCTTGGCCAGCGCCCGCGCCCTCGCCACCGCGTCCTCACAGCCGATCAGGTCGGCGACGATCTCGGCCCCGTACTCCCGGCCGGCCGCGACGCATTCGGCAATCGTCGCGTCCGACGCGGCCGCCAGCACGTGCACGATCTTCGCCCCGGCCTTCGCGGCTGATTCGACCTCCATCCGGCCCGCGTCCATCACCTTCATGTCGGCCGCAATGGTGAGCTTCGGGAAGAGCGCTCGCAGCCGCCGCACCGATTCGAGCCCGACGCTCTTGATGAGCGGCGTGCCCGCCTCCAGGATATCCGCGCCACCCGCGGCCGCCTCCTGCGCGACCTGCAGGGCGCGATCGAGCTCAACGAAATCCAGCGCCACCTGAAGGCGCGCCGACTCCTCGACTGGACTCATTCTCGATCCTTGCTCCTATAGAGTTTCTTGCATTATGGTTATGGGCGCCCATAATGCAAGAAACTCTACAGTGCACAGCGTGAGACTCACACGGCAGATCCCCTTGCATTACCGCTGTAACGGTGATGCAAGAGAATCCGTAGAAGCTATCTCAAAACTCCGTCAGGAGCTTGGAGATAGCTTGACTCAAGCACTCACGTGACTCTTGAGATGACTCCTACGCTCTCGCGACGGCAGCGCGTCTGCCGTTCTTATCCCGGATAGGATGCGCGCGGCGTTTGTGATAGTCGGTGCTCTGCTCGAACGCGTAGGCCGCGCGCAGCAGCGCCTCTTCGCCCAGCGCTCTGCCCACCAACTGGAGCCCGATGGGCAACCCGTCAGCCGAGAACCCGCATGGGATGGACATGCCGGGCAGTCCGCCCATGTTGACCGGGATCGTGCATACGTCCGACAGGTACATCGCCAGCGGGTCGTCGGTCTTCTCGCCCAGCCGGAACGCGACCGTCGGGCTGACCGCGCCCACGAGCACATCGAACTGCTCGAATGCCCGGTCGAAGTCGCGGCGGATGAGCGTCCGAACCTGACTCGCCTTCAGATAGTAGGCGTCGTAGTAGCCGGCGCTCAGGGCATAGGTGCCCAGCATGATGCGCCGCTTCACCTCCGCGCCGAACCCCTCATCGCGGGTGCGACTGTACATCTCGATGATATCACCGCCGTTGTCGGGCGCGCGATAGCCGTACTGCACGCCGTCGTAGCGCGCCAGGTTCGAGCTCGCCTCGGCGGGCGCGATGATATAGTAGACGGGAATCGAGTAGTTGAGGGAGGGAAGCGATATCTCGCCGCACGTCGCGCCCAGCTCGCGCAGCCGCTCGACCGCGGCGGCGATCGCCCTATCCACCTCGGGATCCACCCGGTGGCCCTGGTACTCCATGAACTCCTTGACCAGCCCGATCCGCAGCCCCTTGGCATCGGGAAGCAAGGCCTTGGTATAGTCCGGCGGGGCGACATCGATCGAGGTGGAGTCGCGCGGGTCGTGCCCGGCGAGGACGTTCATCATCAGCGCGCAGTCGCGGACATCCTTCGTGATCGGCCCGGCCTGGTCCAGCGAGCTGGCGAAGGCGATGACACCGTAGCGCGACACCCGACCATAGGTGGGCTTCAGCCCGACCACACCGCAGAGGCTGGCGGGCTGCCGGATGGAGCCGCCCGTGTCCGTGCCCATCGCGACGACGGCCTCAGAGCCGGCCATCGCCGCCGCCGAGCCGCCGCTCGACCCACCGGGCACCCGGTCCAGATCCCACGGGTTCCGCGTCACACCGAAGGCCGAGTTCTCCGTCGACGACCCCATGGCGAACTCATCCATATTCGTCTTGCCGACGAAGATCAGCCCGTTCCGGCGGCAGCGCTCGACGACATCGGCGTCATACGGCGGCACGAATCCGCCCAGGATCTTCGAGCAGCAGGTGGTCTCGATGCCCCTGGTGCAGTAGATGTCCTTCAGCGCCAGCGGCACTCCGGCGAGCGGGGACAGACCCTCGCCGCGCGCTCGCCGTTCGTCGATCTCGCAGGCCTGCTGCTCGGCCACCTCGCGGGTGAGGCGGACGTAGGCGTGGACCTCGCCTTCGACCTCCTCGATGCGCTCGAAGACCGATGCCAGCACCTCGCGTGCGGACACCTGCCGGGAGCCGAGCAGGTCCGAGAGCTCGTGCGCAGTCAGCTCATGTAGGGCAGGAGCGTGCTCCTGCCCCGCTTCGCGGGACCCTCTCATTCGATCACCCTCGGGACGCGAAAGCAGTCCCTCGCCTGGTCCGGCGCGTTCCCGAGCGCTTCCTCGGGTGTGAGCAATGGCGCCGGTTCGTCCTCCCGCAGCACGTTCGACATCGGCACGGCGTGCGACATCGGCGGCACCCCGGCGGTGTCGATCTGCTGGAGCTGCTCGAAGTGCTCGAGGATCGAGTTCATCTGGGTGGTGAAGCGCTCGCGCTCCTCGCCGGTCAACTTCAACCGCGCAAGCAACGCAACGTGATCGACCTCCTCGGGTGTGAGGCGCATCGCGGCTCCTTTTCTCAACCGGCCGGCGTGATCGTAACCGTCGCGCTCCACACTGTGAGGCTGATGATGAGCGAGCCGGTATCGGTGTTCGGCATGATCTCCTGCTGCTGTGCGGCGCTTCCCGCCCCGCCCTGCTGGATGCTGACCGTGTGAGCCGAGGCGGCCGACACCCCATAGGCGCCGCTCTTGATCTCGATGGCGACCGGGGTCGCCGACCCACCGGCCATCGCCACCTGGCCACCCTGCACCTGCGGCTGGGCGCCGGTGCCGCTGACCACGAGCTCGATGCCGTCGCGGCCGTAGCGCTTCACCGAGACCGAGGCGTACGTGCCCTCGCCCGTCGGGTAGACATAGATCGGCAGGGGGACCGCCCTGGCCAGCGGCTGCCCGGGGAAGATCAGCTCGGCCTGATCTCCCACGTCAGAGCTGCTCACTCGCGTCACGCCGGATGGAACCAGGTAGATCTGATTCGCCGCGCCGTTGACGAGCACCGACGTCATCGTGCCGTAGGGAGAAGCGACCCCGACAGACCAGTCATCATACAGCGTCGCCGCGATGCCGGGCCACGTCTGGTCCGGGTCGATGATCTGGATGGCGCTTCCCCAGGACAGGACGCGGTCGTGAAACTCGTTGAAGTACGGATCGGACGCCGTCCAGTTTTCGTAGAGGGAGTCCGACGAGTAGATGGCAAACCCCTCGCCCAGGCCGCGCACGCGGAAGCCCGTCCCCGCCTCGCCGACGAAGTTGTCGCCAAGGTACTGGGCGACGTCCGACCGTGTGACGAAGTCCTCAATCTGCTGGACGAACCGGGTCAGGGCCGGGTCAACCTCCTTGCCCTTTTGCCCGGGAGCAAGCTGCTTGACGTCGGTCGGCACCGCCGGGTTGTAGACCTCCCCGTACTCGACGGTGGGTGTTTGTCCCTGAACCGTGGTCAGGTCCTCGTACCGCATCCCCAGGATCTCCCTCATCACCGCCGGCATCGAGGTGACGGTTCCCTCCGCCTGATACATCCCCACGCCCGCATCGACCACGAGCGCGCCTCCCCGCAGCACCCAGTTCTGAAGCGCCACTTGCTGATCTGTGGTGAGGAAGAACGCCATCGGGGCAAAGATAGCGCCGTACTGAGACAGGTCGAGCGCGGTGATGGCGTCCGGGTCCAGCACGTCAAACAGCCCATAGCGAGAGCCGCCCCGCGCCACCCAGAACAGGTTCGTCGGGGTGCCGGGCCCGAAGCCGTCGATGTAGCCGTAGAGCGAGCCGAAGCGGCCCTCCGCGCCGCCGGCGAAGGGCTCGTAGAGGATCGCCGCCTGAGCCTTCGGCTCCTCCGGGTAGGCCTGCCTCTTCACTAGGTCCTGGATGTAGGCGACCGCGCCCTGCAGGGCATCGCTATCCCGCAGCGCCGGCCAGGACGAGAACGCGATCCCGCTCGCGCCGTGCTCCAGCGCCACGCCCGCCCACTGGGTCAGCTGGTCCGCCGACCCATCGGCCGAGTCCAGCGTCTGCACCGCGACGAACTGGTTGCCGCGCCGCGCGATATCCACGGCCTGCACGTTGTGTGTGTCCCAATCGCTCTCCGCCACCGTCGGGTATACCGACAGGACCATGCCGTCGAAGGTCAGGGGCGCGCTGATGATCGACCGGTAGTCCGGCAGAGCGGAGAGAAAGACCATCCTGCCGGGGTCGGCGCTGTGCAATGACGCCGCCCATGGCGACAGCGCGTCCGCGTAGACAGACTGGCGGTAGTAGGCGTAGTCGAGGCTGGCGCGGCCGATCCCTTTCGGGTCGCTGCTATCGACATCGCGGGGCGCGCCCAACGTGATCTCACTCCAATCGGTGTACTCCGTGCCCCAGGACTCGTTCACGCGGTCGACCGACGGATACCAGCCCTGGAGGTAGGTGGCGAAGCTGGTGTCGTTCGTGACGACGTTGGCCGGCGGAATCTCCACCGCCCAGGCGATCAACCGCGGGTGCTCGCCCACGCCATCCACGGCGGCGCGGACGAAAGCATCGACCGCGTCCGCGTAGCCAGCGGCAGTGGGATCGATCGCCACCTCATTGCCATCCGCGTCCCGTAGCGATGTCGGGTCGAGTGAGAGCACGACCATGAGGCCCGCCTGCTCAGCCGCGGAGGCGAGCCGCGACACCCCGGCGAGCTGCACGGGGGACACTTCGGTGATTTGCAGATAGACGCTGTTGAGGCCGCTCTTCTGATACTGGTCCAGCTCGGCCGCGTCGCTGAGCCCGAGCGCCCACATCAGCACGGTGCGGCGGCCGCCCGCAGAAACCATGCTGCCCTCGCGCCGGGCCGTCGCGGCCTGAACCCGCGCCGCCTCACCGGCGGCTTGCGCGCGAGCTGGCTGCGGGAGCAGCACGGCGAGAGCCAGAACTGCGATCAGACTCGTACTCGTTCTCATAATCGGTCCCCCGGTCCCACCGGGCCACGAGAATTGGCGCGGTGTGCCGAAATGCGCCTCTGGCTAATGGGTTTCGCCAAACGAAGTAATGGCGAAACCCAGCCAGAACCGCTCTGATCGTGTGCACAGGCCGTACGGTCCATTACTTCGATATGCGAACACCTATAGAGCGCATTTCATAGCCTGCTTGCTGGCTGGCTGCACTATCCGCTCGCATGAAATGCGCCCGCTACTGCCTGACCTTGTACAGTGCTGTTTCATAGCCCGCCTCAGGTGGGCTATGAAACAGCTTCTACCAAAACTTCGGCGAGGGATGTCAACTCCCTCGCCAGCCATGGCCGGACAGTGACACAAAGCTCCTCGCAAAAGCCCCGGTCGCGAGGGCTCCTAGACGAGCGCGACCTCCGTCTCAGGGTCGAACAGGTGCGCCTTGTTCATGTCGAAGACAACGTCGAGGGGTTCGCCGTCCTTGGCCGCAGTTTCCGCATCGACATCGGCGATGAGGGCGTCCTTGCCCGCTGTCAGGTACACATACACCGTCGAGCCCATCGGCTCCGTGACGTCGACGGTGAGCCGCGCCGTCGCGCCCTCGGTAACCGCGGGGGCAAGGGTCCGATCGTAGATGTCATCCGGCCGTATGCCGAAAACGACCGGCCGTCCGGTCCGGGCGCGGACCTTGGCCGCGTGAGCCTCCGGCAGTTCCAATCTCAATGTGTCGGTCTTGACAAACAGCCGGCCGTTCTCCTGCTCCACCGTTGCGGGCATGAAGTTCATCCCCGGGCTGCCGATGAAGCCGGCGACGAACATATTCACCGGACGGTTGAACAGCGCCAGCGGCGTATCGATCTGCTGCATCCGTCCGTCGTTGAGCACCGCGATCCTGTCACCCATGGTCATCGCTTCGGTCTGGTCGTGCGTCACATAAATCGTCGTGATGCCCAGCCTCCGATGCAGCTTGATCAGCTCCGCCCTGGTCTGCACCCGCAGCTTCGCGTCAAGGTTCGAGAGCGGCTCGTCCATCAGGAACACCTTCGGCTCGCGCACGATGGCGCGCCCCAGTGCCACCCGCTGTCGCTGCCCGCCCGACAGCTCCTTCGGCTTGCGGTTGAGCAGCCCCTGGAGCCCAAGCATCTCCGCCGCTTCGTTCACCCGCCGCTGGATCTCCGCCCTCGGGAACTTCCTCAGCTTCAGGCCGAAGGCCATATTATCGTAGACATTCATGTGGGGATAGAGTGCGTAGTTCTGGAAGACCATGGCGATGTCCCGATCCTTGGGCGAGACATCGTTCACCAGCCGGTCGCCGATGTGGATCTCCCCGCTCGTCGCCTCCTCCAGCCCGGCGATGCACCGCAGGGCGGTGGTCTTGCCGCAGCCCGAAGGACCGACGAGGACCAGGAACTCCTTATCCTCGATCTCGAGCGTGAGATCGTCCACCGCGACAACACTGCGGAAGTGCTTGGTCAGGTTCTTCAGCAGCACGCGCGCCATGCGCGCCACGCTCCTCTCGGGCAGCCCGGGCACCGCACCAGGAAGCCGCCCCGTGTCCCCCGGCGGCGATTATAGCAGAGCCGCTCTGCCGCGGCAAGGCGAGCACGAGGCAGGACGTCTAGGGCGCGCATGATATGGACTGCGGCGCGCAAGCGCCGCTTTGCCAGCAACCGGAGGGCGAAGGCCGGTCCGCCAACTCGGATGAGCATCCGTCCGATGGGTCCGAAGCGTCAGACATGTCCGGCCGCCTCCCCCGCTACTGCGAGGACTCGACGGAGGCTCCGCCCTGGCCAGCCCTATGGAGATGTGTCTCCAAAGCCGCATATCCTCCCCCGACGTAACAGGGGTCCGCACATGACCCTGGTACTGGCCCCGGTGGCGGCGAGAGGAGAGCGACGTGGCCATTTCAGCGAAGCGCGACACCCGAATCCACCCGAGCCTCGAGGCAATGAGCGAGGCGGTGGTGGGCATTCTCCAGGCGGCCGTCAAGAAGCACGACCGATTCACCATCGCCCTATCAGGCGGCCAGACGCCTCGCCATCTCTACCACCTCCTGGCCACCACCTACCGCGCCGTGATCCCGTGGCGGAAGGTCCAGATCTTCTGGGGCGACGAGCGGTACGTCCCGCCCGACGACCCTCACAGCAACTATCACATGGCGAAGGAGGCGCTGCTTGAGCACATCGCCATCCCGAAGGACAACGTGCATCCCATGCCGACCCTGCTGCCCAACATCGAGGAGGCGGCCGAGGCCTATGAAGAAACGCTGATGAGTCACTTCGCCGGTCAGTGGCCGCGCTTCGATCTGATCCTGCTTGGCATGGGGCCGGACGGTCATATCGCGTCTCTCTTTCCGCACCATCCTGTGCTGGAAGAGGAGGCCCGCGTCGTCGCCGCGGTACAGTCGGAGGCAGCAGATCCGCCCCGCCGTCTGACCCTCACGCTCCCGGCCATCAACCACGCCGCGAACGTGCACGTCCTCGTCGCGGGCAAGGAGAAGGTCACCGCGGTGAGGCTCGCCTTCGCACCGAGGTCAACCGTCGCCACTGCGCCGGCTACAGGCATCCGGCCCACCGACGGCTCGCTCGTATGGTGGCTGGACCAGGCCGCCGCAGCCGGCCTGCGCCCGTAGGAGCGGCCCGCCCTCCCCTATTGGGTTTCGCCCTTACTTCTTTGGGCGAAACCCAACAGAAAGAGCCCTGAACGGGCGCATTGGCCGAGTTGCCAGTTACCTCTTTGCGCGAGCATCTGTATAATACGTCCGACCCGTCCGATCTACGCTCCGCTCCTCTTCTCCCCCCCTCTCCGCGCGCGGAGAGGGGGCCGGGGGGTGAGGTTCGCCCCGATCTGTCCGATCCGGCCTACTCGTCCGACCTCCGCTCGGCCGTTGCTCAAGGGCGGGCGCTCCTGCGCCCGCCGCATCCGTGTCCATCCGCGCTTGCCCGCCTCAGGCGGGTTGATCTGCGGATGCCTCGCTGTTTCCCTCCGACTCCTCGACTCTTCGACTCCTCTGCTCCTCTAATCAGTGCCCCAACCTCCGCCACATATCCACCGACGTGAGGAACCCGAATAGCGCCTCGCTCAGGTAGGCCCCGATCACGCAGCCCAGAAAGGCGGGTCGCATGCGTCGGTAGAGTTGGAGGCCCCCCCAGCGCTTGACGCTCGCAACGATCAGCCACCCGAGCAGCGCCTCGCCCCAGAGATTGTGGTTCGTCGACCAACTGCTCGCAATGAGGAACCCCACCGGGCTGACCGGCCACCACGACGCGTTCAGGTGCAGCCAGGACATGCCGAGCATCACCAGCGCGCCGATGCCTGTCGCCAGCCGCAGCCAGTTGTCAGCTCTCTCGGGCATGCGCAGCGTCGCGTCGATCTCCTGGAACCCGCTCCGGGGCCAATCCATGAAGGGCCAGTCCCCCAGCTTCGCCGCGCCGCCCGCGTAGATCATCTTCAGCATCGCGGGCACGCCGAAGCCGAGCATCAGCACGGTTGCCAGCGCGGTCACCCAGGTGAAGACGCGCCCGTTGATCTTCTCCCTCCGCACCAGCTTGAAGCTGTTCATCATGTGCGGCATGGCGAGGTTATAGGGGTCGCTCATGTAGATCCCGTTGATGTACTCGAACATCACCACGCTGCTCACGTCGAAGGGCCGCGCCCCGATCACCCGGAAGAGCGCCGAGCGCGGGTTATCGAACGAGATGAACATGACGCCGCCCGCGCTCACCAGCCGGCTCGACCCGATGCACAGCGTGTAGAACAGCCCCATGAGCGCCGCCATCGACCACCACGACATGCCCGCTCGGGTGGCGAACCAGAACAACCCCAGGTTGGCGAGCACGAAACCGGCGATGACGGACCGGCCGCTCAGCGGCTCATAGGCGTCCGCGGCCTCGCCCCGGCCGATCACGCTCCGGAGGGCCCTCTTCAGCGCGATGCGCGACTCGTAGAGCAGCACCCCGGCGAGAGCGACGAAGGCGCCGGTTTCCTGGAACCTGATGAAGCTCTCGGGCTGGATCGACGATTGGCTCGCTCCCTCCGCGATGCCGAAAGCCGCCCAGACGAGCAACTGCACCTTGAACAGCACGTAGAACAGCCAGATGCTGAGCGATACCTCCGTCGGGATGAGACACATGATGCCGAACACATCGAGCAGCATGCTGAAGTACGTCTCGCCCAGCACGCTCCACGGCAGCCCCATCCCAACATACGGCTTCCCGATCTGCAGGTCATAGAGATTCACTGTCGGCACATCCGGGATGAAACGATGGAGAAATCCCAGCAGCCCGAGGAACGCGGGCAGCGCGAAGCCGATCCAGAAGATGCGATTGCTCAGCAGGCTGGTGCGAGGCGTCGGCTTCATCTCATCGCCGGTGATCGCGATCGGGACGTCCACCAGAGGGAAGGTCAGCCGCTGGCTCTCGATCCAGTCCTTGGTGAACAATGCCCCCAGACAGTACATCGCCCCAAGCAGACAGAACGTGAACAGCGACCAGTAGAACATCGGCGAGAGGATGTCGCGCCACGGAATCCCTGTCCTCTCCGGCAATCCCTCCCAGAACCAGTACGACGCCTCCCGTGTGGCGGGCGACAGCCAGGTCGGGATATAGGGCAGGATGCTGTGCTCCCACCCGCTCGCGGGCGTCGCCATGTAGAACGGATAGGTGATGTACGACACCATATACGGCAGCCCGCCATGCCCCAGGAACCCCAGCGATGCCAGCCCCATGCCGTAGATCGTCAGCAGCTCGATCCGGCTGAATGCGCGCTCCGGCCACCGACGCACGATCAGGCCGTTGATGCACACGAGCAGGAAGAGCACCCAGATGGGCGCGCTCAGCAGCGACCCGACCCCCACGATCCACCAGCTCCGAAGGCCGAACTGGACGTATGGGTTGACGATTGAGAGGAGGATGACGATGGCCGAGCCGACGAGGACCGCGCGAGGCGTGATGCCGCGAGCGGCAGTCGGCGCGCGCTCGTCGTCGTCAGGGTGATGCGGGATCATCGCGCCGTACAGTTACGTAGGGCAGGAGCGTGCTCCTGCCCTGTCAACCAGGTCGCGGCGGCCTCCCCTGTTGGGCTGGAGCGGAAGCTCCTGCCATTCGCCCCGGTCGCATCCGCCCCGCCGCCTTCTTCACCCCCGCGATGTACTCCTCCGACCGTTCGGTAGGAGCCTTGGTCGCCTCAGGCGACTTGCCCCTGCCACTCCCTCCGCCCTACGCCTTCCCTGCCGCGCGCCTCACCCGCTCGATATACTCCTCCGTCACCTGCTTCTCGAAGCTCCGGAAGCCGGCGAGCTTGAAGCCGTGCTTTTCGGCGAGGGCGCCGATCTCCCTCACTCTCTCGATGGAGAGGTCGCGGCCGAGGCTGAAGCTCTCGTATCGCTCTTCGAGCGCGAGGATCATCGTCTCGGCCATGCACGCGTAGGCCGTCTTCGGCGGGAAGCCGAAGTTGAAGTGGAAGTCCACCGGCCCCGGCACCTCCACCGCGCCGCCCTCGATCACGAGCACATCCGGCCGCTCCTTCGCCACCTTCTTCGAGACGTCGCGCGGCCGCGCCACATCGCACACCACCGCGCCGGGCTTCAGCGCGTCACCCGGCACGACGGTATCGACCGCGCTCGTCACCGTGATGACGATATCCGCGTCTCTCAGGCCGATAATCGGATCGGTCGTGTACCTGATCTCGGCCTTTCCGTCGACGCTCGCCGCGATCTCCGCCAGCCGCACCTCGTTCCTGCCGATGAGCATGACGGAAGGCGCTTGCTCGGCCATCAGGCGAACGCATACCTGCCCGATCGAGCCCGTCGCGCCCATCACCGCAACCCGCGCCTTCGAGATATCGGCGCCCATCAGCGCGGCCGCCTTCTTCGCCCCCTCGACCGCGGTCCAGACGGTATAGCTGTTGCCGGTGGTCACCGCGATGTCGACGTTCCTGGCGACGGTGAAGCCGGCATCGCCGACCACCGAGGTCATCGCGCCGAGCCCCACTACCTTCGCGCCAAGCTCCTGGGCCAGCTCTGCGGCGCGGATGATCTTGCTGAGCACGAACTCGGTGGGCAGGCTCACGAACTGCCGCGGTGTGAGTGGGCAGCCGACGAACCAGCCGTGCGCGGTCGCGCCGGCCGCGCCGCGCACCCCCGTGATCTCCGACACGGGCTTGGGCGCCATGCGCTTGACGATCTGCTCGAGCACGAACTCGGGCAGCACTCGCGCCAGCGGGTACTTCCGC